>Ga0116229_10008036_pt1 | contig 16524 bp, 13 predicted proteins | sample S1TSphgellanicum_3_FD_87313 | JGI IMG/M metagenome (GOLD analysis project Ga0116229, IMG submission 87313) | Host-associated microbial communities from peat moss isolated from Minnesota, USA - S1T2_Fc - Sphagnum magellanicum MG | ecosystem: Host-associated > Plants > Peat moss > Unclassified...
GGTATTCTCACTAAGTGCAGAAAATGAAGATTTTGAGAACAAAAATTTTATGGGGGAAGAATCAGAATTATGATGCAAAATTGATGCAGATGATTTATTTATTTGTTTGAAATCTCAAAAGTTCAGGTACTGCACCCATTGCAAGCGCTTGACCAACTAGTCATGGCCTCAAACCATACAGCCATTACCTGCAATCACTAATCAAACAGAATTTTAAGAATCATTGAATATACCATAATCGATTTTTTTACATTTGTGAAAATCAATAACTTGAGAAGCAGCTGAATTTTAAAAATGTAAAGCACTTGGAAAAAATCTGTCCACTATTTGGAGGGCACCTTATATCCATCAATTTCTCTCCTAGAAAATGCAAGGGATATTATGTCTACTCCTCATTAGTGGGCAGGTTCTTATACCTATAATAAGTAAGCATAATTTCACTCCAACTCTTGAGGAGTAGGCATAATATCCCTCCCACTCCTACATGTTGTGATTTAGGTAGGTTTGGTTCATGATAAATTTTGCCTCATGCTTTAGAATAAGGAAAGCCTTAGGATGGGGGACATTCCCAAAATGCAGGTCTTGACTCAGCTATTGCCTTGTCCAAGACCCCTTATTTTGAGAATGCCCCCACCCTAGGGCTTTTACCTTACACTAAATTTTTTGACACCTTGAAAGTTTTCACTAAATCAAAAAAAAAAGGGGGAAAGAACTGCATTGGTTCTTACAACCATAAGAACCCTAATAGAAAACCAGACTCGAATATTATTAAAACAAAGTGAGAACTACCCAGCAAATACTGGGGCAAACCAGTGTAGGGTGGTTACTGAAAACATGAACAGACCCATTATCAAGGTGGTTCCTAGGGTTCATGACTGTTGTTCTCAGCTAGTATATAATCATGGTCTCAAAGAATTTGAAAAAACAAATAATTGGCCCAACATTATTACAAAATGTGGGTGCAATTCACTAGTCCTTACTCAATAAACCAATGAATTCATTGTTTTTTCACTGATCCCTATTCACTATAACCAACGAATTCACTTAAAATCCATTGAAATCACTTGACATACACAGACACTTTTTGTTATAATGAAAAAACCATTGATTTTCTACAGAAGGTCATGTACGCGTATTCCTAAGAGTGGTGGGAGGTTGCAAAGGAATATTTTATAAGGAATTGGAGAAAAAATTGGCTCAACATAAAGCTAATGAGAGAACGTACATGTACAAGTTGGAGGCATATCAAAGAACCTTTCTAGATTTTGTATGTGGAAGTCCAACAAGCATAAAAGTATCATGCCAAGATGAGGAGAATGAAGCATGGCCGGTGGGACAACTCAAAAAGAGGAGGTGCAAGTTGAAGAACCATAGATACTTGAAGGAGGAGGTCAGGAAAATAAAGAACCATCGATGAATTAGGATAAAAAAAAAAGAATAGATGAAGATTGATCCAACAAGAAAGGCAGAGCAATCATAAATGCAACCACTAAAACTAAAACCATAGAGTAAGTCAATGGAAGAAGAGGTTAGAACTATAGAATCAAAAGTAGGTGCAAAAACACAAGTTGTTGTACAAAATGAATGTACAAAAGTTATAGTTGAACAACCAGAAACACATGATGTTATATAGTGACTACATTTCATTTTTATGTAATTTCACAAGGATTTTGAGGACAAAATCTAGAATATAAGGGGGGTAATGTTAAGGGAGTAGGCATGTACATAGTTTTTGGGGTATACAAGGCATTACAAATAGGAATAGGCCATTGGACAATTGGGGGTTTGAATTTTGAATTCTTGTTGAATTTTGTTGTTCATGTTGATGGCGACTTTGGGAGTGCCCAAAAGTGGGAGTTTTGGGAAAGTTGAAAACATTTGTAGATACACATTTTGGGAATAAGAATAAATATGTGAATATTTTGTAAAGAAACTATAGATTTTGATGTTGAATATTACATATTTGATTTGTTGTTTGATTACACTTCATAAAACATGGATTTTTGTTGTATTTTTGTTGAAGCTTTCAGTAAACAAAGAAGTACAGACTTCTCCATTAATTCCATATTCATTTTGATGTGTGAATCATATATGGTATTGAAATATCATGAAAATGAATTATAATTTTATTTGTAGTTTTTTACATTGTATTTTAGATTACAAATTTTAGTTATCAAAAATAATCATGAATATGGTGTATTGATGGATTCCAAATAGATGTGTGTTTAAAATCAATGCAGAGTTATGCATGAGTGTATATTTGTAGTGCAAATCTATTGTTATAATAAGTGTGGAGTGGTCATGGAGGAATTAAATTTGCATCTACCAAGAACATGCATGACTTTCCAACATATGGGTTGTTCACAAGTGTAGTGACCAAAGGGCATGTGGGATGCCCACCATGTGGCCCCATCCACAAATTCTCATAGTTCAAAAAAATTGAAGAAGATTGTATATAGTGGCACCTATAGGTATTTGCTAAGAAGCCATCCTTATCAATGGGTGCAATTAGCATTCGATGGTAGCACATAAACTCGTGTTGCACCTATCCGGATGTCAACTACACAAGCTATCGCACTCCCAACCTCTTCAAGAGATTCAAATATGAATTTAAGATGAAAATAACAGAAAAATAGGAAGTTGTGGCACACTCTCTGGCTCACAGCACTTCGAGGTTAGAGGGGCGTGCTAGAGTTCCGGGATGGGACTAGGAAGATTGACAAGCACTTCAATCACTCACACGGACCTGCACAAAACCAAACAATAGTTGGTTAATGCATAGCTGGAGCACTTTTGGTGCTGGGATGAGCCACGGGTAAACTCAGACTCATAAGACTCACCACGGCCCGGACTTGGGGGAAGCCACCACCTTCTCCCTTATAATATACTTTGTGGTTGGCCACGAGATTAACATCCAAATGGCATTTTGTCTTGGGATTCCCAAGTGGGAGTCCTCAAATTCCCAAAGTTGGGACTCCCGTGACTTTGGAGGCCCATAACTTTGTCTATAAGCCTCCAATTGATATGAAGTTTCAAGAAAAGTTATGGCCGTCGTCAAGAGCTTTCCAACGATATGTGGCACGCCACCTGCATGCAAGGGAATCTGGGCGATTCCTGACTTTTAGTGATCGGGAGTCAAATTGGCAATTTGACTCCCGACCCTTCTTTTGACCATAACTTGTGTTTCAAGTGTCCAAATGGGTCATGCGAGCCCATTTCCAACATCTACGTTTCAAGAGTTTTTCAATGATATAAGGGACATTTCAATCTAATGAGTTTTGACCTCTGCAATTGCCCTCTGAAAATTTGAAAGTCCATCGAGACTCCAACTCCTAAAATGGGAGCTCACTTGGGAGTGTGAGGGTTCCTTCCCTCACACTCTCCTACACTTCTGGGAGCATGAAATGTGACTCCCGGGCTTCCCTTTTGGCCCATAACCTTTCAAGCCCTTGCCTTGGTTGTGAGCCCAAGGCTAGGGTTGCGACACAAACATTATAAAGAGTAATAGAGCGAGAATCATAGTCGTCAAATTGGGGTAGTTGCAAATTGTATTAGAATTGAGATTGGGACAATTCTAGTTTGAATTAGATATGGATAATTCCATTTTGCATCAAAATGGGCATACTAGAAGTTTGATTGTAATTCAATATATTAAGTGTCTTGTTAATAGTATTTGCAAACATGTCATTGATACAAAATTAATCTCTAATTATTTTATGAAATTTGTGGTAGTAAATACTATATAGAAGTTTAGCTAAACAAGTAGGGAAGATGTGATTTCTTTCACCAATTAGGTCGATGTCGATTTTGAAATCCTATGTTTCTAGATCACCTCAAGGAGTTGCCAACCTTCTCCACATGGATACATGCTGCCATTATTGTAGCTATCCATGAAGGCCAAGATATTGAAAAGGACACATTGCATATGGCCATGCAGCTAATGCTAGAAGCAAGGTCCTATCAAACAATGTGGGCCTATGGGAACCATATTTGAGTATCAAGTGTTGAAGAACACCTATCAACAATTGATTGTGGTGTGGCAACAATCTTTGAGCAAGAATGTAGATTAGGTGCAAATGATTAGCAACTAGTTGTGGCAAAATTGGACTATGTAGGGTAGGTGGAAGAGATTTTTAAATTAGACTATGGGGTTTTGAAAACAATTGTTCTCTTGTGCAACTAGGTGAAAGCAAACTATAATGGGAATATTGAGACCATTAAACATGATGAATATGGATTCACCTTCTTGAATTTTAATTCCCTAATCCCCATTTTAGCCAAGTCGTTTGCTTTTCCAATACATGTAAAATAGGTGTTCTTTTCTTTAGACCCAAAAAAAGGGGGTTGGAAAGTAGTATTACAAAAGGAGCCTCGTGGGAAACGCATAATAAATAAGGTTCAGGTGGACCCAAAGGATTTTGATATGTTTAGAATTGAACTTGCGGGTATAATCGTGGGTTTACAAACACCTCAACCGATTGAAGAAATTATTCAACCTATAAATGTCATAAGAGGTTGTCCTATTAGGGCTACTGATGTTGTGGTACTGGATGATTCAGATGATGCTAGGCGAGAGGATGAGATGTAGGTGTAGAGGAGCTTGACATAAGTTTTTACATTGAAAATTAATGTCTTTGCCAAAATAAGTTTAACCCTAAATGTTCCAAATATATTGAATTGTTTTAAAAATTTGTGTGATTAGTTTATGTGTTAGAAATTAATGTGATACTTTAGATTTAGGATGTAAATAAAATAAAATGCAATAGTGCAATTTACTTGAACATCATTCAATCATTTTTTTCTTTCAATGAAAGTTTGATCTTTTAATTTCAATAGTGATGTGATTTTGAACAAGTTTGATCTCTGAACTTTTATTGCATTTTATGCATATGTGACTAAAAGATTAATTAATTAATGAAGTACATTGCATTAATAGATAGTTTCAATGTAGCATTATGCAATGTTCTTTTGTGAATGAATTTTGAAGATATGAACTTTAACCATTTAATTCATGTTGTTATTGTCTGATTAATTTTCAAAAATACATTTTGGCACAAATAATATACCCTATAAAGACTTCAATAAGTCATAGTTGCCATGTTGGATCCATTTGGATGTACTACAACAATGAGGATGACTGTAATTAATCATCACATGTTGTGCACTACTTGCCACATGGGTAATGCAAAAGTCACGTGTAGATTACCTTGTCTGATGGGACTAGACTATCACACCCTTTTAGTCAAATCAGACATAGCTAATTTTTTGGGGGGGCAAAATGGACAAATAAACAATCACGAATGTCATTTCGAACATGCAACTTTATCATACTAATCATTGTAGTCGTCCCATTAGGGGCCAAAAAAACATGTTTTTATAGTAGCCCCATCATATGTTCAACATTCCATCACACACATGTCACACTTTAATTTTGAGCATTAATTCCATCTTAATCAATAATTCTAGATTTTTTGCAAATGGGTGCAAGTACATACATAGGAGCCAATGGGATTACTTTACAAAAGGATTGTGAATCCTTTTTAATATTTTTTCATTTTTTCATATGAAAGAATTTTTGAATGAAATCTTTTGCTACTTGTTATTAAAAATACATATAGTTGCCCCAATAGATCACATTTTTTTTGCTAATCATTGTTGAATAAATAAGAAATTTTCAAAGTGTGTAAATTTTGCCAGATTTTGCGTTTTATCTTGAAATTTTATCATAATTTTAAATCATACCGAAATATGCTAACTACTTTAGCTTTTTGTTTTTTATATCATAAATTACAACTTTGTTTTGTATGTCACACACATTACACCCCATTTACTCATGGTAAAGGACTTTTGAAAAATTTTAAATTTGAAAAATACTTTGAATTTCTAAAAATTTAAAATTCCATATATTTTAAATTGTGAATGATTTTTGAACTTGGGTAGTGGGTTACTATCATTTTAATTTTTTTAACATCAAAATTATGTTATCACAATAGTCCTTTACCTAATCCTTTGTAAAATTAACCACTATTTATGCAACACCTATTCAAGTTCAAATGTCTTTTTTAAAAACCAAAATCCAAATTCTAATTTAATGAATTTTTAATTTGAATTCCTCAAAATTCATATTAGTCATTTAACACAACTTGGAATGATTAACATAACTTTAAAATGTCAAGGAAAAAACATATGTAAAAAAATTCATAGTTTTCACCACTATCCAACATGTTTTTTGACTTTTATCTTTGTACTCACACCCAAACAAAAACCAACATCAAACAAAACATACAAGCCTACTCTCAAAGAGTTCTCTCCTTCACACAATGTTTCATTTCCCAAAGGTTTCTTAAACCCTAACTTCATTTTTGCTAAACATTAATCATTCACCAAATTTCACATGACCCCATTCCTAGTCACACCATAATATGGATAATGCAATGGAAAGATGATTTAGCTATGAATTTCATAATTAACATTAAAATATATTTATGCATTTTAATTTATGCACATGTTTTTTTGTTTTGGTTTTAAATATAGATTGCTACAATTTTGATAATGTGACGAAATCACAAATAGATGTGGTATTTTGCTTGTTATCTTTAGTACATGATGGGCTCATGCTTACAACACACGATAAAATAACAATGGATTTGGATTCAAATAGTCTACCACTTGTGTCACATGCATGACAAGCAAAATACATGAATTTTTAAAAGACACAAATAAACCATGGCAAAGGCATACCTAATTTAAAGTCCATACAAAAAACACAAAAACAAAAAAATAAGGATATGAAATGTGCATGATATAAATTCATAGAGTTTTATCATGACAAAATGTAGGGAAATAGGATAAAAACAAGGTTATGATGAAAGATTATACCCAAATTTGATGTTGAACATTTTAAAAGTAATGTGATGTTAATTACCTCTATTTATACATTATTGGGGACCTATCTTAGGGGAAAATATTTCAAAATATCTCAAGCTAGTTCGTGATATTTCAAACTAATTCAAAATATCTCTAAATATTTCAAATTAATTCAATATATTTCAAGGAACCTTATTGGGAACATTCCTAATTACACTTTGGATGAAAAATGGATGAACTACATCTATGATGATGTTAAACATGATCTATCTATGAAAGAAGGTTGTTTGTTTGTTTTGTTTTGTTTGTACTTATGAGATCCATTGAACCAGGATGCTTTAGATCACATTCTTGGTGTCTTTAGAAAGCTCTTGAAGAGAAGGGGTGCATGGGCTTGGTTCCATGACGTTTGGACTTGTGGTGCAAAAGTTTTTGAATATTGAATGATTTTTTCACTAGAAATTAAATTAAATCATAGCTGAAAATTTTGGAGGAATTGGAATGTGCCTTTGGTGTTGTTGAAAAGATCTTGATGAGGAGATTTAATGGAATTTATTTGGTAAGATTTGGATTCAGAATATGGGAGTTATTGATTTTTAAATGATTTCCACCGCTGAAAATTCAAATAAATTACAAAAAACCAGGTTTTGGAAGGAAAAATGAGTTGAGAACATTGTAACACTTGAAGGCTTACCATTCTGTTCTTGAGCACGATCTCCTTTCATATTTGGCTATTCAATATCGATACATAACTTGCAAAACAATGTTCACATGTTGAGTTTCCTTATTTTGTAATGGGTTCACACTTAGGCCAACAACATAGGCCACATTAGTGCTAATAATGATGTAAATGATGATATTGGACATGATGTCAACCATGATGCTAGAGATCTCATTTGTGACAACATGAAGAAACAATTAATGACCAAAATAGAGTTGATGTCAATCATCTCATATATAATCAAAGAAATTCAAATTATTTATAACAAATTTCAAAAACGAAACCAAGGATGATCATTCCAACATGTTGACCTTTTGTGGACATTAGAATACCCCAACCTATTAGAAGATCCACTTATAAGCTTCAAATAGGTTACATATACTCAAATCATATGTTTGTTTTCTTGGATGGAAGAGGAGCACAAAAAAGTAGTTGCAAATTTGTAAGGTGGTCAAAGTATATCCATGAACCAAGAACATTTTCTAAACCATATTTTAATTGCTACACCATACAAAGTTAGTATAAATCACTAAATTTTTTTTCAAGTTTGGTTTTGTTTTGGTATTTTTTTTGGTTGGGGGCTATTTGGGCTTTTGCTTTCTAGGGGTTTTGGGTGTGGCCTTTTTTTTAATGGCTCCTTCTTTGTGTCCCCCTGTTGATTTGAGATATCCCTTGTCCTCATTGTTCATTTTAGGTGGCCTATGTCAAGAGTGCTCACCCTCTTGCTAGCTTCATTTCCCAAGCTAGCCAGGCTATTTTATCTTTGTAGGTGTCCTCCCCTCCTGTGTTTTTCCTTGGTTCTATTCCTCTTGTTTCTTGGGGTTGGTTTCGGGCTTAGTTTAATTCCATTTTGGGGTTGTTTGAGTCTCATTTCGTGTGCCCTTGTTTATTTCATAGGATCCCTTGAGCCATCTAGCACAAAATCAAACAAGCTTTTCATTTACCCCTTGACCGAATTGCTTGAGACTCGATGGACAAATTAACATGGTTCCTTTTCGTCCAATTGCCACATTGGTGTTTATGTTATACTTGAGGAGGTTGTTCAGGCCATTGAAAGGTTTTTGCTCGCCTCATGAGGTTTATGGTGGGCAACCGGTCTTTTCTTTAATAGGAGTCTTCTTGTGCTTCATGTGCGCCCCATTTTCACCCCTCATGGGAATATTCTTCATCCATTGGTTTTCACCAATGCTTAGCTTTAGGGAGAGTCGGTGAATATAGTCACGTCCTTAGAATTCTCTAACCCATAACATTAGTTATTCTTTTGGAAAACATTATTGTTGCCATGTGCCATATGCACCCCCTTCTTTTAGACCTTGGCCCTCCACCTATTTTTGATTGTTAGCTTGAGCACACCTTTGTCCTAAATAGGATTCTATTTACCCAAGCTTTAGCCACTTCACCCCATTTGTATTCAGGTGGGATTTCTATGATGGTATATGAACATCTTTTAAGATGCTTCATATTAAAGGACCCATCCTCAGGGTTTCCGAAATTATTCTAGGCTATTGTTTTTGTTGCTCGTGGGGTTATCCCTAAGTCAGTGGCCCTAATGTTAAGGGCTAGCAGATTGTTGGTCTACAAAAGACATTGGTGGTTTTTGTTTTATTACCATAGGCAAGGTGTTTTTTCAACGTATTAGTCACTCCATGGTCTTACAACTTCAAGGGTCATTTTAAGAACACCTATCCCCCCATTAGTTTGGAGTATTGACCTTTGAAGGTTGTGAAGCCATCCATTTCAACATTTGAACTTTCCTTGACCTACACCTTAATCAAGCTGTGATGTAAGTTGATGTGAAAAACGTTTTTAATAACATTGTGTGATGTCGGGGGGCCTTTGGCAAACATTGTCCCTTTTACCAAGTTGTTTTATGGTGCTCATTCTTCTTTTTATTACTAGCATGGGTGGCATGTGGAGGGGGTCGTCATTATTGAATCATCTTCAAGCACAAGGCAAGATGACCCTGTAAAAAGTCCTTTATATACTTTGGCCCAATATTGAGCTTTTTTAAAAACCATCATGCGGGCCCCCAATTGTGTTTTTCCATCCTTAGCGGATGATATCCACATCATGGGGCCCATGAATGAAATTATTTGCGCATTTGACCACTTTTCGACCCAATTAACCCTAGTTGGGCTTAAAGTCAAAGTGTGAAAGTGCAAGCTTTGGAGTCCATCTGGGATCTCTACAAGCATAGAAATTCCTTAGGGCTGCATTTTGGTCATAGATGGTTTACACATTTTGGGTGTGCAAATGGGTTTTTAAGACTTTGCCAAACATTTTTTGGATGAGGTTTTATTTTAAGACATGGCGCATATTAATGAACTTTCTTTCTTGGGAAACACCCAAGTTGTTTGGGCATTTTGTCCTCATGCATAACTCGTCAACCTTTTTATCTCACACACACAATACTTCATTTTTCTTCCTTCCTATTTTTTTTGGTGTGTTTCAATAGGAAAAATATGTAGGTGTGCAGGGACATTATGGGTCAAGGATCCTGGGAATATTTTCAAGGCCCCTTAGCAAAGTGTTAGGCTTAACTACTGATACCCTTTGGTGGTATAAGCCTTTTTTTTATGGAGGATTGTGCCCCATCTATTTTTTTAGGGAGTTGGGTTTTGCTGGTTTTATATTTGTGCTCTAGGTTTTGTATTTTCGAGAAACTCATTTTGGAGGAGTGTTTTGTAGGTTGAAGGGGGCCCACACCTGCTTTAGTCATGCTTACGTGTAACGCGAAATGGCCTTCTTCTTATAGCTAAGGAGATGCACCTTTCTTTTGAAAGTCTGGTAATTATTGGCGCCCTAGGTCTACATGCATCTTTGATGGACATCCACCATGACACATCCTTTAAATCTATCTTGGAAGAAAATTCCATTTCTTCAACATCTAGAGCCCGCATTCATTCTTGTTCAAACAAGGGGGCAAGGCTATGGTTGGTTGCTAGACCATTTATCCATTCATTTTGCATCACACATTTCACTTTCACCTCAACGTTATGTTTTCGTTTCAATTTGATTTAGCTTTCGACATCTAGTTTTCTCACATGTGAGTGCACATGTTGGATGCATTTGGCATGCACTTAGTTCATTGTCCGTTTAGAGGTTAGCGGATAGTCACACATGATGTCATCTGAGATGTCATGTATGCCCTCACTTTAAAGAGTGGGCACATTGTATGGAGAGAGCAATGGTATGCCTTTATGTCAAGAATTTTATTACGAACCGATCTCTACATGACCCGAAAGGACCAGGTCTTTCTTGTCGATGTGGTGGTTATTGACCCGACATGAAAAATGGTGGCTTCAAGTGTCATTAGTTGACCAGTAGGTGCAGCTGTGAAACTTAATGCCATTGTTAAAATCCACAAGTATAGAAGGCTTCATGAGGGGCACCACTTTATTTTGATGGCCATGGAGGTGCATAGCACACCCGAGTGCAATATGGATTATTTTATCAAGAAATGTGCCCATCTTTTCCAGTAGATGATCGAAAGGTCATTTATCCTTGTTTTTCTGCATTCAATTTTTCAAACAACATCTTAATATTGCTTTTCAACATGCTTTAGCCTTTGCTATAGAAAGGAAGATTACATTGGCGAATGATGCTTGTTCTAAACCCCCCATTACTATTAGGTCGCACCATTTGCATGCAGGTGACATTAGAAGGGCCGTTGGTGAAATAGCTTCCTACCACGAGAGGGATTAACTCTCTCTCTCTTTTTGGTTCTTATGGGCTATTCATCTTTGGCCTTTCTTTGGCCTTCCTTTTTGTGTCCCCTATGATGGTTCCAGACATCAATCTTTCATTTTTATTTCCATTCTTGTTACCATCTATGATAGTTTTTTAGTACCCTGGTTTTGATACATGTTATATATCCATTGCTGATAGATTATCATGTTTAAACTTCTCTACTCTTGCATGGATTTCTGTTTCCTTTTCTTTAGCTATATACAAAGCATTTGCAATCCTGTTCAGAAAATCCCAAACAATGTATTTGATTATATTGAACTTGGAATCTCAAATTTCCAGTCATGTAATTAACTACAGTTTGTCATTACAAATGCAGTTAAAATAATGCTGTTGTATTGCATTCAATTGCAAACAAAGAGCTCATGGACCTACTCATTGAATGCATCCAATTGCAAATGGAAGAGCTCATTGATCTGCTCATGGAATCAACCCTTAACCAAGGTGTGCAACACTTGGCTTTTGGAATTTATCTTCCATTTTGGGATTTTCCACACAAGGATTTATGTGACAGATTCAATATCATGTGAAAGAAGTGATAAAGTGTGAAAAATCAAGTGTAAAAATGATTGGAGCTCTTAACATGTAGATTACCCACAGACCACTAGAGGCAAAAGTCCAAGAAGTATGTTCCATGGAGAAATCCTGTGAGCTAGAAAGCAACTGTCAATGCAATTCAGCCTCTCATTTGAGTAGCATTGTACTGTCAGTTGTGTGCTCTTGCACAGATCACCTCTTGTCACTGTTAACCCAAGCAGAGTTCCTTGCACGTCACTCATGCAAGACTAGGCATCTGTGTTGCAGAGAGGATTCTCTTCAGTTGGCTGGACCTCCACTATCTGTTGAACTTGGTCCCTCTTTTTTACCTAGATGGTTGGTTTCCTGACCCCAAAGGTACAGATTCAAGGCTCCATGGCCTTGCGGTGGGGTTTGTTCAACAATAGATCCTCACTTCTTCTCCATGGGTCTTGCTGTGGTTAACTGAAAGTGGAGGATACAGTTTTCAGGCAATCAGATACTGGATTTACAAAGTGCAAGGGTGCCATCAGTGTGTGATGTAAGTACCTGGGTCATGCCAAGCCTTGCACACAAGATGGGAGCTTGTGTTGTAGATGACTGCTGTGTCTGGAGCCTCTGTGCATTTAGCACATTGGGTGTAGAAGAAGCACTGTGTACAGATGGAGGCTCACAAATTGGTTTGAAGGCTTTAAGCATGGTGCCTGAGTTACAATCAAACAATTTCACTACTCCATCCATGCTCCCAGTGAGAAGTGTGCTTGGAGCATATGCTTGTGAATGCATGCTTGTCACAACGCTTCTGTGCGCCCTTATCCGCCATAGCTCCTGGTGTGTCCTGAAAACAGCACACTCCAATTAGCAATAAGCATCCAGCTGTAGACTGTCCCATCTCATTTTTTGTTTCTTGTTTTTTGTAGAGTCTGCTTACAGATTCTAGTGTAATGATGGAATCCATGGAAGACTCATCTTTACTGGTCCCCAGGAATAGAGTTAACTTGAAGCCAGATGATTCCATGGAAATGGAACAACACATCAACACAAAGGACAAGACTCAATGTCATACCGGAGGTCCCAGCAATATACAAAACCAGTTGTTGTTCCAGCAAAGAGAAGGTGGTCATTCATGCCCATCTGTAGAGAATCCACCCCTGTAGACAGATCCCCAGGAAACCAAAAGGTGCCAGGCAGGAAAAGCATGAATAAACTATTGTAAAGAAAGTAAGAATCTAAACCCTTTGCAATACAGTGAACAAGAAATATCAATGGGAGAAGGTGAGTAGGGTAGAATGCATATACCAAATTCACCAATGGGACGTAAAAGAGCAACAACATCCTGCCCAGACAAGGCATCAAACATCTGCACCTTGCCATCACGACACCCACTAACAAAAATCTGTGCTGCTGCATTGATCGCCACACTTGTTACTGGTGCAGAGTGTTTCCTACAAATCCCATATCCCTGTTTCTGAAAATCATACTCAGCATATTGCTTCAACAACTTTCAGATAACCAGAACTAACACAGATCTTCAATCTTGTGTAGTAAGCTGTGGGGGAGATTAGATGCAGCAAAGGGTTATAAGCATTGACAATGGCACAACAATACCCCTGAACATCAAAGCTTCCCATCTCAAGAACACCTCCAAATTGAGACCCTCAGTATAATTATGTGCAAGTGAACACATTGCAGAGACAAACAATTTCTAGACTACATTTGATGGGGCAAGGGTCATCATGTCATATCAGACATTGTAATACTCAGATTGTTCCTTGAATGTCACAGGCAGCTAGCCATGTAAGAGAAGAAAATTTTGTAACCTGAAGAGGCGGGAGCAGCAACCACTGTACAAGTCATACACACGCATGCTTCCATCTGCACAGCCCACTGCTAGCTCTGGATCTGCATACCTGTTGCACACTCCCAAAGACAGTTTGGCATCAGCACAAATTTTTCTAGGTCCATAGACTCCAAAAACCATCCATAAGAAACAGAGATTGAACAGCCATTACAGCACAAAAGATTGCTGATTCTGATGCAGTACAAGATGTCATCTCATGTGTGAAGTTTCAAAGATGAGACATGCCACCTCATGCAATATAAACGTTGACCATAGCCTCCCATTCTTCGAATCACTCGTCCTTTGTCAGTGCGACTCAATAACCATACCTCTGCACCTGCTGCTGCCATAATCTGCTTCCATCAACATATTATAATCCAGCATCTGAGGAAAAAAAATGCTCTTGTCAAACAGTGTTCTCCACAAAACTTCAAGGAGAAGAGAATGGAAAAAACCATATGTTACAAAGAGTAGTAAAAATTCTCTGAAACTAAGAAGCAAGCACAATGGATGCCACCACTATGCTGATTTTAGTGCAACAAGACTTTCAGACCTTGTTTTCATCAAAGTCCACATCTATTATAGGTGTTTTTTCTCCATGAACTCTGTACTCCTCTGTACACCGCAGCGACTTTGCAGACCATAATCTGATTGTCTGAAAGGCCAATGACAACAACACAGAACTTGTGAGCAGCACAAGAAGGAGGTGATGATGCACCCTGATGAAAGACACACAAAAGAGACAATCTTTCTTTTGCACCTTTTGGTGACAATCGCACATCAACAACTCATACATGTCTAGTATAGTGTGCAGCGGAGTTTTCAATTCTTTGCAATTAGCATTTCTACTCCTGACAACACTGTCAAGATCTGAGTCCCCTGGTTCTTCATCATCAGCTGCATGAAAGGATTCAAGCACCCATAAGACTATGTTGAAGCTGAAGGTGAAGTACAGAAATGATGATAAAGCTGAAGGCAAGTACCTGATCAGCAGAGGCACTCAAGATTGTATCCATATTCATTTGGCAAGCATTGACTCTGCAATGCAACAAAACACCCAAAACCCAGAACCGCACAACTACCCCTTGAATCTCAACCATACTGTGAGAAAGCTCACAAAACCCATTTCCAAGCTGTGAAGAAACAAGTGGCTAGTGCAATGGAAGGGATCTGAATGTATCAAGTAGAGAAGGTGATGAAAGTGTCCCACAACATGCCTTGTAGAATGTGCTTTCCAGACATGCACAGATAGTGTGCCCTGAACAAGATTTGCACGTTGCAGCTCGTCAATTGCCAGTGCCTTCCAGTCTGATTCTTCTGTGCCGGCTTCCTCTTTGGGTTTATTGAGCTTCACAAACCTAGAGTTCAAACTGCCGGTGTGCTGCTCCGCGTAAACTTCCTTCCAGAGCGATGGAGAACCATCAACTACTTGCTTCCTGAAAAATGCACAAGAGAGAAACCCACAAACCCACCGAGTACAGCCTTTGAGGTTCTTCTACAAGACCATCTCTCTCTTTCTGTGTCTGTCTCTCAACATCCCTAGCTCATGGTGAAAGACACTGAAGGAAACAAGAGAGTAGGGGTTGCATACCATGTCCTGCAGACCACTGAGCAACAAGCAAGAGACAAAGGATTCAGACGTGCGAAGATGAGGATGAGCACATCTGTGCTCCCACCTTTCCATTCTCTTGCTTTCTTCTTCTCCCTTTCTTTCACAGCAAGGTGCAAATAGCTTGTTCCTCCTCCTTCACCATTTCTTTTCCGCTTGCTACCGCCAGGTCCACGGCCATCATCATCATCAGCGGCAGCAGAAGTGACATCCATCAGAGGATCTTCACAGCTTCAAATAACATACACACCATTTACCCTCCCAACTGGGATTCTACACCTCGAGCAGAATCGCTAAGGAAGTTCAAACTGTGGAAGAAGAAACACATGTATGCAAATCTTCACAACAAAACCAAACCCTAGCAACCCAATGAAGAAGATTGTCGCCATCTCTGCAAAACAAAAGCCAGAGAGAAGAGACTGATCGATTGTCTCTTCTTCTTCACCCTAATCTCTTCTTGCATGAGGAAGAAGATGGCATACTTCCTCCCTTGCCTGTCAGTTTTGTGTATCTTCTTTCCATCTCCATCATCTTCTTCTTCCCATCATGTATTCAAAGACTACAACATCTTTTTGCTCCAGGAGAAGGATCACCCTGTCTGTCTGTCTGTCTATCTGTCTGTCAACAAATGGGCAACAGGAAGTGGAAATTTTCTGAAGTTTTTCATGTGCTATTCATGGCAGAAACATCTTCATATTTATTGTAGAACAATTCTGGGATGATAATCCCATTTCTTATGTGTATATTTTGGGCTTTGATTAGGGTTTTGCAGTTTGAGGATCAAGATTCAGAGAACTGCAAATGGGTTTTTCCCACAAGATAAAACCCTGAGAGTGCGAAACACGCAAGAAGACCAAGGAGAAGAGCACCTCAGAAAGTTCAAGTAAGGATGTCTAAGAGAGTACCTACCCAATCTTCAATACCAGATTGCTCATAATACCCAAAGCTTCATCAAAACTTTTGACAGTGGGAGAATGACTGATCTTCTGTGGTATATTTTGGTGTCAGATTTCCTTTTAATGCAATCGAAGGGTTTTGGCAGTCATGTGGGTGTTGTTGTTGTTGCACAATCTAATGAATCTCACAGCTGCAGTACAGATCAAATGGAGGCCAAATGAGAACCCACAAGTTCATCATGCAGAAGCTTACCAAAAAATGAGGAGCTACTCTTCACTCACATTTACAGGTATGATGGCAGAACTGAACTTGGTACAATTTGGTCAA
>Ga0116229_10008037_pt1 | contig 16524 bp, 17 predicted proteins | sample S1TSphgellanicum_3_FD_87313 | JGI IMG/M metagenome (GOLD analysis project Ga0116229, IMG submission 87313) | Host-associated microbial communities from peat moss isolated from Minnesota, USA - S1T2_Fc - Sphagnum magellanicum MG | ecosystem: Host-associated > Plants > Peat moss > Unclassified...
AAAGGTTGCAAAAATAAAATCATACATTTCGAAATCTATTAATAACCAACTTGAGCTATTACAAATTACTTAAACTTTAGATGCATTATTATGGACATAGTTTTCTTCTTAAGGCTTCTAGTTGGACTACAAATTGAAGTGTTGAAGATGCATATTGTTAATTGAAAGCTCTAAGATCCAATTCAACTTGATTACATTGGTATTGGTTGTAGTTGTGTGTTTTAAGTTCTATGCATGGCATGACATGACATTTTCAAACTTTCAAGCTCCAATGCAAAAACCATACCATCACTCATATACCCTAGGTATGAAAGCATTCTTTAAAATATTAATATCTTATTGACATACAACCCAAATATAAACATTGATACTAGATTATGCCATAATAATCCACCCTTGTAGACATATATATATTTGATTGGTATGAAAAATATGAAGGCTCCTTAATACTAAAACCACTTAGGTATTAAAAAGTTGATATATTAGTCCAACGCAAGTTGGAATTATTATTGTCTAGTTCTCGATTTCAAAAGGAACCTTTGGTCCTGATTTTAATTTTTAAAATTTTTTTATGGAACCTCCAATTCAATCTTGAAACCATTTCTTTTTTTGGATTTTTTAAATATTTAATTTTAGTCATTTTCACAAAAAAATTAAAACCAATTTGGTGTAAGACAAAGTTTGATTCATTTCCATTACATGCAATTAAACTCCCAAAAAAAAAGAAGGTGTAATTAGTTTGTTGGTGTTGCTTACTAAGGCAAGGATATTGTGTTTAGATTCATCATAGAGTATAGTAGCTTAAAAGATTTTGAGAGACCCCTAGGGAATAGGTCCATTTGTATATGAGGATTTTTGAAAGATGATATTTTGGGCTTGTGTTGAAGAGTGAGATTATAATATCTTGAAGAATTTTGGTTTCTTTTAGAGGATTTTTTTGAAGATTAGGTGTATTTTTGCATGGTGAAATATTTGAGTTTCCATAATTCTTCTTTTGTCTTCAGATACTTTTTAATGTAAATGGCAAGGCCACACAACGAATGACACACCCCTTGTTTGACTAGTGCACACACACCAAGATAAATATTATGTAATATTAATTATTTACAACCAATTAGATGCAATAACTTGATTAAATTGTAAGGTCAAGTTTATACTTTTTTCAATAAAATTATATTTGTACTTAAAGAATTTGAATTTTTAAAAATGGGACAATACGCCTGATTTAGGTTCTAATTCAAATTAAAAAATAAGTTAATTCTTAATTAAGTTCCAATCACAATTACAAGGAAACTTGAAACCTAATCCCAATGGAGAGACCCTAGAACCTGACCTTTGTAACCTAACTTGAACATGCTGAAATTCAGGAACATGCCAACACTGATTCAAACAATATCAGGAGAGATAATGAATTTACATAACACGGATTTAGGAATTTATAGTTCAAAATGAATCTGACAATAAAGAGCAGCCTCAAGAGTGCAGCTTTCAGCTACGTCTTTGTCTCTTACCCGCAAAACTTGGTTCTAGTTCAATTCAAAATTGTATCTCAAATCCAGTTCAACCATGCCAATGTATTCTCATTGTCTTGGTGTGCTTGTACAAAGCATGTAACACATAACAATCTGTTTTAGGGAAGGTGGATCCTTTTTAAGTCGTTGATGCTTACGATTTACAAGCCATTAATGTCCTAAAACTGACTTCAATGAACCCATTTATAGATTTGTTTAGTAATAGAGATACCCGCAAATTCACCCTGTCTTTGAGCCTCCTTTCACCCCCCTAACCCCTCTTTTAGTGGTATTCGTAAAGTAAAGAAATTTTACTAAATCTCAGTATGAAATGCTGAAACTCAGTACGAAATACATTTAATACACAAGGTTCGAGAGGAATTATAGTAGATGTACAGGTAGGAGCAGTGAAAATCTATTTAGATAGATTTTTTCGCCCCCGAAATAAGAAAGACAGGGTGAAACTCAGGAACCATCAAAATTCATGGTTTTCTGAGTTTTGCCCCCTCTCACTCCCGTTGAATGCTAATGTACTTTTTTGCGGGCTTTTTTTTAATCTCACCCTGTGTATGACCAAACTCAGGGTACTGGTGCTGTCTTTTCCTGACTTTACAGATATCTCTAATGTGTAACTAATTTTGACGGACATTGTATTGTCATTAACAGCTGCTAGGTCTTATTCTCCCTTTTCATCAACTAATTCTCATGCTGAATTGGCCATTCAGCACAGGTGTCAAACATATGTTGCTTGACTTGGCCACAGGCTCAATAGAAGCTGAATCAGCCATACCCGGCCCACTATTCACTCTCTAGTACATGAATGTGTATGTCTGCAACAATGATGAGTGAAGAATGGAACAAGCAGAAGAAAGAAATCCGACACATCCAATGGCATCCACCATACCTGCCCTGCCTGCTACTCTCCCATTTACACCTCACACTATCATATTCTTCAGACCTGCGCATTTCATCAGAGTGTCAAGCTTTCTTTCACCCCCTGAAACGACGTACACAGACACGAGCAAAGGAGTGACAATCAAAGGCTCCTACAACTATGAGCATTCTGAATTCCAAGAGGAAAAGGGTCAGGAGTTGCCAAACAAATTGGAAAACAAAGGAACAAAAATTTCTACGGTCCTCAAATTCTCTACTCCATATTGTAAATACTTTCAGATTTAAAATTGTAAAGTAAAGAGATTATTCTGAGGAGAGGTTTGAACTTTGAACAAGGCCCTGTTTTGGCTTTGAACAAAACTACCACTTTTCCCAATATGGACTGTGCAACAAGATTTGTTAGTTGATGCACTATGTGATCACACCAGCATTTCCAGAACTAATTTATGGTAGAACATGATGAGCATGACCGTGCATCTGTTTGAACCAGAGACTTTCTGGAGTGAAGAGAATCTAATAAAGCTCTCATGGTAATCCAGAGGCAAAGCAATGTTTGGAAGATCTTTTTTGGTGACTACAGACAGTCATCCAAATGCTGGATACTCCTTTCCAGATTGAGCTTCCAGCAAAACCAAAGGGACATTATTGTTTCTAACTGTGAATTTGTGATATCATTGATACAAATACAGTAGCTACAACCCACCAACTGCAAAAGCCTCAAGTTGGCACAGTGGTTATCCACCTCTGAGTGCGCCTCTATTTCGCACTCCCAATTGCATGCCTGCAGACAGAGAAGGAAATGTTGTGATCTCACTTCTCATGAACAAAGATCTTCCCCGACCGTATTATCTATCATGACCCACTAACCTGTTCAATTAATACAACTGGAAACAAAAGGTACAGATTCATATATATGACAACACCACCTCTATGTGGAAGTCTACACTGTCCATATTATAGTGAGTTATGACCCCAATTTCTCATTATTACCCTTTCAAGCGAGGAAAGGAAACCCAGCACATGTGCAAAAACCTCAGACAATGCACTGTCTGATGAGAGAGAAAAAGATTTGCGTTCATAACTCGGATTGAGCACTAAGTGCAAGGACAACAAAGTAAAAGAGAGGTGACAAGGAAATGGAGGTATCTGTACAAGTAGAACTTCTCTCGGGGGACTGGGCCATTTGGGTTGTGAGCCTCAATATCAACATGGAGAATGGCTGGTACTATCCTCTGGATTTCCTTCTCAAGCCGATCTATTTCAGATCCAACTGCTGCCACTACCTCCTCACCTGCATAGCACAAAATTAGGTATTGACTAATGCATAGAGCTTCCAAACCATGACAAGGAAAGTAGCATATTTTACCTATACAGCTTTGCAGGACAGAAATTTTCAACAAATGCTTACCATAACTGGCCATTACCCGATCCAGAGCACCACTGTCAGAGTCTTTAGCAGCCTCTAGGAACTGCAAAAGGCACGTCAGCAAAAGGCTCACTGCAGTTAGCACATCTACCCTTGTCTCTCTTGTGATGGACATGTAAATTGGCATGCATTGCATTCTCTGGATAGATTAGTGCTAGAAAGATGAAGAACCCACATCTTTCATCCAGGCATCCCGACCAGCACGTTGAAGGTAGTTTTGCACTATCACAACACCATTGAAATCTGCGACAATTCCCAACAGGTCTTGTTACGCATGGTTTAGTCCACAGGATGTTGAACTCTGCTTAATCATTAGCACAGAATTGGAAGCTTATGCAACTCTATATTGTACACAGAGAACATAAGGATAAACAGCATAAAAATGAGAAATAAGGACCTGGGCTTACCTATTTCAGCTTTAAATCTGTAAGCACCAGGACCAATAACTTCACTTTTGCAGTCATAGAGACCTTCCACCACCTGTCCATACAATATTCTGCCCTCCCATGAGCATTACTTAGCTCTACAATTATCCTGAATGAAAAGATTGCAGGAAACCATCAATATCAAGACTAAAATATGTCCATTCTGAAACCTGAATCTAAATGCAACAACTTCCGGAATACCGGATCACTAATCAGCAGATTGATGACACGCCTCATATCCAGATCATCAATGGACCGCCCAAGCAAAGCTTGTCGATTCCGTTGAATCAAAAAAATTGCCACCTGCATGGCAGGTAAGATGTAAGAAATGATTCTGGTTGCATTCAGATTCATATAACTGTAAAAACCACAAAAGCAAACTGGCAAACTCAGACATATGACATGATGGAAGATGATGCCCCATGACAAATTCAAGAGACAGATTTGAGGCAAACCAGGAGACTTCTCATAGGGAAGTGGGCAAATAAAACTGCCTTCTACATCTGTAAACCATGGACAAAGGTGATCAGAATTGATGCATACCACTCCCAGCAACTGGCCTACAACAATAGAGCCAATTGGGTCCCAGATACGTTGTCCAGTAAACTCAACCGCAGCCAATGCTAGTCCAGCCACTGCCAAGCCAGCAACTGCTGCACCATCCTGTTGACAAGTACAAGCCTTAGTGTCGAGCCTTAGCATATAAAGTTGACATTATCACACAGAGGTGCATAGGAACATATGACAGTCTCCTTGTCAGCAATAGACATGGACTAGCTATTAGTCAACAAACCTCCATCATAACAGCAACAGCTGTTGGATCATGGCCACGCCAAAGATACTCCTTCAAGGTCATGCCTTCAGCTTCTGCACCTTTCTTCACTGCACCATATGCTACTATGAGTGATGCCCCTGCATGCAGCCATCCAAAGGGTCAAGATAAATCCCACAGTACACAAATTTCACTTTCGAGTTCTTTGACAGTGCAACAGCAAACAAAACCCTTCCCCATCTACCTACTTATTCAGCTGCAGATGCTCAGGAGTTTATTGGTCAAAGAGCAAGGAGGAACCTTCCATGATTGCTGATGCCACAAGTACACCTGCTGCAATTGAAACATTTTCCACCGGCTGCAATCCCAAATTGAAGAATACATAAGTAAAGATTCCTGTCTCAACATCTGACATTCTGATGAGAGGTTTGCTTGTTAAATGGTTTTCCGCTTGAGGCTTGCCCAGTAGCAAGGTTCTTCATTGTTTCAAGGGTAAAACTCATGCAATTTGGTAAAAAGGATCAGCTTGCTGCATGCAGCAAAGATAAGTTTAAGCTGTACCCCAGGATTCCACAGATTCTGCACACCATGAACAATTGTGGCACCAGACCCAAGGCAGAAGATCCCAACTGCCGATATCAATGACCACACAAAGCGCTCCTTTGAATACCCATACCTGCAGACAGCAGACATGAAAGTGATCTGTATGCTCAGGCAAAACCCTGAAGCCAGAAAACAAAGGACTCGGTTTGAGCATCTTGATACAGTGATCTTGCCAATGTAGTGATCAGATTGGCAGCAAATGGAAAACCCCAGTATGGAATGTGACAGTAACTCAGGATGCAGATGGAAAGACTAAGTCAAGATTCAGCTAGCACTCAAGAGGCACAGCTACTGAAGAGCCAACAGATTACAGAAATCAAAGAGTGAAAGGTTATGAACATACGGATGAAGAGCATCAGGGGCACGCTTTGAGCTTACTAGACCATATGCGAGCAAAGCCTGTCACAGAAGCACACAAAAAATGGTCTCTAAATCAACCAGGCACAGACCTTTGAAATGTCTTTGTAAAACATGCCAATCCACAATTCAAAGCCAAAGCTGGTCAAATCTTTCTCAATAAAATTTAGAGACCCTTGGATATTGTTGAGTGAACCTTTGAAGTCTTCAGGTGGGTTCATACCTGGTTTGCCAAGTCTGCAAGTGAGTGGATTGATTCAGCGAGCATCACATGACTGGAAGTCATGGACCACACCCCAATCTTGAGCGAGAAGACCAAAAAATTGCACCAGAGCGCCACCACTACTGCCCTCTGACTGTGTGAACTTTGAACAAAACAATGTTAGAAAAAGCTCCTTCTTGTGATCAATCGTACCCAAGATGTACAAATCAAGCCTGCTCAACTATATAGCATTGGGAAGATCTTGAAGATCTTGATCCTGGTAGAGCAATGTTGAAAGAAAAAGAGAAAAAAAGACCATACCTGTGATGCGCTTCCGGTTCCTTTGGTCGATTGGTAACTTCTTGTGCAGCATCTGAGCTATACACTACAAGGAAAACACAAAATGCATTAGCTTCTTCAACTGACGAGCTTATCTTTTTTGATAGACTGATCAGATTGGGTGGGTCAGAGCACTTCTCAATCCATTGTTTGGAAAAGATGCAAGAATACTAATAGTAGATGGATAATCCATCAGATCCGTGGCTGCTGCAGGCATTGTCAGAGATAGCAAGGGATATGTGGACTTTACATCTGATTGGAACAGAATTGGATGTGATGGTTTTACTGAAAAACTTTGAACCAGGAATGTGCAACCTCAATCCTTCCCATTGCTGCTGCTGCTTCAAGCTGCTGACACCACTGTTCCATCCTGATTGCATGTCCCACTGTCTGAATTCTATGCTCTTTCTCTGTGCAATATTCTCTTCATCTCTGTGCGATCGACTTTGGTTTGCAAGGAAGTGATTCATACCAAGTCTCTTTGAGTCTATCCACTGCTTCAGTTTGATCTGTGTCAGAATCTGTGACCAAAACCATTGTTTTGTCTCCACAACACTCTCTTCTGCAATTCTTTTCTTTAGCTTGGCATCTTTGGCATCCTCCAGCAATCTACACTCTTCAGCTCTTGAGGAGATTGCTTGCAATTCGGCACCTCTATGAGCATGAGCATTTGGAACTGAGAGGATGGAATGTCCTTCTTCCCTTCTTTGTAGTCGAGAAATCGCTGCTGCTGATATACTGCCAATTCCTCGAGCTTCTTGTTGTTGTTGTCTGCATTCTGCTGCTGAAGATGAGGAGCTTGAAGAAACAGCTGGAGATAGACCTTGAAACCCTGTTGTTGCATAGCATCTTCCAGCAATGGAACGCAATTCCACACATCTTGCAGCACAAGAAGTAGAAGAAGAAGAAGATGAGATGGTGAACAACAGCCGGCGCACTTGTGAGCTAGAGCTGCTTGTGCTGCTGAAAGGAATGCTCCTTAACTGTTGCTTCCACCACCATACTCTTCTGCGATTCCAGCTTTCGGTGCTGCACACTCTCCAAGTGCATCCAGAAGGCAAAGCTATCCTCAGTGCGGTCATTGCCGCTTCTGGTTCTATTCCAAAGCACCTGCAATCCAAGAAGAAAGAAAGCCCCCAAAACCCTTCAAGCTACAATTGCATCTTCTTCTTCTTCTCCGTGAACTCCATCAGACTCTCGTCCACAACAAAAAGACAATCAGACTCTCTCTCTCTCTCTCTCTCTCATCTGAAAACCATGGTAGCTGGAAGAAAGAAGATGAGAAGATGAGGAGATGAGAAGATGAGGAGATGAGAAAGAAGGCAGTGTATCTCGAGTAAGTACTCTTTTGTGTGTGCTTTTTTTCTTGTCCCACGCAAGCATTCACGTCACATTACATGGCCAAAGCTGCAATGAAATGCAAGAGGATTGTTGTTTCTTTTCTTTTTGTTGGTCCCACAACAGCAGTACGGCGGCACCTTCTTTCATCATGAGGAGGCACATCTTGGGAGACGATATCAGATGAAGAAGCAGCAGTTCGGATACAATAATCCGCAGAAAACATTATATAGTTCGGGCATCATGAAGAGCAAGACGACAAGCAATTGCAGCAGACTGGTATTGAGGAGGAGAAATCCAAGCAAGAAGATAGAGAAACGGAGAAGAATATCCAAAGACACTAACTAGGTACTACTGTCACCGAAACTGTAAAGCATTCAGCGAGAGAGAGAGAGAGAGAGAGAGAAAGAACAGGTGGCTGTGCAGCAGAGCGTCGTGGGACCCACGAACGACGAGAAAAATCTCAGTCCAGACTGCGAGAAATTGAGGATCCACAGAAGAGAAAAAAGAGTGCGAGGAGAACAACAGCAGATGTGGCCCGCGGGAAGTAGGTACACTCTTGGATCATCGGATTGGGTACCTCAGAGTTTACTGCAACGCGTTTGTGTTCACAATTCTTCTTGAGTTTGCACACTTGGGACGGACGGACCCACTCTTGGAATCGATGAGCGCTAAACCCTAACCCTAGAATCATTCTCCCAAGAGCAGCGATTGACAAAGGGAACTCGATAGATTGAAACTCTCCCGGCATTTTTTGGAGAAATCTTTGAGTTGTACATCAGGAGCGGCCGAAGAGCGCGTACCCATTTGCAGCATCCTTGACTACACCACCATCATCATCCTTCTCTGCTCTGCTCTGCTCTGCTCTGCTGTTGCTCTGCTACAACGAAGGTGCTTTATAGTTCTACAGAAAGAGAAGAGGAATGGGAGATCACTTTGTGTACAAGGATGTGGAAGGCACTAGCACGGAATGGGATGATATTCAACGGAAGCTCGGCAATCTGCCTGCCAAACCTCCTCCCTCTCGCCCTGCTCCTTGGATTCCGGCCCCGGATGAGAAGGAAGCCATCAAGGATCGCGCATGGTTGGACAACAAGACGGAGGAGGAGCTCGAGGAATTGGCAGATGATCCCGATCTCGACGACGACCGCTTCCTCGAGGAATACCGGTGGGCTTATCATGCGCTTTCCGTGTTTCCCTTACTTCATTGCTCACAATGATCATATGTTTTGTGTGGTGCTTTTGTATTCTGGATTCGATTTTTTCTTTCGTCAACTTACTTTTCTACTGTGAGAAGGTGTAATTCACGCTTCAGATTATGAAAGAGTTGCTCTCCGATTTCAGTCTGCAAGGATGCCACCTTCATCTGCTTGCAAACAGAACTGTAGCTGGAACTTTTGTCTCTTCCATCTTGTAGTAAAGGTGGTGGGGATGGACGGGGAGGGAAAGAGAGAGAGGAAGAGACATCATATCTGGAGACAGCTTTACTTGCTCAGCAGATTTTGTGGGCCACAGATCTGGATCCCGTATTTCTGTTGGACAACAGATTCTTGCAGCTGTTTGAAGAATGTGTTGTGCCTCTCTTCTGCTTCTTTCTTCTTCTTCTTCTTGCAGGAAGAAGAGGGTGGCAGAGTTGAGGGAGGTAGCAAGGAAGGCAAGGTTTGGATCAGTGCAATCCATCACAGGATCAGACTTCATAAGAGAGGTCTCGCAAGCACCACCTGATGTCTGGGTGGTTGTACATCTCTACAAAGACGGGTCAGGACTCTTCTTCCTTGTGATGATCACATCCCTTCCTTCTTCTTTGTGCCACAACTAGAAAACAGCCTCATACCTAACTCAGAACACAAGATGCAGTAGCTAAGATGCAAAGAGTTTCTTTTTGTCTTTCCATGTGTGTTTTACAGGGTTCCAGAGTGCATCCTACTGGGGCAATGCCTGGATGAGCTTGCTGCAAAATATCCAGGCACAAAATTCGTGAAGATTGTCTCTACAGAGTGCATCAAGAATTACCCCGACTTCAACCTTCCCACTCTCTTGGTCTACAATAATACAAATGTGAAGGCAACGCTTGTTGGCCTGCAGAAGTTTGGAGACCGGCGCTGTACACCTGAAGGTTAGTTAAGATTTGAAATTCATAAAACGCACATTTCTTTGTCTACTTCACATAAAATGCTCGTTTCTTTGTCTACCTCACAATATCATGTTTTATGGATCACAGGGTTATTGATTGGCGACACTTCAGAACCTTTCAGGCATTGACTGAGTATGATGTGTGATTGATTGTCTGGGTGTGTTGTTGCAGATGTTGCATTCACTCTTTGTCAAGTTGGGCCTGTTCTTGCAGACAATGACAACAGTAGTGATGTTAGAGAGAAAGTTCAAAGGGATTTTCTGGAGAAGATGATTCTGAGACATGAAGAAGGAGGGGGGAAAGAATCTGATGATGACATTTGACTGGAAATTGCGGTTCAAATAAATCTGGGTTTCTTTACCAATCAAGAGATCACTTTGTCATAAGATTTTAAATCTAATGTTTGTACAATTTGTTGGTTTTTTCTTTGTTGTTAGAGGAAACTTTGTCAACAGCTTCCAAATCTAGTGAGTTATGAGACTTCAACAAAACCATGAAAATTTGCACTTGTTGTTGTATACAGTCCCTGCTGCAAGTATAGCCCACTGGATCTCATAATTCTCTTCAAAGAACGATCATTGTCAACTCCTGGCCATACCTGCAGCTTGGGGATCTGATTGGTTGCAACGAGGAGGAACCTTCCTCCACCCTGGGATACTACCCAGGTGGTTTCTCCTGTGGGAGACAACCACTTACATTCTTAGGAGTTTTTTGCTCTACTACATTTGTTCTGAAAGATGCTGTGCATTCTGTTAGCAACATCCTCAGGTTAGCTTGTACTTCTACCATTGAAGTTGATATGGTTTCCTGGTGTGCTTTGAATAAGCACACCCATACTAGACAGAGTAACAAACAGACAAAGATGGAGGACTGTTTTAGGTCTACTTGGTGTCACTTGGATATTTTTAGCAGTGGGGATGGTGCTATTTCTTGGTGCCTCCTCCCATCCTTGTACTTGGATCTTGGATCTGAATTTGTTGTGATGGGGCTACTGCCTCCTAACCCTTTGAGGTTCCTTCAAAGAAGGACTGAAGAAAATCCTACAAGGTGTTTTGGTGCTGACCTTCACAAAGGTAGGTTGGGGCTTGCAGAGGTTCCATCTTTCCCGCAAAAGTCTTCATCCTAATTGTCCAAAAACTTTAGACAGATTTCTTCTTACTTTCTTTCTTGATGGCATGTTGACAACAGAACAGTATATGACCTTTGGCATGGACAAGTAGCCTGACTGTTATTGAAAGAGCATTGTTAACTGTATGTCAAATGGGATTTTGACTACATCTAACAGAATTTGGGAAGGGACAGAAGGATCTCACTTCTAAATGGAGGCATTATCAATTGTGAGGCCTAAGGAAGAACCCTGAATACATGTCAGGTTTCTTTTAAGAATATAATGAACTGCATGTGTACCTCTGTTAGCATTGCTGGGAGCAAAGGCAAGTTCTTCCATACATGTGAATCTTTCATGGGATATGAGCAATATCCTCCAAATTGGATTGCATTTGAAGATGTGGTTTTTTTGGATTTCTCTGTGAAACATCTGCTGTTCAGGTTAGATTTGGTCCTATGAATGTAAGCTTTTCTGGCAACTTGAATGGGAAAAAGTTGGTTTCTGAATCTACAAGCATCTTGGATAAATAGAAATTAAATTTGGAGGGAGATTCCCTCAGTAATGCATTTCTGTTATACACAGTTGGCCTGGACTTCCAGCAGATTGGCAGCATTTATATGTGCTTTCTAATTGCTAGATTTGCTCAGAGGCATGTTCTGTTCTTAAAATGGCATAATGCCAGATGGTGCTCTTCCTGGAGGTACAACACCACTGCTCTTGATACCAATTGGCTTGCCCTGCAATTGAAGCATAATGCTACCTACCACCTCCAGCAGGCACTTATCAAACTCCGGCCGGTCTACATTGCCACCTGTGTCAGCATCAATGACTTGAAATGCCTCGTTCACAACATTATCCATCTGCACTAGGCAAACCCACAACCCAAAGCAGCAGCATCAGAGATCCAACAAAAGAGAAGTGAAAAGAATTGCAGTGAATTTACCAATAGAAGGAAGCAGATAATGTGCTTCCTGATCTGTCTTGCTCTGAGGGGTACTATGATACTCTTTGTGCTATCACAATGTTATGAGCTTGAATCTCCAGAACTGGAACACAGTGAAAGCAATGCTGTGTCATTGGTACAGAAAGACTTGATGAGGTAGATGGGCAATAGAGCTGCAAACCTCTTCCACTGCTCCAATGGGGGGTAAGCCTGCATAGGGTGCAAAAACATCAAGTCCAACTCGAAGATAAGGTTTTGGCACTGATCCTACACTTGACTTTGGGATGGCTTGCCATGCTTCACTCAAAGCCTACACAAAACCAGCCATAAAAATCACATTATAGACTGATGCTCTGAACAGCAAGCATCCTGTAAATTTGTCAATTGTCCAACCACATAGTACCATAGCTTTGCAAAGAAAATGGAAAAAAAGATTTTGAGGAAATGGTTTTTCATCAGAGGTTGAATGCTCACTGCATCTAGAGCTGGTTTGTCCTTCAAAAGAGCAGTGATGCTTAATCCATCAAATATCTTCTCACTGTAAGCCACAGTGAGGGGTTTTTCTCTCAAACATTGAGCCAGAGCAAGAACAGCTTTTCGATAAACATCAACGAACTCAGTTTGGTTAAAGGATTGGTCACCGTGAATGCCAGCCATTGTGAATGCTCTTTGTATCTGCCCAGAGACCTGCTCAATCACATCCAACAGACATGCACAACAAGGTCAAGAGCTTCCCACAAGAACAGGAATGTTGTTGGATACACATCTCTACACATAACACATCGCTGCAGCAGAAGTTGCTGCAGTCCTAGCAAGGAGAGGGTTGCTGCAATCTTTTCAAACTGATTTTGAGGAGAATTTGTGATCACCATCAACATCCAAGAATGAGGATTTCTGGACTTCAGCAACTCACTAATGCATTTCAAAAGATGTTTAAGGGTTTGGAATTTCTTACAGAGGCATCAGTTTGAGGAGGCATTCCTTGCTCCACAGAGATTCTCTGCATGGCTGTCTTGATAGCACTAGCTTTTAAGCTTCCATTCATGTCAGCGTCCAACTGTGAGAAGGCAGTCACAGCTTCCACCTCAAATTCTGCACTCTCCGCATACTGTTGTAATCTTGTCCCATCCAAAGTCGAAATGGCAACAGGATCCCGCTCAAGTCCATCTCCTAGTCCAAGCAGAATGTCCCGCATCACACGTCCGAAAACCTCCTTGGTTATTCCATCTCCTCCATTTCCAAATTCGCTAAACATCTGCCATCCAAAAGCGACAAGGAAATCTGAAACCAAAGCTTCTTCTTCTTCTAAGGCAAACAACCGAGAGATGTCGATGGCAAACTAGTGAGAAATCGATTGCAAAATTCAAAACTAAGTGTTTCTTTCCATTAAGGTGAATTGGTCGATGCATGCTTGACCCGTAGAGCCGTGAGAAAACATAATGAAAAGAATCTGCTATGATCGCAGAATCTCTGATCATAACAGCCTAATGGAAAGATGTCCTAAGTGCGTGTCTGTCTGTGTGTTGATCACCTCATCGTAGATGTGATCAGTCTCGGCCGACTCGCCCATAGGAGGAAGGCCAAGCGCATTGCCTACAGCCGCAATGGCGGGCTGTAGCTCCGTGCGAGTGAGCTTGCCGGTATGGCTCTTGTCCAACGCCGCAAATTTCTGGTTTACGAACGTCGTCCACGACTCATCATTCTCGACAAACGCCTTCAACGACTTCCCATCCATCACCATTATATTGGTCGCCATCACCAAATCCACCAAACCTCCAAGGCTCGCGTATATATATTTTCGTCGCTCCAAATCACAAACAAAAAAAAATCACGACAGAAACCAAAAACAAACAAACACACACACACACACACACACACAAAACACAAAAACAAAAACAAATCTTTTGAATGCGTTTTGTTGCAACTCAAAAACTGTAATATGCCCAGACGATCGAACCCTCACTCCGGAAGAAGAGACATGCACATGAAGTTCATTCACGCACAAAAAGACATCCACCAAGTCAAATCCACCCACCAAAAAACACGAAAACTTCTATCAATTCCCCCCAAAGACTACCAAATGCGACGAATTTTTTGATTCGTTCGTGTGGATCATCGATACAATGGTGATCGACCAATGAAATTGAGAACTCGATCTATCGAGACCTAGATCTAGATCGAGCTTGAACTTGATCGACAACTAAAGGCCCCCTAAGTATCGTAATGAAGAAACGAGATTTTTTTTCTTGGGAATGCAGATCGGATGATGATGAGGAGGAGGAGAAGGACTAGTTTGCGAAAATTCGATCGTAAATTGCAGAGGAAGAAGATGGAAGGAGATTCGTGTTTGAATATTCAAATGCGAGCGAATGTTGCGGGGCTAGCTACAGACTTTGAATGATGCAAAGGCGAGAGTTTTTGGGCTGCCGTTTTGTGGGTCGTGATTTGGCACTGTACACGTGTTGGGTGTTTGACAGCTTCTCGACGTCCTTTCGACACGTGCGATTTGTTGTCGGGGTTGCACCAACCAGGTATGGCCACGGCCTCAGTATTGGAACATTCGCAGTTGGATTTTGTGAAAGAAAGAAACTTCAAGTAATTTTTTTTTATTTTGGCGAAACTGGAAGTAGTGTTTTGTAGTTTCGCCAAAGTTCGACTTGAAATACATGTTCTCAACCTATACAAAGGATTTTTCATTGGGGAAAAAATGGCCCAAATTTGTCAAATTTTGAAGGAAAAGAATTCTAAATCATCAGACTTTTATGATAAGTTTCACTTTTTAGCCAAGAATATAAAATGGTTTGTCTTTTTCTCTAGTTTCATATCTAGTAACCAAATTTGGTTAAATCATCTTATGGATGGTTGTCATTACAGCTACATCACAACAGATTACCACTTTGACACCGACCGAAGTGAATGCCAACACCAAACCAGATTTTTCATGAAAAAAACTAATCCAAATTCTCTGAATTTTGAAGACAACAATTTTAAATTGCCATACTTTTATGATATGCTCTTGTAGGTAGCCAAGAATATAGAACTCACAACCTTGCAAAACTTTATTTATAAACACACCATAGATTTGGAAAATGTACAAATGAATAAGAAAAAAAAAAGGGGGAAATTTGCAAGATGTCAAATTAGCTCAAACTAAATGTCAAAATCTCTCCATGTCAACAATTGATCGCCTATAATAGGTCGACTAGGATGATGGGGCCTGTGTCCTAAAGGAGTGAAAGTTAGTAAATAGCAAGGTCTCTCGCTATTGTCCAACTTAAGATGGAAGATGTTTACATCCTTTACAATGTAATTGAAATTTTTTGAAAAAAAAAAAATAACCAAGATAGAAAGAGGAGGGCCCTTTGGCCTTTCCAAGTTTCAATTACATTGACACAATCGTGTAAGAACATATCAACATGTTTATGTAAACATCCAAATATTTCAATTGCTAAGAGGAAGAATTGATTAGTGAGGTATCAATAATGATAGTTTTTTTCTTTAACTTGAGCCACATTGAAAGCAACAAAACTTTAAATTAGATAAGATTAAGGAAGTAAATTCGTTCATGTTAGGTCGACAATGACAAAGTTAACTAGGATACGAATTCCATCGTTGGTGAACACAATGTCAATTCATCGATGAGAGGAATTGAACATGGTTGAAGGAAGCCCATATAATTGTTTTTATCCCACAGGAAACCAACATCAAAAGTGTCATGAATTGCATTAGGAGTTTTTGTGCACTTGTTGCCATGAATGTAACATAAAAATTCGATACCATTAAAGTTGATGGGAAGTGTGCACACACATTAAGGGATACCTACAATAGAAGGATTTGATAATCTAAACCACGTCTGAAATGTTGTGAAAAAAATTAGAGAAAATAATCAAAAGGCTAGGACAACTTGTCAAATTGTAAACCAAATGATTGGCCTGAGGCCAAAACATAATAAAATTCGAACACAATGGCCCATAAATATCCTATCCAAGAATATGTTGGAAAATGTATGATGGTGTAAACATTTTGAAATGAAAATTTGAAGTCCAACCATTTGTTGTGTGATGTGTTGTTACAAAAAAACAAAAACATGCGAACTAAGGGCAATAGAAAATCACATGTCATTTTGAAGTGTTGTTAAAAAAAAAAGGTGTTGCTAAAAAAGGAAGGTGTTGTTAAATCATGTTAAAATTTCAAGAAAGAAAGGATGTCCATGGATTACAAACTTACATCTATTATTGAAACTACAAAAGCCCACCTCCTTAAGTAAATTGCTAATGCAATGGTGGCTATTAGTATGAGTCTAATGCCACCAAAAGTTATTAGTACTTTTCTTTTATTTTCATATCTAATATGTAACCAAATTTGGTTAAATCACGTTTATAGATGGTTGCCACTTTAGTTGCATGACAAAATTGAAAAAAAAAAAACCACCTAAACTTAAAAAAATGATAAATTAAAATTTAAAATAAATT
>Ga0116229_10008039_pt1 | contig 16518 bp, 14 predicted proteins | sample S1TSphgellanicum_3_FD_87313 | JGI IMG/M metagenome (GOLD analysis project Ga0116229, IMG submission 87313) | Host-associated microbial communities from peat moss isolated from Minnesota, USA - S1T2_Fc - Sphagnum magellanicum MG | ecosystem: Host-associated > Plants > Peat moss > Unclassified...
ATGTACAATTCAACTCACAAGAGGTTTTTGGGTATATGCCGCTACCAAAAGAGTCTTGGTTAAGGTACATGAAGTTCTCAAAATCTGGAAAATCAGGAACAAAAAGATCATCCACAAACCTATGACCCAAGGACAAACTATGAAGCACAACAGGACATGTGCACAAGAGCAGTATCATTGTCCCTTGGCGAATTGAAAACAATCAAAGGAGCAAGGCATCCTCATGAAAAAAGGTGCATATACAAATATCACTCTCTCAGCCTGCTTGTGGTGAACAAATAGGATTTACTATCTGGCTGCTTCTGGTTTGGCAGACCTGTAATCAATTCACTGTGTGATAACATCTCCAACAAAAGCAATATTCCAGCTGTTCTAATTACCCTCAGAGATGAAAGTGTTCAACAGATCCTAAAGATGAATCCACCCATTTCTACAAAAAATCCTCTTCCATCACTTGCAGCTCTTGTACAATGTTGTCAGACAATGGCCTTTCCTTAGGGCTTGTTGACCAACACCTCTGAATCAATTCCCACATACCTGGAGGATAGGTCTTGGATCTCATATCCGGCCAGCAATCTTCCTCTGCTGCAAGCTGTGTGGCATCATAGGCTGCCTGCTCTTTGAAAAGAGGAGCACCCTCAAACATCTCATACAGAATCATGTGAAATGAGAACACATCCACACTCTTATTGTACTTTTCATCCAGAAAAACCATGTGGCTGTAGCTCCCCATCGCCCCTGTCAACTTGCACACAGCATGCACATGATTCACATCAATCAGCTTGTGCAGCCCAAAGTCCCGAACTGAGAGCTTGCAGGCTTCGTCAAGAAAGAGGTTTCATGGATTCAGATCTCCATGGCTGATGGCATTTAGGCCATTGTGCAGGTAACACATCCCTCTTGCTATTTCCAGAGAGTATTTCACAGCAAGAGGGGCAGGCAAGATTTTTTCCTTTGTCAACAGCTCATGCAAGTCTCCCCCTGCAAGATACTCTGTGACTAGCATCAGTGAAGGCTGCAGCCTTACAGCTCCAAGAAACTGCACAAGGTTAGGATGCCTCACCCTAGCCAGAACCTCTGTCTCATGTCAGAAATACTTCAGCACCATCTTATCTGCATGCAACGATGGTCAGATGGATCTCACTTCTACGGGTGGCCCTCTCCATATTGCTCTCCTGATCTCCCCAGATGAGCCTTTACCAATGACACTGTCATTGAGATCAAACTCAGAAGGTGATATCTCCCAATCGATGCTCTGTGATGAACCTGACCCATGAAGAGCACTGACACAAGCATATAACTTTTGTAACAGAAGTTACATAATTGGTAGATGGCCATTAGTAGCTGCCCAATGAACCTGTGTACACTTATTTAGTCCCCCCTGTCAACAATTTCATGTTTACAAAAAACAGTGTGCTATGCTGAATTGACAATATAACCTGTAAGAACAAACTCTTTGATGTGTCTCAGCTCTGTGCAAATGCAGTCAAAGTTGGGTTCCTTGACAGGGTTACCATAAAAAAAATAATGGACAAGATCAGAGAAGTTAAAAGGGCAGTTTGGAGACGGCTCTGGTCTGTTACCCCTTTGCACATGATCTTTGGAGGCCTTCACTGAAGGGTTCCTTACTTCTTTGAATGGAAAAGGAGTAGACTCTAAAGTAAGCACCACAAAGCAAGCAAGTGCAAAACTTTACACTTCTGTTTTCATGGAATGGAACCTCTCAGGCTCTCTCATCATCATGTTCAAGTGCATATCCATTTTTTCTATCACGTGCCAAAGTAAGACACCTTGGCGATCCACAATTGCTCGATCAGTCGAGATAACATCAAACTTCCAGGTCCAGACTCATCAAACTTGACAAGAATGTTCTGTGGATTGAGATTGTGATGCACTAAGTTCTTGCTGTGAGAATAACTCACCCGCCTGCTTTTTGAAGCATGTGGTCCACACATTGCCTAAGGGGAGAGTGGGAAGTCCATCAAACTTTCAGTGCCAGATTCTTGACACTTGACAAGAACCTTATATGTGGAGGAGCATATAGATAAGCCCCTCTCCAAACTGTTAGAGGACTGCCCACTCTCCATTATCTAAGGTGTGGACCTCATGCTTCAAATAGCAGAAGGGATGAGTTACCTTCACAACAAGAACTTAGCGTATTGCGATCTCAAGCCAACAAGACTTATGATATGCAGGTGCTGCCACAGACCTGCAAGAGGTTTGATCTGGCGATCCAAAAGATCCTTGTAATGTCCTTGTTTAGGGACCTTCATTGCATATGTCTCTCCAACAAAATCTATTTCATGGTCAACTCTCACAAGAACCTTCACATAGCAGAACACTCTTCCAGAGACCCTGGCTTATTTACCTACAGAACAAGAGCCATTCACTCCACTTTTTTGCAGCACCACCTTCATGCAAGAGGCACTCAAAGTTCTATTTCTTAGTTGGTGAGAACGAAACTTGGACTATAACTCGTTTAGGAAGGAGATGCGTTAGAAGGCATTGCACAGTTTTTTATAGCCTTTTCATTCTGACAACGGCAGCAACCAGGGTTTCAACCCTAACCCTAAAACCGAAACCCTAATCCGTTCAACCGCCTCCGAAAGCCCTTGGGATTCTCCTCATCCGACGCTGCAGCTGTTGACACAGCCTCGATGCAAAAGCCTGGCTATCTCGTCGCACCTGCTACTTGAAGATTGGAATCCTATGTAGCACCGATTTTGTAGCATTGTAGTTCAGAAACAAGTTCACCAAAAGGTTCCTTCGAGTCTCCACCTTCCCCGAGAGCATCTCCAGCTGTGCACAGTAAAATTGGATGAGGAAAAGTCAAAACATGCTGGTTTGGCTCAGGAAAATATTTTTGGCTCAGCATAACTGCGTCGTTTCCCGGTGCCTTGTGGTAAAAGTCTCAGCAACAACGCTGCCCACCTGCATATAAAAGAGTGTAATAAAATACAATCTGACTACTGATCAGTGTTTCTGATTGGAGTACCATAATGATTCGTCCAGGTGGTTTGCTATTAGTAGTCCCCCAACTATTTGCTCTCACAGTTTCGGTTTTATCGGTGAGGTTGCAAAAAAGTAAATAACTAAACTTGGATGTGAAAAGTATTTACGCAGAATAGGGTCAGGTACTGAGCACCGCTGGAGATGCTCTGAGAGCCGTTTCCAGCCATTCGTTCGATGTCATTGCGCTCTTTCTTTGATGAATAAGTCTCGTGAACTCCCCTTTAGCTCATCGATAAGTTCACGAATCGCTGGACCCACCCCCATCAAGTTCCCACTAATGTACTATGGCAAACTTTAATAAAACCTAGATAAAAACAATTATGAATTTGGTAGTAGAATTTTCAAAGGAAAGTTAGAAATTTTGGGAATTTTAATTCTTAGGTATTTGCAGAAATTATTCAACCCAAAAAAGCCATAACTTGTTTCCCCTTATGAATTTTTTTTTAATAGAAATTGAGATTTGCAACTGTGTAGGATGTATTTTTAAATTATTGTAAAATAATTTTTTTGGATATAATATATTACAATTGAAAAAAATTAATTATTTTTATTTCGATGTAACATGACAATTTTTTAATGTATTATCAAATTCTTTGTTTTTCTTTTCTCCCCAATTTATTGATTTCACAAAAGTGGAGAATATTTTCTGGGAAAAAGGTCCGAATTTTTTTTTCTGAATATATTTTTCTTCAAAACAGCCAAAATACTATATATTGACCTACAATTTGAATATCTGAAATTCTGACAATCTCAAAACATCAAATTTTGAAAATAAAAATAAAAATAAAATCTATTGTAAAATACAAACTTGTGATATCTACAATTAACAAAACATATTACAAACTATTTTCCCTAAGTGAGCACTTCCAAGTCCCAGGCACAACAATCTTTTTTCTTTCTATATATATATATATAATTTAAATAATGAGGTTCTTCCTTGATGTGCATGTGCTAAGACCCATTCTCACATAGCCTACTCGCCTTCTTCCACCAACATAAATGCACAAAGCAAAGCTCTTTCCTCACTACTTTTGCTTTTTGCCTTGTCCACGTTTGTTGGGCCCAGGGACTATTGCATTGGATCCAACTTTTGGAAGTTTTACCTTATTAGAACTGATTTCACATTAGGTGAACTGGTTTTTTGGTGAAAGTGTTTAGACTGTTTAGATTGGAACGGATTTTTTTTGGTGTTCAGAGTGTGGACATGGTAGGTAGATGTACAACATCTTATCTATTGGCAGGGCCAGTGTGTTTGGTGATGCCTTGTTGAAGAACCACTCCAAGCAACAAGAATAATGATGAAAGAGAAAAGTTGCTTATAGAGAATAAAGACAACATGATGGATGGTATGTGGATAGAAAAACATTTTTTCATTGTGTTTGGGCCCCCCAAACTAACCACAATGGTTAGATATGTATTGCGTATTAACTATCAATGTTGGCCGATTCTCTTTTTTTCCCCCAACAAAACAACCTACAAGTAAGGGTTTGATATACAGAACTTGGTTTGGTGTGTGCGGATTTGATATGCGGACCTTGGAACACCATGTTAGGGTTTTGTGTGCAAACCATTGTTGGGTGAGTATTTGATTTTTTAAACACTAGCCAAGCCCGGGTTTTTGAAAAAAAAAAACATTTAGAAAATCATGAGGGTTTAGGTTTTTGAAAAAATAAAATTAAGAAAACCATGTGGGTCTAATTGTTTAACATTTGAAAATTGAGGGTAAGAGTTGGGGTAGAGGATTTCAAATTACTTAAGGCGATTATATCACTTGGTTATTCAAAAGATATTAGTGGTTTTTATCAAACTCTTGGTTTAGTTAATAATGTTTAGTTTTTTGAATTGGAACCCAAATGAAACAAAATTTTATAAAAAAAGCATTTACACATTCGCATATTTACATCTTGAAAACTTGATGCTCATGTATAACATTTACATTGTAAGCATTGTCCAAAAGCAAAACAAAGATGAATAAAGAATGTGTGGTTCATAACATGGATCCCACATTTCAACTCATTGTGTAATAAGACTATCACTAAAGAATAAATTTTACATGTTCCATGTTGCATATAACTTCATTGAAACATCCACAAAACTTACAAAAGTATGAAAGGTGCAAAACACATCTCTACCAAAAGCAAAGGTGAAGTGATCCTAAACTATAAATTTGGCAAGATGTGAAATATGGTTTCACCTTGACAATTATGCATTTAATCATTTTCAAGTCAATTCAAGAAATTCACCCATGGCATATGTAATTAACATGCACAACATCAATGGCATAGTCAATAACAATGCCAAAAATAGATCAACAATTACATGAAAAAGGTGCAATCATTCTAATAAGAGTTATTGCTACCCACTTATGTGACTATTTTTAAAGAATATTTTTGAAATGTTTTTAGAAAAAGACTTCAAATTTTTTTGAAAAAATCTCTTAAAAAATTTAGTACTACTTTGTTAAGGTTTGTGTTAAAAATTTGCCAAAAATATGTCATTTTTCAAGTTTTCCAAGTCCATTTACAAGTCCTTTTATTACTTTAAAACAATGGTTATATGGATATTACACTACTTTTGAAGGTCCAAATGTTAATGAAATAATTTCATATTTTGAAAATTTGTAGAATAAGATATTGAATTTGATAATGTGCAAAAATTTTAACTTATTGTCAAGTTAATTTTTTAAATAAAATTTGGTGTAAAAAACACAAAATTAAGCAATGGTTACAACTGTTTTTGGCTCCTATTAACATGACTACACCCATTTACCATGGATGATATATGGGATAACACATAGCACAACTCAAGATTTGAAGCTTCATAGGTGGTGTCATTGTTACTCAATAACAACAAACAGAAATGTCAAAAACATGTGTTTATAAGAAACCCATCACACCATTACTACATTTTCATACACACCATTATCAAAATTTCACAAAGTTATAAGCGCTCACATTAGAATACAATAGTCAACCCCAAAAAACACATATTTCATCATCATGTTTTCATAACCATGGAATAATCTATAAATCTAAACAACAAAACAAACCTTTAATGGAAACACAACATGTCTTACCATTTATTTAGTATTGAAGTAAATAATTCATAACCCCCACTCCTCACATTCCACTTCATCTTCAAATTCAAATTCCAATTCATTTATCAAATCATATTCTACTTCACATGTACTTGCAAATCTACAGGTTTCAAGCAAACAACATGCGAATTTGTTGGCTAGTTTTTACTGACAAAAATTATTTTGTTAAGATTGTTGATTTAAAGATGTCATTTACAAAGTGAAGTCAAAATTCCAATTATTGAAAAAGAATTATATTTTATTTGGGAGGATGGAATGTTTAGAATGTGTTTCATTAGTTTTGTGATTGCAAAAAATTTTCATTCTTTCATGTGCCACCAACTTAAGGCATCCTTGCAATCCACATGAATGGGGTAATGGCAATATTCATCAAGTTTTTTTGACACAAGGTGTTTCAAAGTATTTAGATTTGTTTTAGTGGTGTGAACCAATTTTGAAAATCAACCTATGATCTTTTCACATGGGGTTCATTGATTGCATTTGGCATAAATGATTCATAGGCTTCCACCAACATAGGCAACAATAATTGTGACTTATAATTAACAACCAAGTTAGTTACATTTTCACAATCCACATAGGTAGGTGATGCAAACCTTTAAACCTAAAATCTAACATCATTGTTAACATCTAATGACATTTCCTCCTATCACATCCTTGCAAAAATAAAATAAAAGGTAGAGCCACTTCTAAAACTTGATATTTCATGTGAACCCATAGCTCTTCCAACTCTTCACAAAAAACAAACATCTCCAAATCAATCAAGTTGATAGAAACAATTTTATATGAAATCTTGTCATGAATTTCACAACAAGTGGAAATGATAAAATGTAAGGCATCTCCAAGCAACCAATGACCATGACTCTAGCTCATCACACAAACAATTATTATCAATGACAAGACTTTCACAATAGTTTCACAAACTGCCCAAGTTTGAAACACCATTGTTTGCTAATAAGAACATAAGGCAATGGCCAAATTAAATGTTAAAACATCTTGGAACATTAACACATAACTTGTAAATTTGAATGAAAAACCCAAGGACAAGAAAAGCCAAAACAACTTGTTAGTTGGAACTTAGAACAAACATCCTCATGTAAGATTTGCAAATTAAACACAACAAAAGAAAATTGAAAGAAACCATCTTTCACTCACTTGGTTTTCATTAATGTGTTCAATTTTTTGGGCCTTAGCCCAAAATCTATGCAAGTTTTATCCTGTGCTTGTTTCCTTTTGCCATTTTTCTTTGGCCAATGATGTTATACATTTTTGGAAATCAATTTAAACAAACTTGATAGGTGCAACGTTAAAACCCCATGCAATTTTGTCATCTATAATAATGTATTAACAAACCTGGATAATGCATACCCTAATCCATCAAAATGGCTTAGACATGCCCACAAAATTACAAGATATAATTGAGTTTAGGTTAAATGCATAGGTCTACAAATTGAACCCTTTTTTTTTTACATATGTTAAAATTTTAAAAATTAGGTTAAACATGTTAAAGATTTGTTGTAATTATATTGCCATAGTTGCACCAAAGGTATCAAAAACTTCAAACAACGTAATTGTTACATGTTTCGATTATCAAACACTTAAAAAACAATTTACAACCATAAAAACACATCATGAACCCTTTTCAACATCCAAAGATCAAAAGTACATGTGGTTAATGCAAGTTGAACATATTCAACCAAAGTTTTTTGCATTAACAGAACCAGAAGTTCTTCAACAATTTTTTTTTGGGATGGGAAGACAATCCTTGGGCATAATCTATATGCCAATCTTTGCAACTAAATTGATTCCACAAGAGTCCTTAATGGTAAAAAACTATTGATCACAAACAACATGACGTCCTCCACAAAACCCTTATGTGTGGCATGATCTTTTAGAAACCTGTTAGTAATAGCAAACAAACCAAAAATGGCATTTGATGTTACATTTGGCCTCTTAATAATTGGTTTTTGATCAAGTGGGGATTCGAAACAATTTATACCTTGTTATTCGTAGAATTTAAATAAGGTCAAGATTATATTCTACTTCCATATGTTCTTTCATGGTAGCAATACCATTTGTTTTGTGATAAGTAGTAATGAAACCCTTACAACACCTAATGCACAAAGCTCAAATTTTAGGGCCACATGTATGGTTGTGCCAGATTATGCATCACATGATTTGGTTCACATTCATATTTATAGGTTGGTTGTCATTTATTTTGAAAAATCCCATGTTGGTGAGTTGTGATTATAAGGCTTTCAAACAACTCCTTGTGTTTTCAATTCTTCCATGTGCACTTTAGATAGGTGTCACTCATCACCATTGCATCCTTTAAATTTTGTTTTCCATCACCATCAACTTGCAAGTTGTTTATGCCATATCCTACATAGACCAGTGAAGGAGAATTGAGGTTAAAAACAACATCATGCATGTTCATTGTAAAACCCATTTTCGTGTTGCCAAACATTTTGAAAAATACCCAACTTCAAATGTAATACTCACCCCACACTAATATAAACCTTGCATTGACAAATAAAAGTTTGGTTTTTCATATTTAAATTATGATCTAGTTGTTGATTGTAACATGCCTCATTTCAACAAAATGAGATGAAACATGACAACCTAAGGGGGAAAAAAAAAGGAAATGAAAAAAATGAAGGGGGGTAAGGGAGAAGTTAGATGTAAATTGTAATGAACTTTGCCAAAAATGTGGAAAATTTTAACATAATTTTTTCAATTTGTATTAAAAGGACCCCCACACAAGGGAGGCCCACTTCAAGCAATAAATTTTTTTTTGGGGGGTATATTTTGGTATATTTTAGGGACAATTTTTATTTGATTTCACCTGACGTTTTGATAAACATATAAAATTGATTTTGATACAAAGGCCTCCAACATAATTCTTGTGATCTTTCGAATGAAAGTAAATTTTCAACAAAATATTTGTTTTCAACACACTTATGTTCATTTGAATGAAAAACTTGTCTAGATGTTTTTTGTGAAATCACATGAGTCAAAATTTTCAATTGTAATTGAAATGGTACAATCAATTCATATTCAATATATTACTTCATCAAGTTTTGAAATTATTTGAAACATTTAAAAAGTATATTTGCACTTTGTAGTATATCATGACAACATTTAAATTCTTACAAATATATTCTTTAATCATTTAATATTAATCAAAAAATTTAGTTTCCTTTTACAATTTCAGTATTTGAGTATTGAACTACCTTATTTTGAGTATAATTTATGAAAACCTCTTTTAATATTGGCTTGGTGGAAGTTGAAAATTGCATAGTTTTGAAAAACAATATTTGTGACAACATTTTTTGACCATCGTAATGTGCTTTCACATCATAATATTCGTTAGCAATGTTTCAAGCATTTTAGTGGCACTCATTTGGAACATTTTAATAATCTTCATTTCACAATTGAAAATCTACAAGAAAAACATTTTAAGGTATAATGAAATTTTCACACAATACCAATATGCATGTTCAATACTTGTAAGTATTAGTTTCCTCACTATTTATATTCATATCATTACTTAAAAAATATACATTTGATTATACTCATACCATAACAATATGGATTAGTTTGGAATTCATTTAATGTCTATACCATTTCAACATTATTTTTTTTCATTTTTTATACCATCTATCATATTGGTATATGATAAATTGTTATATTTGCCAAAGTTGGTGTAAACCTTTCTAAACCTTACAATGAACTATGTGGCTAGTAGGAGTTCAAGATGATGTCAAGACAATTGGTTCCTATTGAAAATAAAATATTTTATTAAAATTTGCATTCATCCAAAACCTAATGTTGATTGTCATGTCCCAATGGTGTTTGTATTCTAAATTAACATACGTATCCATAACATTGCAAATATCATGCATGAGTATAAAATGACTATGTCCACAATTATCTAATGAGGTCTTACTCAACACAATGTTGTTCTTGTCTTGCTAGGAGTTGCACAATAGAAAGACTAAGTGTAACATTGTCCATATCCAATCTTTGATGGCTTTATCCAAACATGGGATTGCACACTATAAACACATATCCTTAAACATTGTGGCTTGATGCATGTGATAAGGAACACCTTGATTGTAGGAATCAAGGTGTAGGGATGCTTATTGTATGAAACATGTTTCATACAATAATAACAAAATAATGCAAGGTCAAGTGTGACATAGCTTTGCCCAACTTTGTAGTCACATTGACAATATTTCATCTTTATAAATTCATTCTGCATTTGCTTCACTCTCCTATGGGTTGACTTTCCATCTAATCCATTGGGCTACAATATATCCACTATCGGATTTTACACCCTTTCATCCTTGGGTCCAAAAGCACAATGATATGTTAACATCACAAGGCAACTATTGATCCTAGGTTCTTCGAGCAAACCATGAAGAATTGATGTACATTTGTTAAAAACAATTTTTCACTAGGTTGTTTACATTCCCCATCTAAAAAGTAGGGTACTTTGGACCATTGAATATAATGTATGCACAAGTCCTATGTAAGTCATGACCACTTGTCTCTATTCACCCATTAGAGTTTACAACAATTGAAATACCTTTAGGAAGGTGTTACAATTCAAAGTATAAACATGAAAAGTTAGCTCTTGACACATGAATTGCATCAATGGACTTCAAAAATGTGGTGTCAAATTTGTAGTCGATCATGGTTGCACTTGTAATGGACACCTTGAATGTAATCTAGTTTAAAAGTTCAAAGCTACAAGGAATGTAAAAATGCAAAGCTTAGATGTGTGTCAAAGAATGAAGCACAACATACAAACAAGTGGAAGTGGGACAAAATTCAAAGCAACTAAGCCTACTTGGGAAGGCTCAAATTCCTTTCAATGATAAGGAAAACATGATTTTATGTTCTTGTCAAGATTTGGATCAGTCATAATGACAAGGTTGTGATGTAATTAGGATTTCGATTCTTAATGAATGGATAACTACATCTCCTCAAGGGAGTGATGTTGAATCGATGAAGTTCAAGGAAGGTGAACCTTGTGATGAAACCCCTCCCAAGAGCACAATAATGAGATATTGGATGAAATTTTAAACTTTGAAAAGTGTTGATTGAAATAAAACTTGTGTAAAAATATATTTAGGTTGGGGACACATCAAGACCAAGTAGTAGTGGTGTTTCCTTGCCAAGAAGTTCATTTGTTCCCCAAGGGAAACTAGGCTTTCTCGGGGAGGGAAGGTTCACTTGGTTTTGAGGAGTTTGGGGAAGAATGACTTCCCAAGGAATCAGCCCATCTTTTTCAAGGGGATGGTTGTGTGAGTCTGTGTTTGAGATCGGGGATACACAAAGGCCGAGGAGCTACTATGTTTCCCATTGGGGAGTGCATCATTCCCTAGGGGAGCCAAGCTTTTGTAATTCAAAGAAAAGACTGTTGTTCCACTTGGGAAGGTGAATGTTTCAAGGGGAGTGTGAATTCTTGTGAAGGAAGCTGCTATGTGTTGTGATTATGGTTCCTTGGATGGGTGATGTTTCCTTGAGGCATGACTTTGGGTCATCAAGATCAGGAGAGGCAATAGTCAAAGGGTGTTGTAGATTGCATTGCATTTAATTCATTGCTCTTGTTAAGTGCTTGCCATTGAAATTCCCTTTTAAAAAAATTCTGTTCAAAGAAGATTCATCATTTTGAATGATTAGACTTCAAATTTGAACTTCCTTCACATATTTTTCATTTTCAACATGGAGCTCAAAAAATGGTAAGATTGATGACAGATATCAAACTTCAGAAGTTTTTGGCATATGTTCTGGTGAGACTTGAAACCATCTCACATTGCTGGTTCAGAACAATGCTGGAACAGTCATCATCACCATTAAGAAGTGAGTTCCTGGCAACACATTCAATTTCACCTGGCAAAATTACATCTGCTTTTAGAGCTCTGTATCTTGGGTCTATACTGCCTCAAAAGACAGTTCCTCATGGAAAATGCAGTTCCTCTTGTTTTGATGCCAACTGCACAACTCAATTACATTTACTGCATGTCATATAATTTTTCACAGAGTCACAAACCTTTGCCCATTTACATCATACTTTCACTCTTGAAGATGCAGCAATCAACCATAAAGTTGGTGAGTTCCTGGAGTTTGCCTGCTTCTGCAAATGGGTTCTTCAGGTGTAACTATGGGTTCTGATCATGGAAGAAAGGATTGATAAGTTTTATTCACACTTTGAGCCATCATCAGTTTCAAAAGATAGATAAGTATTGGCCTCTGGGGTACTATAATATAGAAACAGCTTTGGTGAGATGTAACAAAAATGCTATATATAATACTAGATTTTTATCCAAGGAATTCCACTCAGGTACATATATTGTGGAATGTGAACAACTACTGTGGGTTGTAACCATATTGCTTCCCATTCTCAATGAGAGCTTTCACTGTGGGTAAAGCAAAGGGATCCCCTTCTTCAATCACCTTCAGAACAGTGCCACCTCCGGTGAAAAGGTAGTACTTGGGACTTTCCAGAGCTTTCTGATATAGCCCAGGATGCAAACTGCCAACCCATTTCACAAACAACCAACATTCACAACTGTCATCAGCAAGAGTCAAATTACAGATGTCAAGTCTATGACTCTTTGCCGAAAGTGGAATTTAGGGTTTTAGAAGCTTTCATGTCTAAGGGTGTGTCGATGGATGCTTATGTTGTTGTCTGCACACACAAAATGCTAACTGGAAAAAAGAGTAGTCATTATCACCTCTTAAATTCCTGCAGAGTATCTCCACCACCGAAGAACTTTTGTGCAGAACGATTGCAATCTATCATTTCATCCATCTTGTAAGTGCCATGCCAGAAGTGAGGCATTAAGCCCATCACTGCATTTACGAAGATGGTCTTTGACAAATCTATGGCCTCCACCACATGTGGTTCATCAAATGAAGAAGGATCCACATCAACAATGTAGCTGTACTCTTTCCCTGGAGTGAAGTCCTGTTTTTCATACAGAGTGAAAACCAATGTAAGATTCTGATAACAGATGTTTTTGATATTAATTACCCTGAGCATCTTGAACCTGATCGCAGTTGTAACATGATTGAGTACAGCAATGATTCTTCCATACAAAAACTGAAACATTCTAGAACATTTTCAGGCTACAAGTGGGAAGTCTAGCCAGGCACTGGAAAGATCAAGAGCCTCAGTTACAATGATATTGTGCAAACCAACCTTGATGCTGATTGTGCGATACTTCCCTTCAATTCGTGCCTCAGGTGTTTCTGATTCAACCACAAATGGCAGCTCTACAATTTTGTGTTCAACCTTATCCTGCTCAACCAGGTCTTCTGCCAATGCAATATCTGAATCCTGCATCACTTTGTGCACTTTCCTACCATCAGCACCCTTACCTTCTGACATACACTTAAAATAGACTCTTTCAAAATGGGTTTTTCAGAATTTCCAGCCTACTTCCTGTAGTACATAAATGACCTCAGGAAATCCACAAACACTGTCAAAATGGCAAGAACTCTATCAGTTCACTAGTGCTGAGATTACAGTTTTATTTGCAACAAATATTTTTACCTCCACACCTTCAATCTTGACACCATATTTTGCACAAAGGAAGGTGTTGTATACAACCCCACCAAGAATAAGCTTGTCCACTTTCTTGTACATTGCCTTCAATGGCCCAATTTTTGTGTCATATTTGGCACCAGCAACAATTGCAAGAAATGGCTGTTTTGGGTTGAGGATTTCTTGCACATGAATCAGTTCATTCTGCACACCACAAAGTGACAAACAAAAAAAAACTTCAGCCTATGCTTTGCACTGCTGGACTTTTAATAAACATGCAACAAAATCCTTTTAAGAAAATTATTTTTACTTTGGTGCAAAGAAGTCTACATTGAGAGAGAAAGCTTGTAGTGGGTTTTACACCAAACAGATAGAAAAGAACTGTAAGTAGTACCTGCATACCTGCATGCAAAGTCCAGCATATGATGGCAAGTATTTTGTGATGTAGTAAGTGGAAGCATGAGGCTGCCAAGATCCAAATGCATCATTCACAAACACATCTGCAACTCCAGCCAATTGCACTACAAATCGCTCCATCTTTTCACCTTTGTCTTCTTCCCCCTGCCATCCATTAGAGATATATAAATATACTTCCTCCAACACTTTGAAGGAAACCATAGAACTAAATCCCAAATGAAGCTCTCAGGCACATGTTTTTGCTTGAAAAGATTCACCCCCCATTTTTGCTTTTTGAGTTGATTGTGTGCAGAATCACTCAGAATAATACTCTAGATTATGAAACAAAGCATCACCCATGGAAGAGAGGGAGAGAGAGAGAGAGAGAGCTTGATTGTGCAAAACATTGATCAAGAGCATTGGTCTTACTGCAAACCATCGAGTGTTTGGCAAGTAGATGCCACCAATTTTGCAAGCACGAAGGTCATTGATGAGCCAGTTGATGGAGGTGTCAATGTCCTGAATGCCTTCATTGTCAGTGACATGGAACAATGGGACAGCAAACTTGATGCGCAGTTTTCTTTGCAAGTATGCCACCACTGGTTCAATGGATTCATCCTCAAGCTTCACACTCAGAATCTTAGTTTTTTTGTCATACGGACGTCCAACATGAGTCATGATGATTGGCCTGTGAATCCCCCACCCCCAAAAAAACAGGAAAAAGAAAAAGCAAAAACCCAACAAGATTTGACAGCAATCCCAAGGGTTGATAGCATGCATGCATGCATCATCGGAGGATCAAACACTAGCCTTTGGATCAGTCTGCAAAGACAGAATGCCAGGGCCAAGTTTGCTGGCTGAAGAATGCCAAAACCCAACAAGATTCAACAGCAATGCCAAGGGTTGCATGCATGCATGCATCATCAGAGGATCAAACACTTGCGTGTGGATCAGTCTGCAATAACAAAATGCCAGAGCCAAGTTTTCTGGCTGAAGAAGAAGAAGAAGAACAACAACAACAACAAGAAAAGGGTTCTTGCAAGAAGTTCATCATCATGCTTCCTACCTCCCACCGCGTTCGATGATGTTGTACATGGTTGCCAAGGTGACTTCAATCCGATACTGATCCATGATCTTGCCTGGTCCAAGGATCTCCCGGCCATCCACCCACATGACGATGCATGATTCAAACCAATTTTCTCCACAAGCTCGGAACCATTCTAAGCGACCATACATGTATCTCCGATTGGCTTGCTGGCTTGTTCTCCTCTCTCTCTCTCTCTCTCACACACACACACACACACACAAGACGTGCATGTTTCGAACAGTTACACAAACAGACAGAATCTATAGCGTACCTTTCTTCACAACGTTGTGATCGACTCGGAGAAGCACAACTTTGTCCTTGAGATCGGCGCGTTGGAGTAAAGGCAAGCGTGGATCCAAGTGCTCATGTCCATCCTCCTGCCCCTCAGGTACCGTATAGCCCACTTTTCCCAGTCCAGGCGGATACGGCACGTACGGTGCCATCTTCAAACCTTTCACCTCAACGAACTCGGATCTTCCTCCTCCTCCTCTTCTTCCTTCTCACTCCCACTAGAGAAATGCAATCAAAGTGCAATAACAAAACTGCTCAGCAACACCACACTCGAGAATCCACCACCTTCGATCCCCAACACCAAACCCAAGTTCTTCACTCTACAAAAAAAAAACCCCCTCACAGCGCTTCCAATCCGTCGCTCTGCAAATCCAAAATTTGCTACTTATGCAGCCACTTCCGCAGCTCCAATGCGTCGCGTCGCGCATCCTGTGTGTCCATCGCCAGCGCTCGCGAGCTCGCGCTCGAGCGGAAGGACAGACGGACTCGAGACAAGACCGCGCGGTTTGGTTCGCGGTTTGTTGTACGACTGCGTGGTTAAGCTGCGACAGCGTGGACACTCCACGTGGTTAGCATGCTGAGTTGTCATGACTGCCTATTTGTGGAATTCTCGGTTTTCTAGTCGTCCATTTTGCTGACGAGGAAAGGACACTTTGGTGAGTTTACTAGTAACGACAACTCCCTACTAGAAAGAAAGGGCGAGAGTGAACCAGCATAAAAATTATAAAATAAAATAAATATTTTTTTCACACATTATAAAAAGAGTGTTCTTCTTGTCTTGGGACAATTCCTATCTAATTAATTAGGTTAAGGCTTGATAATTTGTTGAATGTTTTAATTTATTTTGCACACACTCAAAATAAATGTTTTCTTCTTTGAACAATTTTGACCAAATTAGGGTTAGGCTTTGATGATTTGTTGAGGGTTTTAATTCATTCTCTCTTTTGCATGCATTCAAAATAATGTGATCCTAACTGAATTAGGGTTATAGTTTGATGATTTTGATAAATGTTTTAATTCATTATTAATTTTTTGCATACATTCAAAGGAACATTTCATTCTTGGGACAATTTTGACCAA
>Ga0116229_10008040_pt1 | contig 16517 bp, 8 predicted proteins | sample S1TSphgellanicum_3_FD_87313 | JGI IMG/M metagenome (GOLD analysis project Ga0116229, IMG submission 87313) | Host-associated microbial communities from peat moss isolated from Minnesota, USA - S1T2_Fc - Sphagnum magellanicum MG | ecosystem: Host-associated > Plants > Peat moss > Unclassified...
AAAAATCACTGATTGGAGGAAAATGCTGTGGTTGCCCAAGCTCACTTCACACTAAGGGCTGCAAAAGGCCTGATCAGTGCCTTTGAGTGCCTTTGAAAATCATAATGAATATGACAATTGACAGGCAATCTTGCCCGGCAGCAAAAAGACAATACTGTACCCTAGGTGTCAGTTTAGGGTCAGTTTCCACATTGACAAAATGAATGATTATTTTTTTCAAAAAATTAATTCTTTTTAGTTTTGAAAAAAGAATTCCACCGCCTAATATAATATAATGATATGAGGAGTGAAATTATTTCGAGTGTAGCCTATGATAATCATGATGATTTTCAACATGTCAACTTCATATTTTTCACAAATTTTCATTTCACTATTTTGAGGATTATTTAATGATGAAAGTGACCTCAGTGTAAGGTATTTTGAAGTCTTCGAGAGTCAGGCCCACCTTAAAGGTATGACAGAATACATGGGAAGACCATCAGGCTAAAAGATGTGATCAGTTGGCAGATCTTTTCTTAATTTGTTTTTGAAGTGGCAGGTTTGGGAGAAATTTAAATACACAATCTCTACCAGGGGTTTTTTTTTTCAACTTCATCATGTAGGTGGACTAGTGATACTCCACAAAAGGACTTAGCCAAATCTGGCTACAAATGGGCAAAAGCCAAACACCAGGCCAGGGGAAACCCAAATCCAGCAAAAGGCCTAACAAACAACCAAAGGAAACTACATTTCTTAGGCATGTGGTATGACCATTTAATATTCCTCCCCTCCCTAGCAAAGAGAGCATGATGAGGGCACCAAGTCTTATCAAAGTTCAAACAAAGGCAATATAAGGGCATGGAGCCCCAATAGTAGATCCAAGTCACATAACAAAGCCAAGTGTTTAGATGCAATGCTAGACTTAGTGGCAATTGCATGCATCTTGATAACCGAAAAATAGTATTTTACATAAACCCTTTTGGCAAGGCTAGCCATAAAACATGTTGATCCATTTGGTTTTCATATTTTTCAAAAAGTTGTCACCTATTAGCTTTATAGTTTCAACAAGCTTTTGAAACATTCAATACTTTCTTTGGAAAATGGGAAAACTACCCATAGAAGGATTATGAAAATGCCTATGGTGATGCACCAATTCCATTTTTGACAAAGTTTTGATTATCAAATTGGTGTGATGAGCACAATAGTGAACACCCAACCAAAATGGTGTAATTTTCTCCTTCGTTTGGGCAATAACACCACTTTAGTGACCTTCAAAATATAAACCCCACATCAAAGCCCATACATGAATTTCCCTGCAACATCTTCAAGTTACAAACCCCCATCATTAAAGAAGTCCAACATTAGGGAATACACATTGTTAGAGGTACTTTGGACATCCATTTTGTCCACACACACTAAAAGTGGGATCCTCGTCCAAGAATACACTACATAGTACTGAATGGCAATCCACTAGCTATTGTCCAATAGCTATAGTGGCCACTTCATCTACATTAACTACAATAAAATTAAGAAGTACCACTACCTTCTCGAATGAAGCTAAGAAGACAACTTGCATGTTTTCTACTATGGACCAACCAGAAGAATTAGCTTAATGTTCTTTTGAAATGTGCTTGACCTTTAGCAAAGTATACAAGTCTTTTGAACCTTCATAATTGGTCATGGGTCTTCCTTTGTTAAGGAGATGAAAGATTGTAGAAAATGGAACATATTTCTTTTTCATATGTATTGTTATTCAATAAGCACAAAGTCAAGCATAGAGGGACAAGGGCTTCAACTAATGTAATTTTTTTCATTTTTGGCAAGTTGAACCTATTTGTAAATAGTAGTAAGAACCAACTTCAACCCCAAGCATTGAGATTTTGGCCTTACACATTCCTACATGATTTTACAAACTATCAAGCTTAAGCTACAAAAAATTATGTCTCCTTCCATGTAAGTACATAGCCTCCACCTTGATGAACTTTACCACTTTCATTAAACACATTTTTGCCCATGCATCCTAAAAGTGTTTATATCCTTCATTTTTTGTTTTCCTCTTCTTTACAACATTTGGACACATACATTTAACATGAATTTCTTCATAATCATGGCTCTCATTCATACAAACTAGATTTTTTCATGAACTTGGACACTTAATTTTTGCTAGGAAGATGGGCTTGAATTGAAATTGGCAAGAAGGTTCAATGGAATCATACTTGTAAAAATAGAAGCTCAAATTCAAGAAAATTAATTATAATTGTAAACCAAAGGCAAGTGTGAACTTTCATTAAGGAAAGAAAAAATTTCAAAGCACCTATTTACACCTATAGCAAATTGAAACATGCCTTGCATCCCCTTTTAAGTTACAAACCACTTGAACATATATACCATTTGATGAAAATGAAATGAGCAAAGTCATAAACATACTTGCAAGTTGCAACAACAATATTTTGGATATCAAATCCCCATGTTAGTTATTTTAGATCATATGTTTGGTAGATACCTATAACATAAGATTTACAAACAATGTTAATAGAAAAATCTTTATCAACAATCAATTTACCCCAACACCTTCCAAATCATCATGTGAAGATCCCTTTAACACCCAATCTCCAAATGGTGACAATGTTAAAAAATGCATAAGCCTCAAGGGGGATAATTTTAAAAGCAATAGTTTCATAAACTTTTCATTGCATAACCTAAATATTGAAAGCAAGTATCTATTACTAAAGGTGAAATCTATAAAGTAGTCAATAGAATTGGTAATAAGCTTTTGGAAGTAGTCCAAGAAATGACAAAAAAAATGTAAACCTAAATGTTATTGCCAAAAAAAAACCTTTACCTTCACATGCACAAGTAACCAAATAGTCTCCAAGTGGTGGTTTAATGGGCACTAGGGTAGGTGGTTAGTTGTTTTTCGTGATTTTTGTACAACAAAGAAGTGAACCCCTTTTCATTTTGCACCCCCCTAGTTGCACTTGAAATTTGGTGAAAAATTTACCACAGTAATATTGACTTTGAATATCATTTTTAATCTATATTGTTAAAACCCATGTTATAAGATTTTATAAACATTAGTTATGTAACATGGTAGCATCGAACCAAATAGGTAGCCCCTATAGTGATCGAGATCCATGGCCACCTTTAAAAATGGTTGTGGGTTCAAATCCATGTTGTCAAGTTCTTGATTTTAGGTAGGTTTAGGTTTAAGTTCTAGTTCTAGTTTTAAAGTATTCACATGTTTAATGTTTTGTTAGAACCACTACCATTGGAATTAGATTGGACAATTGACCTTTTTCTAAAATTGAATTAAAACTTAAATTGGGGGTCTTGTCCTTTTTTGAACAAACAAGTTCAAGTTTTTAAGGTAAATAAATATAACTTTTCAAAAATGATAAAGGCCTAATCACACTCTTTATGCAAATAATTAGTTTTAATTTGTTGTATATAATTAATATTCCATAATCTCTTTTGAATTGTTTGAACTGTTTGAACAAAGTTGTTTAAACCAATATTGCACAAATTTATGTTTAGTTATGTGTAATGGAGATGGAAATGGATTTGATTTAAAACTAAATTAGGCTTCAATTTTGTTTTACAATGATTGAAATTGGAGAGGTTTTAGAAATCCAAAAAACCATTCTCCAAATTGAATTGGAGATTCCATAAAAAACTAAAAACTTTTCAAAATTGGGACCAAAGGTTTTTTTAAAAAATCAAAAACCAAAGAACATTGGTTCAAATCAATGTTGTGAGTGGATGTGTAATTAACACATAAAATATGGCTAAATCTAATTGTGCTAGCCTTATTTGGATGTGTATGAAACCTATGCAAATAATTTTGATTCAACCCAATACTCACATTAACATTTTGTTGATTCAATGAATTCGTTTTACATAGCAAATGCATCTTTGATTTTGAAAATCATTATATATTTCCTTCTTAGAATGCATTGACAAAAATTGATTATTAGTTGACATGAAAAAAACCCATGCTTACATGTTTTGCGCTTATTAACTTCATATTTGTATCTATTTACATGATTTTACATGTCATTACATTTTGTGTAAATATATTTGTTTCACGATTACATTCTAATAATTTTATATGACATGAGACAACCTTACACAATTATACACTTACATGATGTGTATATTGTAAACCATATACACACAATAATGGTTCAAACCACCAATAGGCCTTAGGAAAAATTGCCAATTATTATGATGAATACACCTATGGTGGGAACAAAACTACAATAGTTGTCAATTGGTCATTGCAAAAATGTGATTGCATGGCCACAACTTTTCAAAAGGTTGGGCAACCATGGAATCGTCTTAACATTGTTAGAACATGGTAATGGTATGAGAAACCCAAATATGACAACACAATCCAAATTAGATAATATGGGGATGTGAATTACACATATTGTTGTTTCATATGTGGGTGTTAATGTTCATACTTTGGGTGGTCACATTGTATTTTCTCGTACATTGCTTTGGATGTTTGTTTTGTTACCATGCTCTTGGATTTTTTTATAGTCTTTTGTTTGTTGCTTTGCTTTAAAATCTTGTTTATGTGATTTTTTTCTAATATTCCATGATTTGTTTGTTTCCCTTGTTCTTGTAGGGTTTTTTACCAACAATTTATACCAACAAAATTTATTTTTCCTTCCATTTTTCCACTTCCTTTCTTCCAAACAACTTTGTGAAATTGACAAGTTTAAATTTTAAATCATTAGTTTTTTATGTTAAAAAAAATTGAAGCAAGAAGGAGGTTTTTTCTTAGAGTCCAAAAATCACCACCATACTAGTATAAGATAATTGCTTGGAAAATATATTTTAAACTCTTGTCATGAGTCATTATCTTATGTTTGTCCTAATGAGGGAAAGGAACTTCTAACATCCTAGTACAAAAGAGGTGTGGGGCAAAGAACACCATTATATTGAAATTGAAATTAAAATATGGTGATGGCACCTTATGAAATGGAGAATTTGCAAATGGGTGGCAAAAAAAAAGTTAAATTTAATCTAACTTCATATAATTTATCTTTTTTTGTGTTGTTATGTCAAGGGTTTTACTGTAGTTATAGATTTTAATGTAGAACATTCGAAGATGTCCTTTTCAATTGCATATTGATTGGAGTACCTTAAGGCTAGGAGTTGTGCTTATCCATCTAGATGACGATGGTTGGGAGTTTGTGGTGGTGTATGCCAATTGGTCCAACAACAAGATAGAAGCAAAATACAATTTGTATGAGGGATAGTGCCTCATTGTTGTTTGGGCAGTTTTTTCTTTCCATTGTTATTTATATGGTAGCACAGTTATTTTGGTTACCAATCACCAGCCCTTGAAGTTTTTGATGGAATTAGATCAACTCACGGGCAAGTTGGCCAAATGGGCACTTATTTTATAGGAGTATGATTTTGACATTGTTCACAGGGTTGGTAAGGTTAATTGGGATGTCAATGGGTTGAATCAGAACCCAAGTTCTAGTGAGGAGGATACCACAAGTGCCAGGTGGCATGGAGAGGTGGATTTGGAAGCTATGTTAGGATGGCATGCTTTTGCATACTTGTGTACTTTGTTGGGGTGTTCTAAGGATGTACCCCAGGGTAACATGGGTGGTGGGAATTCCTAGAGTAATGATGATGAACCAAAAGGCAATAATGCCCTAAACATCCATCTATATTTACTTGTTATTGCATATCTATAGGCATGTGCGGTTTCGGTAGGATTGACATCCAAGGAGTGGGATTGGGTTGTCCACAGGGCAAAATGGTTTTGATGGGAAGGTAATTCTTTATTACGAATGTGGATAGATGGGCAAGTATGGTAGTACCATGCCCAAAGTAGCATGAAGGTTTTGTGCAACATGTTCATGAGGAGTTGGGCCATTTTGGGCTTCAATAGACTTACAATTTGCTCTAGGCACAATATTGGTGGCGTGGGATGCAACTATAGGTCCTTTGAACCCCAAAATGTATCTCGGTGTGTGGTGTGTGATTGAGTACGAGCATCATTCAACACACCAACACCCCAACTACAACCCTTACCGATTATGGGGCTAGGTTATTGATGGAGCTTGGATTTTGCTAGCCCATTAAGTTTGACACCTTGACATAATCGCTATGTTTTGGTTATGATCGAACACTTCTCCAAGTGGTTGGAATTGGTGCCCTTGTTGGATTACAGCAATGAGGGAAATGTATATGCATTCTGTATAGAGTGCTTAGTAGGTTTGGTGTTCTAGCTGAGGTTCTCACCAACCAAGGTATAAAACTTTAATGGGATTTCTAAAATTTGTGTGAAAAGGCATTGATAAATCATTAGACTAGTTCACGAGATCATCCCAAGGCAAATGGGTTGGCCAAACGAATGATGAAGATGGTGAAGCGAGGATTGTGAAAGTATGGCTTTCAAAAAGGCCACACTTGAGATTGGGACTTGTAATTACCATGGTTGGCCATGGGATATAGGTTTAGTTGGCAAGCCTCATTGGCATCTTTTTCATTTTACTTTCTATTATTCAATTGGGTGCATGAGTTACCAACTTCCATTCAATGCGACGTTATGACTATGATTAGTCTCAATGATATTTTAGTGTGGGTTTAGGCATGTGAGTAGTGGGTTGTTTTATTCAAGCGAGTGATGCTTATGGCTATGGAAAATCTAACAATTGTTCAACACCAAGATACTCTTCAATATGCCATGATTTGTGGAGGAGGTTATCGACGTAAGGGTTCATAAGTTTGAGTTAAGGGATTATGTTTACCTACAACGAACAACACCCACCACATTGGATGTGATTGCAGGTCCTGTGATTTTGTGTGTTCAAAAAGTCTTACCTTTCAGAATATTGTTGGAGGGATGAGATGGTCAAACATGGAGGGACCATGTGCGTAATTGTGTGCCATGTCATCTTCCTAATGCGGATGGCCATATTGACCCATCCTTGCCTGTTATACCTATTGGTTTATGGTGTATGTTGTATGGGCAATCCATAGGAGTTGCCACTATGTTGGTTTGTGACTGATGTTCAAGAGGATGGCACATGGCATGTTTGACATCACCCTTGGACTAAATATCGGTTGGCAAATGGTTTTGTTTTCGGTGCACCCATTAGATGTGGTTCCCATAGTTTCATAGTAAAAATTAATCTAATATTTTTTCCTAAGATGTCTCGCCTTTGGTTGAAAATGTGAAGGATTCCATATTGGCGACTAATGATGGGGTTCACATTTGCATTCGGCCTAATGATCCTCTTACCTTGGAACTGAAGGATTTCACCTTAGTGGTTTATTGACAGTAGTTCTATAATGTTATTTGATTTCAAAGGACTTTAACCCTAGATAGGGGGATGGTTTGGATGTGGTGTACCAATTAGGGTATTTTTATGTTATGTGTTGTGAGTATGGTGATAGTAATAGTAGTAGGTGCCGACCTTGGAACACATGATAGTTATAAGAAACATAAATAAAAATTGAGATAATTACTAAGAATTGTTTTTTACATTAAAATGCCCACATGCAACAAAAGTTACACCTAAATACACACTAGGAAATATTATAGGTATCATCTTTTGCTGAAACAAAAACTTTATTGAAGGTAATGTGCCATCCACATACACTAGAAAAAATCTTTTTATTTTCGCATCTAGGGTAAAGACCAAAAAATAAGGTTATTTTGGGAATGAAAACCAAGTTTGAGACCCAAATTCCCATAATAGCCATGTTTTATTCCTTACCACATTTTTAAAATCTAATAAAGTTTTAAAATAATTATGATTCATTTGAAAATGAAATGATGCACAAAAAATGTTTTCTTAATTGGAGTTAAAATTTTATTAAAAGTAATGTGCCTTCCAAATATACTTGGAGAATTCACCAATTTTTTACAAAGTAGTGGAAAAGGGATGAAGGTAGATCCAATTGTTCAATTTCCTCAATATTCAGACTTCAAAAAGGTTGAAAATTGTTATTGAAAAAATCCTTAGTTTAATTATTATCCTACATGAGTAGGTTAATGGCAAACCAACCCACCAACCCATTACATTTTATAATGACACAATGAACACCATTAATTGATTGATACTAATAAAAAATAAAAAAGATACATGTGTGACCCAAAATGACATGATACACCAAATTTTGGATTAGTGTGAAAAGAAAACTTCAAGGATGACATGCATTAGGAATGGAAGAGTGTGAATGAAGAATGGTTTAGGGTTTGGGGCTGTTGGTGTCAACTTTATTGCAAAGGGAAAAGTTGCATTATGTTATCTTTTTTCCAAGGATGTTTATGGCCATTAAAAAAAATTATGGGGATGGTGCGGAGAAGTTGTGTGTTTATTGCTTTCTATTGGTGTTGGATATGGTGCATGTGTGCTTACTATTTTGAAAGAACTATGAATTGTGAAGGATAACAAATTATTAAAAGCAAGGTTAACAAGCTTTACAAGAAGGACAACTTGGAAACTTTGTGAGGAGGATAAACAACTAGACAAGATTTTAGAAAGGGGAATTAAGTGGAAGGCATTGAATTGTTAAGTTAAATGTTCTTAAATTTTTTTGAATGTGCTCTTGTTATAAGTACAAGCATATGTTATTTGGTTTTAGACTATGGATTATTGTCGGATTTTTTTCCATTGCACCCAATAGTAGATCAGTTAGAATAATAAATGTATGGTCCATTACATTTTATTAGGGGTTCATATTGGAGTATAAAGACAAGGTAAGGAGGTTAGAGTTCTCAAGGTTTCTTTGAGGTTTTTGAAGCATATCAATGGCTTGGTGAGAATGAATTGAAGAGAAAATTGGGCTTATTATGTTAAGGTTAATGAGTTGGGAAATGTAAAGGAGGTCAAAAAACATGTTGTTGAGTATCCCTATACAAGAAAGATTGAAGTTTATGTTATGGAGCCATGAAAAAGAAGAATGTTTAAGAGAATGAAGGAAATGGAATAGAAAAGAATTGGTCATGAATTGAGGTAGTTGTAGTTTTGAACCTTTTAAGAGTGGGAATGAGTAATCCCATTCAAATATGATGTTATACATTGTTGAATGATAACAAAATAAGAAAGGGTTAAAACATGTATTTACTACATGGTTTGGATTCTAGACATGCATTGCCATTGGATATGGGATTAGGGGTTCAATTGACCCAAAGAACACTGAAAGTGTTAGTCTTTGGCCAAACCTTCAAATGAAAGATGATAATTATGGATTAAGGCATGTTTGTAGTGGTGAAATTGAAATTATCATTTGTTCATTAATTGGAAGAAGTTGCATTACTCTGATTTATTATGCCATTTTTCAAGAATTACTTGGGTTTCTGTGTTTGTATAACAAACCTTGATATTCAAATAACATTGAATTTGTGAGGCTCTATTTGAATCTATATATGTTTATGAAACAAACACCATATTTGTGAATATGTTTGAAATATAAATGTTATGTTGTGTGAATATACGTTTCAAAAGGTTTTTAATCTTTTTTTTTGGTAACACCTAAACATATACCAAATAATCAAAATCATAAATGGAATAGTATGAAATTTTATGGGCATCAATGAATACATTAACAAAAACTTGAATTGTCAGTTTAGTTGGAGTTTTCAAAAAATTTAAAAAAATAAAAATGTATTGGTTGTTTTTGGATTGGGCTAAAATGAACTAACACACACCAATGTTCAAGTTTGGATGGAATACAAGGAATGAATGAAACATTTCAAAAATTACATTGGGTTCTTATCCTTGTGTTAACAACCATTATGATTAGCACTGTGACATTTTTTGGTGCTAACTTTTTTGGTTTTTAATGTTTTGAAAAAAAAACTATAAACAGTCTTCAACTTTAATCTCACCTACCTACTACCCCATATTGTTTTCCACTAACTTATAACCCATCACCTTGACCTACATGTTGACATGTTACCTACCTACCCACCCCCCAAGATGTCTACCTATTTTAAATGACTTATTGTCCCCCCTTACCTAATTGAATGTTCGTTTACATACGTATGTACATACCTAAAATGACCTATTATCTTTCCCTACCTACTTGCATGTTTGTTTACCTATTTATGTACCTACCTAAAATAACCTATCAACTCACCCCACTTGCCTACCTACCTGATATTCACTTACCCCCACCTACCTACTATTCACTTGTTGACATGGCACAAACCCACCTACATTTATGGGCCGACGTACCTATAGACTAATGATGAACTAAATTTATTGACACAAAAAAAGGCTTGATGCCAATGCCAACAAATGTAAGTCTTACAAAACCTTTGTCACCCTTGACTTAAGTTATCCTTTTAATATTTGATGTTAATACCTAGAATGTAGGTATTGCAATAGATGCCCAAAAACACATGGCAATTATAAGTACATTTGGGGTAGATCCAAAAATTATTACCCAATATTTAAGTTTTTTGAAACCAAGGGTAGTTTGTAAAATTTAATACTTTCATTGTTTTTGTAAATTATAATTTCAAATGGGAAAATGACAAAGTGAATGCAACACCCACATTGTTCACAACTATAATTGAAATTGACAAAATGATTTTGGGAATGCAATATCCTCATTTTTAATGCAAACTTTAATATACTATGACAAGAACATTTGTAATACCTTTATGTTTATGTAGACTATAATTTGGCATGGCAACATCATATACAACACCTTCATTTATATGTACTAATTTTTAACCAAAACATCATTTTGCTTATGCTTTGATGTAAATATCATGAGTTAGAACTCATTGCTATAAATTTGACAAATATTTTCTTACTGAAACACAAGTTTCATAATCCAAATCTAATTTTTTTTAACATGTCAAAATATGGAAAAAAAGATCTAAATGATCATCAACCAATCAAATGCCATGTAAAAAATGATGACATAATCATATGTTTGAAATTGAAAAAAAAATTCCTTGACAAAAGCTTGACAAAAGTTGATTTATATTACATCAAAACCCAAAAAGCTATAGAAGTCATAACATAATAGCCTCAAAATCCAATGTTTTAAACATTAGCATAACAAGAACATTGCCAAACCATAAACTTGAAACACAATTTACAACAAAGACACAAAACCACACACGTGCGCACAGAAAAGGCACACAATATTTTATTTTACAATAAACCCCATTTATAAAGGATCCAAAAGTGGTCACCTTGGCCCTTAGTGACCACTTTTTTTTGACACTAACTAATTGTGATTTAAACATGTATAACCACATTCCATATAAATTCTTACAAGATTTTTATTATAGGCAAAATAAAACTATACAAAATAGCTCTTTTATGTTAGAGTAAAGGTGCTAATTGTTTAAATTTTTTACATAGGTTATTCTAAACTCTATTATGTATTATTGGACTTAAAGAAGGTTGTGATTTTTATTTGTTTTAATGTGACAATTTACATTGAGTTTGAACTCTTTAACTATTAACTTGTGTTTCTTGTCAATTAGGTTTTTTTAATTAATTTTTTTTGTTTTCTTAGCAAGTTCACATTTTTTTTGCTTGTTTATAGTAGAAAGTTGTTATTTTTTCTTTTCTCTTCAACTAGATCCATTGTTGTTAATTTGTACAACTTGAACACAAAGCAACATTAACATTGCCAATTATAATTTATAAAACCCTAATATTTACCCTAAATTTCCCCCGTTATAATCACATTTACAAAAAAAATACCTTTGCAAATATTTTGTGCTACTAACGGGTGTGATAGTGACTTTTAAAAATGGTGTTTCTTACTAAAATGGATGGTTACCAAGAAATATGTGACACAATCAAGAATGTGACTAAAATGGGCATGATTATAAAAGGAGTTTACTGTATTATGCTTTTGACAAGAATGGAAAAAATTCATTACAGAATGAGACCAGTCCACAGAGAGCTGGGGGAGCTTCCAACCTTAGCCAAAAAAGACCCACCCACCTACCACGCAAAGCTACCATAGTGCGGTTGGTAGCACTGCCTAATTTTCAGCTCATCCTTGTTCGGATAGCATGGTGGGGACACCAAACTTCATCAAACCTTTCAAGGAAATGACCTTCTTCCTCTATATGTTTTAGGAGCTTCTGCATCATGCACTCCATTTGAATCAGCCATGGTGCAGAAGGCTCTCCCAAAATAGCATTCTAAGCTTACGATTATGCCACCTACTACCATTAAAAACTAAGTTGTTTCTTTCTAACTAGATGCACCACATTGTAAAGCCTTTAAGCAAAGACCATAAGTCGCTAGATTTTTCAGCCTAATGTGCAACCTTTGGTTGAAGAGGCATTCCTTCAGCTTGAAAGTTTCCCATGTATAATTGAGGTGAATTGGTGTCTTGAACCAATGTCTAAAAAACTATGGATTTTTTTTTGGTCCCAGGAGTCATCCAATGGATTCTTTGGATTCGAGAGATGAACCTCATATCTTCAAGTAAAATTTTAATTATGGCCCCTTGCTACAAAATTTTCAAGCTTTTGAGAATCCAAAATTGTTGTCGAATTTTTTTTCTTAAAATTTAAAGGAATCCATCATAGTGTGTATTATCTTGAATTCCCAAGCTTGCAAGTCCAAGTTCTCGAGCTTACAAGTTCCCGAGTATGTCTTTAGGGCTATGAACTTATTTTAATTCTAATCAAAATCCCAAATTATCTTCACCTTTGTTGTTGGTATCAAATTCAACAATGTATCCTCCAACCTTTACTTCATCATGTGGGCCTAATTCACCTCTTGAATGGGCTTGGAGTCCCCTTGATTTTGATGACTCTAGTTTCTAAATCACAGCTATTCCTACTTCTGTAGCATGTCTTAGTTTACTTTTAAATCCTAATGCCCCTTGTCTTTTGTTGTTTCTACTATTCCTTTTAATGTCCCTTCATCTTCTATTGCTCCTTTTAATGTCACTATCCTAGGACTTGATGATTCTTTTGTTGATCCTAACTTGCAAGACTATCAACTCCATGATGTTGTGCCATTCAATGTTTATCATTTGTCTGTGTCAAAGTTTGATGTAACAAATGATCCATTGAGTAAGAAGCAAAAATGTAGTGAAGGTAAATCATGGAAGAAGTCATATGATAGTACTAGAAAATTCCAAACAGAATGGGCAACCAAGGTGCCATGGGCAGAGGGTGTAGTGTCTAAAGATGGCATGATAAATCTAATGAAAAGCAAAATGTCTTTTCTATAAATGAAAAAAAGGAAAAAATTATGGGATGTTAGTGGGATACTTTAACTAAACATCAAGGTCATTAAATTACTTCTTGGGATGCCAAGATTGGGGGTGAAAAAAGGTGGGAAATATATTGCACAAGATTGTGCACATCTTAAGAATATGAAATTGTATGTGTAGAGGGGTTCCAAGTTTGTTTTGGTTCAAATAAACAAACATGCACGGGAAGGGAATAGAAAAGTTATCCAAATGAAGTGTATCTTTCATGTCTTGTCTCATGGTTGTCCCATGTTGGAGTTCGAGTCAATCTATGAGCTTTTCAGAAGTTTGAATGTCCCAAATAATTTGTCCATGCATTGGTATGACAATGTTAGTCCTTTGTTAAATTCATGCATATGCAAGTCCATGAAGCCACTATCAAGGCTATTCAAGCTACCTAGTTCAAAATAGTGTCATGTGATGAAGTCACAACTATTGACAATGGTTTTTGGATTTGCATTCATGCATATGTTGTTTAATCATGGGTCAAAGTTCCTATTTTGCTTCAAGTTGAATGTATTGTGGATGCGTCAAGTAGCAATGATTTGACTGAAATTATCATTGTTACTTTTATGAAGTGTGGGGGTTTAACACAAGAAGACACGTGAAAGAAATTGTTATGTTTTGGTACAGATGGGGTTTTGGGGCGGGAGGGAAAGGTGTTACAAGACAAATTAGAGATGTTTGGGCACCTTTTTCAATGGGTGTTCATTGTATAGCTCATAGGATAAACCTTGCAATGCAACCCTTATCTAATCTAACTTTTTTTTTTGGTCTTGATGTGTTCATGACAAACCTACACTCCTATTTTTCACATTCCCCCAAGTGCCACTTAAAGTTCCAAAAACTTGTTGTAATCATTGAAACCAATGGCAATAAAATATTGAAAAACGTGTGAAAACATAGTGGATGTCAATGTTGGATCCTTTAAAGAGAATCATGGCAAAATATAAGCCATTGCTTGTAATCATGCAAGTTAATCAAAATTCCATACAAATGGCAAAGGTGAATGAAACCCCAAATGTCCAAATTATTCTTTATGAATTTCAATTTTCTAAAACCTATCAATTAATCAAATCAAAGTCTATTAAATTTCAAAAAATTGAGAATCAAATAATAGTTTAAAATCTAATTTCTTGTCTATGATTCATTTATTTACTCTTGAATTCTTGATAAAAAATCTCTCTAGTTTGGGCCTAGTCAAAAAAAATTCTTTTTTGAAAAAGCTCATTTGATTGATTCGATCAAAATTTCTAATGACACACAATCTTGTCTCAATTTTCATTTTGATGCTAGTTTAATGATTTCATTTTTTATCAATAAAACCTTTTAGTTTGAACTATGTAACAAATTTTTGGGTTAATATCACTAAAACTTGATTTGATTTAGTTAGTCACAAAAGTTTGTTCATATCAATTGGTCATTTTGATTAATTTTGATCAATTATGTACATAATCTGAATACTTAAAGTTAATACATGCATTTCAAATCTAATCAAGTGAAACCTTTTAGTGAGAAATGTTAGGATGTTTTAATTTCTTATGGTTTAAAATGGTTTGCTTCCTGGGCCTTTAAAAGATATAATAATCACAAATATTATGTTGTGACTACATGAGGACTTTCCATTTTCTAGTTGTTTAATGTGGCAATCTATTGGAATGTTGTTATTGCAGGTCAACTTGGGCCTCCTCACAAACCTACATTTGCTCCTTGGACTTGCTGTCATGCTTCCATTGATGGAAGCAATTGGTTCATTGTTGAAGTTTGCTCAAAGATGGGACGATTTTCTCTATGAGTTCATTGCAACTGTTAAGGTCTGCCGAGGCCAACTTTGTAAGCTATATTCTAACAACAACATTGCATTCATTAATGATGAATTTTGTTCACCAAATAGTTTGATGGTATGTAACCATCAGCAGATCCACTTAAAGTGGGTCACAAATTACAACTCTGATATTGTTGAACACCTTGCTTTTGTGTTGAATGGTGAAAAAATATGGGCTCATTTGGGTGTCGTCTATTCATAATAAAGAATGATGCTTCCAATGACACAAACAACATTTGTTCATGTACAACCTGTAAAAGTTGACTATAAATGTAAGATTGCAACCAAAATCCTTTTTCATATATTTGTTGTATGTTATTTTTTTGTTCCACATTTTAGGACTTCTAAGTTAGTTCATTTTAGATTGGAGTATCTTTTTAATGCAAAAAATCAGGTTATTGGTTGAGGCTAGAATTAACAGAGACTGCTACAAGCTTGATTGAGAAGCTGGATTTTCGGTTCCCCGAACAAACAATATTCAATTCCATGGGAATAATTTATCCCCAATATTAGTTGTAAGTAGATGCAAACATGTCTTTTCGAAAACATTTGGAGGTGCTAAAAGAGTTTTTTGGCAATCCATGTGCATGTGGAGTTGCAATAGGTGACAAATCACAGTGAATGGTGCCTACCATTATTTCCAGGTGGGATTTGGATGTTTAGCAAGGATTATTTCACGCTGACAATTAAGTCTAATACAGCTCAAGCAATGGTACCATGGCTACAGAATTGGTTGAACCTTCATTTGCAACTTGTTGCTATGTATGCACAAAAAAATTTCATTCCGGAAATTTTTCCATATGTAGCTACATTTGAGAGTTGGGCTAATGTGATGACAGCAAATGGATGGGGCCAGTACTAATAATGTTTTGTCTTTAGTTTTCATGACTACAGCAAGTTTTGGGTCAGCCCATTTCGGTTTTGATACATGAGTGCTATTTTGCAATCCCTTAGTCATGCTTTTTGCCATATTATTAGGATAGGAATAGTGTAGATAGTTAGAAAGTGAGAGATGCAAAGATTTGGTAGCCAGATTTATAACATCGCCCAAGGGCACTTATAATACAATGGCTGAAGCCAGTTTGTTTTTGCCACAAAGCTGAAATTGTCGCCACATGTGAATCCACACTCTGCTTGCTGTTGCCACCCATGCCACAGTCCAAAAATGAAAAAAAAAAACACTGGCCATATTCCTTGGCCAAAGTCGTAGTGTTTAAGCAACTTATGTGGGGGAAATAAGGAAGATATGCAGTGTATATGTAGTAGGTACCTTGGCAAGCTTCAGCAATATTATATGATTTGTAGAAATGTTGAAATTTTCAAAACACATTTTTTTCAAAGAGCACAATTATGTGAATGGAAAATAATAAATCTTTTGGAATATTCAGGAATTCTAATTTTTTTGAAATGGAATCTTCAAAATTAATTAATTATTCAACAGACATGTGTTGGAGCTGCCACTGTACTAGGGTAAGTCAGTATTGGCTAA
>Ga0116229_10008043_pt1 | contig 16510 bp, 12 predicted proteins | sample S1TSphgellanicum_3_FD_87313 | JGI IMG/M metagenome (GOLD analysis project Ga0116229, IMG submission 87313) | Host-associated microbial communities from peat moss isolated from Minnesota, USA - S1T2_Fc - Sphagnum magellanicum MG | ecosystem: Host-associated > Plants > Peat moss > Unclassified...
AAAATGTTTGCTTGTTAAAATCACTCTTTATGTCAAATCCAATAGAGGAATCAACATGTTGGCAGAGATGCCAACATGGCAACCAAATGAAATTTGGCACAACAAATTGGTGTCAACAATTGAATTAATGGATGGCATTTTGTGGATTTTTGTTCAAGAAAATTAGATCAAAATTGGATGGATGAAATAATCTCCAAATTAAATTGTAAATGAATGAAAAAAAATCTAGATTATGCTCTTGGATGAAATTTATTTCATGTTGACAAATCATGAAGTTTCATCCAATTGTTTGGGTTTTCTTTACATATAGAAATATTTCTTTCCATAGGGAAAAATTCAACCACTTTGGTCATTTTGTATCCATCAAAATTCATGTCACTGCATTTGGACATTATTCATAAATGAAATTCAACCAATCAATAGGGCTATCTATTCATTCAAAATTAAATATCATCCAAGGATTTGGATTGCTTGGGTTTTATTTTATCTGTCAAAAATGATTTCATTGGGTTCATCAATTTCACCTATCATCTAGGTGGATAACGATCCATTCTTGCACTTTCATCTCTTTTAATGGGCATAAATCCCACATAATTTTGTGCAAATTGGAAACCAAAATAATCATACACACAAATTAGTTCTACCTTTAAGTTCATTCAAATTTCCGTCAATATGTTGTTAAAAAAAACCCTTTAGAAGCTAGCTTGAAATACCTCCTTTGAAGCTTAAAAAACCCTTTAAATAAAAAGGAAAAAATAAGGTTGGCCCCTTTTCTAAACTAGGCAACACATGACAAAAAATAGTCGTGGGTAATTTTATTTTTGGGACACAAGTTGGGGCATAAATTGAATAAATTTTAGACATTTGGCAACCTTGAATTTTTCAAATTTTGGGTAGCAAGAAGTGAAGTTCATCAATTTTGCCATGCCAAAACCTTCCACCCAGGAAGATTACACATCATAATATCTTTTGTCCCGAAGATTACGAACTATCATCCAATTGACATGTGGGAGGCTAAAAAGCATCGACATTAATTACCCAACCCTATTATGCATTTTAACATGAACAAAAAAATGGTATAATAAATCACCCAAGATCTTAATGTGTACATAAGTGGGCATTTATTAATCTCTCTCCACATATTTGTCTTTTTATTGTACTAAAGATTTGCAATGAATGAACAATTCACACAAGTTATGATTTATTTATTTATTTTTGAGTTGGATGACCTTTGGCAATGGCCTCCACTGTCGTAACCCTAGCCTTGGGCTCGCGACCAAGGTAAAGGGCTTACAAGGGTGCGGGCCAAGACAAAGCCCATGAGTCGCATTCTCATGCCTTTGGGAGTGCAAAAGAATGTGAGGGAAAGAACCCTCACACTCCCAAGTGAACTCCCATGTTGGGAGTTGGAGTCCCGGTGGACTCCCGAATGTTCAGAGAGCGATTACAAGGGTCAAAACCCAATGGCTTGAGAAAATCTTCATACTATTGGAAATCTATTGAAACCTAAATGTCTAAAATGGGCTCGCATCACCCATTTGGACATCTGAAACACAGGTTATGGCCAAAAGAAGGGTCGGGAGTCAAATTGCCAATTTGACTCCCGACCACTAAAAGTCAGGAATCACCTTGATTTCCTTGCATGCAGGTGGCGTGTAACATACCATTGGAAAGCTCTCAACAAGGACTATAATTTTGTTTCAAACCTCATCTCAATCGGAGGTCTGCACACAAAGTTATTGGGCCCCAAAGTTGCGAGAGTCCCAACTTTGGCAATTTCGGGACTCCCACTTGGGAGTCCTGGGACAAAAAGCCATTTGGATGTGGGACTCGTGGAGAGGCACAAAGTATATTATAAGGAGGAAGGTGGTGGCTTCCCCCAAGTCTAAGCCGTGGTGAGTCTTGTGAATCCGAGGTTGTCCGTGATTCGTCTTAGCACCAAAAGTGTTCCAATTGTGCACTAACCACCTTATGTTGGTTTTGTGCAGGCCCATGTGAGTAGTTGATACTTGTCACTCTTCCTAGTCCCATCTCGGAGCTCTAGCACGCCCCTTTAGCCTTTAAAGTGTTGCGAGCCAGGGAGTGTGCCCCGACTCTTTACTTTTTCACTGTCTTCAATTTGGACTCACATTTGAATCCATTAAAGAGCTTGGGAGCACGTCATCCACCCCACTAAGGTAACTTAATTTGCTCATAAAACATGAAAAGAAGGGTATACAATTGGGATTTGAACTCCTAACTACATGTTTTGCAACATTACTCTTTAACCACTATGGTAACTAAATGTCTTCAATGAACAAAAGTTTGGATTTTCCATCTCCTCAAAGTTAATGTTTTTATTTTTAGTTTAATTGTGACTTGTTCATGTTTAATCATTAGTGGATAGTTAATGTACTCTATATTGATTTGTGTTATATGCAAGTGACAACCTTCATGATGAAAAATGAATATGCTTAAATGAATTTCATCTATGAAGGATGATATAAAAACATCAATCTTAATCGGGCTTGGATTCATTCATTAACGTTTTCCAACATCTATTGAAGCTTATTCATGCACTTTACAATCAAGTTAATCTTGGCTTGCAAAATAAAGCTTGGAATTCTAACAATAGTAGCAATACATACATCAAGGAGAAGGAGAGGTAGGACATGGTGGAAGTTTGTATCACAAGGACCATCCCCCCTATGAGTCCTATACAATTCACTATTGGTCTCTTACAATTTAAAGGATCATTTGTAGTCTAAAATTAACCTTTTACAAAATTGTAAAATTATTCATTTCAAAAAGAGGTAAGAATTTTTATGGGGTTGATTAGTTTATGAGGAAAAGGGACCCGTTTCTATTACAAAATTTAAAAGATCCCTTGTATATTGACATTGGTTCTCTTACAATATGTAAAAATATTCTTTTTGAGGAAAAAGGTTTTTTTGGGGGGGGTAAAATATGCACAATTGGGCCTATATTGATTGAGGAATACCTCAAGATTGAAGATAACATAGGGTTGAAAAATGAAAATCTCATTGTTGATTTCAATATGTTTGAAGAAGATTGACATTGTGTGGTATTTTTGGATGCATGATATGTGAAGAGCAAAATGCGAGTTACATAATTGTATTTTGGATTTGGTTTAATGTTGGTACATTAACTCTAAGGGTAGACTACCCCAAATGTGTTGTGTGTTTTTGTGATTTGTTGGATGTGTAAATACCCAAACTCTAGGTGGTAGAATGCTTCAATGATAAATAAAGGAAATATGCGAAGCAACTTAAAGTTTTCAAAATTCCACAATAGGTCAAAAGGGAGATGTTTGTGTGGTTTCAATGTTGTTTGAAGTAAGTGAGTGTCTAATGTTGGATGTGAGGTCTATGTGTCTTTGTGCCATCTAATGTGGTTGAAGGTGAATGTGGCTACATTGGGGTGTATTTGTTGGGGTTTCAATTTGCATATTACAATTATGAATTTGGTGAAATTGAATGTAACTTGTGTCTACCTTGTGAAAATGTTGTTTGACAAAAAGTTTTTTGAGTCAAAGAATATTCTAGTCCTTTGACGTAATTGTGTCAAATGAATTCAATGTCACATCAACTATTTGAATTAGTTTGAATGTATGGCTACTTAATGTTTTTGATGGGGTTTCCAAGTTGCAAATTGCAACTATGGTTTTGAATTGAGGGATTATCGGTTTGGTGAAACTAAATGTAATTTGTGTATGTTTTGTGAAATTGAATGTCACATGTTTAACACAAAGTTGCTTAAGTATCAAGGCATTCCAATCTTTTGATGCAATTGTGTTGAATGAATTCAATGCAACATCAATTGTTTGAAATAATTTGAATGTGTGGTTACTTGAGTGTCTTTGTTTGTGTGTGCATGGTTTGAGAAAATGAATTTTATGCTTGCCACCAAATCTATGGGTCAAATTGCTAAGGTTGTAGGTGAAGGCTATTGGTTGTTTATGGCATGCCATCAATAGCTCCAACTTGCTATAATGTTTTTCTCCATTCAATTACAATTATTTAATTATTCTAATGACATGTTTGGTGATTAATATTTTGTCATGGAAGTAGGATTAAAATACACTTATAAAGTCTTTCTATAATAATTATTGTTGTAAGTTACAATATGTGACAATTTCACATTTCACACTTGCATATGTCTTTGGATTTATTTGTTAAATTTTTTGCTTGAAAACAATTTGAGTTATGGTCATGCTTCTTGATGCACATGCATGGCTTGATGTCTAGTAGGCATCACCTTTTTCCATACATGTTATGTATGCCCTTTTGTACAAATAAAATTGAATTATGTTTATGTTTGGAAGGCTTAAGTTGCTAAAAATGAAACCTAGGCATGCCATTCTTCACATATGGATTTTTTTTTAATACCATGTATGCAAGTAGGTTCAAAAGTAGATTTTGACCAACATTAGTTTCAACTAGCTAATGGGTAATATTCAACTAGGCATGTTCACATTTAACTTTCAAAAAATAAATGGACCCACTTTTGGGTCTTTAAAAAATACCCTCAACTACCAACAACATCCATCTATTTGAACATAAATTGGTGTTAAAATAACCAACTACCCATTATTGTTATCCATGAAGACAATAATTCCCAAAAGAATGACCTTGAGTTTCATTAAAATTGAAGACTATAATCAAGATGTAGGATGGGATTATGAAAATAATAATGTAAAAAAAAATTCAAATATTTCCTTACTCACCTGAAGATGATTTGAATTCCTCATGTTTGTCTTCTATGTTTTTTCTTGTGTTTAAGTACATCCCTACCTAGGTTATGGGATGCTTAACATGGACTTAGTGGATCACAAAAAGCCTATTTAAAAGTTAATAATTCTTTTGATTAAATTAGGGGATATTTAAAGGTTGCTTAGGGGATATTTAAGATTAATTTATAGTGCAAGAGTGGGCTACATAGGCCTACTTAGAGGGCTATATATAGGATAGAGACCATCAAAAACCTACATATGGGGAAAAGGCTACTTAATGACTACATAGGCAAGCTCCTAGGTGCTTACCTAGTTTGTGGGATACTTAAGGACTATTTAAAAGGCTAAATAAAGCTTACCTAAGGACTATCTAGGGAGGCATCTAGGGGCCTACCTAGGTTATGGGATACTTAAGGGCTATTTATAGGGATTATATAAAACCTATTCATGGGGTTACTTAGGGATTATCTAAGGAGACACCTAGGGGCCTATCTAGGTTATGGGATACCTAAGGGCTATTTAAAAGGCTACATAGAACCTACTTACAAGGTTAAGTAAACATTTCATAAGTTAGGAGATACTTAGGGGTTATTTAAAGGCTTGTTTATGGCTAAGCTACCTATGGTTGATTCATAGTGCAAGAATAGGTTATGTAGGGGCTATGTAAAGATTACATAAGGGCTACCTAGGATTTTTTCATAGCCCCTTTATGTAGACCATTAAGTAGATTTTACGTATCCCTTATCTAGGTAGGTCTTTAGGTAACCTCTATGTAGCACCCTCCCTTATCTAGGTAGGTCTTTAGGTAACCTCTATGTAGCACCCTAAGTAGTCCCTATGTAACCCCCCTATGTAGGCTTTTAGTAGCCTTTATAGTAGATGGCACCTAGGTAGGTCCTAGGTAGTCCCTAAAAGTTGCCTTAGATAGCCCCTAAATAGTTTCTTACGTAGGCATTACATAGCCACTAACATATATAGTCCCCTTAGTAGCTCCGTAGGTAAGCCACAAATAACCTGTAGATAAATCCTAACCTAGTTAACCTCCTACCCTAGGTAGTTCCTTAACCTATGTGGTGGTAACCTATTTAGAAGTTATAGTTGGTTAGAATAAAGAGTATGGTGACTAGTTGGGGGTGTTAGGGAGGGAGGATGAGTGGCTGTACTGAGGCCCAAAGTGAAGATTATTTTATGAATAATTTTGTTGTTTGGAATGTACTCGAAGGAAACAGCCATATCATGATAATTAGGCAACCTTTTCAAATACCCTTACTACGTTGGTAGCTTTGACACTAACTATATAAATTTCAGAAATGCTGAAAATTTCCCCCAAAAAAACTTGAAATAGCAAGAATTGGGGAAGGAAATTATTGATTTTTCAGGAATATTCTATTTTTCAAACTTTCACTTCAAATTTAATTAATTATTTCACAAACACGTGTTAAACATGCTGCCACTATACTACTACTACATGGATTTATCATTTGTTCAAATGTTTTTGGAAAATATTATTTTGTAAGGGAATAAAAATTGGGTTTTAGGGAACTTTGTTCACATTCAAGGGGGAACTATTAATATTGTTGGGTTGAGCTTTAGTGGCTCTTGCGAGATGGAGTAAAGAAATATAGTGAAAAAATTCCTCCTTGGAGCATATACTTATACACCCTTACAGCAATTATTCTTCATCATGATTTGAAGTAAAGGAACTAGGTATTTCACTTTTTCATTCAAGTTCAAGTTCAAAGTTCATCATGTACAATTTATGAGTGGATTGCAGAGCTGGGTTCTTAATTTCTGTAGAAAATAGTGTCAGCTAATGGCCTGGAATCTCTTTTTCAGAATTTCACAAATGTATAGATAAAAATGGAGGAAAAAAAGAGAAAGGAAATTTACCTTGTTGAAATCACTGTTGGCTGGGTATTGCATTTTTACCCGGGTAAGTGGCCGGTTTCAGAGCAGGATATTGAAAACCAGCCTGCCTACAATGGATTTTGATGAGAACTGACTATATAGAAAAAGTTTTTCGTAAAGTCAGGTCAGCATTTCATACCCAGATTTAATAAAACTTCCTTAGACCTCACTCAAAGAGGGGATAAGGGGGGTGAAAAGAGGCCCAAAGATGGGCTGAAGACAGGATGACTTTAAGAAAAACTCTAATATATCATATCTCCTTAGTATTAACTTTGTAAATACCCACCATGCTGGTCTAGTTATAACTTTGGAAAAAGCGTTATTTCTGACATATTATATACCTAACCTATATCTGAGTGTGAAGACCTGTGTTTTAGGCATGTTGGTTATATCTAAACCTTAAACCCCTTTTGTCACTTGTAACAAGAAACCAGAGCCTACAAACCCAGGTTAATTACTAAACCCAAAACCTAGTTTGACATCATACTAGGTGGTTTCTAAGTTGAGAACTTAAAAAAATTTGACCCTTTTGCATAACATGTGAGAACCATGTCACCTATATCATTATAGGGTTAGGGTTAGGGTTTTGATTTTGGAAATGTTGGATGTATCAAAAAAAGATTACTCATGTTTTCTGTTGATATTTTGATGTCTGTACCAGCTGGGCTCTCCACAAGACAATATACCCACCAACACTACTTTGCAAGCAGATTGCACTTTGCCTGGTCAAACATGGGGTATTTTTGTAACATACAAAATTCAGGAGTGCAGTAGTTGTGCAATGTACAACAACTTCGACACAATACAGTTATCCTTAAAGTAATTCCCTGTTGGGCCTGAGTTGCACCCCCTCATTTGATGCTTCATCATCCTCTCCTGGCTGTTGTCCGCAAAGTAATGAAATTTTACTAAATAAGGGTATGAAACACTGAGACTCAAGATTAAATGCACGAGGCTCGAGAACAGTTATAGTTACAGTACACATACGTAGCAGCAGCGATTGGTTGAAGAAGGCGTTCAAGGAAAATAAAGACAGGGGGCAAACTCAGTTTAGCACCAAATTTTGCAAGTTTCATGCCCCCTTGAAGCCCAGTGTACTTTTTGGCCTTGCCTACCAAGGCAAGGGTATTGTGTTTAGATTCATTATAGAGTATAGTAGCTTAATTAAGAGATTTTGGCCCCCAGGTAGTTAGTAGATCATTTTTATATGAGTATTTTTTAAAGACGATATTTTGGCTTGTGTTGAAACTTGAAATTAGTTACAGAGCTCTAATATCTTGAAGGATTTTGGTTTCTTTTAGAGGATTTTTTTGAAGATTATATTTTTGCATGGTGAAAATATTTGAGTTTTCATAATTCTTCTTTTGCCTTAAGATACTTGTAAATCTTGATGGCAAGGCCACACAATCCTGACTTTTACGGATAACTTTATTAATAACTTTGAAACTCTCCCGAGCAACTTGTCACTTAAGAGAGTGTGCATTTGCACCGTCTCTCTTTCTCTCTCCACACAAAAACGAAGGGGACGTTGCTGCTGCTTTAGAGAACGAATCATGACCTGCTGAGTTAGAAGCACTGCTTTGCTTGGCCTCAAATAGTAAATGGGGCCCAGAATCATACATACCATACCAATTCGATTACAAAGACAGAGTGAGAAAGATCATCATCCAGATAATGAGCAGAAATTGTTGCCGAAAATGTCCTACAGACTGGACTGAATGTGTGAAGAGTTGGGTTGTTGTTACCCATCAGCCTTGTCCACATAACAACTGTGTGCCTCTGGGCTCTCTGACAGAGCAGCCTGCACCTGAAAAAAAGAAAGTACCCTTCAGGCTCCACCAGACTTCAATTTAGCAGTTTTTTAAGCGCGGCTTTGCTCTTCAGTATTATTAAGTCATTCAAGAAAGATACATTCCTCTATCACTTCACACAAGAATTGAATCTTATGGAAGTCTTTTGAGTGTAAGTAGTAGGCCTGCATGTAGAATTTATAGCAGAAACTGAGTCTAAAACAGAGACAAGTTTAACAGCTACTTTCACTGTGGTGAGTTAGGTTCTCTCTCTTTTCCAATGAACCGGCAGGCAAGGGCAGTCAGGTATATGGAGGACCATTGATCAGCGATTCTCAAACAATTGAAGAACTGGTTTCGACCCAAGAGCATCCATGGTTCTCAAAAACTCAAAAAACCTACTACCCTAAACCATCAGTTCATTGAGGAAACCTGCTGGTTGTTTGAGAATGTTCAAAGACCCAGAACTGATGGTTGACATGCGGGGTTGTTTGATTCTCAAAATTTTCAAAATCCAAGAATCAGTGGTTATAACAAAATTAAAGAATGAACCGATACTAATTAATTCATCTTTGGCAACCATCTATGAAGGAAGGTAGATTGTTTGTTTTTGTTTTGTTTTGTGGTTATGAGATCCACCGAACTGGGATGCTTCAGATTGTGTTCTTGGTGTCTTTGGAAAGCTCTTGATGAGGAGGTGTGCATGGGTTTGGTTCCATGGTGTTTGGACTTGTGGTGCAAAAGTTCTTTGAATATTGAATGATTTCTTCACTGAAAATGAAATTAAATCATAGCTGAAAATTTCAAAGGAATTGGAATGTGCCTTTGGTGTTGTTGCAAAGATCTTGATGAGCATGATTTAATGGAATTTATTTGGTAAGATTTGGATTCAGAATGTGTGAGATTGATTTTTAAGTGATTTCTGCTGCTGAAAATTTAAATAAATTCCAAATAACCAGGTTTTGGAACGAAAAATCAGTTGAGGATGTGGTAACACTTGGGGCCAAGGGCACATGTCACACTAGTCTATCTATGAAGGAAGATAGTTTGTTTGTTTTGTTTGTACTTACGAGACCCACTGAACCGGGATGCTTCAAATTGCGTTCTTGGTCTCTTTGGAAAGCTCTCAACAAGGAGGGGTGCATGGGCTTGGTTCCACAGCGTTTGGACTTGCAGTGCAAAAGTTCTTGAATATTGAATGATTTCTTCACTGAAAGTTAAATTAAATTGTAGCTGAAATTTTTGGAGGAATTGGAATGTGCCTTTGGTGTTATTGGAAAGATCTTGATGAGCAAGATTTAATGGAATTTATTTTGTAGGAGTTGGATTCAGAATCTGTGAGATATTGATTTTTAAGTGATTTTTGCTGCTGAAAATTCAAATAAATTCCAAAAAACCAGGTTTTCAGTTGAAGGAAAATCAGTTGAAGACAAGTTCACACTTGGGCCAATGGCACAGGCCACACTAGTCACAATGAAATTGTCAACTAGATGGCAACATCTACAAAATTGCTCCAAATGGTCAAGCATAAGACCTTTCTGCAATTATATGAGCATATAAACTAGGCAACTTATTTCGTAAACCCCCTATATCCGCCTCACATTGCTAGTGTTGGTTCATTATATTGTTTTAGACTATTTTGTTTTAGACTTCATCAATAATATAAATAGGGCACATCCTTTTCTTTTCTTTTATAGGATGTGTTTTTGGAGTTTTCAAAATTTTACTTGTAGAGATGGTTATGCATTCAAGGAATTTTTACACTAATTGTCAGTCATGTATTTCTTGGTTTTGGAATTCAAACTAATTATAGGTATGTGTGTTAACAAATTTCACATTTTAATTATGCAAATCCAAATAAATGAATGACATCCAAAATCAAGTAGCTTATGAAGGGAATTGAACTCTTGTTTTTAAAAAATACTTTGCCCATTACAATGCAAGTTGTTTACAAAACACAAACATCTACATAAACACAAAACCACCCCAACACCACACCTAGAAGCCCAAAAAAAATCAAGCACTTGTTGTGACTTGATTGACAATTTCTAATGTTGGTGAGCTCCATAAAAAAGTGATAATCAACCAACCTTACAACATCCACATAGAAAAAAATAATTAAAAGCAATTCAAGGGAGGGTTAGTTGGAAAAAAAATGGAAAATTTGTTGAAGGTGACTTATCTAGTTGTCGATAACCTTAAAGTTTTCAAAGTATTTAGCTTTTTCAATCAACTCATTGTTTTCTTTAGCTAAAACAACTTTGACTTTAATATAGTCCTTGAAATCTAAACGTGTTATGCAATTCAAACGTAAACCATTAAGTTAATTTTTACCATATTGATGATCCAATCAAAAAATTTCACTTGTAAACAACAATGCCACATGGTTTCTAAGACACTAAACATGTTAAACATTCTTTTAACCTCAATTTGAAACTTGGGAATCCCCATAAATTGTTTGGAAAAAAAACCAACATTTGAAAATAGACCTCCATGGGTCCGCCACCAAACTAGGGGATATACATGTGCAAGTGGGGGGATGCATAATGATGCACCCTCAAATTCTTTTAAAAACTCAAATGCAAATCTCAACGTGAAAACATTGGAAGAAGAAGGAATTGGGGCACGTTCTTATAATATTTTATGTGGCTCGCCACAAGGATTAAACCCAAATGACGTTCTCTCAAGATTCTCAAGTTAGGAATTTCATAATTCCTAAAATTGAAACTGCCACCATTTTGGACACCCATAATTTCTTGTGAAAACCTTCAATTGAGATGAGGTTTGAAGTGAAGTTGTAGCTCTCATTGAGAATTTTCTAATGATATTTAGTATGCTTCTTACACGCACGTAATTCAAGGAGATTCCTAACTTTTAGTGGTTGGGAGTCAAATTAACATTTTGATTTTTGACCTTTTTTTTAACCATGGATAATTTGAACCCATTTTAAACATCTGATTTTTAAGAGATTTCTAATGGCATAAGGAAATATTCAATCCAATGAATTTTGGCCCCTCAAACCGCTTTTTAAATATTCAAAAGTCCATCGTGATTCCAACTTTCAAAATGGGACCACTTGGGAATATGTGGGTTCATTCCCTCACATTCTTTCGCATTCCCAAGAATGTGTATGTGATTCATGGGTTGCACCTTTAGCTTGCACCTTTCCATGCCCTTGCCTTGGTTGCAAGCCCAAGGTTAGGGTCGTGACACATAACCTTTGAAACAAAAACAACCTTCCATTAATAAATGTGCATGAAATTGTTAAATGGGTGGTCCAACACCAAAATGTTACTATTTTCTTCATGTCAACATGAACATTAAGTGTGTAAAATGACATTGCATAAGTTTGGAAAAAAGGTTTAATTGATCAAGAATTTCATCAAAGTGGTTATAACCTCCTTCAAATCATATCCAACAATAAGAATTGCATTTCCACACTTCACATAGTTTTCCACAACCCATGAGGATTTGAAACGAAAATCTAACATTAAGGCCAACATATTGTGAATTAGGAATCAAATGTTTCCAAAATCTTCAAAAATGGTGTGATCACCTTTATAATTTCATGTTACATGTTACTTTTCAAGATGCAAAATTCAACATCAAATTTGTCAAATGTTTCATTCCATCCACAAGAGAATTTGGTTTAATTTCCATAGCCACAATTAGGTTAGTTGTTGTAAATAAACATATGATTGTAGCTATTGACCTTTGGACTAGCTCATTACATTTGTCATCACTACATGGTTCAAACATTGAGTGATAGGTTTGACAATGGTTCACATTTGGGGCTTAAGGACTTTTTGCTATAAAATTAAAACCTTTTTTCTCTCATAACACAACAATATGACTTGCTTGAATTCCAAAATTTCTTCAAACATTATAATTTTGATGGCAAAACTTGTGTTCACCAAATTAATTTTCCATTTTTGATATTTCATTCCATTGTCAATTCATGGCCTTTCCCACTATTGCCTCCTTTTCCTTGATGTCTTAATAGAGTTAAATTCAAATAAACCTTGTCATCATTTGTTGCATATTGACATGTTTTAAACATCACATGTGCAAGTCAAATACTTTCATAATGCACAAAAGTTTCAAACGTTCACAATCAATGATAGACCGCAATCTTATAAGTGTAGTTCCCAAGTTAATATTATTATTTTTCACAAAGTAATCACACGACAAATTGATTCAAAAACTACCAATAAAGTTTGGAGTTATAAAGCCATGGCACTACAAAACGTTTCATGCATTTATAATAGCCCCATAATAGCATGCCTTGAGGTCCAAACTTCATCCAAATAGTTTATGACCAAAATAGAAATGTCCATGCCACCCTTGAACATTTAGAGATCAAAATTAGTAGAAATAGTAGTGACAAATTCAAAATTTGGTAGCACATGGAAACTCACATGTGCTACCAAATTTTGAATTTGCAACTATTATTTGAACAAGAAAGAAACACAATGTGAGGGCATTGGTGCATATTAGCATACATAGTAAAATATTCTCACACATGGAAAGAGCCATGTAACCTTTGCAAATATAAAGCACAAATTGTTCAAAAAACCTTTGTTGTGCTTCATCATTATTCTTGAGAAGATTTATTGACTAAAAAATGTGGTGATCATAAAGTTAATCAACCTAGCCCTTTTCTTCCCTTGTTAACTATGATTTAGTTTGAAAAGAACTTTTCCATGACATTCTCATTTAATGTAGAATTCTTTTAACATCTAAACAAAATTTTGTACTATCAACATGTCTTTTCATAATCTAGTAATTTCATTTCTTTTATTGTATTTGGTGAGCCCTTTCCTAAGAATTAGTTTAAGATGTTACTATAAGCTTGTCAAGACTTGCATATGATACACAACATCATTTGTGGATTCTCAAGGTCAACATGTTGTTGATAACAGAAAAACCCCAACAAATTGAGGTCTTATTATGTGATTTCCATTCCAAACTTGAACATTTATAACTACAAGATGTAGTTCATTTTTTCCTACAACATTACCACCTCATTGCACATGAATAATTTCAACATTAGATGAGTTGCCAATTGGGTTAATTATGTTCACATCACAAGCTTGTTCATAAACTCTACCCATGTTTTCAACAAATTTTTTTTGGTCTATAGCTATTGCAAAGATATAGAGAAATTAATCACAAGAACAAAACATTGCCACCCATTCACATCACACACATTCAAAAGGACAAAAAATGAAGAACATTAAAACCCTAAATTTTCACATTTCATGGGCACATAAAATGCATCAACACATGTGTGGAATGAAAAAAACCCAAATGAAAATGCACAAAGTATTCGTCTTTCAATGATATTATACAATTTCAACAAAAATAATTCAAAAAATAAGTATAAAAGCATTAAACAACAAGCATGTCATGGATGTCATTGCAAAATGGGTCATCATTGATTTTAACTTGCAATTCGAACATCAAAGTTCCATGCACACATGACCTTTGAACAAAAAGTTGAAATGAATTTGCATTTAAAAGAAGTCAAAGTCAAAAGAAAAAACAACACCAAATGAATTGTGCACTTTGAAGCCACAATTAACCTCTCCACTATTTTGATTATGAACATTTGTTTCAATTTAAAAGACCCTTGATGTTTAATACATTTTCATCTTCAAGCTAATTAGCAATTGACATTCCAACCCTAGTGTTCCCTTGTCCATTTGCTTCTTCATTTGTCCCAAACCTCTCAACAACTTGACATTCAAGGTTGAGGTTAACTCAACCATTATAGAACTGAACTTGACATAAACTCATGAAGGTGAATAAATCTTTTGTAGGTGAGCAAATTTTTTGAGTTTAGAAGTGAGGTGCAATTTAGGGTGATTTATGTGTGTGTGAACAACGGTAGATGCATGCACCAATATGGTTGTGCATGACAAAACTCAAGACGGTCTCTCCCAAAACATAAAAAGTAGAAATTAACTTGAATTTCATACTCAAAACTTAAGATCACCTCTCCCAAAAATATAGAATGAAAATTAATCACAAATTGACTTGTTGGCTATTATGTGAAATTTCCCACATAATTGACCAACACTAGTAGAACCCTAGAGCCTTCTTAAGAGCCTATAATAAAAATACAAGAGCCTACAACAATAGTCACATAGGCCTTTTCACATTTAAAACTAATTTCAACTGGTTTTCAGGAAGCATTACACTGCCCACATGGGATATTATAGTTGTAAGCTTGATACACCTAGGGGTTATACGGTGTAGGGAACTTACAGCTTACAACCATAAACCCCTCAATGGGAGCCTTCCCCTAGCCTATACAATGTACATTGAACCCAATTAGCTTATGTACATCCCATGGATTTATTGGTCTTAACCCACCAAGGCAAGGATATTGTGTTTAGATTCATTATTGAGTGTAGTAGCTTAAGGGATTTTGGCAACTAGGTAATAATAGGTCTATTTTTATATGAGGATTATTGAAAGATGATATTTGGGCTTGTATTGAAACTTGAGATTAGTTACAGAGTTATAATATCTTGAAGCATTTTGGGTTTCTTTTAGAGGATTTTTTTGAAGATTACATTTTTGCATAGTGAAATATTTGAGTTTCTTGTTTTGCCTTAAGATACTTTTTTACTGTAAATGGCAAGGCCACAGTGTGACACACCCCTTGTTATTATGCTCACATCATTCAACTCTCTTGCACAGTAAGTACATCATACATCTACTCTCAACTTGTGCCTGTGGCAAGTGCCTAAATTACTCTAGCAGCAGCAACAACAACAGTGCAGCAGTAATTTGATAGCAATCTCATGAATGAGATGAGATGGCAGGGCAGAACTCTCTAAACTCAAAAAGACCTAAAGTTGATATGAATGTGTAATATGAAATTATGAAAGTTGTAATTATTTTTATCTCATCCCTTGTCAGAGAAGGAAAGAATCATCAGTCTAAACTATTAAAAACCAGCTGCTCTGTTCTATAATAAGAGTCAGGTTGTGAGCCATATATCAATCAATGATAGTGTTTCTTTCTCTTTTGATCATGTTTCATGTTGGATCATTTTGTTCAGAGTGTGGTGGAGAAATGTGAAGCTTACTGGTTTATGGGTTATGAGTGTGACGACACTGTGGCAGTGTAGCACTTTGCTCGCCTTTTTACTTTTAAAAAAAATGATGCCACCACCATTCACAATCTTTTGTTAAGTGTTTTTCCAATGTTATAAATAGCCTAACCTTTGCAGGCTCTCAATCATTTGCTGCATTAGCTCAAATTCCAATGAAATTTTTTGAACTTCTAAAAAATGCCTGTTAACAATCTTAATATTTATTAAATGGTGCGGAGAGGAGGCAGAAGTCATAAATAATCACCTGCCAACACAGACACCCCCTTCTTCATTACTCTGGACTCTCTACAAGTGGCCTCAAAATCAGTTAGCAAATCCCCAGGCTTCTTATTGATAGCAGCATCTTTTTGATGAGTCCTAGTTTTTTTTAATGCATCTATCTGTTTTGATTCACAAAACAAACTCGGGTGTGTGTAATAAGAGCTGCTTGCCAATAATTATTGGGATTTAGGGTTTGGGATCATAAGAAGTTCAGTCAATTGTTGTTGGGAGGTTTGGGTCGGGTCAACCATGACCTGTGACTGTGCTTTGTGATGAATGCTTCCAGGACAGAACCAGTGTCACAACTGCTGCAACGTTGTGATGTCATGCAACCTGGAAAGCTGGTGCTGGTGCAGAGGCGTAGTACTAACTTCACACCCCAAGTAGTGACAGACCTAAGTTGCAGAACTCATGGGTTGATTGTTCTAAATGAAGGAAATGTCACTTGTGCAATTTTATGGCACTTCCATCCAGAGCCCCCCCAATTTGCTCCTCTACCCAATTCCATGAACAGTCTCAAAAACACATGACACCCTATGAATGAACCTTTTTCCTTCTATATCCAAACTGTGAACACCTAACAAATGAATGGCACCTACTTCGTTACTAGAATTGATGATGAGTTCCAAAATGAACATATTTCATTAAGTAAATGTTAACATTTGTGTGTGTGGTCAAGGAGACAGGAGGCTG
>Ga0116229_10008044_pt1 | contig 16510 bp, 14 predicted proteins | sample S1TSphgellanicum_3_FD_87313 | JGI IMG/M metagenome (GOLD analysis project Ga0116229, IMG submission 87313) | Host-associated microbial communities from peat moss isolated from Minnesota, USA - S1T2_Fc - Sphagnum magellanicum MG | ecosystem: Host-associated > Plants > Peat moss > Unclassified...
CTGCGAGTTGATTGGCCGTGACTTTGCGCCGGGGCCACGCTAGCCACCAAGGCAAATTCGGCAGTCCGCCAAGCTTGCTGCGTCGTTGTTCTGTGGTCCGGTAGCGCCAAATTGATGCGTACGGATCCGATTCGAAGGCTTGTTCGGGCATTGGCACCCTTGATCGCTGATGATTGTCGATGGTCGAGGCGCAGCGGTCAGTGGCATTCCAGCACGATGCTTGCCCGGTCGAAATCGGCGCGCCGCAAATCGGCCGGGCTGATGTAAATATAGTAGGCGCCGGCATCACCCCAACACCATTGCATCGCCGCATCGCTGGCAAGCTGAAACAATAGCAGTCGATCCGTGGGGCCGATCGTGGCGGCCGATTGCACCCCGTCGTGGTAGCCGCCCATACGGTGCGGACGGGTGTCCGACAGGCCGCGCGCGTGGGGGGGCGCCACGCGTACCGTCCGGCCCTCGACGCTGGCCTCGTTCGGCATGGCCACAAGGTCGACCGGCCAGCGGGGCCAGAGGCGCGGAACGTTTTCGGGGCCACCGCCATTTTGGTAGTCCCAGCCGGCATAGACGCCGTCATGCACCGGCCCGAGATCGGCGGGGGGCGCCCGCTCGCTGCCGAGCGTTTCGGTGTCCACGATGGCGAACGCGTCGGACCCATGCGGGTCGCCCTGGTTCGGGTCGATGAACAGAAGCAGCCAGCCGTGCCGCGGCCCAAGCCCGGCCCACAGGTCAGGCGGCAGGTCGACGCAGCAGATCTGGGCGACGAAATGCAGCGGGCGTTCGCCCCGCTCCGGATACTCGCGGGAAACCGAGCGCGGCCACGCCACGCCATCGGGCAGCATCGGCAGCCCGCCCAGCCAGGAGCGCGGCGGCTCGTCGAGGCGCGGCGGTGTCTGACGGCGCAGCACGACGGTAACCGTTTCCATTACGGCAGACGCCGGATCGCCGGCAGTGGCGGGGGCATGAGCCCAACTGAGCGCCGCGTCCACGCGTGCCAGCCGGACCTGCCAGTCGCGAAGACGCCGCCGGCGCCGCGCGGCGTGGAGAATGGCCGACGCCAGGCCCGCCACCAGCGCGATGACCGCAATGCCGGCAACCTGGATGGCGGCGGGCAGAATGGCCAGGCCGACGCGGCTCCCCAGCAGGGCGCACAGCAACAAAAGGCCGAAGACGGTCAGGGCGAACGCGGCCAACCCATCCTGCCAGCTACGCACCTCTTGCCCTCATCGCCTGGCCGCCGCGCTCCGCGCTGTCAGTGACCGCCCGCGGGCGGCGAATTTAAGGTGGCCAGTGTCGCATGCAGGTGGTTCCATACCAATCCACGTCGGACGCGCACCGCGCTCGCGCGGCACCGGCGTGCCCGAGGTCTTTCCCATGGGATCGCCGCGGGCAAAACGTGGGAATCGCGTGGGACACGCCGCGGGCAAGGCCCGCCGGCCCCCGCTAACCCGATGAAACGGCAATGTCCCCGGCGGGATTCGAACCCACGGCCCCAGGATTAGGAATCCTGTGCTCTATCCTGCTGAGCTACGAGGACATACGCTGCCTATAGCGCAGCGGGGCGGCGACCAAAACCCTTCCGCTTGGCGGGGCGCAGCCCAATCTTCCCAGGTGACACATCGCGGTGCACAACTACCCAGGAGCACCCCTCAGGAGACCCACGCGGGATGACCGACGCCGCGGCGCTGCATGGCGCCACCCTTACGCTGGACAGCCACATCGACATCCCGTGGCCGAATGGCGCCGACCCGTTTACCGCGACCGAACGGCACGTGGACCTGCCCAAGATGCGCGCCGGCGGGCTGGACGCGGGCTGCTTCGTCGCCTTCGTGCCGCAAGGCCCGCGTACCGCGGAGGATGCCAGCCAGGCCGCCACGCGGGCGCTGGCGATGCTGAACACCATCAACGCCATGGGCACCACGCGGGGCGGGATCTCGGCGCGGATCTGCGCCACGGCGGACGCGGTGCTCGGCGCGCGGCGGGATGGGGTGCTTGCGGTGATCCCGGCGGTGGAGAACGGCCACGCGATCGGTCAGGACCTGTCGCTGCTGGAGCGTTTTCGAGCGCTGGGCGTCGTTTACGTCACGGTTACCCATAATGGGCACAACTGGCTGGCCGACAGCGCCAATCCGCGGCGCGACCTGGGTGACGCGCCTACGTTGCATGGCGGGCTCTCGGGGCTCGGGCGGGAGGCAGTGGCGGAAATGAACCGGCTCGGCATCCTGGTCGATGTCAGCCACGTCTCACGCCAGGGGATGCTGCAGGCCGTGGCGGAAAGCCGCGTGCCGGTGGTGGCGACCCATTCCTGCGCCACGGCTTTGTGCGACCACCCGCGCAACCTGGACGATTTCCAGCTCGACACGCTGCGCGACACCGGCGGGCTGGTGCAGATCACCGCCATGCCGCCGTTTTTGCGGGTGCGCGGACGGTCCGATACCGTGGGCGTGGGCGAGTTCGTGGATCATGTGGATTACGTCGTGCAGCGCATCGGGATTGCGCATTGCGGCATCAGCTCGGATTTCGACGGTGGCGGCGCCATCGTGGGGTGGCGTCATGCGGGGGAGAGCGGCAACATTACGTCCGAGCTGGTGCGTAGGGGCTACGGGGCAGCGGATATCGCGGCGCTTTGGGGGGGGAATTTCCTGCGGCTGATGCGCGCGGCGGAGGCGCATGCGGCTCGGCGCGATTCCTTGCCCTTGCGGGCGGCGGTGTAATTAAGGAAGGAAGTCGTTCTTTTTTGAAAAGACGAACCAAAAAACTTTTGTCTTTGACCTGGCATCGGGGCACGTGGGCCCCGCTCGTCATTGCTATGCTACAACAGCCGGCGTTGGCGCAGGTCACGACCGACGACAGCGCCCTCAGGGCGCTCGCGCCGGCGGCGCCCGCGGCCGGAAAACAGCCGCCGCCGCAACCCGCCGCGCCGCCGCCGCCGCACGTCCGGCCTCCTGTTCACCACACCAAGGTCACCACGGCCCACGCCGCCAAACCGGCGCTGCCGCCGAATGTCCCGGCCGGACCGCCGGTGAACCAGGTTTCTCTGCCGCCGCCGCAGGTGCTGCCGGTTCACCCCCCGGTGCTGCCGCCGGCCATAACGCCGAACCCGGCCGCACCCACCACGGCCACCCGGCTGGACGGCGGAGTCCGGCTGGTGTTCGGCCCCGGCAGCGCCGAGCTGAACCAGGCCACGCTGGATGCCCTCGAGGGGGTGGCGGCGGCGGCGAAGGCCGATCCGCTGGATGAAATCACCGTCACCGCCTGGGCGCCCGGGGTGGCGGAAGACCCGTCCTCGCCGCACCGCCTGTCGCTGGACCGCGCGCTGGCGGCCCGCGCCGTGCTTATCCATGCCGGCATCGTGTCGGAACGCATTCACGCCATCGCCAAGGGCTTCAACAATATCGAGGGCGGGCCGCCGGATCGGATGGACGTCGTGGCCGCGCATCCGCGCCCCACGCCCCCCCCTGCAGCCGCGCCCACAGCCACGCCGGCGGGAAGCGCGCACTCATGACGCGGCCAACCACCTACCTGGTCCGCATGCTGCTGTTCATGGCCGCGGTGGCGGCGGTGGTCGCGGTGCTGCTGGACCGGCTGCTGGCCGCCTTTGCCAACAATCCGCCGTTGAACGCCCTGATCCTGGCCGTGCTGGTCGCCGGCATTGTGTGGAATCTGCACCAGGTGGTGCGGCTGAACCGGGAGGTGCGCTGGATCGAGGCGTTCCGGATCGGCCCGGAACGCGCCGCCGTCGCGGCCCAGCCGGCGCTGCTCGCGCCGATGGCCAACATGCTGGCGCCGCGCGACGAGTCCCAGCCGCGCCGCCTCACCCTGTCGGCGGCGGTAACCCGCGGACTGCTCGACAGCCTGGCCAGCCGGCTGGACGAAAGCCGCGAATTGTCGCGCTACGCGACCGGGCTGCTGATCTTCCTGGGCCTGCTGGGCACGTTCTGGGGCCTGTTGCTGACGGTAAGCTCGGTGAGCGACGTGATCGGCGGCCTGTCGGTAGGGTCCGGCGACATCAATGCGATGTTCGAGCAGCTCAAATCCGGTCTGGCGCGTCCGCTGCACGGCATGGGCACGGCGTTTTCCAGCTCCATGTTCGGCCTGTCGGGCGCGCTGATCCTGGGCTTTCTCGATTTGACTGCGGGGCAGGCGCAGAACCGGTTTTTCAACGAGCTGGAGGAATGGCTGGCGGGCCTCACCCGCGTGTCGAGCGGCGCGCTGGGCGAGGGCGAGGCGCCGATTCCGATTTACGTCCAGGCGCTGCTGGAACAGACGGCGGAGAATTTGGAGGGCTTGCAGCGGATCATTGCGCGCGGCGAGGAGGGGCGCACCGCCGGCAACAGCGCCGTGCTGGCCTTGGCCGAAAAGCTCGCGGTGCTGGCCGAAACGTTGCGCGACGAGGCCGGGACCACGCAGTTGTTGCGCAATATCGACGCCAGCCTGCAGCGGATGAACATGGAGCTGGCGGCCAACCAAACCCGCACCAGCACGGAATTGCGCCAGGAAGTACGTCTGCTGGCGCGCACGATTGCGGGCAGGGTCGATGCGCCTTAGAAAGGAAGGAAGGAAGCAGTTCTTTTTTGAAAAAAAGAAAATTATATTGAGCCTAGCGGCGCTGAAGAAGAAGCAAGGCCTGGTCGATCAAACCATGGTACACAAAATCAAAAGTTTTTTGGTTCTTTTTTTCAAAATAGAACTACTTCCACCTGTTTCATGGCCCTAAGACGCCGCGGTGGCGCCACCGCCGCCCTCAACCCCTGGCCCGGCTACGTGGACGCGCTCAGCACGTTGCTGATGGTGCTGGTGTTCGTTTTGCTGGTGTTTGTGCTGGCGCAGGCATTTCTGTCCGTTGCATTGAGCGGCCGCGATCAGGCGTTGGACAGGCTGGGCCGGCAAGTGGCCGAACTGGCGGATATGCTGTCGCTGGAAAAAGGCCGCAATGCAGATCTCTCGGCCTCCGTTGCGCGGCTCACGCAGGACTTGCAGGCGGCGCGGGCGGCGCATGATGCGGCCGCGGCGGAGGCGGCGGGCTTGAAGGATGCGCTCGCCAACGCGGTGAGCGCGCGCGATGCGGCGGCGGCTGAGGGCGTCACGCTGAAGGCGCGCTTGTCGGACCAGGCGGTGGAGTTGGAGTCGGCACAGAAACGTTTGGCTGCGACCGAAGCCAAGTTGTCCGACGTGGCGGACAAGGCCTCCGCGGAAAACCTGGCGCGGCTGGCCGATCAGGTGCGGGCGCTGCTGGCGTTGCGCGATCAGCTCACCGCGCAGGTGGCCGGCGCCACGGCGCAAAACCAGACGCTGACACAGAAGCTCGCCGATAGCACGCATCTGGCCGACAGCGCGCAAGCGCAGGTGGCGTTGTTAACCAAGCAGATCGATGCGCTACGCGCTCAGCTGACCCAGATTGCTGCGGCGCTGGAGGTTGCGCACCGTGACATTCGGGCGAAGGATGCCCGCATCGCCGATCTGGGCGCCCGGCTGAACGAAGCCCTGGTCTCCAAGGTGGCGGAGTTGCAGCGCTACCGCAGCGAATTTTTCGGCCGCCTGCGCGACGTGCTCGCCGGCCGGCCGGGGATTGCCGTCGTGGGGGATCGTTTCGTGTTCCAAAGCGAGGTGCTGTTTCCGCCGGGCAGCGCGGACCTGTCGCCGGCGGGTGCGGCGGAAATTCATAAGCTGGCGGCCACGCTGAAGGATATCCAAGCCAAGATTCCCGGCGACCTGCCCTGGGTGCTCCGCGTGGATGGCCACGCGGACCGGCAGGCAGTGCGGGGCAAATTCGCCAGCAATTGGGAGCTGTCGGCGGAGCGCGCGATCAACGTGGTGCGTCTGCTGGCGGCGGACGGCATTCCGCCAAACCGGCTGGCGGCGGCGGGGTTTGGCGAATTTCAGCCGCTCGATCCGGGTGGGACGCCGGCGGCTTATGCGAAAAATCGGCGGATTGAGTTGCGGCTTACGGATCGGTAGGAAGGAAGCAGCTCGTTTTACGCGTCCATGGTTGGCATGAAATGTAGGGAAGTTACTCCATTGCCGGGCGATTTTCGAGCTTTGGCAGCCATGGCGGCGCGGTTGGACCGCGCCGCCCGGACTTCCATCAGTCAGCCGGCCGGGTCGTCTTGTTGCGGGCCTGGTCGACAAAGTTGTTGAACTGCGCCGGGTTGCTCAGGTGCAGTTGGCGGAACAGGCCGGCGACCTGATAGAAATTCACGAAGTCGTATTGTGTGGGCTGGGCGCCGGGGGCCGTGAGGTCGGTCAGGCGGGTGCCGGCGGGCCAGTTCTGCGCCAGAACGTCCACCGCGAACACGCCGGCGGCGCCGGTGCACGGCAGAGACGGCAAGTTTGGTGTTCATGGCAACGCTCTCCCTTCATGGCGCGTGACCATGAGGGCCGCGATCGCGGCGCAAGCCACGGCACGAAAAAGATGGTACTTCTTTTTTGAAAAAAAGAAACAAGAGACGGTTATCCGTTTGCTGACGCAACAACATTCTGCGTTCTGCACCTTCAAACGAGTCAAAGTTTTTTGGTTCTTTTTTTCAAAAAAGAACTGCTGGTTTCGCACTTTCAGTAAAGCTTCTTCCCTGGGCCATAGGGCACCACGAGATCGGCCGGGTCCGCCACTTCGGCCTTGGCGCGGGCGCGTTCGTCGAGCGTGTCCGGGTCGATGTGAGCGTCGCGGAGGCCGGCGACACGGATTTCCCATTGCGCGTGTTCGGCCTGGGCCGCGGCCAGGGTTTGTTGGGCCGTGACGAGCTGAGTTTGCCGGACAGCGTAGTTGCGCAGACCGTGTTCGCCGCGGCTGGCGTTCCAGATGAAATAGGCAGTGAGACCCATGAATAGGGTCGGCGCGATCATGGCGATGGCCAGGCTTTTCGCGGCATTCACGAGGCGCATGGGACGATGATTTCCTGGCGAAAGCAATTCCACAGAATCATACAACGGACAAACTTTCAATGTAAATCAGCCGGTTGCCCGGCGATTTTCCCATACGCGGTGCGCCTCTGCGTCCCCGCCTTGGCCCATCGCGATCAGGCCCAGGGCGATGGTGCCGACGATTCGAGCTTCGATGGCGGTATCGCGCACCGTGCCGCGCCAGATCGTTTGCAGCGCGGGCTCGGGTAGCCCGGGTGCTGCTTCAGTCCGGGCGGGCAAAACATGTTCGGCGCGGCCCGCGCTCGCGGTGAACAGGTGGGCGACGCTAGCCTTGGCGGGATTGCGCTCAGCCTCGCCGCCGCCGCCCTTCAGGACCAGCAGGCGTTGGCGGCCGAGCAATGCAGCGGCGCCGATATGGACGTCGATGTACGGGGGATGGAACACGCCATCGACGCCGGACCGCGCATCGGCCGGATTGAGCAGACGCGCCACCGTGTTCATCGGCGACCGCAAGCCGAGCAGGCGGCGGAGGCCGAGCAGGGCGGCGAACGCGGCGCTCAGGTGTTCCACCGGTATGTAAGCAAAACCTTGTGCGGCCAGCTCGCGCGCCGCCGCTTCGCCATTGGTGGCGGGCGCCAGGCCGAGCCGCGGCAGCGCCTCCGCGACCGTCATGCCGCCGGAAAATTCGTTGGAGCCATGCATCAGCACTGGCCAGCCCGCCTGGCCCAACGCCAGCGCGGCCAGGAGAAACCAAGGGGCGCCCCGCGTGCGGCCGGCGCCATAGGACGGCCAATCCAGCGCGACCGAAAGGCCCGGCAGCCGCATGGCGGTTCGCGCGCCTTCCACGAGACCGGCGATCTCGGCGGCGTCCTCGCCGCGATACCGTAGCAACATCAGGAAGGCGCCGACTTGCACCGGATCGGGCGCGCCGGCGAGCAGGAGGCGCATGGCGTCATTCGCCTCCTCGCGCGTCAGCGCCCGCGATCGGCCAGGCCCGCGGCCGAGCGTGGCGACATACGTTGCGAAGCGCTCGACCGGGTCGATGGTCACGCCGCCAGCACGCCGGCCTCATCCTGCCAGACGCCGCCGAGCCAACTGCCCAGCACATCCAGGCCGGGGCTGAGCAGCAGCAGGTCCGCGCGCAGGCCGCGTGCGATGCGGCCGCGCTCGTGCGACAGGCCGAGGAAATCGGCGGGAACGGCGCTCGCCATGGCAATTGCGTCGGCCGGCTCCAGGCCCAGCAACGTGACCGCATTGCGCACCGCCTGCGCGAGACAGAGATCGGCGCCGGCCAGAACGCCGTCCTGCGTTTCGAGCCGGCCGTTCCGGCGCAGGATACGGCGTCCCAGCAGCTCGAATTCCTGCGCGCGCGTGCCGGTGACGCTCATGGCGTCCGACACCAGCATGATGCGGGTTTTTCCGCTAACCGCCAACAAAAGGCGCGCCATCGCGGGATGGACATGGATGCCGTCGAAAATGAGGCCGGTGTAGAAATCGCCGAGCATGGCCGCCGCCGCCATGCCCGGCGCCCGCGATGCCAGCGGCGGCATGGCGTTGAAGATGTGCGTGATCCCGCGCAGGGGGGGCCGCACTGCCTCGAAGGACGCTTCGCTGTGGCCGGCGGACAGGATCAAACCCGCCTCGGCGAGCCGCGTTTGGGTCGCGTGCGGGACCTCCTCCGGCGCAAGCGTCAGCATCACCCGGCCTGCTCCATGGGCTGCAAGGTCCGTGAGCAAACGCAGGTCTTCGGCGTCGGGCGGGCGGATGAGGTCGCGCCGGTGTACGCCGGGACGCGCGGGGCTCAGGAACGGACCTTCGAAGTGAATGCCCAGCACGCCGGCGCGGGCGGCGACGGCGGGCGGCATGGCGGCCGCCGCCGCGCGCATGGATGCAACGGGGCTGGTGATGAGGGTCGGCATGATGGCCAGCGTGCCGAGCCGCCGGTGCGCCGCCGCGATCGCCAACGCCGCGCCGGCGGTAGGCGTATCGTTGAACAATACGCCACCGCCGCCGTTGACCTGGATGTCGATATAGCCTGGGGCGAGAAGCGCCTCGGGCGGCAGGGCCACATGCGTCGCGGATGGCCGGGCGTCGGCGGCCAGCACGGCGCGGATCAGGCCGTCCGCCACCAGCACGCCCTGGCCGCTCAGCCGTGCCTGCGGCGTGAGCACATCGCAGCCGTGCAGGAAAAGTGCGGTCATTTGGCGGGCCCACGGTTAGTGACTCTGGGTTTACAGCGTTCCAACCAGCGATTAACCCCACGACGAGCGATCCAAGTGCCAACCATCCAAGGGAGACAACCACATGAGTGACGTCAGTGAAATCGAGTCGACATTCGCCAGCCGCCTGGACGCGTTTGGCGACCTTGGCGCCACGGTAAAATTCGATTTCGGCGACGACCGCCTGTTCGTGGACGGCACGCACAAGCCGGCCACCATCAGCCACGAGGACAAGGATGCCGATTGCACGCTGACCATCACGCCGGACAATCTGATGGCGATCCAGCAAGGCAAGCTGGATGCGACAATGGCGTTCATGACCGGCAAGCTGAAGGTGAAGGGCAATACCGCCATTGCCATGAAGCTCAGCACCGCGCTGAAGTAACAGCGCTCGGGTTGGGTCCACTGCCGCCCGCCGTCAGGCCGGGTGAAATTCCAGAGCCCGATCGGTTGAGGTTGGAGAATCGGCGGCGTGAATCACGCTCTCAAACAACGAGCCAGAGCGCGATCGACCGTTCAACCAAGTCAACTTGAACAGATCGCGCTCTGGGGGCCGGATGTTAAGATGTCATGGGGTCTGGCGGCGTGTCGCTGGCGGAATCCTTGGGGCCAACCCCGGGCGTGGCGGCCTGCCGCGCCAGATCGGCGACGAGGCTGATGATTGTGGTCAGGTGAAATGGCTTCGGCAGCACCGGCTTGTCGGCGTAGGCGGGCGGCAGTTCGAGGCCGCCATCGCCGGTGGCGAAGGCGAATGGTATGCTGCGTTCCGTCAGCGCTTCGGCCACCTCAAAACAATCGCCGCCACCCAGGTGCACGTCGAGGAGCGCGACCTGTGGCGCGTGCCGCTCGATCAGGTCGATGCAGGATTTCGGGCTGTTGCAGGGCCCGATAACCTTGCAGCCGAGTTCGCCCAGCAGGTCTTCCAGCAGCAAGGCCACCATCTGATCGTCCTCGAGCACCAGGATCTTGAGGCCACGCGGTATCGCGGATTCATTGGCGGCAACCGCCAAGGGATCTCCTGTCGCCGGGCCGGCGGACGCTCCGGTGCTGGCACCAACCGTCCCATTGGCGTCGTCGACCGTGCGGCTGCGGCGGCGACGGTGCCAACTGCCCACCGGCAATCGTGCTGCTGCACCGCGCACGCCGTTGCGGCCCGCCCGCTTGACGTCGGCGAGAGCACGATCGGCCAAGGTAATCAGAACCGACCAGTCGCTGCCGGGTTGCGGCGCCATGCTGGCAACCCCGATGCTGATTGTAACCACGTGCAGCGGACTGCCCGCGTGCGATAATGCGGCGTCCTGCACCGCGCGCCGCACGCGTTCGGCCACCTCGCACGCGCCCGCCTCACTCGTTTCGGGCAAAATGGCCGCGAACATCGCGCCGCCAAAGCGTGCGGCAAGATCGGTTGGGCGGCGCACCGCGTCCGACAGGTAGCCGGCGATGAAGCGCAGGCAATCGTCGCCCGCCAGCGACCGGTAAATTTGGTTGTAGGCCGCGAAATGATCCACGTCGATCAGCAGCACCGAAATGTCAGCCGCCTCACGCGCGGCGCGGGCCCATTCCACCTGCATCGCCGCATCGAAACCACGCCGGTTGGCAATGCCGGTGAGGCTGTCGTGCGCCGAGAGCCGCAAGAGTTGCGTGTTGGCGCCCGCGAGGCGCTGCTCGGACACCATGAGCGTCGTGATCTGCTGGCCCAGAAAACGCGCAACGCCGAGCGTGGCGACGAGCTGGAGCAGAACGAAGGGTATCGCGAACTGCACAAAACCCGGCGCGGCCATCAGTAGTCCCGCAAGCGTCGGCAGCAACGCGCAGAGGCTCTGGCCGATGACGGCGGCCGGCGACGCCGCATTGCGCACCGCGCCGCCACCGAGCCACCCGGCCTGCGCCATCAGCACCAGCAGCAGCAGCCGGGGATCGGTGTCGCGCAGCAGCACGCAGAGGCTCGCGGCACCCCAGATAAGGGACATGGCGCACGCGCCGGCGGCAAATTCAGCCGCCCATGCTTCGGGCGTTTTTTCAGCGGGCGATGCGACCGGCGACGTTGTTTGCGGCGATGGGGGGCCACGACGTGCCTGCGCGCGCTGATACGCCGCGCGCTGCGTCAGGCGCAGGCAGGTCACGCAAATGCAAGCGGCTGCCAACGCGGCGAACCCCCGCCACGGGCCGTGCCAGCTGCATATGGCGAGGAGGCAGAGCAGGGCGGCCGCGCTTTCCAGGGTCGGCCGCGCCTCCTCATACAATGACCCCACCAGCCGCCAGCGCTGTTCGGGCGCCTGCGTTGCGCCTGTCAGCAGAACAGGAATCGAGAAACCTGGCGTCGGCAACTTGAGCGGTCCTCCGCGTGCATGGCCGAACCATAGCACGCGATAGGCTGCGGAAACGTTACGACGCGGGGGTGGACAAGTCGGCGGCGCGGTGCTGCGCTGCGACGCGATCATGATTTGCGGCGCACGCACCGCCCAGTGGGAAACGGTTGGAAACAGCATGCTAACAGCCGATGCCGCGAGCCAGCTCGGCGTGCGCCGCACAGTCCGTGGCGCCGGCATCGACCTCTGCGTGCATGTCGCCGGTGATGTTGAAGGCGCCGGTCCTGAAGGCGGGCGTCTTGAAGGCGGGCGTCTTGAAGGCGGGCGTCTTGAAGGCGGGCGTCCGCTCGTGGTTCTGATGCATGGCTGGCCCGAGCAGAGTTTGTCTTGGCGTCACCAGGTGCCGGCGCTGGTGGCGGCCGGCTTTCGCGTCGCCACGCCGGACATGCGCGGCTACGGCCAAAGCGACAAGCCGGCGGCGCCCGACGCCTACACCTTGAATACGATAGCCGAAGATATGGGCGCGGTGGCGGATGCGCTGGGTGCCGAGCGGTGGGTGGCCGTGGGGCACGATTGGGGCGCCATGGCGGCGTGGCGGTGCGCGCTGTATCATCCGCGGCGGGTCGCTGCCGTATTCGGCATGAGCGTGCCCCATACAAGCCCGCCGCCGATGCCCCTGCTGTCGCTGATCGATCAGTTGTTCCCCGACCGGTTCTTCTATATCCGTTATTTTCAGGACGTCGGCATCGGTGAGGCGGAGCTTGAAGCGGCCGATACGGTCACCGCCTTGAAGCAGATTTTCTACGGCGGTAGCGGACCCGGCATGGCGGCGCGCGCCATCAAGCAGGTGCCGCGGGATGCGACCCTGTTGCAAAGCTGGGCGACAGCCCCGGACGGTCCGTTGCCGTTCCTGCCCGATGATGAGCTGGCGCGCTATGCGGCTTCGTTCGACGCGGGTGGTTGGCGTGGGCCGCTGAATTGGTATCGCAACTTCGACCGCAACGCCGCCGATGCGCGCAAGCTGGGCGATAGCGTTATCCATCAGCCGGCCGGGTTCCTGGCGGGCGAACTGGAGCCGGTAGTCATGTTCTGGCCCGGGCAGCTTGAAAACATGCGAGGCCACTGCAAGGATTTGCGCCTCGAGGCGCGTCCGGCCGGTATCGGGCACTGGATCCAACAGGAAGCGCCAGATGCAACGAATGCCGCCCTGATCGAATTTCTGCAAGGTCTGGACCTATGACGCGCCTAAAGAGCAAAAGTCTTTTGATTCTTTTGTTCAAAAAAGAACTCCTTCCTTAATGCCTTCCTTCCGCCCCGACTACTACCCAGACGACGCCGCCCTAGCGCGCGCCTGGCTGTCGTCCACCCCGCTCCCCCCCGATCGTGAAGCGCGCGTCGACATCGAGGCCAGGCGCATGATCGGCGCCATCCGCGGTCGCAGCGGCGGTATTGGCGGCGTTGAACAATTGCTGCGCGAATACAGCCTCACCACGCCCGAGGGGCTCGCCTTGATGGTGCTGGCCGAGGGTCTGTTGCGCGTACCGGACGATGCCACCGCGGATCGGCTGATCGAGGACAAGCTTGGCCAGGGCGGTTTTGCCACGCATGCGCACCAGTCCGACGCGCTGCTGGTAAATGCGTCGGCCTGGGCGCTGGGCATTTCGGCGCGTCTGATTGGGCCGCAGGATACGCCGGAGGGCATTTTGCGCGGCGTGGTCAGGCGGCTCGGCCTGCCGACGGTGCGCGGCGCGCTGCGCCAGGCGATGCGGGTCATGGGTAGTCATTTCGTGCTCGGCCAGTCGATCGAGGATGCATTGGCGCGCGCCGGCAGCCGCGCCGGGCGGCTATATCGTTATAGTTTCGACATGCTCGGCGAAGGCGCGCGCACCGCAGATGACGCGGAACGATATTTCGCCAGTTACGCCGACAGTATCGAGGCGATCGGCAAGGCTGCCGGCAACAAGCCGCTGCCCGACCGGCCGGGTATTTCCGTAAAGCTCAGCGCCCTGCACCCTCGTTACGAGGCGGTGAGCCGCGATCGTGTCATGACCGAACTGGTGCCGCGGGTGCGCAGCCTGGCCCGCGCGGCGGCCATTCGCGGCCTTAATTTTACCATCGACGCCGAGGAGGCGGACCGGCTGGAACTGTCGATGGACGTGCTCGGCGAGGTGGCCGCGGACAAGCAGCTTGCCGACTGGGACGGCTTTGGCCTCGCCATCCAGGCCTACGGAAAACGCGCGCTGCCGGCGATCGATTACGTGGCCGAATTGGCTGCGTCGCTCGGCCGCCGGTTCATGGTGCGTTTGGTGAAGGGGGCGTATTGGGATACCGAGGTGAAACGAGCCCAGGAGCGGGGTTTGCCGGATTATCCCGTGTTTACGCGCAAGCCGATGACCGATCTGAGTTACATGGTGTGTGTCGAGCGAATGCTGGCGCTGCGGCCACGGCTTTATCCGCAATTCGCCACGCACAATGCGCTGACCGTTGCCAGCGTGCTGGAACTCGCCGCGGGCACCGACGGCTACGAATTTCAGCGGCTGCACGGCATGGGCGATGCGTTATACGAGGCGCTGCTCGAACGGCAACCGGCCGCTGCCGTCCGCACCTATGCGCCGGTTGGAATTCACAAGGATCTGCTGGCCTATCTGGTGCGCCGGCTGCTCGAGAACGGCGCCAATTCGAGTTTTGTGAGCATCGCCGCCGATCCCGATGTTCCGGTGGAGTTTCTGCTGGAACGGCCGCAGCAGAAACTGGGGCGGCCGGACCGCGCGCGGCATCGGGCCGTTCCGCTGCCGGCCGATCTTTACGGCAAGGCACGACAAAATTCTGCGGGCGTGGAATTCGGCCATGCCGCAAGTCTTGATTGTCTGCTCGCCGAAATACGCCGCCACGCGTCGCGGGTCGAGGCGGCACCGCTGATCAATGGTGTGACGTCGGCCGGCGTGGCGCGCGACGTCATTTCGCCTTCGGATGCCATGACCGTGGTGGGCCGGGTGACGGAGGCGCGTTCAGATACAGCGGACACGGCGATGGCGTCCGCGGCGGCCGGCTTCCGGCACTGGAATGATACGCCGGCCGGCACACGCGCCGCGGCGCTGGAACGCGCGGCCTCGATGCTGGAGGCAGGTCGCGGCCGGTTTGTGTCGCTGTTGTCGGCGGAAGGCGGCAAAACGCTGGACGATGGCTTGGCGGAGTTGCGCGAAGCAGTGGATTTCCTGCGGTATTATGCGGCGGAGGCGAAGAAGCTCTATGGCACAACCGAAACGATGCCGGGTCCGACGGGTGAATTGAACCAGGTGCGGCGACGGGGACGTGGGGTTTTTCTATGTATTTCGCCATGGAATTTTCCGCTCGCCATCTTCATCGGCCAGGTCGCCGCGGCGCTGGCGGCGGGCAACAGCGTCGTTGCCAAACCCGCCGAACAGACGCCGCTGGTGGCGTTCGAGGCGGTGCGCCTGTTGCATGAGGCGGGCGTGCCGCACCAGGCTTTGCATCTGGTGCCCGGCGCGGGCGAAATCGGCGCGCGGCTGGTCGGGCATCCGGCAGTGGCTGGCGTCGCGTTCACCGGATCGACCGAAACGGCATGGGCAATCAACCGGACGCTCGCCGCCAAGCGCGGCCCGATCGTGCCGTTGATTGCCGAGACCGGCGGCATCAACGCGATGATCGTGGACGCCACCGCCTTGCCCGAGCAGGTGGTGGACGACGCGGTAATGAGCGCATTCCGCAGCGCCGGCCAGCGTTGTTCCGCGTTGCGCCTGATGGCCGTGCAGGACGATGTGGCGGACCGCATCATTGCCATGCTGGCAGGCGCTGCCGCCGAGCTCAAATTGGGCGATCCCGCCGACCCCGCAACGCACATCGGCCCGGCGATCGATGCGGAGGCGCAGCAACGCCTGACCGCCCACATCGCTCGCATGAAAGGCAGCGCGATCGCCCATTATGCGGGCATTGCGCCAGGGACGGGGTATTTCGTGGCGCCGCATATATTCGAATTGAATGCGCCGCACGAATTGGCCGAAGAGGTTTTTGGCCCGGTGCTGCACGTAGTCCGCTACAAGGCAAGTAAATTCGATGCGCTTCTCGAAGCATTGGGCGCAACCGGCTATGGGCTCACCCTTGGCATCCACACGCGTATCGATGCCACGGCCGAGTATGTCGCGCAACGGCTTGCGGTGGGCAACGTGTACGTCAACCGCAACATGATCGGCGCCGTAGTTGGGGTTCAGCCGTTCGGCGGCAGCGGCCTTTCCGGCACCGGTCCGAAAGCCGGCGGCCCGGATTATCTGCGCCGTTTTGGTTTGGAGCAGACCATATCAACGAACACCGCCGCGGCCGGCGGCAATGCCACGCTGCTGGCGACGGAGGAGTAACATGCTGGAGGCGCCCGAGGTAGAAGCCCATCGTCACAAGACTGGCCATTCGGTGCTGGATTTTATCCTCGGTGGGCTCGCGGTTTTTCTGTCCATGGTGTCGATTTTCATAGCCTTGCACCACGGCCAGACCATGGAAAAGCTGGTGGAAGCCAATTCATGGCCGAACATCAGCTATTACTCCGGCAACATCAGCGATGACGGGTCGCGCCCGGAGATACGCCTTGTGCTGCGCAACACCGGCGTCGGACCGGCGAGGATCGATACGATGGAGCTGTTTTACAAGGAAAAGCCTTACGCGTCACCGCGTGAGTTCCTCGAAGCCTGCTGCGGCAAAGGGCCGTACGAAGATATTGTCGACCAGGCCAGCGGTATCGTGCTACCGGCGCGGGAAACTGTCGCGTTTCTTCAATTGCTCCCCGACAAGGACCAGGACGTTTGGGACAGGCTGAACAAGGAACGCTTCAACATCCGCGTGCGAGCGTGCTATTGCTCGGTGTTCGACGAATGCTGGATCGTGAACAGCACGCAGCGGCGTCCCGAACGAACGGCGCGATGCAGCCCATCGCAACACGTGGAATATCGTTACTGACAAGCCTTGCCCGCAACGGAGGCACCGCATGGATCCGACACTCATCCTGGATCGTATAATGCTGCGGCTGGAGGCACGCGACATTCCGGTGCCGGCGCATATCAGCGAAGCGGCACGGGCGTTTCTCGCCACTGCCGGCATGGCGCCGCGCCACAA
>Ga0116229_10008045_pt1 | contig 16508 bp, 17 predicted proteins | sample S1TSphgellanicum_3_FD_87313 | JGI IMG/M metagenome (GOLD analysis project Ga0116229, IMG submission 87313) | Host-associated microbial communities from peat moss isolated from Minnesota, USA - S1T2_Fc - Sphagnum magellanicum MG | ecosystem: Host-associated > Plants > Peat moss > Unclassified...
ATCCAGACCAAACTGGCCGGCGCTTGCTCTGATGCCGGCGACACGAAGCGGATCGTTATTTAGTCGAGCTCGGCCCGCCCGAGCGAGGGTTGCCGGCGCCCGCAGAACCAGCGCGTATCGCCCCCCAAACCAGTCGCGCGTAGCGCCGGCCGAACGAGGCGGGCGTAACGGCTCGCCGAAACGTTCGGTCATGGCAGCAAGTGACCGGGAACGTCTGTTAGAGCGCGCGCTCGCCCTTCCGAATGCCCACGATTCGGACTTCTTCGGCGACAGGCGTCCGCCGGCCGGGGTCGACCCGGCGCTGATCAAACGCATCGACGACCCGGCCCTGCGCGCGAAGCTGGTCGGGGCGCACATCGCCGAGGGCTTGCAGTCGCCCAAAGGTCCGCAGAAAATCGCCTCGATCGTGCGGCTCTATCCGGGCTTCGACGCGCCGCCGCGCGAGCCGTCGCGCGCGCGTGCCAACGGGCGCGCGAAGGTGACCGCGGCACCGGCCTCTCAGCGTGGCTTGCCGACGGTCGACGAGATGGAGCGGCTGATCGCACGCATCCGCGAAGTCGAAGCTGCGGTCGAAGGCGATCTGGCGTCCGCGGTCGACGAACGGATCGCGCACCTCAAGCGCGCGCTGGCCGACCTCGACGGCGCCGAACTGGACGCGGCGTATCACGACCTCGGCGAAGCGCTCGAGCAGAAGCGGGCGCTCGCGTCGCAAGTTCGCTTCGAAACGTTCCGGCGGGTGGAGAACGACCCGCTTTTCGAGCCGCGCGTCTACCTGCGCTTGCTGGCGCGCTGAACGAGCCACAACGCGTTGGTCGCGGTGATCTGCGGCTCGCCGCGCTCGCGCAAATCCGGAATCGACAAGCCGATCGCCGGCGACTCGTTCCCGAGCGACGCGCCCTGGCCGGCCAGCGCTAGCGCGCGTTCGCGGAGCGCGTCGCTCGGCAAGAACAAGTACGCGGGGACCGCCGGCAAGCGCGCCGGAACGTCGCGCACGAGGACCAAGGGGCGGTCCGGAGCGAGGTAGCGGCTGAGCACCAGCACGTAGGCCGCGGTGTTCGCGCTCGCGATAATGGCGGCGCCGGGACGGGCCGCCACGGCATCGGCCACCGCGCGTTCGGAGAGGTGTTCGTTGTCGTCCCACCACTCGACGTACGGCCGGTCGAGGGCGAAGGCGCTCGCACCGAGCAGCACGACGAAGCCCGCCGCGACGGCGGCGAAGCGGCGCGCGCGCACGTCGTCCGCGGCGCTCAGCCACGCGAGAACCAGCGCCACGGCGAATTCGAGGCCGGTCCAGGTCGAAATCGCATACCGGGTGACCAGCGCATAGTGCGCGTGCGTCGCGGCGTCGAGCAACGTAAGCGGGACCGCACTCGACGCGACGAGCGCGAGCGCGAGCGTGCGCACGAAGCCGTCGCCCGGGCCGCGCACGAGCCGGTATAGAACGAATGCGATCAACAGCGCGACCGGCAGCAAGAGGACGCCGAGCGCGACGTGCGCGTATTCGCTATCGAAGAACGACGCCCCGATATTGAACGCCCACTTCAGGAGCGACGAGCGCAGCGAGTACCCCGTCGCCGCCCACGAAACGTCGCCCGCCCCGCGCCGCGCCGCGCCGGCGAGCATCGCGGCCCAAGGCGTGTAGGCCGCGCAAGCGAGTAACACGGCCGCCGCGTACCCGGTCAGCCGCGCGGCCCGGAGGGGGCGCGGGCCGCGCCACGCGAACGCCGCGACGGCGGCGCCCTCGAACGCCAGCACGAAGGCGAACTCGACGTTCGTATACGCGCCCGCGCCCGCGCAGAGGAAGTACGCGAACCAGCGTCCCCACGACGGCTTTTCGAAAGCGCGCAGCACGAGCAAGGCCGAGAGCAAAGTCAGGTCCGAGACCAGCACGTATTCGCGCACTTGCTGCGCGAGCCGGATCTGAACGGGCGCGAGCGCGAAGAACGCCGCCGCGAGCGCGCCGCCCGCGAGCGAACGCGCGGCCTGACGGCCGAGGCCGTAGGCGAGGCCGATGCCCGCGATGCCCAAGAACACGGAAAGCTCGCGGACCTGGGCCGTGCCGTTGCCCGCGACGCCGATCCACACGCGCGCGAGCAGGTAATAGAGCGGCCCGCGCTGCGGCTCTTCGCGCGAGATCGAAGCAAGCATTTCCCGTACGCCGCGTTCGGGCGTTATTCGTTGTAACGCGAAGACCTCGCGCGCCGGGTGAACGCCGCCGTCGAAGAGTGCGTCGAGTTGCGCGTTCGTGTGGCCGGAAATGCGCAGCAGCGAGAAGGCTTCGTCCTGCCAGAGCAGCTTGTGGTCGAGCGCGTCGACCCGCGCGAAGATTCCAAGGACGATCGCGAAAATCGCGAAGGCCAGCAGCGTACGGCGAGCCGTCACTCCGGCCCTTCGACAGGCTCAGGGTGCCCTTCGACAGGCTCAGGGTGACATGGGCCTTCGACAGGCTCAGGGTGACGTGGGCCTGCGACGGGCTCGGGTTGACCATCGATGACCTGCCCGGTCATCCTGAGCCTGTCGAAGGGCGGCGCGAAGAGCGATAGCTCGCGGGCGGGCTCTTCGGTCAGCGACGCGACGCGCACGCCGAGGAGCCGCACGGCGGCGCCTTCGAGTCCGGCACGCCGCAGGCAATGGAGCGCCGCGGCTTCGATCGCCGCCGGGTCGTCGGTCGGCACGGCCAGGGCGGTTTGGCGCCCGAGGATCGTGAAGCCGGTCAGTTTGATCTTCACACCCACGGTACTGCCGCGCAGTCCGTGCGCCTGCAAGCGCCGGGCGACGTCGGCCGCGAGTTCGCACAGCGCCGCGCGTAGCTCCGTTTCCGCGGCGACGTCGTACTCGAAGGTCGTTTCGCTCGAGACCGAGCGCGTCTCACGGTCGGCCGAAACCGCGCGCGCGTCGTGGCCGCGCGCCAGCTCGCGAACGGCTCGGCCGCCCCGGCCGAACAGCGCGAACGCCTCCTCATCGGAGAGCGCCGCGATCTGGCCGATCGTCGCGACCCCGCGCGCCGTCAAGCGCGCCTGCGTCTTGGGACCGATCCCCCAGAGCCGGCCGGCCGGCAACGGCGCGAGATACGCCGCCTCGGTGCCGGGTTCGACGCCCGCGCAGCCGTCGGGTTTAGCCGCGTCGCTCGCGATCTTCGCGACCATCTTCTGCGCGGCGACTCCCGCGCTGACGGTCAACCCGACCTCATCGCGCACGCGCCGGCGCACGGCCTGCGCGGCCGCGAGCGCTTGCCCGAAATCGTCGTCCGCTAACGCGACGAAAGCTTCGTCGAGCGAGAGGCCTTCGACCGCGCGCGCGCCGCTTTCGTAGATCGCGAAGACGGCGGCCGAGAGCTCGCGATAGCGCTCGAAATCGGGCTGCACGACGACCAGCTCGGGGCACAGCGCGCGCGCCTTGAAGAGCGGCATCGCGGAGCGCACGCCGAAAGGCCGCGCTTCGTAGGATGCGGTCAGCACGACGGCCCGCCGGCTGCTGCCGGCCACGGCGACCGGTTTGCCGCGCAGGGCCGGATCGTCGCGCTGGGCGACGCTTGCGTAGAACGCGTCGAGGTCGAAGTGCGCGATCACGTCGCGCGGCGGCGGTCCACCTCGACGAACGTCGCGAGCAGTCCGGCGCACATGACGGTCAGGGCCGCGAGCAGGTCGATCCACGCGTTCGGCCAGACGACCCGGCCGTCGGCCCCGAAGATATTGATCGCGAAGGCCGTGCCGTTGAGGCCGAGCGGCCGCAGCAGACCCGCGATCGCGAAACCCGCGACGATCGCGATCAGCGCCGCGACGATCGTGCGTTTCGAGAAGGCGCTGGCCGCGAACACGATGCCCAGGAACGCCATCGCGTTGGCCCACGCCACGAGCGACGTAACGGCCAGATCGAGGGCCGGTAGCGGAAGTTTTTCGACGAGCGAATGCGCGGTCAGTACCGCGGTGCTCGCGAACGTCACCAAGAAGAGCCATGCCGCGATCACGCAGAACTTCACGACGACGACGCTGCGCAGCACGCCGGAGGTGTAGAGCAGCGGCAACGTGCGCGCCTCGCGCTCGCCCGCGATCGCGCCCGCGCCCGCCAATAGGGCCAACAGACACAGGATGCGCGCGAGGTTGCGCGCGATCCAATCCGAGCGCACGAAATCCGGGTATGAGCGGAAATTCCGCAACACGAGTTCGGCGGTCTCCTTATCGACCGCCGCGGCGCCGTGTTGGCGCAAGTACGGGAACACGAAGGGGATCGCGGCCGTCACGATCATCACGAGCGTGAAGGCGATGGCCAGCAGCGGCTTGAGCTCGACGTACTCTTTGCGGGAGAGTTCGCGGATCACGGCGCTTCGAACTCGGCGAGATCGAAATCGGCCGCCGGCAAGGCAGCGTCGAAGAAGCCCGGGGCGACCGCGTCTCCGCCATAGGTCACCAGCGCCCGCGGCACGCGCGCGACCGCCCGTTCCAAGAGCGCGAGCGCCGGCGGCGCGTCGAACTCCTGGCCCGCTTCGACGACCAGCGCCAGCGGCTCGGCGGCTAGCGCCAGCACCAGCACCAGCGCCCGCTGAAACGCGGTCTTCATCCGCTTGACTTCGAAACGTTCTTCGAGCCCCGCGGCGCGCAGGTCGCTCGCGAGCGTTTCGGCGTTCCACGATTGGTTCAGCGCCGAATAATAGCGGATCGCGTCGCCGATGCGCATCGAAGGATAGACGCGAAACTCGCGGCCGCAATAGGCCAGGCCCGGGCGCACGCCCGCGCTCGTCTGCGAAGGCACGATGCCGCAACGCCCGCGCAGGGCCAAGTGGAACGCGACGTCTGCCCCGGTCAGCGCCAGCCGGTGGGCGAGCGTGGCGGTCAGGTCCGTGCGCCTTCGAAGATCAGACGGATCGATTGCATGTTACGCGCGTCGTCGGCCTCGTCGCCCGGGGTTTCCAGAATCGCAGTCTTGCCGAGCAATTCGGAATGAGCCGCGAGCGCGCGAAAACCCTCGAAGCCGATCTTGCCTTCGCCGATGTGCCAGTGCCGGTCTTTGTGAGCGCCGAGCGGAATCTGCGTGTCGTTGAAGTGGAACATCTTCACGCGTTCGAGCGAAATCGTCGCATCTGCGAGCGCGACGAACCGATCGACGCCTTCACGCGAATCGATGTCGTAGCCTGCCGCCCACGAGTGGGCCGTGTCCAGGCACACGCCCAGCTGCGGATGGCCGATGGCGCGCACGAAGGCACCGAGTTCCTCGAGCGTTCCGCCGCACAGCTGGCCCGCGCCCGCGGAGTTCTCCAATACCAAGAACACGCCCGGGGCGATGCCCTCGAGGGCGCGCTCGAGCAAGGCGGTCACGGCCGCGAACCCCTCTTCGCGCGGGCGCTTCCCATACGAGCCCAAATGGGTGTTAACGAAATCGATGCCGCCGGCCGCCGCGACGGCCAAATCGTTGCGCAGCAGGCGCAGCGACCCGTTCGCGATCTTCGGATCGTCGCTGGCCAAGTTGATCAGGTACGAGGTGTGGATCGCACAGGTCGCGATTCCCGCCTCGGCGCGACGCGTCCGAAAACGCTCGAGCGCCAGCACGTCGATCGGGCCGATGCGGTAGGTCTTCGGGTTGGATGAAAAGATCTGGATCGACGATGCGCCGAGCCGCTGAGCGTAGTCGACCGCGCCGTCGAAGCCTTCGCCCCCGCCGTCGACGTGCAGGCCCAGGTGCATCAGCGCGCCTCCGGCACGCGCCCGAGGTAGAGCAAGTGCACGTACGAGAGCGAGAGCGGGCCCGCGGGATCGCCGAGGCGCTCGTTGAGGCTCGCCAGGTACGCGCCGGCTCGCGCCCCGTAGAGCGCACTCGGGCGGGCCCGCGACGTCTCGTAGCCGAGAAATTCGCCGACCCGGGTCCGCACGATCCAGGGGATCACGCGAAGCCGCCGGTCGAGCAGCGGCGAGTGCTCGAACTCATCGAATCCCGACGCCATCAGTTCGGGAAGCGGCTCGACGCCGGCGGCTTTTTCGGCCTCCTGGCGCAACAGGCGAACGGTGTCGCCGCGCATGAGCGATTTCCACCAGACGGCCACGACGCCCCCGGGGCGGACGACCCGGATCATCTCGGCCAGCGCCGCCTCGCGCTCGAACCAGTGGAAGGCCTGCGCGCAGACGGCCGCATCGAAGGTCCGGCCGGCGAACGGCAGCCGCTCCGCCCGGCCGGTCACGAAGGTCGCGCCCGGGACGCGCAGACGTGCCCGCGCGAGCATCGGTTCGGACGGGTCGAGACCCACGACGGTGCATCCGCGGGCGACCAGTTCCGCGGCGACCAGTCCCGTTCCGGTGGCGACGTCGAGCACCCGCGCGCCCGTGGCCAGCCCGTAATCGAAGAGCGCCTCGTAGAGCTCGGGAGCATAGCCCGTCCGAAAGCGGTCGTAGGCCGCAGCCAAGTCGTCGAAGGCAGCCGTCACCGGCTGCTGCGCGGGCGCATCCTGCATCGGAACGACTAACGACGCCGGAAACGCAGCGAGTTGGAGCGCATGCCCGGCGGCATGAAGGTCATCGCACGACCGCCCGGCGACATCGCGCGCGAGGGGTTCTTCTCGAAGGTCGTCTCGGTCAACAGCACCGCGTCGGAGGGCCGCTCGCGCCGGCCGACGCGACCGATGAGCTGCTCGATTTCGCTTTCGCCGAACGCATCGGAATCCGTGATCACGATCAGGTCGGCCGCCGGGATGTCGAGGCCGCTGCCCACGAGATTGGTGGCCGCCAAAATCGCGGGCGCGCCTTCGCGGAACGCGGCCATCTCCTCGACCCGCGTCGACGCGCCGTACACGCTGACGCCGCTGCGGCGGTTGCGCTTGCGATGCTCGGAGCTATCGGCCATGTCGCCGCGCAGTTGTTGAACGGCGATGCCGTAGGTCGCTTCCAGCCGGGCCGCGAGCTTGGGCACGTCGCCGCGGGTGCGCGCGATCACGAAGATGCGCGACTTGCGCTGCAGGTGGTCGCGGATCAGTTCGTCGGCGCGGGCCAGTTGCTCGGTGGCGGGCTCGCCCCAGACGCCCGTGACCTTGTGCACCTTGGTCGGCAACACGTCGAACGGCATCGCGCGCATCGTCACGACGTTATTGAAGGCCCCGACCCGCTCGAGGAAACGCTGGAGTTCGTTCGGCGTCGCGGAGGCGAAGAGCAACGGGCAATCCAGATCTTCCAATAAACGCAAGTGCTCGCGCTCGTCGAAGGCGTTGACGTCGTCCACGATCGTCAGGGCGCTGCGGTCCAGCACGTCCCAGAGCGGGTCGTTGGCAATCATCATGGCGCTGCCCACGACGAAACGCACGGTTCCGTTTTCCAGGCCGTCGATCATCGCGCGCCGCTCCCCGGGTGAGATGCCGCCGTGAACCTCGCCGACCTCGAGCCCGGTGCCTTCCAATCGATCGCGAAAGTACGTGCAGTCCTGACGCACGAGGTCGCGGGTCGGAGCGACGACGCAGACGTACCCGCCGCTGCGGAGCGCCTCGGTCACGGCGACGCGGAACATCACTTCCGTTTTCCCGGAGCCCGTCGGCGCCTTGAGGAGGAACTCGAACGCGCCGCCGGCGAGCTTGGCGGCAATCGTCTCGACCGCCTTGGCCTGGTCCTCGGTCAACGTGAACGTCTCGCCGGGCTGGATCAGATCGTGTGCCAGGGCCACGGTGTTTTCGTTTTCGATGATGCGGGCCCAGATCGTCCGCGCCGGCTCGTCTAACTGCTCGTAATGGATAGGGTTTCTTCCTCTTCTGCCTTCGCGGCCGGTTCCGTCGGAATCGGCAAGGTCAATTCGAGCGCGTCTGCCTCCAAATCGACGGGCGGTAACTCGGCCAACGACCGTAGGCCGAATGATTCGAGAAATTCGGCCGTGGTCTTGTATTCCATGGGGCGGCCGGCCGTATCGCGCCGGCCGGCCTCGGCGACGAAGCGCTTGTCGAGCAGCGTTCCGACCACGCTATCGACGTTCACACCCCGCACCGCTTCGATCTCGGCCTTGGTCACCGGCTGAAGATACGCCACGATGGCCAGCGTCTCCATCGCGGCCGGCGAGAGGTTGGTCTTGGCCGGGAGCAGGTAGGCTTCGACCGCCTGGCGCGCGGCCGGCGACGTGGCGAACCGGTAACCGCCTGCGACTTCCCGCAGGACGATCCCGCGCTCGGCGTACTCCTCGGCCAGCCGCTGCAGGGTTTCGGCCACCTCGACGTGCGACGCCCCCGTCAGCTTCACGAGCGCGTCGATCGAGAGGCTCTCGCTGGCCACGAACAGGAGCGCCTCGAGCGATCGCTGGAGCCCACCCGTCTCGATCAGTTCAGTTTGCATGGACCTCCACGGGCTCGAACGGCAACAGCAGCAAGGGTTCCTCGGGCGAACGCTGTTCGTAGGCGAGGCGGCGCTGCCGGATCAGCTCCAGAATGGCGAGGAAGGTCGCGATCACGCCACCGCGATCGAGATCCCGGCACAAGATCAGGAACTCGACCCGGCCGCTCTCGCTCACGACGCGGGCCACGAATTCCATCTGCCGGGCGATCGAGAAGCGCTCGCGGGCGATCGTCCGCTTCTCGGGCTTGGCGGCCCGGACGGCCGCCAACAGCGCCTTGGCCAGCTTTTCGGGCAGGATGCGGTAGCGCTGCTCGAGCGCCGTCGTCGGATCGCCGGCCTCGCGGAAGTAGAACGACTCGGCCTCGGCCTGGCGCGCCCGCAGGTCCTCGGAAGCGCCCTTGTACCGCGAGTAGGCGATCAAGCGCCGGCGCAAGCGTTCCTCGACCTCTTCCGCCGTTTCTTCGCCCTCGGCCAGAAACGCGGCCGGAATGGCCGGCAGGAGCGACTTGGACTTCAGGTAGACCAGGGTGGCCGCGATGACGAGGTACTCCGCGGCCACCTCGACGTCCAGCGCTTCCATGACCGCGATGTAGTTGAAATATTGCTGGGCGACCTGCGCCAGCGGAACGGTCGCGATGTCGAGCTGTTGCTCGCGGACCAGGTGCAGCAGCAGGTCGAGCGGTCCGTCGAAGACGTCGAGGAGCACCCGCAACGGGCGGCTCTCGGTTATCGCGTCGCCGATTCCCGCACCGCCTGGTCGCCCGCTGCCGGGCGGTTCGCGCCCAGCTCGAACGGGTCACCCTCGATTTTGGCCAGCTCTTCGAGGCCCAGATCGATCAAACGCTTCTCGTTGACGTACTTGAGCGCTTTCTTGGCGGCCTTGATCTCGAACCAGGCCGCTTCGTCGACCTCGTGGTCGTGGTTGGCCGTATCGCCCGAAAGGTAGCGCATCAGGTAAAAATGGACCGATTTCTTGTGCTTGGTCCCGTTGAGGTAGAACCAGTACGAGATTTCCGAGAGCTTCACGTAGATCTCAGCCCAGCAGCCGGTCTCCTCGCGCACCTCGCGCAGGGCCGCCATCTCGTGGGTCTCCCGCGCTTCGACGTGACCCTTGGGCAGCGACCAGACCCGCGGGACGCCGCGACCGATCAGAAGGGCGTCGATCGACGCCCCGTTCTTGCGTAAGACGAGCCCACCCGCCGAGACCTCGTACTTTATCCGCATCTGCCGCTTTCAAAAAATGGCGCCGTCACCGGTGCCTGTACCTTTATCTTAGCAACCCGGGCCAAGAAGGAACGGCTTCGGCGGAAGCCATTTGCTGCGACCAAAGGCCCGGAAGGATCACCCTTTCAGGCGAGCGCGCCCCCGGGCGAGGGGTCGAGCGCGCGGCGGCCGAGAATCCGCGCGACACAACGCTCTTCATTCGGGCGCTACGCCCGTTTTCTGAAAAGGAGTCCCCTGTTATGAACCGTTTCATGGCCGCGATCCTGGCCTTCTCCTTCGCCGTCGGGCTCGGCAGCGCCGCGTCGGCCAAGCAGTGCCGCGACAAAAGTGGCAAGTTCATGAAGTGTCCAAGCATGATGGCCACGCCGAAGCCCAAACAGTGCCGCGACGCCAAAGGCAAGTTCATGAAGTGCTCGACCTCGATGTCCTCGATGAAGGGCATGAAGATGGGTTCGCCCGCCCCCAAGTAGCCACGTAGGGGTCAATCGGCGGCGAGCGGGGCGGGCAACGAGCCCTCGACTTGTGTGGATAAGGCGTGTGGGTGTCCGTTCAGCCTTCACGCGCGATTCGGGAGAATGATGGCGGTGGCGACAAAGCCACTGCACTCACCGCTCTCGAGGAATCGCCGATGCTCGCCACCGCCTCGCTTGCCTCCGACACTCCGAACCTCGCCGGCCAGCGCGCTGGCAACCTCGTCTGTTCGTGGACGGTCGACCCGCACACTGGGACGTTGCGTCCGCGGTGGTCCTGCGAGGCGGCGCTAGACGAGCAACGCCTCGGCGACCGCATCGGCTTCGCTCCAGAGCCGGCTTTCATCCATGAGCCGGACCAACTCGCCGAGGTCCAGGCGGCGGCGTAAGGCCGCGAGCGCGCGCTCGTACTCGCTTTGCTCGGTGTATTCCGCCTTGGCGATCGAGCCGATGTTTCGATCGACGTATCCGAGCAGCCGCCCCGCCCGCAACAGGTCGTCGCGCGCCGACTCTTGGTCGTCCGCCGGACGTAACGCGGCGATGGCCGCGGCGCGCTGCAAGAGCAGGACGATACCGTAGCCATCGTCCGGGTCGCGCGCGGCTGGAATCGCGCCGCGGACAACCTCGCGCGCTTCGTCGTAGCGGTCGAGCGCGATGAGATAGGCGGCCATGTTGGCGAGGTTGATCGCGACGTTGAGCGAGTAGTTCCCGGCCCGGTGGGCTGCGAGCGATTCCTGAACGAGTTGCAACGCCGCCTCCGCGTTCCCGGCGCGGAACTCGGATTCTCCGAGGTTGCTGGCGACCGCGGCGGCGATTCGCTCCGCGCCGAGCGCGCGACATTTCACGAGCGCGTGCGTGAACCATGTTCGGGCGCCGGCCAGGTCACCGCCGAACTGACGCGCCTGACCCAAATCCATCATGATCAGCCCGCCGAGCTTCCCCGCACCTGCCGCCCGCGCGTCGTCAAGCGCGCGCTCGAGCAGGCTCTCGCCGGCCTCGATGCGCCCGGTGTAGATCAGCGCGGTCCCAGCGCGCCGCCGTGCCTCGGCGAGGCCCCGCAGATCGCCGAGCCGTTCGTACGAGATGCGGGCTCGTTCGGCGGCCGCATAGGCCGCCTCGAATTCCTTATAGGCAGCGGCGAACAGCGCATCGGCCAAATCGAGCTTGGCCGCGACTTCGCTCGGAGCGTCCGGCGCCACCGCTCGAATCATCGCGCGCACCCAGCGGCGGCCTTCCGCGGGCGCGACGTACGAATACGCCCAGCGCAGCGCGCCCGCCATCCGCTGCGCTAGTAAGAGGTCGTTTGCGCTCGACCAGACCAGTGCCGCGCGCCAGTTTTCAATTTCCGAGCGCACTTCTTCTAGCCAGAGCCGGTCCGGCGTCGAATCGTGCGCGACCTCGAGCCGCTCGGCCAACTCGGCGTACCTGACGGCGTGGGCGCGCGCCGTCGCGGCGTATTCTCGATCGGCCGCTAGCCGCTCGCGCGCGTACGCCCGCGTCGATTCCAATAGCCGGAAACGCGATCCGCCCTCGGCCGGTTCCGCTTCCAGCAGCGACTTGTCCACCAGGGACGAAAGCAAATCGAGAACCGTGAACTCGTCGGTCGTCGCATCGCCGCAAACCGCGGTCGCGCTCTCCAGCGTGAAGTTTCCCGCGAAGATCGAGAGCTTCCGAAAGAGCGCACGTTCGTCGTCGGCCAGCAGCTCGTAACTCCAATCGATCAGCGCGCGCATCGTGTGCTGACGCGGCAGGGCGCTCCGATCGCCGCCGGTCAAGACGCGGAAGAGTTCGTCGAGTTTTTGCACGAGCGCTCGCGGCGCGAGAACGTTCGCGCGCGCGGCCGCCAGTTCGATCGCAAACGGAATTCCGTCGACGCGGCGACAGATTTCCGCCACGAACGGCGCGTTGTCGTCCCGCACGGCGAAGCTGCGGTCGACGTTTTGGGCGCGATCGGCGAAGAGCTGGACCGCGCTCGCGAGCGAGAGCGACGACACGCGATACACGGCCTCGCCGGCGCAGTTCAGCGGTTCGCGGCTCGTCGCCAAAATGCGAACGCCCGGACAGTCGCGCACGAGCGCGGTGACGACGCTACGCGCCTCGCCGATGAGGTGTTCGCAGTTATCCACGATCAGCAGCAGACGTTTGGATTTGAGCGAATTCACCAGCGTTTCGACCATCGGGCGGTCCGGTGCTTCGGGCACGTTCAGCGCCCGGCCGATGGCCCCGGCCACGAAAGCCGGATCCGTGATCGGCGCGAGGTCGGCCAGCCAAACGCCGTCGCCCGAGCCGTCGAGCAACTGGGCTCCGGCTTCCAGCGCGCAACGCGTCTTGCCGACGCCGCCGGTACCGACGAGGGTGACGAGCGGCGAAACCTCGATCTGCCGGCAAATCTCGGCGATTGCGGTTTCGCGGCCGACGAACGACGTGAGCCGGCGCGGCAGGTTATTCGGAAAGGCGCGGAGCGCCGGTGCCGGCGCGACGACGGCGTGCGTCTCGACGCGCACGCGCGGCTTGCCCGGCGCGCGAGCGGCCTCGGCCGCGCGCTCGAGCGCGCGGCGCTCGGCGCCCTCGAGCCCGAGGCCCAGGATCAGCAGGTTGACGGTATCGCGCTGCGGCGCCCGTCGAACGCCGCGCTCGAGGGCGCTGATCGCGTTGACGCTCAACCGGGCCCGTTCCGCGAGCGCCTCTTGCCCGAGTCGCGCTTCGAGGCGGAACCGGCGCAACAGGGTCCCGAAGTCGCTCGCCTCGGCGCCGGACTCGGGGATCGGCTCTCCCCCTTGCATGAGCGACGGTTCCGTCAACTTTAAGGCGCTGCCTGCCCGCTCTTAATGTTGCCGTTCGCCCTTTGCCCTTCGACAGGCTCCCTTCGACAGGCTCCCTTCGACAGGCTCAGGGTGACGTCGCCGTGGCGATCATCACTCTGAATCGACGTCGTTAGTCGACGTCACCCTCTGAGCTAAGCCTGGCCTGAGCCCGTCGAAGGCTCGAAGGGGCGAAGGGCGAAGCGCAGATCGGGTTGGCGCGCCGCGCGGGTTTCGTCGATGCGGCCCACGACCGTGTTGACCGGCGCCGCGAAGATCGCGTCGGGATCGGTCTTAGCGGTTTCCACGATCTCGCGCAGGGCCGCGACGAAGCCGTCGAGCGTTTCCTTCGACTCGGTCTCGGTCGGCTCGATCATCAGGCATTCGGGCACGAGTAGCGGGAAGTACACGGTCGGGGCGTGATAGCCGCGGTCCAGTAACGCTTTGGCCAAGTCGAGCGCCTTGACGCCGGTCTCGCGTTTGAGGTCCTGGGCGCTGGCCACGAACTCGTGCCGGCACGGCTCGTCGTACGGCGTCTGCAAGAACTCCTTGACCTGCGCGCGCACGTAATTGGCGTTGAGCACCGCCAACTGCGAGACACGGGTCAAGCCTTCGCCGCCGTTGGCGTAGATGTAGGTCAGCGCCCGCACCGCGTGGGCGAAGTTCGACCAGAACGAGCGCATCATGCCGATCGAGTCGACGGCGCCGAACTCGAGCGCGAAGGTGCCATCGGCATCGCGCGTGACCGTCGGCGCGGGCAGGAAGGGCACCAAGTGCTCGGCGACGCCGACGGGCCCGTGACCCGCGCCGCCGCCGCCGTGCGGGATTGAGAAGGTCTTGTGCAAGTTCAGGTGCATCAGGTCGAAGCCCATGTCGCCCGGCCGCGAATTCCCCATCAGCGCGTTGGCATTGGCGCCGTCGTAGTACATCAGGCCGCCGGCCGCGTGGACCGCGGCCGCGATCTCGGCGATGTGGTCCTCGAAGAGTCCGAGCGTGTTGGGGTTGGTCATCATGCAGACCGCGGTGTCGTCGCCGAGTTCGGCCTTGAGCGCCTCTACCCCGACGCGGCCGCGCTGGTCGCTGCGCAGCGAGATCACTTTGTAGCCGACCATCGCGGCCGACGCGGGGTTCGTGCCGTGGGCGGTATCGGGCACGATGACGGTCGTGCGCGTCTTGCCCTCGCCGCGCTTGGAGAAGTACGCTTTGGCGATCAGCAGGGCCGTCAGCTCGGCGTGGGCGCCGGCGGCGGGATTGAGCGAGAACGCGGACATTCCGAAGATGTTGGAGAGCGCGCGCTCCAGCTCGTACATCACCCGCAAAGCGCCCTGCGCCAGGTCGTCCGGCGCGTACGGGTGCAAATCTCTAAAGCCCGGCAATGCGGCCATCGCCTCGTTGATGCGCGGGTTGTACTTCATCGTGCACGAGCCCAGCGGATAGAAGCCGACGTCGATGGCGAACGTGCGCTGCGAGAGGCGCGTGAAGTGTCGCACGACGTCGAGCTCGCTATTGTCGGGTAGCGGCAACTCGGCGCGCAACAGATCGGCCGGGAGAAACTCGGCGGCCGTCCGGCCGTTCGGAAAGTACGAGTTGGCCCGGCCGGGCTGACCCTGTTCGAAGATCAGCTTCTCGCCTTGGGCGGCGTTGACGTTAACGGCTTGCGACATGCAGCGCGCTCTTCTCCTGCGCGGCGAAGCGCGCGAGCGCCGCGCCCAGCGCATCGATCTCGGCGACCGTCGTCACCTCGGTGGCATTGAGTAAGATGCAGTCCGCCAATTGCGGGTACCAGCGGCCAAGGTCGACGCCACCCAAAATCCCCTGCGTTTGCAACTCGGCCAGGACCTGCGCGGCCGTCGCCCCGGCCGGCACGCGCACGACGACTTCGTTGAAGACCGGCGCCGCGAAGGCGCGCGAAAAACCGGGAACCGCGGTAACGGTCGCTGCCAATGCCGCGGTGCGCTCGAGGTTGAGGACGGCCGCGCGCCGCAGCCCCGTCGCGCCCAGCGCCGCCAAGTAAATCGTGGCGACCAGCGCGCAGTGGGCTTGGTTCGTGCAGATGTTCGAGGTGGCTTTCTCGCGACGGATGTGTTGCTCGCGCGCCTGCAACGTCAAGACGAAAGCCGTGTTCCCGCGGTTATCGACGCTGCGGCCGACGAGCCGGCCGGGGATGCGCCGCATGTGTTCCTTCGTCGTCGCGATGAACCCGACGTACGGGCCGCCGTAGGCCACGGGGTTGCCGAACGATTGTCCTTCCCCGGCCGCGATGTCGGCGCCCCAATCCGCCGGCGCTGCGAGCGCGCCGAGCGACATCGCTTCGGCGACCACGCCGATTATCAACGTGCCGGTGCTCTTGACCGCGGCCTGCACGCGCTCGCCGGGCGCGTCGACGCAGCCGAAAAAGTTCGGCGACTGCACGACGACCGCAGCGAAGCGCTTATCGGCTAAGCGCGCGTCGAGGTTGGAAAAATCGGTCCGCCCGTCTGCGTCGATCGGCAGTTCCTCGATGTCGAGGTCGAGCCCGCGCGCGTACGTCCGCAGCACCGTGCGATAGTTGGGGTGGACCGCCGCCGACACGAGGATCGCGTGGCGGCCGGTCGCATTGACCGTCATGATCGCGCTCTCGGCGAGCGCGGTCGCACCGTCGTAGACCGATGCGTTAGCGATGTCGAGCCCGGTCAAGCGGCAGATGTAGGTCTGCCACTCGTAGATCGCTTGCAGATAGCCTTGCGAAACTTCGGCTTGATACGGCGTATAGGCGGTCAGGAACTCGCCCCGCATCGCCAGCGACATCACGACCGGCGGGCAATAGTGTCGATACGCGCCCGCCCCGAGAAACGAGATGTAGTCGACGGCGGTGTTGCGCGCGGCGTACCCGCGCAGTTTGGCTCCGAGCTCCATCTCGGGCAGTGCGGGCGGCACGTCGAGCGGCCCGGCGATCGCGACCGCGTCGGGAACGCGCACGAGTTCGTCGAGCGAGGCCGCGCCGACGACGCGCAGCATCGCATCGATGTCGGCCTCGGTGTGGGGAGTATACAATTACCGTTCCGTTCGGGGATGCGCGCTAGGCATTAGTGGGCGCCTTCCGTGACGAAGGCGTCGTACTCGGCCGGGTGCAGCAGGTGGGAGCTCTCGGCCGGATCGGTCAGCTTGACTTTGTAGAGCCAGCCGTCGCCGAACGCATCTCGATTGACGAGCGCCGGATCGGCCTCGAGCGCTGCGTTCACTTCGGTCACTTCGCCGCCGATCGGCGTGAACAGATCGGAGACGGCCTTGACCGACTCCACGACGCCGATGCTCGCGAACTGCTTGATCGTTTGGCCGACGCGCGGAAGTTCGACGTAGACGATGTCGCCGAGCGAATTTTGCGCGTAGTCGGTGATGCCGACCGTCGCGACCTCGCCGTCGACTTTCAACCACTCGTGTTCCTTGCTATACAGCAGTCCGTCGGGCTGCGCCATTGTCCCCCCATCCCCCGCTATACGGGGGCGGCTCGTTTGTAGAACGGAAGCGGTACCACCGTGGCGGCATGCTTCGTTCCGCGAATTTCGACGTCGAGCGCCGTGCCAACTGCGGCGGCGTCTTTACGTACGAGCACCGTCGCGACGTTCTTGTTCCCGGCCGAGGGCGCGAGCGACGCGCTACGCACTTCCCCGACGCGCTCGCCGCCCGAGAAAACCGGATAGCCGGTGCGGGCCGGAACGCGGCCCGCGAGCACGATGCCCGCG
>Ga0116229_10008046_pt1 | contig 16505 bp, 3 predicted proteins | sample S1TSphgellanicum_3_FD_87313 | JGI IMG/M metagenome (GOLD analysis project Ga0116229, IMG submission 87313) | Host-associated microbial communities from peat moss isolated from Minnesota, USA - S1T2_Fc - Sphagnum magellanicum MG | ecosystem: Host-associated > Plants > Peat moss > Unclassified...
GTGTTGGGTTGGGTTGTGATGTTGGGGTGTGGGGTTGTGGGGTTTGTGTTGGGGTGGCGGATGGGGCTGCACTGAGGCTGAAACCTTTTAGAGCCCATAACTTTTGTGTCTAATGTGTTTAAACCCAGACCTCCTCCACAATCCATCTTTGGACCAAAGAGGCTACCAAGGTGGCATGAGATTGCCAAGTTCCTTTGTGTTTTTAAGTGTACTATGACTGACCTCTCTACCCTAATGAGTGTGGGATTGCCATGGTACAATGGTATATGAATACATCATGATAAAGATAAAGATATGTGAATAAACTCATAGAAAGACATAGGAATATACGAACATAAAGATATACGAGTATACGAATAAATGGAGAAAAAGATGTACGAAGATACGGAGATGCAGATACGAGGATGGTATGTCTACAAAGATCTAGTATCAAAGAGAGAGTGTGTGAATTTTCCGGCTTTGTGCGTGCCTGGTGTCTTGCGCTTTGCTTTTGTACAGAATCGAGGAACAAGTTCACGATCGTCTCTCTCAAATCTCCACGTCTTTAACACACGCATGTGTCTTCTTCTTGTCCTTCTTGTTACATAGGAGAAAAATTGCTTGTTGTCTGGAGCAGCAGAAGGTGTGGAAGAGAAGATGGAGGAGCAATTGTTTGGGACGAGTCTCCGAATCACAACCGGAAACAACAACAACAACAACAACAACAGTGGAACTGTGTCAAAGAGGGAGAGTGTTTATTGTCAGCAGTTTCAACAATACGCGCACCAGCTTGATGCTGTGGTACTCTTTTGTTTTTTCCTTTTTTGCTTCCTTCAACCGTAAATTAAATTCTGAGAGTGTTTAGTTACTGTCCTACGGCAGTTTCAACAGTATGCGCAACAGCTTGATTGATGCTGTGGTATTTTGTTTTTGCAACCATCAAATTCTTAGTCAATCCGTGCTATGTAAACCTTGGATTCTATTGTTCAGCTTTGGAGTAGCTCCTTTGATTGTCGGAGGATTGTTGCAATGTCGATGCAATGTTTGATGGCAAAGCAATGGGAAAGAAACCCTAGGCTTCTGATATTGTATGATTGCTAGCTGCTTGTTTTGTTCTTTCTGTCGCCCTTACACTGTGTCGTGAACATTAGTTTCTGTACACTAAACATTGCGCCTGTTATAGGAGAATTGGTTTTTGAGGATTATACTGTTGAGGCAAGCAGCTGAAAAAACTGGCTTGTATCACAATTTGTGGAAAGATTTTAATGCCATCAAAAGAGTAAGGTTTGGAGATGTGATGATCCAAAAATCCTGGATATTGCATGTTTCTTTCTTGTTGTAAAGTTGCAAATTCCTGTGATGTTGTGAGGGGTACATGATTGCTGAAATGCAATGATGGATATGAGCACTCATGGAGAGTTCACTCCATGTATGTTGAGATAATTTCTTGCTGCTCACAGTAAGAAAATTTCTCAGATGATGCTTGTCACCATAGGCGTGCTTGTAAGATAGGTTATGAGGAGATGCTAGAACTGTATTCTCTTTTTTTTTTGAGCTCAAAATTATGCTCTATGAATCCAAGAACATTGTATACATGTTGATGGTACTCACAAAACTATCTCAGAGATGCAAAGTTCTTTACTTTCTCTTGTATTTCACACAGAATGAGAAACGGGAGAGAATTGTGAAGGCAAGCCGTGATGTGACAACAAGCAGCAAGAAAGTGATCTTCCAGATACATAGGTTGTCACTCACTCCACTCTTGGAAAGACATTTAAAAGCAAGTAGGATGATGTTTCCATATCTCTCATCTTTCCTCCATTGCAAATCAAGAGGGAGCTGATTGTGATATGATTTCAGGCTCATTAGTGACTAGTGTGTTGTCAAGCTTTTTTGACAAAAACAGTGTCAGTTGGAACAGGATAAATAGAACAAACAGAGGAGCTGCATTGGAGCAAGCAGAGAGGGATCTGCATGCAGTCCAGAACATTCACGTCCGACGAGTTGCACAGGAGCTGAAGGCCAATGAAACATGGAAGTATAAAAGAGCTTTTTCCCCTGGGGTAGGTTTCTTTGAGTGATTCTGATCTGCATCCGGCCACTTGTTCTTCTGTGGAGAGATGAAATGAGCACTTCAGGTTTGCTATTGCAAGTGGACACAGCTCAAGTCAGAAGAGTTTGTGGTGATTTTGCACCTGGTGGTGATAACAGATGCAAGAGTTTGTAGAAGCAGCCACCACATTGGAGTTCTGCAAGACTGGAAAGCTGTTGACACTACAGCAACTCAATGCCAGCCTGTCCCACTTGAAGGATGTCTCTGATGCTCCTTTCAGCATTAGCACTGGTGACTATCTTCTCGGGGTGAGTCTTAACACATATTTTATTTGAAACTCCTTGCATTTATTGTTGTTGTGGGAATTCAAGCAGCAGCAAACATATTAAAAACCTGAAGAGAGAGAAAGAGGGATCAGGAGAGAAGCAGCTCATGCATTCTTTTGCTTAATTGCCTGATGCATCATGGTGGGAACAGGTTGCAGATCTGACTGGGGAGCTAATGCGGTTAGCAATCAGTGGAGTAGCTGCTGGGCAGCGTGAGGCAGCGATTGCAGTCTGTGGCTTTGTGCAAGCTCTCTATAAGGGGTTCAGTCAGTTACCCAACACAGTGGATATCCGTGGCATGCCCAAGAAGATGGATCTTATGCTGCAGAGTTTGATCAAGATTGAGAATAGTAAGGATTTCAAGTTTTGGACCAACCTTGCAAGAGGAAACAAACTTAATAGTGTTGATGTTGGAGCAGACTTGATAAATGTGTTCATTTTTCTGCTGTTTGAGCATTTGTTCAATGCATTTAATAATATAGCTTGTTGTTATGGCTACAGCGTGCTATGCAGTACATGTGAGAGGCTTGGAATATCCAGAGGACATGATTGTTAACGCTCTGGAGCGTGAAGAGATTGACTCAGATCAAGAGGCCTAGAGTCCAATAGAAGGATACTCAAGTGACCAACACAAACTCAATGTTCCCAAATCTTTCCCTATCATTGTTCATGGCTTCAATCTTCAGAGGAAAGGTATGGATCTTAATATGGGTTTCCTGCACCTCACCATCCAATTTGCACCCTCTAGGACAATTGTAACTGTATGTTCCATCCATCGACTCTAGATCAGATAGGGAGGCTTTTGACATGGTGAAAATTGTCAACTTACATAGTTGCAGTTGGAAGTAAGCACTCTACCTTTATGCAGGTCCAAGTTTCCAATGCCTCCATATTGGTTCGGAGTTGAAAGTGCAGAGATTGTATCAGAACAGTAAACCCTAAACCCTAAACAGTATTCCAAACCATAGGACAATGGTTGTACTGGACAAATGAGTTTTCTTTCATGTAAAGATCCATTAAGTTCCAAAAAACCTCAAAGTTGTTCCCAGGTATTTTTCATTATCAAGTCAATGACCCAATTGGACAGGGACTCGTGATGGCCACCTTGTAAATTGCTGTATGTTCAATCCAGTGTTGTGTGGGTATTTGATTTTTGTTAATAATTCCTGGTTCTAGTTGTTTGAAATTTTGAAATCAAAGAATTGCCATTCCCTTGTTTTTCATGATTGAACAACAGAATTAAGGAACCATCAGTTCTGGTTATTTTAAAAACTCAAAGAACCAGCAGTTTTCCATGAAAGAACTGGCAATGGTCTGTGGGTTTCTGGGCAGCTCTTTCATTAAATCTTATTTTTGTAGGAATGGTGGCTATGTACTAGAGGGTGGGCTGGGCAAGCCTATGGATACCCTAGGAGCAGGAATCGGTCCTATCCAGCTTGCTATCTGGCATTGAAGGCAGGGAGGGGATCCAAAGTAAAGGCAGGTATTTGGTCCCAAAGTCCCTTTTTATCACATCATGTGTTTTATGTCCCAAATAACCTAAATTAGGAGCAATGTCCAAACGCATCAGTATTGTAGTAGGTTTAAATAACTTGGGGAAAAATGCAATTGAAAAATCAGTTGCCAGGCCACTAGAATCCATCTAATCCAATTCTACCACATAAAACAACTTGAATTTCAAGAGAATAAGGTATGTATACTATTTTAGTAATTGGGTTAGTTAGTTCACACACCCTAACTCTTACCCTTAGCCTTAGCCTATGAAACTGAATATTGTTGCCCTTAATTTCCTTCATTTAGTCATATTCATGTGATTAAAGACTTTCATTTGATTAAGGGCTTTCATTAAGAAAACAAATCCTATTCTCCATTTCAATCTCTAATTGTTGAGCCAATCTACAACCTTAGTTTTAAGAGTTTTAAATTATTTAAATAGATGATGGGACTACATGCACTACAGGGACAGGTGGAGGCACCAACCATACTTGCATAGTCCCATCAACATTGGAATTATAGGCCCAACTTTTGTGTTGCTCACGGTTTGGGTAGTGGAAAGGTGAACCTTAGGAAGGAACGATCCTCCTTCTAAACCTACTATTTGGCAATATGGTGTCAAACTAGCCTTAGATATATTATTGGTAATTATTGATTCTTGTCATTGATTGATGATAAAAGTTATTTTGGTTTTTTTCACTTGTCATTTTTTTTTAAAAATTGTGTTTGTGAACATGTCCAAACTTTAGATTACTAATAATTTTGGGATGTCTTTCATTTTTCCTCATTAATCATTTTGGCCTTCAAGATGTGAAATGTAAAAACACTTTGTGTAAAAATAACCTAGCTTTTTAGAATTTTCAACCATATTCCCCTTTAGGTTGGGCTAAGAATGGTGACAAACAATTTTAGGAATGAAATATTCGTGTAGTTAATGAAACAACTCAACATGCATGCAAGAGGTGAGGGGTTTTTCTTTTAGGGGAGAATTGTGGGTGCATAGGATATGGAAAAGAGGTTATCAATTAGTCAAAGTGGATGTTCCTTGCACATCCTTTACACACAACAATAGTTGCAACCTAGTAAAAAAAGGGCATGTTTTTATCCCATAGGTTTTGATCAAAGTTGAACTTTGATGTATATAAGTTATGAAGGAGGGGGACTAAAAGGAAACACCTTTGTTCTTTTTATTTTGAGAGCGGATGTTTTATTTTTTATGGGAAGATCAAAGCGGCTCCTCCATATAAAAATATATTAAAAAATTAATTATGAGCACAACCTTCAAATAATTAGTTGAAATGATGAATAGTTAGTAACATTGTTTGGAAGGGGTATTAGCCAATGCTAGGAATGGCAACAAATAATTTTATTTAACATCATTACGTCCATGCAACCAATGAAAAGACTTGATGTATGCATTAAAAAGGTTTAAATTTCTTTTTTTGGGTTTTGGGGAAAAGGAATTAACCTTATTCATATTAAACCAATCAATAACAAATAAAACTTTTTGAGAAATTAATGTCATGTAGTAAAAACATGATATGTGCTTACATTAGATCTCAATTAAATTCAAATGGTTCAAGTTTAATGAATAGATGACCAATTACCAAGACAAAACAACTAATGTGTGAGTTTAACCAAGTTGATAATAATATATAGTAATTTGGTTATTTGTTATACATAATCAATACAAATCTGTTGACATTGTTAAAATAAAATGATGATTTTGATTAGAGATTGAAAAGTCATTTTGATTGCCTAAAAAGCTTAAATATTAAGCAAAATTTTACATTATAAATTCACACAGAGTCATGCATGTTGTATTTTCAACATCCAAAACAAAAGAAATTTTTACAAAGAATGATAACCTTAAATTATGTAAGTAAAAAGCTTATGTAACCCTAAAAGGATTTAATCTTTTGTAATTACTTTAATGTAATTTGGCCCAACCTTTTGTGAATCAAACATTTTCAAAGTCAAAAACCTTTCAAATATTGTTCATATGTGAGGCATTTTGAACTAATATAGGGTGTAATGTCAACTCCCATGTTTTTAAAAAAATTTAACACTAGTACAATCAATGAATAACTATTTCAAAGATCATGGAATTTGTAATGGGGACAATCAACTTAAATTCAAATTGGTTGACCTCTGCTCTTTAGGTGTTGATAATGAATATTTGATGCCATAATGACCCAATGAAGCCATCATTTTTTTAACTTTATTTTTCATTTAAGCATATTTCCATTTCAAGTCAAAATTTGATGAGAAAATATCTTTTCATTTTTTAGGTACATTGTATGTGAGATTTTTCCTTAATTAAAAAATTTTCATACTTTTTTTAATGATATATCTCATTAACTATTTTCAAACATTTCACCTCCAAACACTTGAATCAAAAGCTAAACCTTCAAAAAATGCATAAAACAACTTGAGTATCAATCCTCTTGAACTCAATCTAACATAAATTCTTTTTTTGTAAAAATTATTATGAATTATTTATAAATATCCATAAGTTAAAATAACCTTAATCAAACTTTAATATTATGAACTTTGATTTCATTGAATATCATTTAAACCCCATGAAAAATAACATTTATTATATGCCAAAAATTATTGATTGTGTGAACAACCATAATCAAATATTCTATTAAAGTTATATAAATTTCTATCAAATTTTTACCATTTAATTCCTAAAGAAAATACACAAGTTTTTCAACCCAATTTATAGAAATATTTTAATTATTCAATTACGGATTTTTTTTTTCCTCTCTCTCTCTCTTCAAATTTGAACTTGTGTTTTATTTTTTAAACCATGAATAAAAGCAATTGCATTATGAGTTTTATAATTTTTTTATGTAGCACAATGTATTTTTTTATAACTTTTGAACTATGTATTATAATATTTTTTTGGTAACTTTTGAACTCTTAAGATTGAGATTTCAAATTTAGCACCTTTGAAGAAAACCCCATCATAAATTATTGTTTTGTATGGATTTTATTAAATGAAAAAAATCAACAAAGGGTTATTCAGGACATGTTTGCAAACTTTCATTATTTGGTTTTAAACCTTAAATTCAAGTGAGAAAATATGACCTTTGAGCATAGCCCAATTTAAATGAAAAATCCAATGTTTATGTTGAAAAAATATACAATAATTTAGCTTCAAACATATCAAAATATTAAATTTTGAATTAGCTAAGCACAAAATTATTAATACCCATTTACACAACAAAGTTGAAAATGTTTCTTTTAAACCAATTAATTTTAAATGCATTTTAACATTTGGGCCGCCAATTGTTATTTGATATTGGGGTTTTTTTTTAATTTTTTAATTTCGCAAATCACATCAATAATTTGAAGAATTGAAAATGAGAAAGATGAGAACCTACTAATGTGTAACCACCAAGACAAATCATTATGATTCATTAACTGAAAATTAAAAATAATCAATTGCATTATATTCATTAAATTTTTCCAAAGGTCTCTTAGGGCCCAAAAAAATGTGCATTTTCACAATTCATTGTAGTATTTAATTGAACTCACTGTATATGATATTACACATCATTGAAAATTTCCAATGTAAATTAATTTATTACTCGTCACTAAATATGTTTTTAAAACATTTTCATAATGTTGCTCTAAAATGATTTATGTCAAATTTTTAATTATTATTATATCAAAATGTTACAAAAAATAATTTTCACAAACATTTTGTGCAAATTTATCATGAATGAGCAATAATATCATGAAAACTAAATGATTATTACTACTTGTTAATCACAAGCAACATTAGTCACAAACAACAATTATAAATGGATGGAAAAGAAAGTTAACAAAATATTGGTTCATACATTTACCCACCATATACATATTATCGCTTGTAACTAATTTACAATTAAATTGGTCAATTTTTTGTTCCTAAAATATGTTGCCATGTATCATTAACATAATATATTCTCCCTATTATTATTTTATTTATGTGATTATCTTGAACATGGAAGGGGAGAAGTTAGGATTTGGGTGAAAGCACACTACGCCCCCCAAAAATTATAGTCATAAAAACATAAATTTTGCAATGTGGTTTACTTGGGTACATGTGGACATCACATCTCAAATTATTTTTGTTCATTTCAAGTATATTGCATTAACTTTAGACTTAAACTAATTATTTTAAAAGAAATTTCAATAAACATTTATAAACCTAAACATATGAAGTATATTTGTGTTTAAAAAATTCACATCACTGAGTATGAAAAATTGCAAGTATATTTCAAAATTAAAGTTATGGGTGGAGTTTTATAATGATTTTTTTAGTGGTGAATGATATTGATGTACATGAACTAAATTTAAGGCCATTTAGAAGTTTACAATTTTTAATTGAAAATTCATTTGAAAAATGTGTTTTTTGCATTTCCTGAACAATAAATGCGTAATAAATTTTTATTTTTGAAAAAAAAACCCATTACCTTAATAAAAAGAAAAAGATTTTATAAGTGGGCATTATATTATTTTTTCATTTTTCTTTGGTTTGGTAATGTGTCATGAATCACAAACATGAAACCCCAAGGTCGTTGAAAAGATGTACGTTATATAATGTATACACATTGATTTTATCCAATTCTTTTCATCTAATCATTGGATCAAGTTTCACTTTGATTCAAAATGAACTTTGAGTTCCAAAATGTTGTCGTGTACATTCTAAAGTTCTTTTTCTTATGTTTAAGGTTTTCAAAAGATGTCATCAAAATTTCAGTTTACTACACACCTATTATATTTATTATACATCATTTTTTTGGATGAAAAGTGGTTCACCCATCCTATGTTTTCACCCATTTGGCCATGTGAAAATACACATATTTGTTCATACCTTTTAACATCATGTGATTTCCAATGACCCATGTGTGATATTTGACGAAAAATGTGATAATGACATGTGGCATAATTTCAAATTATTAATTGAAATGTTTTATTCGTATTGTTATTCAATTTAAGCCATTCATTTGGACAAGTCATGATGTTAACACATGACAAATATTAAAATATTGCTTGAATATTTTTATTTGTATTATTATTTAATCTAAATCAGTCATTTGGATTAATCATGATGTTAACACATGACATAATATCATAATATTGTTTGAATTTTTTTATTCGTATTATTATTCAATTTACATTAATCATTTGGATTGGTCATGATGTTAACACATGGCATAATATAGTGACATGTGGCATAATTTTTTAAGATCTGCAATAATAAAATTATATGTGAAATTATGTTGTTTATAATATATTGCAAAAATGCCCCACTATAAAATTCCATCAACCAACAATATTTGTGACAAACATTATTATATATAAATGTCAAATGAAATACATGTGTATCCCAAACAAATGTGTAATAATGAAATTTGCATTGGTTCTTGGAATATTGAAAGTAAATATATGTTTTTAACCATCTACCCTCCCTCCTATTTGTCCAAATATTTCCATTGATAAGGAAAACCTACAAATGTTATAATTATGTTTCAAAATACTTGCCAATTTTGTAATCTAACCTACTTTCAAAATCATCATATGAAAGTTTTTCTTTTTCGCAACAAATATCATAGACTAAAACAATGTTCAACAAGTTGCTATGTACTATATCACCAGGCTAGATTTCCATCACCCAAGGCCAATAACCATTCATAATTTTGATATCTAGGTTGTTGGTTCTAAATTTTTTTATTTTTCTTCGTTCTAGGCAATTCACTTCCTAAGATATTTCCAATATTTCATTTGCAACAAAGTCTACAACATCATTAAAAAAATTAGACTTTAGTGTGTCCACTTGTGGCAAGCGTGTACAATGTCTAGTTACCAACAAACTCTAACTACCATAACTCACCTATACACAAAGAACTAGAAACTTATTTTTTGTTTTGTGATTTAATCTTGGTTTTTATAAAAAAAAATTAATTACAAACCTCTTATCCTAGTCAAAAGCAGACCCTATTGCTCTCCTTTGCACTTCTACATGGATGCAACTTCTTTACCCATTAAATGGAATGCTTGTAGATGTTGTTCCATGTTAACCCAATAACCTCCCAATGCAAATTAATCTACATTTATTATTAACAACCTATGTTATTATTCCAACATAGGTGCAATACATACTGCATTAATGTATTGCATTAATGCGCTACAATCACCAATAAACTACATAATTTGATATTGTGCATTAGACAATGTTGCACAAATTTTGAAAGTTTGGATCCAAGAAAGATGTTTTCTTCGGCCATCCTCTCAAAATGTAAATATTTTTTTAATGTATAATGTTCAATATTAAAAATTTATAAGTGAAAGTTAAAAGGCAAAAATCCATATTAAATTTAAATATAATAAATATTGACCATCATCAAACACATTGTAATGATAAAAAAATCTAAATCTACACATTCTTGTATGTGTAACAATCAAATGAATTGACCTACACAATATCAAAATGTGTTTTTCATGATAACATCCATAATTACATTTATAATTGTATATGCATGAACAACTTCATAATTAATTAATAAAATAAAATGTGTCACATATAACACTTAATTATTTGGTCATAAACATAAATATGATTATGACTTTTGTGACTACATGCTCATAAAACACATCACATTAATTAATATGATATAATATTTATAATGAATATATAATAACGTTTTATTTAATTTTTAATTTAAATAAATTATTATTATATAAATTATTATCTTCATCATATATTTTTTTTAACATGTCATTACCTAAGCAACTAGGTAACTTAGGGAAGTAAAAAATATTCAATTAGGATTCGATTTAATCATTGATCATCATTTTGTTAATTTGTAAACTTTGATCTTTGGATCATAAGGATGGAAATTAACTCATTTATCAACAAACCACCCCACTTATTGTGAAAACATAATGGTGTGCATTTAATTTAACCCTTTTTTCATCAAAATGTTACACAATTACCAATTTTAATATTTAATGTATTATTGAAAATTTGTCCAAATAAAAAATTAAAAAATTATTCTTAATTTTTTTCATGGATGTACACATTTATATATATATATATATTTCAAAATGGAAATTTATTTGAAAAAAAAAACACTTAAATTTTGTCATTAAATAATATTTCAATGTTCATTCTTAAAAAAAACATTCATGCACATGATTTATGAATGAAAAATATTTTATGTTTAACATAATAATAAATAAATGATATATCTCCCATATCTTAACGTTGTGTTTGATTTTTAAATTATATTAATTTTTTTGGAAATATAATATATAATTTGTTCGCATATAATATTTATAAAGCATAATTTTTAAATATTTAATCTAATTTTAATTTACAACATATCAGATAATGTTATGTAAGTCATAATTTTATGTTGCACAAATGTCAACTTTAATATTTGGTATTCTATTGATATTTAAATCCAAATGAAAAAATGAAAAAAAAAAGTTTTCAACAATGTACACACACACACATATCATAAATATATATATTTTTTAAGTTATTATATGATTCATGTTTAAATTTGTAAGATATCAATTTAGAATAACTTCATTTTGTGCTAACCAGTAGTTATTATTGTCCTTTCCCTTCCCTTGGTCTACTATGTTGAATTATGAATATGTTTGGTGGCATCCCTTTAAGTTTTGAATTGGACCAAAGTCTTGGGTTTTTTATTGTTTTTAATGGATAGTCTCACCTTCTATTCCCTCACTTCAAATCCCAATTTTTTACAAAGTGTGCCTTCCCACTAACAATCCTAGTTTTGCCATAGTTACTTTTTTTTTTCTAGGACTATACCATTACCTTCAACAAATAATAGAAATATTATTCATTGGTTACTATCCACAAATTAAATAAACAATTCCAACAACAATCCAATTTTTTGTCAAATAACCATTCCACTTATATCACAACTTATGATTATTCAAGAAAATTAAAATTCAATTTTCATAACCAAAGTGTTCTTGGAATGTGATCCCCATCATGGTCATCATGGTCATGTATAATCATGAATTTGACTACCAAGCAGGGTAGCTAGGTAAAACAAATAAACATTAAACATCAAAAGAGGGAAAGAAAAAGTTGTTATCTAAAGGTAGTCCTACCATTGCCTTCAAACATCATTTGTAAAAAAAAGTCCCTAGATAGGTTAATTGATTGAAACTTTATTAAAAGATGAAGCTATTTTGGTTAATGAATTTTATTAGGGGATGAAAGTAAATTAAAAGATGATAAATAACATCTACCACTAGTAATTAAATAATTATTAAGATGCCCATTAAGCTAGTTAGGCTAGAAGATTTCTACCCTTAACAGGTGTAGCAAATTAATTCCACAAAAGTGGCAAATAATTGGATATCACTCAAAATCAATCAAGATTTATGGTTCTTTCCCATTCATGACCTAGCCATGTATAATGTTGATTATTGATATCTATCATTGTTCTAGATCCATCATGACACAAAATCTTGAATTTTTTGGGTATGATTATTGGGATTTTTACTTAACATGCTTCCAAATGATCAACAATTCTCCCTTCCAAAGGTTTTTATTCAAGTGGCCACATTTTGAAGTTCATCACATTGGGATTTTAAAATCATGTGAAAGCTTCAAATTCAAAATGGGTACCTATGAATTCATGGTAGATCATTGTTTGCATGATGTCCTATGTGGGGTTAACATTAACAATTTTGTTATTCCTTCAAGGGTTGTGCAACTCAAATAAATAAATTTTTGTTATACACCCATTCAAAAATTGATAACCCTAACCTTCATTATTGCATATTTCATAAGCACAACCCAATTAGCAATGCACAATGTGCATGGATCTTGGAACCTATGAGAATATTAATAATTAGTGTGTTATGGATGTAATTCAATTTTTTATTAGAAAACCTCAATCAACAAATGCTTTTGTAACACATGTGATTAACTTCTTGGATTAGTAGGTTTTTATGATTGTGATATAATTATGGTAATAATATTTTCCTAAGTAATGTTTCCATAATGTAATGCCTTTGCCATGTTGATGTGTTACCCTTAAACCTCAATAATCACCACTTTCTAAACACAATCACTTTTACTAGCTAAAAGTGGTTAGAAGTCTAAATTGGAATAAAGCCAACATAATTTTTTTATAAAAAACTATAAGAGCAATGTAAACTTGACATTTTTGATCAAATTCATTGAAGATTACAACATAATTACCATAACCTTCTAGACTTGTTTTTTGTTCCTTTTTACCAAATTGTATTAATTTCAATAGGTTTTAATCTATTCTTTAAAAAATTATTCTGAATACCTATTTGGTTACACAAGTTTTTTATTCATAAACCTATTCAATTCACCATCTTTGGTCCATGTATGAATTGTGAAAGTTTAATGAAGTTGATACAACAAAATTAAGAAACACACAATGAAAATCTATAGAGACTACAATTTAAAGATGCCATAAAACTTCACATTTTCAAAATTCGTAAATTTTGGAATCTATAACTCATTTTAATGAGAATTTCAACATATTGATTGGCTATCCAGTCACAAGTTATAAACCATAACCTTTGACCTTCATTTCATTATAATTAGCCCACCAAATATTTACATTAGTTTTAATTGACGCAATGATTTCATAATGTCTCATTTTTTGGATGAAAATGTCATAATTTTTCTCTTTGTGAATAAAAAAATAACATTTCAATTCTCAATTTGATTAACTTTGCTTGGTAATGGGTTTGAGGCTATTGGTTACTAAAAATAGTGTTGGTGTTCCCACACCTCTGACTAAATTTTCTAATAATTGGCAACATTTTGTTGGTCCATAATTGTGACTTTCAATGTTTTATTATGAACATTCCCAATGGCAAATACTAATGTATCTTGGGAAAACTTTTGAAGTGAATTTTTTTTGGAAGTATTTTGGTCAAACATGTTTTAAAATATTTAAAGTTAATAATTCATATCGCTTTTTATGGTCTTCATTAAGCCTTGCCTTTCATAGCAATACAAAACAAAGGTCAACTTAAAAGAGAACATAAGCTTAACTATTTGTGTTCAAAACCAAAGGGAAAATTCATCAATACCTTTAAAAAGTTTTAAAACTTAATTATTTAGATAATTGACTTAAGAATTTAAAAAACTTAGAATTGGAAACTTGTTAAATTTAAACAAGAAAACCTCTAAAAAAAAACATATTATCATATAAAGAGTTTTAAATATTTTGGGTTTTCTTAGGCAATTTGGGTTTATATATGATCATCACATGAACTTATGTACTACTTGAACCAAGTAGGTATAATGTAGTACTCAACACAAATATTATACAACTTCAATTCTATGAAAATTCTCTCCTAAGGTGAAGATAATAATTTGAAAAAGTGGCAATTATACAAGGTAAAAAAAATTAAAGCTAATAAAATATAATAATAATAATAATGAAATACTATTGAATGATGTGTAAGACACATGGGTTTTTTTCAACAATTTTTGGAGGCCAAAAATGTTACTACCATGTAATTTGTAAATGGCAAAACAAAGTTTGCAACATAGAAATTTTGAAGGTGCAATCTCAAGCATTTGATTATTATATTTTGCTAGTTTTGGGGTCTAGGGTTTCCATAATGTAATTGCTCATTTGCCCACTAAGAATATTTTGAATATATTTCTTTTGATGATAAATGTTTTTTTAACATAACATTTTTGGTGATCAACATGCTTTATAAAACTTTATTTGGGTGGTACACAACTAGTTAAGAACATCAATAGAACCAAATTTCCCATACATATAAATTGCTTAAATCAAATTATTTAAAATTTAATAATAAATAAATTTTTTTGGGCAATCGAACCTTGACCATACAGATCTTGCCCATGAAACAAGGAAGATTTTCACCTTCATGCATTAAAAAAAAACCAAACAAAGACCCTCAATTTTGAAATGTTCAACCCAACACCCATAAGAACATTCACATCTTTTTTTTTGCCCAACATCAAAATTGAAAAACAAATTGCCTTTGGGACCATTGACTACCACACAAAGAAAAATAAATCAAAACATGTCTTGCTTATTGGTAGTTTAAAAAAATGAAACAACTAGAAATGAATCTTAAAAGGTGCTTTAAAGTTTATATCAAAACTAACACTAATTATTTGTTGAACAGATTTGTTGTATAACAAAAGAGGTGAAATTTATGAATCTATTTAGTATTTCACCTTCTCCTCTTTCCAATATAAGATAACATCATGGTATGGAAGAGTAGATAGGCTAAAAACATTATAGTTGAACATGAGAACAAAAACATCAAGATGTGTTGTCAAACATTTCACAAATTGTTTTTCATGAAGGTTAAATTGTTGAATGTCTAAGGTCATTTTCCATAGGACCTAAGACTTGAACCAAAGCTATTTCATCAAGCTTGTTATATTCATTCAACTTACATGCCAAAATGGGGGGGCTATTAATCTTCATCCACAACTTGGAAATTAGGTTTTTATTAAAACCTTTAGCCATATTGATTTTGCATTATGAGTCATGGTTAGCGAGAAAAATGAAAATTGCACATCAAGTTGTTGTAAGTCGAATAATTGAAGAATAAAAACTCCAATTTTGTTTCTCCTTCCAATGCAAAACATAGCCTTGATAAATGCCTAGTTGATTGGAAATGCAACATCAAAATTTTCTTTATTTAGCTAATATTGGGGATAAACCACTCCCATTGCATTCATGAATTCATGATTTGGAAATTGCATTTTTTAAATCAAAATTTGGGTTGCCTCTTTACATGCACATTTGACCTTGGATTCCACTGGAATTGCATCTTCTTTCTAAATTAGATCACATAATCCATTAGCAACCTTGCATGCACACCAAAAGTCCATTCACCAGTCTTCATCCCAAGGATTTCTTGCAAATGTGCAAAATTAGACCACCACCTTAAAGGCAACTATTCATTAGAATGGTTGATCATATAATTGAAGGCATTGAAATTGGATATTCAAAACAAGAATATGGATTAGTGTATAACCTAAAGAACTTAGGTTTTGCAAGCTTGATAACATTCATAGATTCAATAATGAACATGTCTAGACATTGTGTGAATTTGATCAAAATATGCACCACCTCCAATATGGGCAAAAGGAAAAGTAGACTAAGAATCAATTCAAGGTCACCAAAGAAAAACAAGGTTGTCTTGAACAACTTTGTTCTTCATTGAATCTAAATGCATTTTCACAATGAGAAACTTGTATTCTAACATAACACATTTTAGAAGGCAAATAACATATTGATTTAATATGTCTTCACATTCTAGAGTAGTTTTTGACTTTTAATAGTAAATTTTTTTGCAAGTTTGAAAAACTTAAGGTACTTTTCGAGGTTGTGAACAAAGAATGCATATAACTCTTATAATATTGTTTCAATGTGAGATACTAGAGGTAACTTTGACAAAACAATGACAACCAAATTAATTCAATGTGCCACATAGTGCACTTGTATTTTATTTTATTTGAACACTAATGCTTGTGTGATGACCTTAAAACAAAAAATCACCATCACAACCAAGATAGACACACTGAGAAGTGAATTGCTCCTTAGCTATATTTTTAAACTTAACCA
>Ga0116229_10008047_pt1 | contig 16504 bp, 7 predicted proteins | sample S1TSphgellanicum_3_FD_87313 | JGI IMG/M metagenome (GOLD analysis project Ga0116229, IMG submission 87313) | Host-associated microbial communities from peat moss isolated from Minnesota, USA - S1T2_Fc - Sphagnum magellanicum MG | ecosystem: Host-associated > Plants > Peat moss > Unclassified...
CGTAAGCAAAGGCAAGTAAGTAATTACGTAAGTAAAAGGTAGTAAGTTAAAGCAAGTAAAAATAAAAGTGAAGTAAACTTAAGGTAATAAGTAGCCTAAGTAGCTCATGGGGTAGTATGAGCCCTAGAAGACTTTTGCAATAGTCTTTTCAAGGGCTCACAAATTTACACGTCAATATCACTAATTATTTATTATTAAGGGGCCAAAAAAAAAAAAAACCTTGAGTGTGATGGTGGGCCAGAGGTGCTTAGCCCACTCGTGCTGGCCCATCGTCTGTGCCTTGCAGGCACGGGTTACCACTAGTTAATATGTAAATTTGAAAATTACAAACCAAACCCCAAAAAATTACATGGGTATGACCATATATAGTATATTGGATTTTTTATTTTATTTTTAAAAGGAAAAAAACTGAAAATAAGAAATAAAGGAAATAGAAAATCAAACATCATCTTTTGGAATTTTGAAGACCAAAAAGAATGGAAAAATAGGGGGAAAACAAAAAAACAAATTTAGGACAAACATAATAAAAGGAAAAAAAGAATTTATAGCATTTAGAAAAAAAAGGGGCAAAAAAACCCGAAAAAATCTTTTATCCTTAAAGAAACAAAAAAAAGGAAAACAAAACAACGAAAAGGAAACAAAAACTAGAATTCTACTTCTTGAATTAATAATAACAAGAAAAAAAATCCTTTAAGAAAAAAAAAGAAAAACAAAAGAAAACAAACTTCTTCTTCTAGAATTTTAGAGTACAACAAATTTAAAAAGCAAGAAAAAAACAAAAAGAGTCTTTGTCTTCAATTTTTTTTTTTTTCATCTTTTTTTATAAAAATTTCCACTTCTTTTTTTAAATTCTTTTTCTTCTTTTTTTTCTTTTTCTTAGTTTCCTTTGTGTTTGTACTTTCAAACCAAAAAATTAAAAAAACAAGGAAAATGATAAAGACATACCTTGCTTGATGTGTATAATTAATGATGATGCAACAAGAAATGGTAGCAAAGCACAATGATGTGATGAAAAAAAGAAAATGCTTGAAGAGGGAAAAGGAAAATAGAAAAAAAATGAAATGATAAAGAAGTTGTAACAATAGAGGAAAACAAAGAAACAAAAGATGAAAAAAAAACTACAATAGCAACAAAAATGAAAGAAAAAAATCTATAGCACAAACAAAAGAGGAAAAAAAAAAAAAAATAGCAGTAAAAAAAAAGAGGGGAAAAAAATGATGAAGAAAAGCTATAACAACAATGGAAAAGAACAAAAAAAAGAAGAAGAAGGAAAAGGAAGGAAAAAAGGGGGGATTTTTTTTGAAATCTTAGGGAAGGGTGGGCCAATGGAAAAAAAAAAAATCCCCACCTCAATGTTTGGTTTGGTTTAGGTTAAATGATTTGGGTTCATCCCAAAATGGCCAAAACAGTTTCATCGACAATTGGTGCATTAGCAGGTGCTTGTTCATTCAAGCCCTAATAACAAACCCTTGGACCAATCATTGTGATGAACCAATTAGAAACATTTAGCAAAACTCAAATCACATTTATTACACTATTTTTTTGCACGTGCATAAGGTTACTATGGCCTTTACTAAGCAACACAAATGATGCAATTATGTTAAACCAAAACCATTTTCTTGAATCAAACTGGGATATTTTGACATTTTTTCATCTAATTGAAAAATTATGCAAGATCACATATTGAGCACCAATAGAAATGGTCTTAGAATAGATACCCAAGTTTGTGATTGTGTTGTGGTTATCCATAGCTTGTAAATGATGCCATGTTTCCCAAGAAGTTTTAGTTATTAAGTGTAGGGTAAAGCAAGAGGCTATGGATTTTACCAAATGGAGATACTAATGTTGGGCAGGCACTAGAAAAGAGGTGAGAATTGACTAAGGTTCAAGTGGGTTTTCAACTTGAAAATCTTAAGGGCATTTTGAAACTTGTCCTACTATTCTCACTAGGCTAAGAATCGCTTATTTGAAACCTTTTCATTTAAATAATTTTAATCAACGAGGTTAGGGTGTTAGTAGTCAGCAAATGTACTATTAGTAGTGGTACCTAGGTTTAAAAAATAAAATAAAATAAGGTTTGTAGTTTATAGGAAGCAACACGAAGCCATTGTTTTTGTGGAGTTGCCCCTTGCTGCTTATTACTTCTTTTTCTTTCTCCTTATAAATGAGGAAAATGTTTAGTGTTTTGGAGTGTGATTAAGTGTTTTTTTTTTTAAAAAAAAATTTAGTCAATCTTCTTGTGCTCTTGTTGTTACTTGTTAGTCTCGATGTTTGTTGTTGCTTTCTTGTTGTGTGTTTTTGTTATTCATTGGCACATCATTGAAATGTTTTTTTATTGCTTGTTGGTACCTTTTTGTTATGTTGCATGCTTTGGTTGTTCATCAACTTCTCCCTGTTGTGTTTGTTAGTGTTCATCAATGCATTCTTGTTGTGTGTTCTTGTTGCTTGTTGATGTCTCTTTGTTCGTTAGCACCCCTTTGTTTAGTTTAAGTACCTCTTGGACCTTTGGTGCTTTTTGTTACTTCTTTGTTGTGTGCTTTTATTGCATGTTGGCACCTCCTTATTATGTGCTCTTGATGTGCATTTGGTCATTTTCAAATTAATATTTCCCTTTTGCACTTTTATTGCTTCTTGGCACCTCCTTATTGTGTGCTCTTGATGTTCATTTGGTCCCTTTCAAATTAATATTTCCCCTTTACACTTTTTTATGCAAGTGTGGAAGAAGACAAATTTCAACTTATTTTTCAACTCCAAGGTTTTTATTTTGTATTATTTTGTAATTTTTTTTCAAATGTGGTTTTTTCCTTATTTTTTAATCATTATTTTCAGTTTTTGACTTCTTGAAGGTGTGTTTCCAATTTTTTTTTAGTTTAATTTTTAAAAGTTAGCCATGTTTTTAGAAAAAAAATTATCCATGTTAATTATTTGGCATATTGTGTGTGATGTGTGATGTGTAGGACCAAAATCTGACTTGCACATAAAATTTCACACATAAAAACTTGTTTTTTCACATTTTTTACTTCCAAAATTTTATAAATACTTGTAATTGCCTTATTTGTTTGTAATTGACTTGAAATTTTTTATTTGATATCATTTGCATTGATTAGACAATTAAAACTGAAACCCATAATTTTAGTAAATATTATATCTGTATTTTATTTCTTGTCCAACCTATTTAACATTTGTTGAAAAATGGAATCAAGTGAAAATGAAAATGAAATTTTAATTAATGTTGAAAATGAAATTTGTTTCAAATGAATGGAATATGCATGATGAAAATTTTCAAACAAAACAAAGTATAGTAGAAGAAATAACAAAAGAAATGAAAGAAAGGAAATGGAAATTAATTTTCAAAAATTGCATGTTCAAAGAAAAATATGAAAATATCATAATAGGAATGCAATTTGTTAGATTTTTTTAATGTAAATGATGACAAAAAAAAGTTGATCTTGGAAACCCTCAAGTCATAAGATGTTTGCTTTGTTACAGTAGTTTCGTACATGCTTTTAATCCCAAAAAAAAAAAAAAAACTTCTAACATATTATAAAACATATGGAATAACAACTTTGAAAAAAACATGTGGATGGGGACAATGTTGTAATTGTCGAAAACATTTAGGAAGAGGTAAATGGTCTAATAAAAACAACTCTTGAAACATAACTAGTATAAAATAATAATAATGTGTTAGGGAGTGCAATATTTATAAAAAAAATTATTGGAAAAGATCCTTTTAAAAATGATTATGAACAACATTAAAACATTTTGCAAGACCTTAGCCTTTTAATTGTGAAAAATCAATTGCCATTGTAATTTGTGAAAGTATTTGGTTCAAACGTTTAAATTTACATTTGTGTCTTCAAGTTGTTCTCCTTTCCAAAAAATAGTTTTCTCATGAGATTGTACTTAAATTGGTGGAAAAAACAAAACAAGAATTGTTTTACCAAAATTGGTAGATTGTATATTTGCAACAACAAGTTCTGACTTATGCATGTCCAAGAACCACATTATATTTTGGCTTTTGTGATTAACTCCTTGGGATTTGATTGGTAGCTTAAACAAATGACTATTGGGTTGTTTAAAACAATAAAAATTGTTAGTCAAGCCTTAGCCAAAAATCTAACAAAATTGTTTGATCAATATGGATTAAGAGAAAAGAACATTGCATATGTGAAAGATGAGGCATGTTTAAATGTAATGACAAAATTTTGAAATCAATTGTGAAATGTGAAGTTTTAAATTTAGATGAAAGTTTCTAAGCCATTTTTTTTTGCCATAATTTTTTAAAACATGTTAATATGCTACTCATGAAAAGGTTTGTAAAAACATTAAATTTATTTCCATCAAGTCTGCCCAATCAAACTTGCATCAATGTATAACTAAGCTTAAAAAATCAAGGAAGAGTAGATAGAAATGGAATGAGGCATGTATAAATTCAAACATTCACCCTAGAAAATTGAATATTCCAATGAAGACAAGATGAATTTTTGATATTTTACAAACTATTTTTAAAACAAAAATTATGCTTGTTTGATACATATATTAATATTGCATGTATAATTTTAGTTGCTAGTGTATTAATAAAACCATTATGTTTTAAGAGGCCTTGCAATTCAAATATGTTATTATCTTTGGTTTCAATAGGTAAAATATTGTTAAAATCAATGGTAAGATGTCATTTGTTCTTATTTGGCATAGTTTAAAAATAATTGTGGATTGTTTTTTGGTGAGGTTTTTTTAAAAAATTCAAATATTTATGAACTAATTTTTATTGTTTTCCTAGATTATAGGTCTTTTTGGGCTTTATTTTTTGGTTTCCCAACCATATATATATATATTGGGTTGGATAATTGAAACAAAATTGTCAATTGGTTTCATTTGTGTTCAAACTTATAAAAATTGGTGATGGGTGGTTTTTTATATTTTTACGAAAATCATCATTTCAGTTCTTCCCAAGATTTGAAAATTTTGACCTTATATATATATAGACTTATAAAAATTGATCATGGCATCACATTGATTTTTTTATAATCAAATTGATTTTCAAATAAGGAAATTTTCATAAATGTGATAACAACTACTTTTTATTTCTAATTTTCACAATTTGGATCTCAAATTTATGAAGAAAATATGGGGTGTTAGGTGTAAGGGGGTTTAATCTTCGACGATGGGTGAATTCAAATAGATTAGGATTTCAAGTTTAGATCTTGAATTGTTGCATCTTTGCTTTTGAAATACAAAGAAGTTTTGTAAAACCCTAGGTGGTGCACTCATCAAATTTTTATCCCTAAAAGAAAACTAAAAATGAAGAAAATATTAGGTTGGAACCAGAAAGAAAGAGGTTTCGAGTTTTTTTTTTTTTCAAAATTTTAAAAGCGAATGAACTATCATTCATCCTCTTCGTGCGTTTTTTATGTTGCTCCTTTATTTGTTATGTTCAAAAAGCATTTATAACCTTCCAATTTGCACATCAAATGACACAAAAATCAATCAATTTGGTTAAAGAATGAAAAAAATATATTGAAAAAAATTTGGTGATAGATACATGTTTGTTGATGAACAATTTTACCTTAATACACTCATAACCAAATTTTGGTTTTTTTAAATTAAAAAAAAACAAAAAACAAAATAATTGATTTTTGGTAACTTGATGCTATTTTTGTGAAAATTGTTGATTCAATTATCAATGTAGTCTAGATAACAAAAATTGAGAGCACTTCATAAAGTGGAATGCCCTTAGGTTCATTGTGAGAACTAATTTGAGAATTGAAAGTCTTAGTGAAAGTCATCCAACATTAGTAAAAAATTATTTCAATTTGTTTAGTGTAAGGTAAAAACCACCCGCCATGGAACATGTATTTGTCACCAAACATTTTCCTCATTCTTTAACCAAATTGAGGCATTTTTGTGTTATTGAGTGGGCAAACTAGAGGGTTACAAATGTTCTTTGAACATCACAAATAAAAGAGTACCATTTAAAAATTAAAATTTAAAAAAAAAAAAACCCACATGAAAAAATAAGTGATAGCTTGTTTAAAAAAAAAAATTTAATTGATTTTAGATTTCTCCTTTAGTTCAAGCCCATATTTTTCTCAATTTTTAATCTGTTTTGAGTGATTTAAAACATATGAGTGCACCAACTAAAACTTTACAAAAACTTGCTTTCATTCAAAAAACAATAATGTAATAAAAAAATAACAAATCATATATATTAATTCACTTGGTCAGTTAGTCAGTCTGTGACAGGGTTTGGGAAGGAGGTTTTGTGTTTTCGCGAGCTTAACGCTATAGGCAGGACAATGGTAGCGGATTTTAAATGAAAGTAGGCCAGTGCAGGCGGGCTGGGCACGGGAGAGGACAGGTCAAGGAGATCAGGTTTTTACCGAGGGCTCTGAAAGTTCCTTCCCCTAACTCCGTACAGAGAGTGGCCACGGACAGTTTTTAAAAAAAACCAAAAACATCAACCAAACATTGTTGAAATAACACACCTATGCATTATGCACGGGGTTCACACTAGTTTAAATATGAAGTCTTCATCTATTTTAATTCACCTGTCATCAAACATAAAAGCCCCCTTACACCAAACCAAACATCCCATAATTTCCCCCATTCCTTTATTGAATTGAGCCGATTTTTGTAAGGTGAAAAACGTTAGGTGCAGGGCTACAAAGAAGGATCGAGGAAATAACAATTTGACCCTATTTTCACATAGCCAGATAAATGATATTAATAACAATAATAATACATAATACACAAATAACTAAATAAATAAATGATTAGTTTTTATTTATTTATTCAAAGGCTGTAAATAGAGCAGTTTTTTTTTAATTAAATTTTATTTTTCAATTTTATGATGTAGCTGCTGAAGTGGCAATCTCCACTGAAGACGATTTAGCCAGATTTTGATTTCAAAAAATGAAAGTAAAAAAAATAAAAATTATCATCCTTCTTATTTCTGAGCTACTTACTGGAACTTTATTAGAACAGAATCTGGCGATTTTTTTTGAAATTTTAATAAATTAATAATTTTATGGAAATTTAGCGTCTTTAAAACCCCCAAAGAAAACACTAAATTTTCTCCATTTTGAGAGATGAAAAAAATCGCCATTTGATTTGGCGAAAAGAAAAATTGCCCCTCCAAAACAAACAACCAAACAAACCAAAAAACATTTTTAAAAAAAAAAATTCGCTTTAAAAATAGTGGTAGACTTTGGTGACCGAAAATGGCACAGGAAATCGACCAATGAAAATCAAGCGCGTACGAAATCGACCAATCGAAAGCAAGCGCGTACGAAAATCGACCAATCAGATGCCGAGCTGCAGAACCAAAGCGAAAAAAATGCCAAGAAACGAGCGAGAACCCTAAGGAGCGCACCGTGCAGAGAGAGAGAGAGAGAGAACGCGCACTGCATGTGTATGTTTACGTTGCCGTCGCGTCGGAAAAGAAAGAGAGAGAAAGAGAGATTAGTAATACTACTATATTAGTACTAGTGCTGCAGTTTTTGTTAGTTAGTTTTTTTTGCTTTTTTGGTGTCAGAGAGAAGGATCATTACTATTGCTTTGCTTGTCTCTTTTCTTTTGTTTGTTGTTTCAAAGAGTAGTAGTAATATCAGGGAAGAAGGAGAGGTTGCTGGTGATGGTTGTGTGACCGACCGACCGATAGTTATAGTAGTCGTCATAAGAAGTCGTCGTCGTCGTCGTCGTTTGAAGACTTTGTTTGTTCCTTTGCAGCGTTTTAGGAGAAGAAAAAAAGTTGCCACTGCTCTGGTTATTTCTTTGCAGCGTCGTTCAGGGATTGAAATTGAGAACGTCTGTCTGTTCGGAAACGTGTTTGGAATTCTGCTGTGACTGGTTCTCAGTCAAGAGGTTGGCTTTGTTTTAAAGCTACAGAGGAAGGGGAAGAGGAGGACGGTTTATTTGAAGACAAACGCGCGGGCGATCAAATCCTGTGGAAAGGTGGACTCTCTCTCTCTCTCTCTCTCATGCTTTTCAGGCGCAGCAGGTTTTGTCCACTCTTTTGCAGCCTTGCTTTTCTCATCGTAGCTATCATGTGATGGTTTGAGAATCGATTCTCTGGTGTTGTGGCTTGCCTTTGTTGATGAGGGAAGAAATGTAATCAAAGAGGCTGTTTTTTTGTTCCTCTGCTGCTACTTAGGGGGCGCGCTTTCTTTCTTTCAGTGTTGACGAAGTTAAGACCACCACGAGAAAGTAGTGAGGATGTCTGCTTGCCTTCATAGAAGAAGAGAGGATTAGAAATCTGCTCTCAAAAGTGTAATATTGAATCGCACATATGTATGTTAGAGCATCTGTAGCGGTGCTCTGCAAAAATATTTCTCACATCCAAGTTTAGTTTAGTTATTTATTTTTTTCCCAACCCCACCGATAAAACTGGGACTACAAATAGGTAGGCGGGAGACCATAATAGCAAACCACCTGGACCAACCATGATGATTGGCCAATCAAAAGCAACAGGGAGCAGCAGTCAGATCATATTTATTGCACTCTTCTTTGGCAGGTGTTAAGCTTTTCTTTGCCTTTTACCAGCCTCAGCAGACTGTGAAAAAATGCTGTGCCAAAGCCATTTTGCTGAGCCAAACCAGCATGTTTTGACTTCTCTTCATCCAACTTTAATTTGCCGGGTCACATTTTGAGCACTGCTGGAGTTAGTCTTACCCCATGGCTCAAAGTGCATAAGAAGAAAAAATTGTCTTAGATAAATGTGAAGGGTCAAGGGGGGTGCTTGTTATTGTGTTGATTGCTATGATCAATCTGTAAGAATCTTTGACTGATTTATGTGTGTGCCTAAGTGCAGGTGTGATGAAAGCTTGTTCCAGATTATCTACTACATCATACAGAGGCATGGGTGAAGAACCACTGCAAAGAATATTATTGTGAGCACTGGAAGAAGAAGATGAAAAAATTTGCCCTCATGAAACTTGAGATTTTTGGAGGTTTGTTCTACTTCCATACTAGTTTGCAATTTCAATGTCAACTGCTTGTTATAATGGTAGAGAATTTTTATATAAGATCCTTTTGATGGAGAATCTGTAGAACAAAAAGGATCTGGGAGCACCACAATTTGTTTGCTTCCCTCCTTCCTTCCTTTAAAAGTATGGAGAAATTCTCAATTACTTTTGAAGATCTATTCTTTTTTCCTCCTCTAACTGCAGAATCAAAGATAGCTGCAATAAGTCTTGTATAAATTTTGGTTGAGTCTTCATAGATGACAAAGCACTGCAAATGAAGAGTTAATCAATCACTCAAGAATACATCTGCATCAAGGAAAAACCCAACTTCAAAGGAGTTTGCTAATCTCGAACTTGGAAGTCAAAAAAGTTGGATTTTTCCTAAGAGTTTTTTAGAATTTGTTTCTGAAGCATTATATAGCAAATAAGATTGTTGTTTCTCTCATGATCAGCTTGAGGAGAAAGTGGAACTCACTGGGAAAGCAGCATCATCCTGCCACAAACAGCAAGGGGAGGGGAGAGGTGAGTACAAAGAAAGGGAGGGTGTGCATGCCACTGATCCAGCACCTTCCTCTGACTGGCACAAGAAGCTTCACAGAAAGATAGACAGAGAGAAATCGCCAGTGCTTCAGCACACTACTAGCACAGCTTCTGTTGGAGTCAGGTGTGGAAATCAGTGTAGCTGTGTAAGCAAGCAAGGATCTGTGCTCTAAGTCATCAAATCACATTAGTCAGCACTGGAATGATGACCTCCTTGAATCCCTCTTTATCTGTCAAAGATTGCTTTGTCGATGATCCTGCCAGTGGGGGTGGCTTGAGCGAAAACAAAAAGTTCAGCTATGGGTTTTCAAGCTTGCGTGGAAAGAGGGCTTCTATGGAGGATTTCTATGAGGCCAAAATCTCAAAAATTGATGACCAGGTGATTGGGTTATTTGGAGTTTTTGATGGGCATGGTGGTTCACGGGCAGCGGAATATGTGAAGAAAAACCTGTTTGATAACTTGTTGAAGCATCCTAGATTTGTTGATGACACCAAGTTAGCCATAGTTGAGTCATACCAGCAGACGGACCAAGATTATTTAAAAACAGAGATTAATCAGAACAGGGATGCTGGGTCAACAGCTTCTACAGCTGTCTTAGTGGGGGACCATTTGCTTGTTGCCAATGTTGGTGATTCAAGGGCTGTGATTTGCAGAAGTGGTGAAGCATTTGCTCTGTCATCTGATCACAAGCCAAACCGACCTGATGAGCGGCAACGCATTGAGGATGCAGGAGGTGTTGTAATGTGGGTTGGCACTTGGCGAGTAGGCGGTGTTCTTGCAGTATCCCGTGCATTTGGTGACCGGCTGCTGAAGCAATATGTTGTTGCAGAGCCTGAGATCCAAGAGGATACAATTGAAAAGGGAGTTGATTTTCTGATTCTGGCCAGTGATGGACTGTGGGATGTGGTGACAAACCAGGAAGCAGTGTCAATGGTATTGTCCATTGAAGATGCTGAGGAGGCTGCTAAAGTACTCGGAGATGAAGCCTATCGCAGAGGAAGTGCTGACAACATCACATGTCTGATTGTTCGTTTCAATCATGACCATGCATGAGCAGGTTAATGAAAATCTGGCATTCTAAGAGACAAAGCAGTTGATATGGTTCCACATCATGAGTTGTGGAGATCTTTTCAACTGGACACATAAATAATCTTATCAGTGCTGAGCTCAGCTGTCTCTCTTCTGGGGGACTGAAAAGGTTTTTCTTTTCCGGAGATGGCAAAGAGCAACAATTGTGAATTATGCTGGGTGTCATGCTGCTAATTGGCAGGGATGGAGAAGAAGTAAAGCCTTACTACATAACACTCTGGTAAGTGGAGTCAGAAGACTGCACATGTGTGCTGCATGTGATAGCTTAACCAGCACTAGTTTAGAGGTTCCAAGCAATCTCCTTTGATTATTTCTTTTTTTTTGCTTATGTCAAATGTTGTACTTTAGGGGCACAATTGCTTACTCAGCACTGACCCAAAGGTTTTAAGTTATCTCCTTCCCCCAGCTTCCTTTTTTTTCCCTTCTGGTGTTATAATCTGTATTTGAAGGGATCAACTTTACAGCAGTTCGCAATGCTTTCTGTGATGCAACTGCCAAGAACTGTTTAGTGAACTGTTGTTTTTAACTTGTAATTCTCCCTGCCCCCACCCCTCAGGATAGTATATTACATCTAATGTATAACAGCCACCAGCTCTTTCTGTGGCATGGTGGTGACAGGAAAAGAAAATCTGGCAATTTTCTTTGTAGTTGATCTATCAATCAATGTGATTGTTTCAGCCCTGTAAAGTGTCTTCATGCCTATGGTCAAATGTGTGCTTATTTCACTCAAGAACTGGTTACTGTTGGCAAAAAAACTCAACAGTTGTTTTGTTCTTTTTTCTTAGTTTTTTTCTTTATCCTATAGTAGGAGTAGATTGTCTTTTGTTTATATTGCACTGTAGAGTGAATGACTCAGAGTTGGTTTGTTAAATACCTTGACCAAGACTACTACAGTAACATGTCTATGTAGCTACCTTGTAATGTCAATATATTGTAGCATTGAATTGTGGATCAAGGTTATGTTTTTCTGGGTAATGTTTCGTCTTCCATTATGTGAGTTACTTATTTCTCTTGGTCTGTGTCCTGCATCAGCTTGTCATCCTCAGTTGTTCTTTGGGATTTGTTCAGTGACCTATGTTGGAGGCTAGGTCGCTCCATGTCCTCGTAAACATGAGGTTGTGATCAAAAAACAAACTGAACAAGGTTATGCACGTGTTGATGCATTGTGTGTGTGTTTTTGGAGTATTCACTAACACTGTTTGTAAATATAATGAGTTGCCAATGCGGGAGTGCACATACATGCGTGTGTTGAGGCTTTTAGTGCATGTTTTGGGTATTTGTTACTACTGTTGTTGCAAAACAACAAGATGATTTTGCCGATAGGGTGCAGTCATAGTATAACGATGTATTACAACAAGTGCATCAAAGGAAACTCTGACTATTGAAATGAAGGTAATAAGAGAAGGAGGTGAAAAAGATCACATTCTATACCATCTCTTGAACTGCAGGCTGCAATAATCACATTCAGAAGGTTACAAGGGAGTTGCCAAAGGAGATTATTATGGAGGGTAGATGACTACAATTGATTTTGTTAATCTAATGAAGAAGAATTATTGCCTCTGCATGTTTTCTTGTAAAGGAACAAGAAGTATTGAAACCATTACAATGGTTTGAAAAATGAATATTGGCCATGTAACTTACAATGGTGACGTGAATCATATTTAAAAGCCTTCAAACAAGCACCATTGACAAAATCGAAGCAAAATAGTTGTGATAGGGTTCTTCCATTGTAAAAAAGGATAAGCAAAAATATATTTCCAACATTTGGTTGATCATGTAACTTACACTTGAAAGGAAACTCAAGCAAACCAAGTAATAAAAGGAAAATGTTTCATGCTTGCAACCTTTGCACTTGTTTCATAGCTTGCTCATCATCTCACCTAAATATGATCCACGGAACACTTCTCCAATTAGGCAAGGCACCATTGAGTGTGGATTTGGCAATTTGCTTTTCTCCTTGTGAGGTAATAAACTACGTTGTAAATCTATAATACCTTATAATGTCCACTCTCAAATATGTGGGATAATATAAGATGTTGGTTATGAAAAGGTTAAAAAAAGCTAGTATTATCCATAGTATGCATGTAACATATGATCACACCCAACCAACAAAACCACATGGTATATATATTTGCATTCATGAATATTGTCAAGGGGTAAAAATAATGCATAATTCTTTGCCCATCAAGTCTCATAATGGCTTTGGAAAAAGTTTTTGAAATGGACGTGAACATTATGAACTTCTCAATGCACCCATGTGGGTTTATATGAGTTTCACATGCTTAGGTTTGTTTGTGAAGCATATCATGTGACATAATTCAATTTGTCCACATATCAATGACTATTCATCACATATTGTTATGCATTAGATATGAACTTACTTGGGATTCATGGTCATGACATGGGAGTTTATAATAGCATGCTTAGACTACTTAATGACAAGAGGCTATCAAATTTTAGGTGTATAATAATTTGATTGAAACTTTATTTCAAGGATCAACATCAAGCAAAATGACGATTGAAAATAGCATCAAAGTACTTTAAAATGTGAATAAACTAAGTGGCATTTTTGACACACCATTCTTCTTTTCACAAATTTTTATGTACCATACCTGAAAGATGTGAACCATATATTTATTAATAAGATAAATCAAATAAATGACAAATATTAGAAATGGATTAACTATTTTCCCATACAACATGTTGGAGAAAACATGTGTGGGTTTTCTTTCATCCTTGAGTGGATGAATTTTTTTTTTTTGAAATGTTGGACGCGAGCTCAATGCTAGTGAGCTGAGTTAGCAATTTGAATTGGGTTTATCCATCTAAATTATTACAAATACATGGAATAATCTTAACCTACAAGTTTTGAATGTGTACATCATTATATGTTTACACTAGTGGAGTTGAACCATATGCATACTTATCTAATTCATTAAAATTTTAAATGTGAACAAAATTAGAGAAAGTAAAATTATAGGCCAATTTGATATGCACAAATACACACCCAAAAAATTTGAAATCCACATGCAATATGTCACAAAAATATATGGTATTGTAGATATGTCACCTCATCTATATGGGTGAATAACATAATCATTTATGGGAAGTTCCTGATTTATTAACAAGGTTTCAATGCCCAAAGAGTTGCAATTAGGCCAATCTGCATAATCTCGTGGATCGTCCACAGGACACTACACAAAAACCACCCATCCTTTCTTTGTAAGAGTCAAAGAATGCATGAATAGTTAGGGATTTTACTTGAACATTTTGATCTTTATCGAATTATATCAGCACAAGTGACATAAGGAAGTAACAAAAAGAACTTGATCAGAGGACAAATTAAGTCATTTGTCATTCCATTAGACACACTGATCTTAACATTAGAAGTCAGGTGACCATTCTTTCAGTCGTTGTGATCTTTAATTATTCAAGACTTGGGATATCCAAATTATGTACGAAATCACAAGCTTTGTTTGAGTTGCAAAGAAGAAATGGCTAACATTGAAGTTCATGAAACTCTGGCATTGTTGAAGCACTCCAAAGCAAAATCCACGACACGGCTTAATCATGGATATTATGTTTTCATTATTGGTTAAAGGAATGCTAGCGGCACTACGATATGTGTAATTAGTGCCAGGAGCCATTGGGCCCATTCCTGCTGGTTTCACGCATTGTGGAAAGGAAATGGCACATAGCTTCCCATCCATCAAAGCACACACTCATTAGTCGATGTTTGATTTTGCTCCAACTTCATTGAATATTGACACCATAGATGATAGACCTATTGCAAAAGCGAAATAACTTTTAGGTTGGAAAATACCTAACTCATCCCAAGATCTCATACACTTTTGTAGAAATGAAGCTTTTACATAAGCACAAAAATCAAACAAACAATAAAATAATCATACCCAATACTGGTAGGCTTGGAGGCATATTACACACATCTCCGTAGCTGCTGTTGTCTCAAATCGACAATCTCCCAAGCTCATTAAATCCTAGCAAGTTACATATTGTTATGCATTAGACTTCTACTCTGAAATTGCCTTTAGAAATGAGACGATGAAGACTTTATAAGTACAAATACAATGGATAAAGCAAAACGTAGTGTTGGATTTAAAATACGCACAATCATATTTTGGTAGTTACATGCTGCAAATTGATCCTCTTTGTACCCAGGTGGAAATCCCGTGTTTGCTTCGACACGTGCTGTATAATTTAGTCTAGGGAAATCTTGTAAAATATACCAAAAATGGAGTTGCTTGTTAGCACAAGTACTCATGTATTAGAAATAACATTGCCAAATTGAAATTATGACCTACTAAAATTGAGATTTTGTTTCAAATTTTAGTGGCAACTACAAAGTCCCATATGTTTTTCTTATGGTTATGATACATAAATTGATAAAAATTTATTTGGGTTTTTGATTAAATTACTTGCACAAAACCATGGCGAGGATTGACTGATTCCATAACTTGTATACTTTTCAGAAGTGGGTGGCAGTGGTCGTCTGGAAGGAGGTTGTACAGGAGTAGTGTCATGAATGATTATCCCACCTATGACCACCAATGCAACTTATTGGTTTTGCAAGAGAAAGCAAGCGCCATTATAATACCATGTTGATTATATTGGCATGTCTTTACCTAGTGTTAACTTTTGGTAATCCATAGACAATGGATCTCTTAAGTTAGATTTTCTTTATATAAATTTAAATTTAAATTGCCAATTAAATCGTGTGTCGTTTAAAAAACTCAACAATGAGAGCATACCAACTGAATTAAAAATTTCTTACAAATGCTTTTTGTCATGTCTATGTTTGGAACAAATACAAAAATTAGTGGACTTTGAAACCTAAAACAATCATAGTTTTGCTAGATTGCTACTATTCTAGAAGCATAAATTGGGGTTTTAATTCCTATAGTCCCATAGGAAGATTATTGTATGATCAAAGTGCAAAATTTCATAAGTGACCAAACCTTTAAGCGTTCTAATGAAATTAAAGCATGATACAAAAATCATTATTGGGAGAGTATGATTTGCAAACCAAATTTGAATGAAAATAGGGAGTAGTTAAGAGTACTTGGAGGTGGTGGAGGTGAATATGTGACATTGAGGAGAGTGGCCCAAGGAGGAGGTGGATATGTAATCACTTGTGGTGTTGGGGTGGTATAAGGAGGCCAATTTAGTGGTGGATGGTATGGGGGTGGGGGAGACATTACTGGCCTTATTGTAACACACACATGGCTCGAACATACTTCCTGCGCACATACAAATTGACATAACTTGAATCAAATTGGTTTTTGCTTCTTAGAAAGCAAAAGCACAATTGAACATTGCCGCATTGGTTTATAAAGATCTAATTATTTTCACAAAGATCTAATTGTTTTCACGTATTTTCTGAAGTTTTTGAAATCCATCACTACGCATGCTTTTTGAAATGGGAAATAGGGCTTATCATTTAGTGTAGGGTAAAGCCCTAGGGTGGGGACATTTCCAAAATAAGGGACCTAGGACAAAGCTGGTAGCCAAGTCCAGCCCTACATTTGGGGCATTGCCCCCGCCCCCACACATGGGCTTTACCTATCACATAATAAAGATTATCATGAAGCTAAATGTATGTAGAGAGGGTTCATCTACTAATTATGCCTACCTAATAGGCATAAGATCCCTCCCACTCTCAAGGGAGTAGGCATAATATCCCTCCTAGAAATATTCATGAATGTAAAGTGCCCTCCAAACAAATAACACCCCACAAAATTCCTCCAAGTGCTTGCTTTACCATATACCTATATGGTCAATTCTTGATTTGATATTTGCAAAGGAGAAGTAGCATGACATAGTAGGGATTTTGGCAATATGACTTCAAATATGCAATTTTTGATATGTGATGTTCAAAATTTACACTGTAAGC
>Ga0116229_10008049_pt1 | contig 16503 bp, 12 predicted proteins | sample S1TSphgellanicum_3_FD_87313 | JGI IMG/M metagenome (GOLD analysis project Ga0116229, IMG submission 87313) | Host-associated microbial communities from peat moss isolated from Minnesota, USA - S1T2_Fc - Sphagnum magellanicum MG | ecosystem: Host-associated > Plants > Peat moss > Unclassified...
GTTGCTCTAAGCAAAGATGAAGTGGTTTTGTTGAATTTGGTTTTACATTTTTTTGTAAAATCCAACTGGTGAATAATCCAATTTTTTGCACTTAGGTTGATAATTGTCACTTCTTTTTGTAATATGTTGGATTAGTTAATAGATGGGGAATGAAGGATTTGGAATTTAACTATATTTGCAAATCAATGGTGCATGAGTTGATATAAGAACTGAAATAGTTATATCAACTGTATACCTACTCATAATCATGACGGTGTTAATTACATGCATGCACATAAATTTTTGACATGAGTTTTGAATCTGGTTTCAAAACACTAAAATTCCATAAGATTTTCATATTATATAACATCATGCCTAAAGTGCCACATCCACATAATATATACTAGGCAATAGTAACAAAATGTGGTTTAGAAGCACCAACATTCCATCAAATTTTCACACACAACATGTTTAAAGACGACTTGGTAATTATTTAAAACTTCCTCCCATAAGTCCTATAATTTACAAGTCTAGTCCTTAGAGCTAGTTTTAGACTTAAAAACCAAAATTAGTTGGTCAATTTATAATATAAAACTAGTATCATTTTTAATACATGTTTAAAAACTAAATGGGTGTATTATTTCCTATCATTTTGTGTGACAATAGGTTTTTGCATTGTACAAATTATTGATATTCTCATACTGATACTAGCTTGAAAATGCCACATTGATCTACCCTAAACCATTTTTGATTTTTTGCAAGTCTAATTGCCCCATAGATTCTTAATGAAACACAATGGCAAAATTGGTTCGGAAATGACAATGTGAAGAAGACACAAAGAAGTTAAACACATGAGAGTGTGTGTTACTGAAGTCAAAAAGATCAATCAGTCACCTAGAATAAACATTTGGAATGGATGGAAAGAGTTCAAGACAACTAAATAAGGGGCCATCTTTCATTGAAAGTAGTTGTAACAATGAAAATTTGTAATGAGTTTTTGCATTTTGAAGGATATTAAGTTGAAGGATAACTTATTTACAACTTTTTCTCAAATCTAATTTAAGACCACAATGTGCATGAAAATGGCTAAAGAAAAGTCATTGTTTTTAAATATTTGATTACATATGGAAAATAAAATAAAATGATCAATATTTGTGAATTAAGGGGCACCCACAAAAATAATGGGCATTCATGTTACAATAGTGCGTTTTCCCATCAAAATATTGAGTCAAAAAATGAAATATTAACCATGTAGGCTAAACTTTAGTATATTTCAAAGAACATTGTGGGAGAGAACAGATAAAGAGGGATGGTTACCATCTTGTGTTGAATTTGGAATATTGGTCTTCCTACTTAAATGACCTTAAGGATAATTCAAAACTTAAGATGAAAGGACAAAGGCAAGGCCAAAAACAAGGTGATTTAAAATATATTAAATATATTGTGTAATTAATGTTGAGTCAAGTCATTGGTTTTTCATGTGCAATATAACAAATTTGGGCTACATTATTAGGGTTTCATAGAATTCATGAACCCTAGTTACACAAAAGGGTACTAGGCATGCCCATTGCCATGTGCACAACATTGGGCCTTCATGGTAATCACGTATAACCCTATCATTTACATGTCAATTGCCATGTCATTACTATGTAGTGGCATCATAGTGGACATTTTTTGATGGTCAAATTTCCATTAACAAGGGACAAACCACAAAATAGAATCAAATTATAACCATGGAGTGCAAAGATTAAAGTGTACAAACCTATTTTCACTAAATAAATGTGAATGCACCTTAGGCATTTAAAGTGCATGCATGGTAACAAGGGCTGCTTGGACATATACATGGTGCTTAAATGAAATAACATAGAACCATGAAACTTGGCAAACAATGAAAAAATATTTTGATGGATGCCATTAATATTATAATTCCTAAAGTTTGACCATGGGATCACAACACTATTGGAAAGGGGTTCTCCTTTTTTAAAAGGGAAAACACTTATTTGTTGGACTTTGATTCCATAGCTAACAATCTAGTATAATTTTTGTCTTTTTTTAACCAAGGAAACAATGAAGTCTAGTTGTCTTAAATGACTCTATCAATGACCATTGTCATATATTATACCTTCATTATCTATGTGGAATAAGTATGAATAATAGATTACTAAATCATTTATATGACTAATGGATGATTTATATTTACAAAATTGACATACTTCATCCATTTTCCATCAACCATATTTCACCTATTATGGTTTTCGGATGTGTGTTAGAGAATAAAACACCAATGTGGATTATCTTGTTGTCATTTTTTCAAGTATTGAAATACGTAGATATAGTTTATGATTAAATTTGGACTATTTCAAATGACATGGGAAATATTATCATGATTTCATGGACATTTTTATATTTAATTAAATAATATCTTGCCTCATTAGAAAATGGGTCACACTATATGTTCTAAACTTAGGAGACTTATAAAATGATTAATATATGATTCAAAAATGAATATTAATAAATTTTTAATATGGGTACAAATGAACATAATAAACTACAACATGTAAGGAACTTATTTTTATTAATATTGTACATATACGTAATATGAAATTTACCGTTAATATTTTAAATAATATACTTGATATATAATCTATTTTAAATATTTAATGTGATTCAATTAAATATTATACATTGAAATAAATTTTAATGGTAAAAAAAATGATATATTATAAATATTTTTAAAATAATTATTATACCTTGAATTTTTAATATTAAAATAAAAATGTAAAAAATTATAGGAAATATATAGTTTATTTGTGCATCAATGAACTTTTATCATAAATTTAAAATGAAAATTATATATTATATGTATAAAATAAATAAATTTATTTTACATGTGTTGAACCATTGACTAATATATATATATATGATTTATGATCAATTAATAAATATTCTATGTGGGTAAATTGCATGGACTCATACATGTAAATTAAAAGTTAATAATTAGTAAAATTATGATATATTGGAAGCAAATTGTAATACAAATTCTTAAACCAAATGAAGGTTTAAAATGTGAATATATTTTTTTTATTCACAAATTAGGGCAAATAATTATATTCACAAAAGTTCAGTTTGGTCATAGGAATAATCCAAAAAAACTTTTACTGGGTTCTTGATTCTTACCATGAGAATAATCACATGGCCAATAAAATAACCAAACTTTTGGAAAATATTCCTTATAACTATTACATGCCCCATTTATTTAACCTTTAATAATGAAATATTTTTATAATATTATTAGCCAAAGATCATATATGAAAATATTCCATACCAAATATTTGGGCAAATGTTAATTATAATAGCCATTTTGCTAAATTCAATAAAATTTGCATAGTTTTGAAATTGAAAGGGATGAAAAATGTGGATGAACTCGGGTTTGTTGGGATATTATGAAATTGAAGGGGTAATAATATGTGCAACAAATTTCAAGCCAATTTTAGTCCTTTCCCATTTAGTTTGTTTTAGTTTCTTATCCAAGTGAGATGTCATTTAAGTTTTTAAAAAATTATAACTCCAATTAATCACTTGATATGTTTTGGATAAAATTGATCCATATTCACCCATGCATGTTCAAAAAATCCATGAAAACAATGCAAGCTTATTTTTATTGATTTTACTCCTTACTTGTGGTTGGATAGGATGAAAATGCAATAAAACACGAGTAAAGATAAATTAATCAATGTCAATACACATTCAATTATTAAAACACATATTATCCACTATTAAACATTTCACCTAAAATTAAATTAATGTTAATTACACGTATAGTTGAAATGCTACATTGGACTGTAGACCTTAAACCTTAAACCATCAACCCTTAAAAATTTGTAAATGCCATAATAACATTATAAACCATATGTTATACATTCGAAACCTTTTATGTTCGAATGTAGAATCCTATGTTATATTAACATATATCCCACACAACCTAATATTATGATATACACCCTAAACCCTAAATGAAATAACACAATTGCCCTATCCCATATAATATCAAAATATACCCTAACATTAGAAGAAAAAGGTCAATATGTGACCAATGCATTTACAACTACTTGTGAATATTTGGTTTTTGTAATTAAATTTTTGCCCTCTACAACTAGTGTGACATAATGCTAACATTAACCAAGTCACCTACGACTAGCTTGCGACTAGTTTATGACTAAATTAATTTACATTTATATATGGGTTGGATTTATCATCCAAGAGTAACTATTAGTTGCAAATGAAGTGGTGTTTAATCATAATCAACATATGTCTATATACATCAATTATAATAATTTTATGATTAAATTTAATATTCATAGTATTTAATTGTAATTAAAAGCATTGATATGATTATTCTAATTATATTAATTTCATTATGTTAAATTACTATAATTGTTATATAATAATTATAATAAACACATAGTTTATAATTCATTTTAATTAATTATTTTACTTTTTCATATTTTAAAAAATTAAAATACATTGCCACTATAATTAAATGAGTTAAAATAATTATTATAATTTTAAAAATTACATTATATTATACTAGAATATTTAATTATGTGCTTCCAATATATAATTGTTACTATGCTGTAAAATTTTAGAATACTTTTTCTACAAATTTAAAAGATTATGATAAATTATTTAAATTATTATTTATTACTGCTAATGTAGAATAAATAAATAATATTACAATATAAATTTTCACATTAATTAAAATGATAGTTCCCAATCATAAAAAATAACTATTGTATTTACAACCCTTATGTTTTACTAATAATAATAATAATAATTTGTATCTTAACTGAAAAGTTATGTCCTATAATTAAAAAATTTATTTTCAAAATTTTATAATAATTTTCAAATAATGAAGAAAGTTGCTGTAATTAATGTATTTAAAAACACGGATACACTAAAATAATTGTATGTATTACTCATAATTTACTTATTTATAGTTAATTTTTAATATAAAAACATCAGTTTTTATATTAATAATAATAATTCTATAGTGACATAAAATCATTATAATTATTTAATTTATTTGTAAGTTAGAACTATAATACTTGAATAGTTAATTTATAATTAATATTTATTGTTATAATCTGTAATTTATAATTTAGAAATTTTATTCTTATTTAAGTTTCTAGAATAATCATAATTTTATTAAAATAATTAATTTTATGACCATAACTACATGGATTCTAATATAATCAATTAAAATATTTATTTCTTGTAACTACTTGTTCAGAATATATCACTTTTATAAATAATTATAAACAATTATATTTATTAATTATAAGTTACATTAAATAGTTACAACATAAGTTTTTATTTTATATAATTTTTAATTATTTCAGATAATAATTAATTATATTAATTTCATAATTCTTTTGTAATTGAACATAATTATTCACAATCTGTGATTTATAACTTTAAATCTGAATTAAAATTTTGGAAAATGTATGATGTAGGTAAATTAATTATTTTAATGATTATAAATCCAAGAATTATTATATAATAATTTTTTATTGAAAATATTCTATAATTACTTATCTATGATAAATAGTTTTACAGTAATATTACAATAATTAGAAATAATAATATATGTTCAGTAGATTATTGTATTTATAGTTATTAACTACTAATGGAAAAAAACATTTACTTGACCAATAACAAATATTCCAATCATAAATGTAAATACATAATAATTACAATAATTATTTTAATTTTGCTTTTAAAATAAACAATTTTTGTATGAATTTATTTTCTAATAGTAATTATTAGTTCATTATTTTTAATTTTAAAATAATTATTTATAATAATTATTTTGAGTATAATAATTATATTATTTGTACATTAATTATATTATTTATGATTCAATCAAATTTTAAAAAGTAAAGAAATATTTAAAAACATTTCAGTTATTTATTTATGTATGAATTATGTATTGACAAGTTGCGAGTAATTAGATAGTTAATTAGTTAAATATTAAGAAGTTATTAGTTATTTGAATAATTGATAATGAATGCTTAATATTTGTTGTGTATAGTTTATATTTTAAATATATGTTAAATTTAATTATGATTAATTAAATGATTATCTAATTATCTAATGAGCCATGTACTTGAATTGTTTAAAAATCTAAAAACTAGAAAAAAAAACATAAAAAAAGTTTTGAAGTTGCACAACTTACTTTGTGAAGAAGTTGCAACTTTAAAACTTATCCCATATTGTTTGTTTTCCATTCCTAATATGAGCACTATATAAACAAGGGGTGTGGTCATCCAGTTTCACATTAAAAAATGTGTGCGCATGGGATGAGCCATTCAAAAGGTTTAACCGAAAACAAAAAGTAAAATTATGCACAATTTTAAACTACCGACCTCCCCAACCTAATCATCAACCTAGGTGGGTAGGTAGTTAACTAAGTGCCTAATTTGACCTATTCATCTAGGTTGATTTATGTACCTACCTATATGAATAGGTATTTAGCCAAGGAATATAAAGCCTACCTACTTACATTTTTATTTAAATAGTAGGTACGTATTTAGCCTAAGTTTGTAAGCACTTACTTATGTACCTATTTAGGTACCTATCAACCTAATATTATTATCTTGTATTAAATTCATTTAAAATGCCATGTGGCATATTTACATTAAGCCATGTGTCATAATATAAATCATCCAAACATGTGAATTGAACATCTCAAATTATTTCAAAATAATAATAATAATAAGTTTAAATAAGTAAATATTGGGACATGTGGCAACACATCATTTACCTTCAATAGTGACCAAAATAGTTGCATTTTAATCGCATGTGACAATACATATATGATGGAATCAAAATATGAACTTATATTTGTTAATTTTTCTATTCATCCAATAACCTTTGTCATTTGTGACTAATATAACATGCAACTTGTCCAAGGCAACTAAGGGGACTTTAATCGCAAATGTCGTTGACAACAAAAATTTAATTGTAATGACTAGTTGAAAATAAGTGTTTTTCTTCTAGTGTAATTTAATTTTGAAACATTCTACCTTTAACCCTAAATGATACACCATAAATCCAGTGCCTTACATCATAAACCTTAAATGTTATAACATACATCCTAAGCCTTACACCATAAACCGATAGTAATATCTCATAAAGATTCAACAATAAACAAAAATAGAATACCGAAAAGCAACATTACCATGTGGCATAAATTACATCCAATCTAGTACGAAAACCTTAGTACCGTCTTGTCCATCATTAACACGAAATGGAAACTCCACTTTCAACATTCATTGTTATAAATCGCTAAGGGCGGGAGATTCGTTAGACATAAGTCTCATGAGCCATTTTTGGAATGGGGAGGTTTAGGCAACCAACAACTTTGGGTTGGAATGTGAATTTTAGTTTTTTTCTCGAAAGAAGATAAAGCGCAATTGAACTTTCCTTTAAGAAATTGATTTAGTCTAAAAATGAAGTGAAGTTAGGGTTTGGGGGAAGAATTTGAAACACCAAGGATCTGGAGCTTCAAAGGGCATCAAGGGTAGGAAAATTGAGAAGACAAAGCGCCATCAAGCTCTCCATCAAGAATTTTTTTAATGTAGGAATGAAGTGAAGTTAGGGTTTGGGTGAAGAATCCGAAACACCAAGGATCTGGAGTTTCGAAAGGGATCAAAAGCAGGAGAATTAAAAAGACATAACACAATTGAGCTCTCCTTGAAGAAGTTTTTTCAATTTAAACATGTAGTTAACTGTTTAACCTTTATTCAAAACCAATGCCATATTCAGTGTAGGGCTTCGAAATGAAAGGAGTTTCAAGGTGAAATTTTGCTATTCAAAGAGCTTTGTTAAATGGCTTTTAAATACAACCTTCTCACCATTCCTACCCATTGTTCCTTCACTTTCTCAAATCCTCACATGATTAATCTTACAATCAATTAGCATCATAAGCCTCTTTCTTTCAATAGTTCAATGAATTCCATAGTATAAAGTAATCTACAATGACATGTTTAATTATTGTGTATTTGAAAAATAGTCTCGAATTCAACATTTTTTTTCATGAAAACATACTTTCGACTATTTCAACCCACAAAAATCACGTCTCTTTTCATCTTGCGATTCCCATTTCATACATTTAATGTTTCTAAAACAACTCTTCCAACAAAGAGTCCATTTGTTGTCCCTTTCTTTGGGTTAGTAGGGAGGACTCTAAAACATGGGTTTGCATGCTTAGAAACATGCTACATTGATGGGGTTTGAGAACATCTCTTACTTGAAGAATATTACTAATATTTAATCCCACTTCTTAGAAAAAGATGAAGCCATCACAAAAGAAGGTGAATACTGCATAATTATCTATTAACATCACAATTATTATGGAGATTCACCATTTTTATCATCTCAAATCCTTCTTGTCTTGGAGCTTTCACACTCACATATTCTAGTTAAATTATTTTACACGATTTTGATGCATCTTCACTTTGCTTTCAAGAAGCTTGTTATTTTTTCATCACAATTTAGACATCAGTTCAGCTATAAACCACTAGAAACCAAGAAGTATATATAACAAAGGATCTTTTAAAATTTATGTGGTTTTTATCCCTTAGAAGATATTCCTACAACTTGAAATCAAATACAAGAAAAAATTCTTTTATTACAAGGATAACTATTGCCATTAGCTTGTTCCAACCTAGCCTATACCAACAACATAGTCACAATAAAATTGTAACTATAATATTATACAAAGTTGTTCAACCAAATCTTCGTAGGATGTTTGGCATCTTTCAAATGGTTATATTACATTAGTTAGCATGATGATGAAATACCAATTGTTAGATGGTCCCATATTCTCTTCCTAGTGGAATGGGTGGTGCGTTGAAAGGTTTGTCATTTTTTGTTCAATTTTGTGTTTCGAAGTAGTAACATTTCTCCATCAACTTTGTGAACATTAGGTGTTTGGTAAGTAAATTATATTTAAAAACCATGAAAACATGACCGCAAATATGCATGTTGGTGACATAGTTTCTATTTAGGATCCAAGCAAGGATGGTAAGTTTCAAATTGGAGTAAGAAAGTGCAAGGATCCATTATTGGTTTCGATCTATGGTGTTAGTGGAGTGGAAAATTGTATAATTGTCACCATCATATCCATGATTGAAGTGTTTGAGTAACAAAGTTTTTTTACCCAACTCCAACTACATGATATTACAGATCCTTGGTGGGAAATGATTGCCTTTGGCATGCAAGGAATGTTTCCATGTTGGAAAAATAAATTGTATTTCTATTAGAGGAAGGCATTCAAGAGGAGGGTTTTAGCAATTTGCAAAAAAAAAAAAATGTATTATAGAAATCATGCTTTCTCTTCATCCTTACAATTTGAAGGATTTGACGTTAATGAAAAAATTAACAATACGATGGATGGTATTCATAAAGACAAATATGATGGAAACATGTGTAATATTTATAATGATGCCAATAATGATGGCATTTTGAGAAAAACTTTTTTCAGATTCTATGACTGAAGGCATGAATGAATAAAGAAATCGCCAAAAAACAAAAAAACAAGGTGATAATGAAAACAAAGGAAAAAACTTCCGCATCCTATCAAAAGGTAGGTTTAATTTTCTTAGCGAGGTGCAAAATGTGAACTTATGGATGATGTTAGTGACACACCCCCACATTCTTTAAAAGACTCAAATGCAAGTCAAAAAATGGAAATAACGAAAAAAGAAGGAGTTGGGGTACGTTTTCTAACTTGCAACACTTTGAGGGTAGAGGGCATGTAGGCGCTCTGGGATGGGGGTTAGGACGAGTGACAAGCAAGTCAATTATTCACACGAACTTGCACAAACTAAACAACAAGTTGGTTAGTGTGTGGTTGGAGCATTTTTTGGTGCATGGATGAACCACGAGCATACAGGATTCACAAGACTCACAACGACCCAGACTTGGGGGAAACCATTACCTTCCCCCTTATAGTATTCTTTGTGCCTAGCCACGGGGCTTGCACCCAAATGTCATTTTGTCCTAGGATTCTCAAGTTGGGAGTCTCGAAATTCCCAAAATTGGGACTCTTGTGACTTTGGAGGCCCATAACTTTTTGTGCAAACCTTCGATTGAAATGAGGTATGAAGCAAAGTTGTAGCCCTTGTTGAGAAATTTCCAAAGATATTTTGCATGTCACCTACATGCAAGTAAATCAGGGAAATTCCTGACTTTTAGTGGTTAGGAGTCAAATTGGCACTTTGACTTTTGGCCTTTCTTTCAGCCATAATTTGTGTTTTAAATATTCAAATGGGACATGCGAGCCCATTTTAGACATTTACGTTCCAAGAACTTTTTAATGGTGTAAGGAAATTTTCAATCCAATGAGTTTTGACCCCTGCAATTACTTTATGAAGATTTGGGAGTCCATTGGGAGTGTGTAGGTTCATTCCCTCAAACCTTCCTACATTCATGGGAGCATGAAATGGGACTCCCGGGCTTCATTATCAGCTTGCACTTTTGCAAGCCCTTGCCTTAGTCATAAGCCCAAGGCTAGGGTTGCGACAATTAAGTTGTTCGTTGCAAGTGGTTGTGTAATAACTTGTGACCCAAAGGAAGTAGTTATTGATAATTAATTTAGTGAAGATCATGTCAGAGTGAGTATTTTGTATTGCTCAAATAATGTTTCAATGATTATGACAATTTGGAAGTGGTTGTTGGTGCAAACCATTGTGGATGGGTACTCCCTAAAACAACTTCTTATATTTTACGATGAAAGAAACATTTTAACTGTTGATGACAAAGGAGAAATTGGTGTAGGGAATAAGCAACATACTTTTCAAAATAGGAAGTGAAATGTTGAACATTTTGATCACTTAATGTCAAGGATTGAAAAGTAGTTTTCCCAGGAGTCTGTTTGGATTGTAAGTTCTACGTTCTATTATGCATAAAATTGTTGTCAACATTTTCCTCGTGAAAAGATGACATTGTTGAGAAAATAATTTTGGGGTCTATCCTTTGAAGAGCACAAAATGTATGGCATGGATATTCTAAGAAGGTTGCATGTGAGAGGAGACATGAAGCAACGAAAGTTTATGACAATTCAAGAAATAGACATATGTGAAACAACATGGTATAAGATCAATGGTTTATTGAGATCAACATACATATTATACAAAGTAGATTCCAAGCAAGGATGTAGATTTTTACTTCACGGTAATAAAGGTTTGCATAAACTTTGAACTCCAACCAAGCAAGTGAAATCAAATGTTCAATTGTTGATTGATTTGAATGTTGACACAATGCCACATCAATTGAAAGGAATTGGAAATGGTAAACATGATGTTCAACGATCGTTACCTGATACGTGGAGGAACTTTTGAAAGCAAAGTGATGAAGTAAGTGATAGTGTATACAATTAAGAGGAACATGCGAATATGATGTATTTCTTTGGGTTTAGTTTTCAATGTTTAAAATTGTGATGTGTTTTGTAATTTGATCACTTTTTTGGATTACATTATCATAGATCAGCAAGGAGTTAAACATTGGAAATATTTTGCAATCTACGATGAACAAGTTGAGGAAAACACACCATCTCAATGTCAATGTAAGAAAAAGAGGCTTAGTTTTTGCAAAATGTACTATGTGCAAATTATTGAAGGATTTAATATTAAAATTGGGAAGGAACAACAATGATGCGAAATAATATGAACTGAAATTAAAAAAACACCTATTGCATCAAGAGTCATGCAAAAACTTGTACCATATTTGGAGGTCCAAATCTATGTGGTCCAAAGATGAATTCCTATGCATTATCCATGACAAAATGGATCATGCGAAAACTGCATTCTCAAGGTTGCAGGTGGTGAACAAAATGATTTGTGGGCTTGGACAATTACCCATTACATTGACATGTATGATAGTTCATGGTCATGGCGATGAGAGATATGCACAATATTCCAATGAATTATGGCCTAATGATCCCAATTTTACAATTGGGTAATTGTTGCCACTTTTTTGAACTTTAGAAAAAGCTTTAGCTTGTGAGTCCAAAATGTTGTTTGAGCACCCTCCCCAAAACGCCCTCTTCACATGTTTTTAACAAAGCAAATCTCGTTGTACCACTAAATTAAAAATATTAAATGAAAGTGTGGGCCCCAAATCGTTGCCAAAAAATTTCTTACTTCAAATGGATAAATATGTGAAGGATAATACAAATAGGTATTTGTTAACATTTTTGTTGTTGTTGATGGCAAATTTGATGAAGGCTTTCATGGTCTTACAAGAGAGACCTTTCATTCTACAGTTGATTCAAGAAATTCCAAGTGAAAGGTGCCTTGGAGGCCAAAACATGATGCCTTGGGGCCATGACAAAAATATACCTTTGGTTGCATTGGGCCAGAGATGGGTGCATTGAGGCCCCCTTAGGTAGCTTGGGGCCTAGGACAACCAACCTATTGTCTATGAAAAATGATTTTAGACCTTTTGAGGACTAGGACAAGGTGGTTTAGGCTCTAAAACATTGCACAACATGGGCCCATGACAAAATGGAATGGACCTTAAGTTATTTAAAGGCTAGGAGAAGGTGGCCTAAGATTTAAGACACGACAACATGGGGCTTCGGATAGAATGATCCTAGGTTGCCAAGGGTTGGGATGTGATAGCTTGGGGTCTAGGACAATATGGCCATGGGTGGCATGGTGTTTAGACCAAATGACCCTTGGTTACTTGGGGGCTTGGACATGGTGGCATAACACCCATCGTAGAACATGCCTAAGGTATCAAACATGCCCATGGATTGCAAGCCACGAAAATATTCTATGGCCTGCCCCAAGCTTAAGCTAGAATTCATAATGTTACCATGCCTTCACATATGATCTTTTTGAATGTCAAATATACTCATATAAAAAATATGTATTAAAATTATAAACTTGTTCCCATTATGTGTTCCCAAAGACCTTAAGTAGTTAGGGGCCCAAGATAAAATAATATGGGGCCCAAAACAAGAATTTGACAAGGTTTCTTTCATGTCAAAGGGACCCAATCAAGATAATCTCTCATGATTTGCCCCTAGGCTAGAGCCAAAACTCTCATTTTTAATCTTCTTACATACATGGCCTTTTTGGAATCTGTGTTGATGGCCTATCCACCCTCACATGTTCACTCTTTTGTTCTTGCTAGTTGGTTTCAGGTCTACCACCCCATTAGTAAAGTTATTTAATCCAATTAGTTGCGATCCAAAGGAGCTTGGTTTTTGTGATGTATACACAAGTGATGAAAAATGAAAGAGAAAGAGAAAGAGGAAAGGGGTAAGAGGGGGATTATAAAGACATAGAATATATTCTTATAACAAGGGAGCTTAAAGGGAGAATTAAAAAACCCCTTGTTGTGAAGGATCATTGGACAAATCAATGAGATTTTAGCTCATAACTTTTTTGGAAACTTTTCACACCTTACCCTTGGGGTTGGTAGCAAGGATAGGAGTACGTTCTTTACCATTGTAGGTTTTAGATATGTTGGACTATTTGGTGGCATGAAGAAAACATCTTCATCAGAGTCATTTGCTTCATTCTCTTCTAGTATGAGTGTCATTTTTAGGGTTTCCCAAATTGCATCACTAACTTTCTTTCTCTATGACTTCCTCTTCAACATGGTTGCAAACTACAATTAGCCCACCTAAAACCTATGGTGAACCTTGACATCGTGCCATAATCACACCAAAATTTGCAAGGAATTACTACACAACCTCAACATTGCCAATTTCAATGATTTGAAAATAATTAAAAGAGAACATAAAATCTTCAAATTTTCGTCACATTTAATTAAACCATTTTTGTTCACTTACAAAGCTTATGTTGATGACCTAATTATCATAAGAAATAGTGATGTAAACATCTCTGATTTGAAAAAGCTTTTTGAAGCAAAAATTTGAAATGAAGGATTTGGGAAGGTTGCGTTACTTCCTTGGCATTGAGGTAATCCAGTCCTTTAAAAGGATATGGTTACTACAAAGGTAATATGCCTTGAACAAACTGTTTGAATATGGGATGACAAGATGCAAACCCATTTCAATTCCATTGAAACAAAATGTGAAGTTAAGTGTAAATGAAGGTGACCTTGTGGAGGATACCACTATATATTGATGCATTGTGGGGAGTTTGATTTACATGACCATCACAAGGCCAAATTTGAGTTATATAGTTGGAGTGCCGAGTCAATTCATGCAAACACCACAAAAACCACATTTGGATGAAGTGAAGCACAAACTGAGGTACATAAAACACATTTTGCAATGTGAAATTTTTTATGAAGCTAATAGCCAGTTACAAGTACATAGATACATGGATGCTAATTGAGCTAACAATGTTTCAAATAGGAGATCAATTAGTGGTTTCATGTTTTCTTTTGGGAGTGGTGTTGTTAGTTGGAGTAGTAAGAAACAACCAACAATTGCATTATCAAGTGTGGAGGCTAAGAACATATGTGCAACAATTGTTGCACATGTGAAGTAGTTTAGTTATAAAAAATATTTTCAAATTTGGGACAATTAGTGGATGTTCATGTTGTCATTTATTGTGATAACATCAATAACATACTACTTGTTAATAGCCTAGTCTATCATGCTAGGACAAAACACATTGAGGTGCATTATCATTTTGTCAGAGAAAAAGTTCAAGCAAGAGAAATTAACCTTATTCATGTTAGCATTAAATATTAGGTTGTTGACATTTTCACAAAGTCTTCAGGTATAAACAAGCTAAAGAAGTTTAGAAAAATGTTTGGTGTGTTAGAAATGGACTTGAGCTTGAAAGAGAATGTTGAATTTTCAAGTTGAACTAATTAAGTTTTCATTAGTTATTGGAGTAGGAAAGTAACTACTTTTATAAGGTTGAACTACTTTTTTTGTTTAGATTAATTTGGTTATTTTTGGTTTGGTCTCTTAGTTAAATACCTTGGTGTTAATGATTTGGCTTTCTTTTCTTCATTGCACAAGTTTGTGTATTTGATGTGACAAGAACCTTAAGAAGTTTTTGATATTATGTTTCTTGTTTTAATTTCCTTTCAATAAAGATTTATGTTTGCATTTGATTAGATCTCCTATTTGTTAACAATTTTTAGATATCATGTTTGGTTGGGAGATAGTTGGTCTTGATAACTCTTTGGCGAAGTAAGACTTCTCAAAGTAATGGCCAAGTTAACTTTGGATTCAAGCTATCAATGATTGTTATTTGATGCGCATTTGACACAACTGATTGTTCTTCTCAACATTTTGCTAGTAGTTATGGGTTAGATATGCTAGAAGCACATTTCAACTTGGCTGATTCACTGAGAACCTCTTGCATTTACTAGAACTTGGTTTTTAGTGATGCACATCATTTAGACAACATGAAAATTTGTTGTCTGTTACTTGGAGTTAACATTGCATCATGTATAAGAATTAGAATCCATAGGCTTACAATTGATGGAAGTTCATGCTAATGTTCATGTGGTTTGTTGGATGGAAGGTGTGGAGGTGACTATTTAGTATCAACAAAGCCTCTCCTAGGTAGTACCAAACTTGGAATGGAATACTGGAATGTAACTTGCATCTTTTGATCATGAGGGAGTAGAGGTTAGACAGAACTATTTTGAACCAGGAGCTATTGCCAAATTTCTTGTCAATAGCTGAAGACAATGTGAACACTGCAAAGTGGAGAACTGTTGCAATTTCTTGTCAGTAATAACAGGAATGAACATCCCAGGGGTTGCAATCCAACATTTAGAGGCTCTTAGTTGTGCTTGACATTACAAAGGGTCATCTCTCCTTCTATCCATCCCAGAATTGCTTTCCATTCTAAGATGCACTATGACTTGGAGATGGAGGCTGAAGTGAAAACTTCTTGTACTCATGGGTTTGATGGTCATGTGTGTTTATTCTTTTCAGTCAAGACAAAAGACAACAAGGATGTTGTAAAACAGGATGATCAGAGAGCAAATTTCAACAAAAGTACAGATTGTGTGGAATCATCTTTGAGGATGGGTCTTCTTGTTATCAATGGCATAGATACTGTGTTGCACCGTACCAAGTACTTTGACAATGAGGGTGGTGGTGTGAAGAACTTTGTGGTACTAAACAGATGGCAGTGTTGTCACCTGGCGAACAAACTATCAAAGATGAAGGTTTGGCTTTTGCAGGAACATCAGAATCTGCAGACCGCACCAGGGGCTACCCTGGCTTTGCAACATCTGCTACAGGTAGTACAAAGGGCCAATGTACTGGTGCAGGAGTCCTACGGGAGTGAGTTCAGCTGGTTGAGGCAATGAGGAGGCTTTTGTTGGGTTTTTCCAGGATTTGAAGTGGTGCACTCACATACTAAATGTGACCCGTAGGTCTCGCATGAGCACAAGCCAGGAGATTTTATGTGTAGGAAACAGGGAGAACCTTGACTGGTTGCAAGAAGATCATTCCCTTGGAACTGAAGCAGACTTAGACAAAAGAGAGCTCTTAGAAAACTTGACACA
>Ga0116229_10008050_pt1 | contig 16502 bp, 13 predicted proteins | sample S1TSphgellanicum_3_FD_87313 | JGI IMG/M metagenome (GOLD analysis project Ga0116229, IMG submission 87313) | Host-associated microbial communities from peat moss isolated from Minnesota, USA - S1T2_Fc - Sphagnum magellanicum MG | ecosystem: Host-associated > Plants > Peat moss > Unclassified...
ATCGTCGATGATCTCGTGACCTTGGAGTCGCCGCTGCGCCTGTACTACGGCGACACACTCGACGGGGCGCGCGCGGCATTCCGGCTCGTGGGTCCCCCCGGCGCTCCGATCGTCGCGGCCTTGGGTGGAATTTCCGGGCATCGCTATGTGGTCGGTCCGAAGGGTTCGGGCTGGTGGCCGTCCCTGGTCGGCCCCGGCCTGGGGCTCGACTCGAGCCGCTATCGCGTCCTCGGCATCGACTATCTGGGCGGCCGCGGCGACAGCACGGCACCGTCGAGCGGGGCGCGGTTCCCGCCCTTGAGTGCCTTCGATCAAGCCGAGGTCCTGCGCCAGATCGTGGCGCATCTCGGCGTGACGCTGCATGCGATCGTCGGCGCCTCGTACGGCGGCATGGTCGCGCTGTGCTTCGCGGCGCGCCATCCCGCGTTGCTCGAGAGTCTCGTGGTGTTGAGCGCGGCGGACAAGGCGCGCCCGCTGTCCACCGCCTGGCGCAGCGTGCAGCGCCAGATCGTGCGCGAGGCGCTCGCGCGCGGGGATGGGGCCGCAGGCCTCAAACTCGCCCGCGCCCTCGCCATGGCAACTTACCGCAGCCCGGCGGAGTTTACGGTGCGATTCGGCGGGGCGCCGGTGCGCGACGGGGATCGGTTTCGATTTCCGGTCGAGGATTACCTGTTCGCGCGCGGCGACGACTACGTGCGGGCGTACCGCGCCGAATGTTTTCTCGTGCTGTCCGAATCGATCGATCTGCACAGCGTGGACGTGAGCGCGATCACCACGCCGACCACGCTGATCGCGATCCACGAGGATCAGCTCGTGCCGTTCGAGGACATGGAGTCGGTCGCGCAGCGTCTCGCCGGTCCGCGCCGCTTGATCGCCCTGCATTCTCTCTACGGTCATGATGCCTTCCTGACCGAAGGCGTGACCCTGAAACCCATCGTCGAGCAGGCGCTGTCGGAGTTCCCGCGATGAGCGGCAAAGAGACCCAGAAGACATCCACGCAGCTGGTGCGGGCCGGGCTGGCCGCGGACGCCGAGTTCGGCGCCGTGGTGCCACCGCTGTATCTGTCGTCGAATTTCGCGTTCGAGGCCTACGGCAAACCGCGCAAGTACGATTACACGCGCAGCGGCAACCCGACGCGAGACACGCTCGCGACGGCGCTCGCACAGCTCGAGGGCGGAGCGGGCGCGGTGGTGACCTGTACCGGTCTCGCGGCGGTCACGCTGATCCTGGCGACGCTGCCGGCGGGTGCGCGGGTGCTGGCGCCGTTCGATTGCTACGGCGGAACGTTTCGGCTGCTCAAGGCCCTGCAGGATCGCGGCTCGATCGCGGTCGATTTCGTCGATCAGGCGGATCCCGAGGCGCTCGAGGCGGCGCTCGCCGCGAAGCCGCAGCTCTTGTGGATCGAAACGCCGAGCAATCCGCTGCTGCGCATCGTCGACATTCGCAAGCTGGCCGATGCGGGGCACGCCGTCGGCGCCCTGGTGGTCGCCGACAATACGTTTCTGACGCCGCTCTGGCAGCGGCCGCTCGAGCTCGGCGTCGACTTCGTGCTGCATTCGACCACCAAGTATTTGAACGGCCACAGCGACGTGGTCGGCGGCGCCGTGGTCGCGGCGACGACCGAACGGTTCGAACAGCTCGCCTGGTGGGGCAACGCGATCGGCGTGACGGGCGCACCGTTCGACAGCTTCATGACGCTGCGCGGGCTGCGCACCTTGCATGCGCGCCTGCGAATTCACGAAGAGAACACGCTCGCCGTCGTCGACGTGCTGAAGCGCCATCCGGCGGTGGCGCGCGTCTATTATCCCGGGCTGCCGGACCATCCGGGGCACGCGCTCGCGCGGCGCCAGCAGTCCGGCTTCGGTGCCATGACGAGCTTCGAATTGGCGGGCGGGGAGGTCGCGGTGGCCGCGTTCCTGGACGGCCTCACCTGCTTCACGCTGGCCGAATCCTTGGGCGGGGTCGAGAGTTTGATCGCCCATCCCGCCACGATGACGCATGCCGGCATGCTGCCGGAAGCGCGCGTGCGTGCCGGCATCGGCTCTGGATTGTTGCGCATGTCGGTCGGTATCGAGGCCAGCGAGGATCTGGTCGCGGATCTGCAGGAGGGGCTTAAGCGCGCGACGAAGAGTTTGGCCGCCTAAGGGCACCGGCCGCCTGCCGCCTTGGTCACGGAGCGCCCGCCCCCGGCGCCGCCCCGGGCGACGCGCCCATCGAAGCGCCCAGCGACGCGTACAGCCGCCAAAACGCGTCGGCTGCTGCCGCGAGACTATCCTGCCATTCGACCGCCGCCGTCTCGTCGGCGCCGTCGGTCACGTATTTCGCACAGGCAAAGCGCGCTCCCTCGACGTGGCAGACCTTGGCAAGCGCGTAGGCCTCCATGTCGATGACGTCGCAGGGCAGGGCCGGTACCCCGGTCTCGAAGCGGTCGGCGCTGCCGCAGACGGCCGGCTCGAGTCCGGTCAGCAGCACCGGGAACTCCAGCCGGGCCGGCACCGTGTCGAAGGGCGTCTGACCGGCCGGGAAGCCGAGCGCGCTCACGTCCATGTCGAGTTGCACGAAGCCGTGGCAGGCGACCAGGGCGCCGCGGGCAAACCGTTTGCTGCCCGCGGTGCCGAGATTCAGCACGAGCGGCAGCTCGCGGCCGGCAGCGCGGTAGGCCTGCAAACGGCGCATGAGGCCGATCGACGCATTGATCTTGCCGACACCGGTATACAGCACCGGAATGCCGGCCCGCGCGAAGCGGTCCTGCGACTCGACTTCGAGCGCCATCACGACGAGCAGGTCGGGGAACACCTCGGCGTTCATCGCGCGGGTACGGCGCCTCGGCAATAACTTGCGAACTCGGCCGGTCTCGTCTGCATAGATGCTCCCGCTTCGATATCATGCCAGCGCTGCAATCCGCACCCCGCAACGGTAGCACGGACCCATGACGCTGCGCTCGAGCGCGCCCCGCCTGCGATCCTGTGCCATGGCCGTGATGGGCAAGGCGTCGATTCCCGGCCGCGTCAAGACCCGCTTGGTGCCGCCGCTCAGTGCCGACGAGGCCGCGCAGCTCAACACGGCCTTTCTGCAAGACGCCGTCGCCAACGTGATCGGCGCGGGGGCGTCGGCATACGTCGCCTTCGGACCGGCCGGCAGCGACGCTTTTTTTCGCGAGCACCTGCCGCCCGAGGTTGGTTTGATCGCGGCGAGTCTGCCGAATTTCGGCGCCTGCCTCGCGATCGCCATCGACACGATGCTCGAGGCAGGACACTGCGGCGCCTGTGTGCTCAATGCCGACAGTCCGACGCTGCCGATGCGGCTGCTGCGGGAGGCCACGCGCCTGCTCGGCGAGCCCGGCGAACGCGCCGTGCTCGGCCCCTCCGAGGACGGCGGGTATTACCTGCTCGGCCTCAAATCGGTGCAGCCGCACTTGTTCGAGAACATCGATTGGAGCACCGAGCGCGTTTGCGCGCAGACCCGGCAACGCGCGGCGGAGGCGGGATTGCCGGTGGTCCTGCTCGAGCCGTGGTACGACGTCGACGATGCGGCGGCGCTGCGGCGCCTCGAATGTGAGTTGTCGCACCAACCCAAGGCGGACGAGGCGGCCGCAGGCGTTTCGGCGGCGGCCACGCGCAGTGCTTTCGCGCGGCTGCTCGCCGATGCGGGATTTCGCGACCGCTTCGGCGCCGGACCGGCATCGGGCGGCGCGGAGTGACCCGCCCCGCGCTGCCCGGTATCGCGCTCGGCATCGCCGCGGCGCTGCTGCTCGTGACTACATTGGCCGGGCTCTGGTGCCTGCAGCGCTGGTACCTTGCGGCCTATGTCAGCGTGTTTGGCGTCCAGATCACGATCTATGGTTTTGCGGCGTGGCGTTTGCTCAAGGCCGGACCGGCCGCCGCGCCGGAAGTCCGCTCGCGATGGGCAAGCCCGCTCGCCGCGATCCTGGCCGTTGCGCTCGCGCTGCGGGTGATCGCGTTGTTCGCGCCCGAGGCGCTCTCGACCGACGCGTTCCGCTACGTTTGGGATGGCCGCGTGTCGGCCGCAGGCATCAATCCGTATCGCTATGTGCCTGCCGATCCGCAGCTGGCGGCGCTGCGCGACGCGGCGATCTATCCCAACATCAACCGGGCGACCTATGCGCACACGATCTATCCGCCGACCGCGCAACTCGCGTTTCTCGGCATCGAGCGCATCAGCGACAGCATTTTGGGGCTCAAGCTCGGCATGCTTGCGTTCGACGGCCTCTGCATCGCCTGTCTCGTCGCGCTGCTTGGTCAGCGCGGGCTGCCCACGTCGCGCGTGCTGCTGTACGCCTGGCACCCGCTGCCGATCTGGGAATTTGCCGGAACGGGGCATGTCGATGCGATCGCGATCGCGCTCACGCTGCTCACGTTCTGGTTCGCGGCGCGGCGCGCACCGGTCCTAACGGGCATCGCGCTCGCCGCTGCCACACTCGTGAAATATTATCCGATCATCGCGGCGCCGGCCGTCTACCGTCGCTGGGATTGGAAGATGCCCTGCGCGTTCGTGGTCACGGCGGCGCTGCTCTATGCCCCTTACTGCAGCGTAGGGCTCGGCGTGCTGGGATTCATGCCGGGGTATGCCGACGAGGAGGGCTTGCGCAGCGGTCAGGGGTTCTTTCTCTGGGCGCTCTTGCCGTCGCGCTGGGGCCTGCCGTCCGATGGGCTGCGCTATTACCTGCCGTTTGCGGCGGTCGTCATGGCAGCGCTCGGTGCCGCGGTATTGTGGCGTCGCGAGCCCGCCGGCGCGGACCGCTCCGGCATTCTGCCGACTCTCGTGCTCGCGAGCAGCTTCACGCTGCTCGCATCGCCGCACGATCCATGGTACTTCGCGTGGCTCGTGCCGTTCTTGTGTTTCCGTTTTTCGCTCGCGCACCTCTGGCTCACCGGCGCTTGCGTATTGCTGTACGTTCTGCCCTATCCTGTCGGCGCGGCATCCCAAGCGTTGCTGTATGTGCCGTTCGTGGTGCTGCTCGGGCTGCAGTACGGAATGAGCCGCAAACTCAAGCGATTGGAGGACATCGATGCAAACCAGGCCAGAAGTTAGCACGTCGGACACGGGCCGATCCGCCGCACCGGAGGTGCCGCTCGCGCCACGGCCGGCAAGCGCTGCGCGCCGCGCCGATCCGCGGCGGTATTTCGAGGAGGTGAGCTCGACGCGCGGCGCGACCGCCGAAGCGCCACCCGTCTGTCTCTACCTCGAGACCACCAATCGCTGCAACCTGCTCTGCACGACCTGTCCGCGCACCTACGAGGATCTCGAGCCACCCGCCGACATGAGCTGGGAGCTGTTCACGCGCATCGTCGATCAGGTGCCGGACATTGCCCGGGTCGTGCTGCACGGCGTCGGTGAGCCGATGATGGTCAAGGACTTACCGCGCATGGTCAAGTATCTGAAGGATCGCGGCACGTACGTGCTGTTCAACACGAACGGCACCCTGCTGCGGCCGAAGAAGGGCAGGGAACTCATCGAGGCGGGACTCGACGAGTTGCGCATCTCGCTCGATGCCGCCGACGCCGCCGGGTTCAAGCTGGTGCGCGGCCGCGATTGGTTCGAGCGTATCGTCGCCAACGTGCGCGACTTCGTGATCCTGAAGCGTCGCCTGGGAGCCGCGCACCCGCGACTGTCCCTGTGGCTTACCGGCCTGCGCGAGACGCTCGAGCAGCTGCCGGACTTCATTCGTCTCGCGGCCGACGTCGGCGTGCCGGACGTGCATCTGCAGCGTCTCGTGCATTTTCCGGAGGGGCAGGGCCTGGCGCGTCCGGAGTCGAGCCTGTTCGAGCGCCTCGCAAGCGAGGAGGGCGCGTACTTGCAGGAAGCGCAGCGCCTGGCCGCCGAGCTCGGCGTGAGCTTCGATGCCTCGGGAGCCGCCGAACCCGAAGCCAGTCTCCAGCGCCAGGGCGAGGCGCAGCCCTGGTCGCTGTGTCGGCGACCCTGGAGCCTGATGTATTTCACGGCGCATGGCCGTGCCATTCCCTGCTGTATTGCGCCGTTTTCGATGCGCGGCTACGAGAGCTTCACGCTCGGCGATGCTTCGCAGCAGTCGTTGCAGGAAATTTGGAACGGACCGGGCTACCGGCAATTCCGCACCGCGTTGCAGAGCGATGCGCCGCCCTCGGCCTGCGCGGGCTGCGGCCTGCGCTGGAGTTTGTAAACCGATGGCCATCGAGATCGATCGGTCCTTCGGCTATTTCTCGCAGCTCATCGATTCTCGCGACGAGCCGGCCGCTGACTCGGGCGCTGCGGCCGAACTGCGCCGCCCGGAGCCGCAGCGCGCCACGCCGCTCCTCGATGTCGAGCTGCGCTCCGACGCCGTGGCGCGGCTCACGCTGGCCATCGAGCGCATGGACCGTTTTCTACAGCGCGAGGAGAACCGCCGCAAGGGCGATGCCGACCCGACCCGCCTGCTCGGCTACATCCTGGCCGACGAGGCGCGGCGGCTGCTGCGCGGCGCACTCGGTTCGCACGCGCACGCGCTCGTTCTCGAAGAGTCCACGCTGCGCTCGGCCTACCGGCTCCTCGGCATGCTGTCGCACCTCGCTGCCTGGAGCGCGCCCGCCTCTCAGGAGAGCCATGCGCTGAATTCGTTTCCGCTCGCGGCCGCGCGCGATGTCGTTGCCTATTCGCGCTATGGTTGCGCCGAGACGACCGCACAAGAATCCGCCTACGCCGCGTTGCTGGGATTCGATGCCGCCAATACCCGGCTGCTGCTGACCTCCTCGGGTATGGCCGCCTATGCGCTGATCGAGAATTTTCTGCTGCGCGAGGTCTGCCGCCCGGGCGACACGGTGCTCGTGCATCCGGGCGTGTATTTCGAGACCCAGGAGCAGCTTCGGTCCCTGCCGTTCCTCGCGACGCAGGTCGCGGCGGGGGCGAGCCGGCGGGAGATGCTCGCCGAGATCGCCGCGCGCCAGCCGAAGGTGGTCTTCGTCGATCCGCTCACGAACACCGCCGATCTTCGGCTCATGGATCTCGGCAGCCTTCTGCAAGATATGGGGCAGTGCATCGCCGCCGACACCTGGGTCGTCGTCGACGGTACCTTGCTGTCGGGCGGCTTCAACCCGTTCGCGTTGGCGCTGTCACCGAAGATTCACGTTCTCTATTACGAGAGCGGCTGCAAGTACCTACAGTTCGGCATGGACTTGGGACCGGCCGGCGTCGTCGTGACGGCGCCGGCGCTCGCGGGACGGTTCGAACGGTTGCGGCGCGGACTCGGCGCGATCGCCGCGGAGCCGATCATCCTGCCGCGCGTGTCGCGCGCTGCCTACCTCGCTTATCTGCGGGCGCAAACCGCGAGCGCCCAGGCCATCGCCCGCGCCGTCGACGCGTATTCCGAGACTGCCGGCGAGACGACGCTCGAGCCCGTGTTTCCGGGTCGGGTCGACCATCCCGATCACGCGGAAGCCGCCGCGTATCCGCATCTCGGCGGCGTGCTCGCGTTTCGCTTCGTCGATCCGAGGTTCAATCGGCGCGACCTGCTCGAGGACTTCATCGACACGCTGATGGCAAGATCGCGCGCCGCGCGAATCGCACTCACGGCCGGAGTCAGCTTTGGCTACCGGGTGCCGCGGATCGGCGCCGCCTGGTCGAGCTATGACGCGTCGACCTCGTTCCTGCGCTTGTCGGCCGGCGTCGATGCCGAGGCCGCTGGTGCCTTGGGCGCGCTGATCGCGCGTTGTGCCGCCGAGGCCGCCGCCTCGGACCAATTCTGCATATGACTCGTCGCGGCCGTCCATGAACGCCGCGATTGCGACCGGGCGCGCGGCCGCACCCGTCGTGCTCGTCGTTCCGACCTTCAACGAATGCGACGCAATCGGGGCCGCGCTCGCGGAAGTGCCCCGCGAGGTCGTCGGACGCATCATCGTGGCCGACGGCGGCAGCACCGACGGCACCGCGCAGGCGGCAGCAGCGGCCGGTGCCGAGGTGCTGGCGGCGGGCCGCGGCTACGGGCGTGCCTGTTGGTTGGGCGCCCTGGCGGCAGCACCCGATGCCATCCTCGTCTTCATGGACGGCGATGGCAGCGATCGAGCCACCTATATACCTCGCCTGATCGCGCCACTGCTCGCGGACACTCACGACTTCGTGATCGCGTCGCGGGTGCGCGGAACGCGCGAGCCCGGGAGCATGGGACTGCACCAGATCGTGCTCGGCCTCTTGATCGGCTGGCTCATCCAGCTGCGGTTCGGCACGCGCTACTCGGACATGTGTGCGTTTCGGGCCATCCGGCGCGACCGACTGTTACAGCTCGGCATGCGCGAGATGACCTACGGCTGGAATCTCGAGATGCAGATCAAGGCCGTGCGCCGCGGACTGCGCGTGCTCGAAATACCCGTCGACTATGGCCGCCGACGCGGCGGAACGTCCAAGGTCTCAGGCAATCTCGGCACCTCGATCCGCGTCGGGTGGCGGCTAATAGGGACGTTCATAAGGCTCGCGGGGCGCGAATCGCGAGACTGACGGGCACGTCGGCAGGGTTACGACGACGCGCGAATGGCGGCCTCCCGTACTCAGCCGCGACGCGCGAGTTCCGCAAGCACCGCATCGCCTGCCGCCGCCGTCGATAGGCCGACCTCGCCGGCCGTGCAGAGATCCGCAGGCCGCGCCCCGCCGATGATCGCGGCCGACACGGCCGCTTCGAGTGCGAGCGCCTCCGGCTCGAGCTTCAGCGCATGGCGCAGCAACAGCGCGGCACTCAGGATCGTGGCGTACGGATTCGCGATGCCGCGGCCCGCGATGTCGGGCGCCGACCCATGAATGGGTTCGTACAGTCCCCCGCGCTGGGACGCGCCGAGTGAAGCCGACGGCAGCATCCCGAGAGATCCGGCCAGCATCGAGGCTTCGTCGGTCAAGATGTCGCCGAACATGTTCTCGGTCACGATCACGTCGAAGTCGATCGGCCGTTTGATCAGGTGCATGGCCGCCGAGTCGACCAGCATGTGCTCGAAGCGCACGTCGGGAAATTCCGCCGGGAGGATCCGCTGCACGACGCTGCGCCACAGCCGCGAGGTTTCGAGCACGTTCGCCTTGTCCACGGACACGAGCTTCCGGCGCCGGCCGCGGGCGAGTAAGGCGGCCAGCCGCACGACGCGCTCGATCTCCATGACCGAGTAGCGGCACAGATCGCTCGCCTCGGTCGCGCTGCGAGTTTTCTCGCCGAAATAAATGCCGCCGGTCAGCTCGCGCACCACCATGATGTCGACGCCGCGCAGCAGTTCCGGCTTGATCGGCGAGGCGTCGAGCACGGCGGGGTGGGGTGCGACGGGCCGCAGGTTCGCGAACAGACCGAGATGGCGGCGCAGCGCCAGCAAACCCTGCTCCGGGCGCACGGGCGCGTTGGGATCGGACCATTTCGGGCCGCCGACGGCGCCGAGCAGCACCGCATCGGCGCGGTCGCACAACGCCACAGTGGCCGGCGGCAGCGGCTCGCCGCAGGCATCGATCGCGGCGCCGCCGAACACGCCGGACTCGAAGCGGAAGTCGTGGCCGAAGGAGCTGCCCACGGCCTCGAGCGCGCGCACGGCCTGCGCCGTGACCTCGGCGCCGATGCCGTCGCCCGGCAGCACGGCGATCAGCGCCGTCGTCATGGCGCCCGCAGCGCTTCGTAGCGTTCGATGTCCGGCCGCTTGCTCTGCAGGTAGCCGAGCTCGTCGAGACCGTGCAGCAGACAATGCCGCGCGAACGCCTCGATCGCAAAGCGCTCGCTGCGGCCGGTCGGCAGCACGAGCCGCTGGCTCTCGAGATCGACCGTGATCAGGGCGCCCGGGTGCTCGAGCAGCCAGCCGTGCAGATCCGGTTCGACGACCACCGGCAGCAGGCCGTTCTTGAGCGCATTGTTGCAGAAGATGTCGGCGAGCGCGGTGCTCACGACGACCCGGAAGCCGTAGTCCAACAAGGCCCAGGGCGCATGCTCGCGCGAGGAGCCGCAGCCGAAATTGTGGCCGGCGACGAGAATCTTCGCGCCGGCCGCGGCGGGCTGGTTCAGCACGAAGTCGGGATTCGGCGTGCCGTCGGCGCGGTAACGCCATTCCGAGAACAATGATTTCCCGAGACCCAGCGTCGTCGTGGTGGTCAGGAATCGAGCCGGAATGATCTGATCGGTGTCGATGTTGGCCGCGGCGAGCACGACGGTGGTCGATCGAATCTGCTTGATGGGTTCCATGCGGTCGTGGCCTGACGGTGCGAGACGGCTAGAGAAGCTCGCGGGGGTCCGAGACGCGGCCGAATACCGCACTCGCCGCGGCCGTGTACGGGCTCGCGAGCAGGGTGCGGGCGCCGATGCCCTGGCGGCCCTCGAAATTGCGGTTGCTCGTACTGACGGCATACTGACCGGCCGCGACCGTGTCGCCGTTCATGCCGAGGCACATGGAGCATCCGGACTCGCGCCAGTCCGCGCCGGCGCTCCTGAAAATCTCGTCGAGTCCGGCCGCCTCGGCTTCCCGCTTGACCTGTTGCGATCCCGGTACGATCAACAGTTTCACGCCGGGCGCCACGCGACGACCCTTCAAGATTTGTGCGGCGGCCTTCAGGTCCTCGAGACGACCGTTGGTACAGCTGCCGATGAACACGACGTCGATCGCCTTGCCGAGCATCGAGTCACCGCCCTTGAAGCCCATGTAGGCGAGCGCCTTGTCGTTGACCGGGTCCCCCGTCCGCGTCGGGATCCTGCCCGTGATCGGCACCACCATCCCGGGATTCGTGCCATACGTGACCATGGGCTCGAGCAGCGAGGCATCGAGATCGACCGAGGCGTCGAAGCTCGCGTCGGCGTCACTCGCAAGCGCCGTCCAGCGCGCGACGGCCGCCTCCCAGGCGGCCCCGGAGGGCGCGCGCGGCCGGCCCTTCAGGTAGGCCAAGGTCGTCGCATCGGGCGCGATCATGCCGGCGCGCGCACCGGCCTCGATGGACATGTTGCAAATCGTCATGCGCTCTTCCATCGACAGCGCCTCGATCGCGCTGCCGCGATATTCGAGCACGTGGCCCGTGCCGCCCGACACGCCGATCCGGCCGATGATCGCGAGGATCAAATCCTTCGCGGTCACGCCGGGCTTCAGGCGTCCGGCGACGTTGACCGCAAAGGTCTTCGGCTTACGCTGCAGCAGACACTGGGTCGCGAAGACGTGGCCGACCTCGGTGCTGCCGATGCCGAAGGCGAGGGCGCCGAAGGCGCCGTGCGTGCTCGTGTGGCTGTCGCCACAGACGATCGTCATGCCGGGTTGTGTCGCACCGAGTTCCGGACTGATCACGTGCACGATGCCGCGACGGGTATCGCGCAGGTCGAACAGTTCGATGCCGAATGCCGCGGCGTTCTGTTCGAGCTGGCGCACCTGTTTGGACGCGGCGTCGACGCGGATCGGTGCGCGCCCGAACACCTCGTCGCTGTGCGTCGGTGTGGAGTGGTCGAGCGTCGCCAAGGTTCGGTCGGGGCGGTGCACCGACAGTCCGCGGGCCGCCAGCATCGCGAAGGCCTGTGGTGAGGTGACCTCGTGAATGAGATGCAGGTCGATGTACAGCACCGCCGGGGTATCCGGTGTTTCCGGAACGACCTCGTGTGCCGCCCAGACCTTGTCGAACAACGTGCGGCCCGTCATGAACGCGACCTCCTCAGGCCTTGCCGGACTCCAACCAGGGCATGCGCGACCGCAGCTTGGTGCCGATCTTCTCGATCGAGTGATTCAAGTCGGCCTTGAGCAGTTTCGAGTACTTGCGCTTGCCGGTCTTGTTCTCCGAGATCCATTGGCGCGCGAACTTGCCCTGCTGGATCTCGGTCAGGATTTTCTTCATCTCCTTCTTCGTCGCCTTGTTGACGACGCGCGGTCCGCGCGTGAGATCGCCGTACTTCGCCGTTTCGCTGATGAAACGGTGCATCTTGGTGATGCCGCCCTCGTGCAGCAGATCGACGATGAGCTTGAGCTCATGCAGACATTCGTAATAGGCGACGGCCGGCTGGTAGCCGGCTTCGACGAGGGTCTCGTAACCCTTGACGACCAACTCGGTCGCGCCGCCGCACAGCACGGCCTGTTCGCCGAACAAATCCGTCTCGGTCTCCTCCGCAAAGGTCGTTTCGAGCACGCCGCCGCGCGTGCCGCCGATGCCGTGCGCATAGGCGAGCGCCTTGGCCTTCGCGCGCTTCGACGGGTTTTGCGCGACCGCGATCAAACACGGGACACCGCGCCCTTGTTGGTATTGGCGGCGCACGAGATCCCCGGGCCCCTTCGGCGCGATCAGCACAACGTCGAGATCCTTGCGCGCCTTGATCTGGCCGAAGTGGACGTTGAAGCCGTGCGCGAACAGCAGCGTCGCGCCGGGCTCGAACGCCTTCTTGAGCTCCGTGTACAAGGCTTTCTGCGTCATGTCCGGAACGAGCATCGCCACGAGCGCCGCGCCTTGCACGGCGGCGGCGGGCTCCATCACTTGCAGGCCGTCTTTCTTCGCCTTCGTGAAGCTCTCGCCCTTGCGCACGCCGACGACGACGTCGAAGCCGCTGTCGTGCAGATTCAGCGCGTGCGCCCGGCCCTGGCTGCCGTATCCCAAGACCGCGATGCGCGCTCCCCGCAGCGCCTTCGGGTCGACATCTTTTTGTGAGTACAAACGCATGCTGCTGATCTCCTAGGGTTCGAGGTCGGCCGTCTGTTGGGTTAGAGGTCGGCCGTAAAGAGCCGGAAATACCAACACAGAATCTCTTATCATGCAAGTTCGCGGGAGAGCCAATGACGCAAGACACGATGACGCCAGCGACGATGACGGCAGAGGGGATGGCCCCCCCGGCGGCAGCGTTGCCCGAGCCGCCGCTGCCGCTGTGGCTGTTGTACGAAGAGGACGTGGAGCCGTGGCTCGCCGCGCACGACGCGCCGTTGCGGGAGTGGCTCGCCGCCCAGGCCTTTCGCGGCGAACGGCATCGCGTGCTCGTGCTGCCGGGCCCGGACGGCACGCTCGGCGGCGCGCTCGGCGGTCTCGGCAAGCGCGGCGGCCGGGTATCGCTCTGGCATGCCGCGGGCATCGCCGAGCGGCTTCCGGCGCGGCGTTACCGTCTGGTCCAGCCATGGAGCGCCGACGAGGCAACCCAGTTGTCCTTGGGGTTCGCGTACGCGGCCTATCGCTTCGAGCGTTATCGGCATGCGCCGGCGCATCGTGCCGCGACACTCGATCCCCCCGCGCACGCCGATGCCGCCTATGTCGCCCTGGCGAGCGAGGCACTGCGCCTCGCTCGCGATTGGATCAACACCCCGGCCGGGGATTTCGGTCCCGCGGAGCTGTCCGCGGCGGCGCACGGCATCGCCCGGCGGCATGGGGCGACGCTGACCGAATGGGTTGGAGAGGACTTGCTCGCGGCGAACTTTCCGGCCATTCATGCCGTCGGCCGCGCGAGCGTCGCGGTGCCCCGACTCATCGAATTGCGCTGGACCGCCCCAGGCGGCGGTGCGCGCCCCGGCCTCGTGCTGGTCGGCAAGGGCGTGTGTTTCGACAGCGGCGGACTCGACATCAAGCCGAGTGCCGGCATGGCGCTGATGAAGAAGGACATGGGGGGCGCGGCCGTCGCTCTCGCGCTCGCTCACATGGTGATGAGCACGGGTCTCGCGGTGAGCTTGCGGGTGCTGATCCCGGCCGTCGAGAATTCCATCAGCGGCAATGCGTTCCGGCCGGGCGACGTGCTCGCCACGCGCAAGGGCCTCAGCGTCGAGGTCGGGAATACCGACGCCGAAGGCCGGCTCGTGCTGTGCGACGCGTTGGCGCTCGCCGATGCCGACGGTGCGGACCTGATCGTCGATTTCGCCACGCTGACGGGGGCCGCGCGCGTCGCCTTGGGCCCCGAGCTGCCCGCACTGTTCGGCTCGGACGAAGCCGTGGTCGCCGAGATCGCGCGCGTGGCGGCGACGGAGCACGATCCGCTCTGGCCCATGCCCTTGTGGGCCGGCTACGACGACGAACTCGGCAGCAAGATCGCCGATCTCAACAACGTTGCCGCGTCCTCGTTCGCGGGGGCGATTTTCGGCGCCTTGTTCCTGAAGCGCTTCGTGACCGCCACGAAACACTGGGTGCACGTCGACCTGTATGCCTGGAATCCCCGGGAGCGCCCCGGGCGCGGCGTCGGCGCCGAGCCCCAGGCCGTGCGCGCGCTGTACCGGTACCTCCACGGGCGTTACGGTATTGCTTAACAGGCGTCGCGCTGTCTAAGCTCTGCGCCCCGTCATCACGCCGCCAGCCGCCATGCCCAAGAAACCGCCGGTCCGATCCACCCCCCGCGCCACCGCCAAAGTGCGACCCGTCGATCCGCGCAAGTACTCGCGGCTCGTCGTCGACGGGGTCAAACAGACACCCAGTCGCGCAATGCTGCGCGCCGTCGGCTTCGAGGACGCCGATTTCGCCAAGCCTCAGATCGGCATCGCGTCGACCTGGAGCAACCTCACGCCCTGCAACGTGCACATCGACCAACTCGCACGCCTGGCGGCCGGTGGAGTCGAGGCGGCCGGCGCGAAGCCCGTGACCTTCAACACCATCACGGTGTCGGACGGCATCTCGATGGGCACGCCGGGCATGCGCTACTCGCTCGTGTCGCGCGAAGTCATCGCCGATTCGATCGAAACGGTGGTCGGCGCGCAGGGCTTCGACGGGGTGGTTGCGATCGGCGGCTGCGACAAGAACATGCCGGGTTGCCTCATTGCGCTGGCGCGGCTCGACCGGCCCGCCGTGTTCGTCTACGGCGGCACGATTCGCCCGGGCCCCAATCGCAGCGACGTCGTGTCCGTGTTCGAGGCCTTGGGCGGCTTTGCGAGCGGCGCGGTCACGGAGCAGCAGCTCAAGTACGTCGAGCGCACGGCGATTCCCGGCGCCGGATCGTGTGCGGGGATGTACACGGCCAATACCATGGCCTCGGCGATCGAGGCACTCGGCATGAGTCTGCCGAACAGCTCCGCCCAGGACGCCGTGTCGGCGCACAAGCGCGACGACTCGACGCGCGCGGGCGCGGCGGTCGTGGCGCTGGTCGAACGCGGCATCACGCCGCGCATGATCATGACGCGCAGCGCCTTCGAAAATGCGATCACCGTCAGCATTGCGCTCGGCGGATCCACGAACGCCGTGCTGCACCTTCTCGCCATCGCCTCGGCGGCACAGGTCAAGCTCAAGCTCGACGATTTCACGCGCATCGGCAAGCGCGTTCCCGTGCTCGCCGATCTGCGCCCGAGCGGCCGGTTCTCGATGTCCGAACTCGTCGCCATCGGCGGCATTCAGCCGCTCATGAAGACGCTGCTCGATGCCGGCCTGCTGCATGGCGATTGTCTCACCGTGACCGGCAACACGCTCGCGGCGAACCTCGCGTCCGTCGCACCGTATCCGCCGGGGCAGGAGATCGTGCGCAGCATGGCCGCACCGATCAAGAAGGACAGCCATCTCGTCGTGCTCTACGGCAATCTCGCGCCGGACGGCGCGGTCGCCAAGATCACCGGCAAGGAAGGCCTGCGGTTCAGCGGCACGGCGCGTGTCTACGATTCGGAGGAAGCGGCGTCCGCGGGCATCATCGGCGGCGAGGTGCGCGCGGGCGACGTCGTCGTGATCCGCTACGAAGGACCCAAGGGCGGCCCCGGCATGCGCGAAATGCTGAGTCCGACCGGAGCGATCATGGGCAAGGGACTCGGCAAGGACGTCGCCTTGATCACCGACGGACGCTTCTCGGGCGGCAGCCACGGTTTCGTCGTGGGCCACGTCTCCCCCGAGGCGGCGATGGGGGGACCGCTGGCCCTGGTGCGGACCGGTGATCGCATTCACATCGACGCCCAGCGTCGCGAACTGAACTGGGACGTGAGCGCCGCGGAACTGAAACGCCGCAAGAAAGCCTGGATCGCGCCGCCGCCCTATGCCCGCCGCGGCGCGCTCGCGAAGTACGCCAAGTGTGTCAGCAGCGCAACGCTCGGTGCCGTGACCGATCTCGAATGAGTGTTTGAACCGCAGTCGTCGGACGTGACGAGGCCGCGTGTCAGCAGGGCGTGACAGCGCGGTCGCGGCGACGTGACCGGACCCAGTTCGAGGTCGCGGACACGATATGCAAAATGCTCATCGCCGTGCGCGGTGCCGCTAATATCGTCGCGCTTCGGGAACGCTGCGTGCAGCCGTTTCCAGGCCGAATGAGGCGCTTGCAGTGCAGCCCGTTTGTGTGTCAGTCTCTTGACTCGCTGAAGAGATTTCTCAAGGGACGACCTGGTCATACCAGTGTGGGAAGCGGCGGTGCGCAGCGCGCAAAGATGGGGCGCGGTGCGTTCAATATTAGGGCACGCCGAGCGTGTTGTCGAATCAGTCAGGGGTCAGGGTCACCAATAGCTCTATGTACAAGTACGAAGAACCGTCAATGTTTTCGGGCAAGAGAGGTCTTGCGCTTCTCTTCGTCATCCTGCTGCACATCGTCATCGGCTATGGGTTTTATACGGGTCTCGCTCAGCACATCATTGCGCATGTGATTCCACCGGTGGAAATCGCGGAGATCGACAAACCCAAACAGGAAGACA
>Ga0116229_10008052_pt1 | contig 16500 bp, 10 predicted proteins | sample S1TSphgellanicum_3_FD_87313 | JGI IMG/M metagenome (GOLD analysis project Ga0116229, IMG submission 87313) | Host-associated microbial communities from peat moss isolated from Minnesota, USA - S1T2_Fc - Sphagnum magellanicum MG | ecosystem: Host-associated > Plants > Peat moss > Unclassified...
AAAAATAAAATCTTGCATGGAAAGTCCCCTGTCCAAGTGGAAAGTGAACAGTCCCCCCCCCCCACCAAACACAACTTAAAAACAAACCCCCCCCCCCCCCCCCCCCCCAACAGTCCCCACCCACCCACAAGACAAAAAAGGGAAGCCCCTTCACTCCATGACACAACTAACTTCTCATTGGTTGCATGAAAATTCTATTCCTAAAATTGGCTGCCACTACTTTTGGCCCTTCCTAAGAACACCCTACCTATTAACATCTCTAACTAGATTTTCATGTTGTGTTGTTAGTAATATTTATTGGTCCAAATGTAAAAATACAAATGGTCATTCATTGTTTGAAATGATTTGTTTGATGTTTGTGAAGAATGGGTAGATCAAACATCAATTTATTTTAATGTAAAGGTGTGATTTACCACTGCGGGGAGGGTGGAGATGCTCTAAGCGGGGCACCACACATTTTAGTCGGAACTGGGACCATTGTTGCTATTCATGGTGCAAGATCCGGGGCTTCGTATCTATGATGTGTCCAACTTGTTGCAACAACAGGAAGCATACATAATAGTGTGTAAAACTAGTTCTCTTACAATAGTTTCCGAGTCACTTTCTGCCAAAAGTTCTCCCCCCCTCCCACTCCCCACCACCATCACCAAATACACAGTGCAAAACCACATGACGAGGTCGAGGAGAAGACTCATTTATTATAGCAGAACTTGCAACACATGACCAAAATAATGCCTCTAGATAAGATCATTATTAAGTTCATTTATCAACGAAACCGCTGTCAGTTACTGTGTCGTCCACACTGCAGTGCACAAAACAGCGGAAGATACACAGACACAGAGAGAGAGAGAGAGAGAGAGAGAGAGAGCGAGGAAAAAGGGCGGTGTGAGGGTGGGTAGGCCAGAGGGAAGGAAGGAGGGGGGAAAAAATCGGGAAGCACAGAAGATTGGACCAAAATCAGTTCCTATTTTTGTCGCTATGTCAAAAGGTGAAGGAAGCATCTTTGTCTCTTTCTGAAGTACGGCCTCGTTTTTGTGTTTACAAGACCCAGCCATCCACACAGGCTCCCGTCTCGCGGAGTTTTTGTTGGCAAAATCGTCGGAGACGAGATTGATCAAGCAAAGCAGCTGGTATCAGTAGTCAGCTCTGTATGTTCATCAGTTCCCTTGAAGATGGAGTGCGGTCATTCTGGTACATTTTTATGCTATCCCTCACCTCTCTAGTGATAGGAGAACATACTAGGAGTTATGTTGTATGTTTCCTTCTACGATCTCTGAGAAACCAACCTTTTTGGAGCAAGTAGGTAGGAGTAGTTTTGTGAAGAGGCGCTCATGGGTATTTATTGGCCAGTTTCGGTTGCGAGCTTTGAAGCACTTTCTCTTTCCATTCATGATAGTTTGCTTTTTCGCTTGCTTGAAATGAGTAATCCACCTCTCTCTCTCTCTCTCGCGGATCGCCTTTCGAGTAAGCTTGGCGGAGTTGCCAAAGCCATTTGAGACATCTTGTGCTTGCTTGCTGTTGAGCCTCCTAAATAGTCGTTCGCCTCATGTCTAAATGGAATGCTTAACCGACTTCAGGCATGGTGAATTGCTGCTTGATCAATAGTTTCGATATGTTGGACTAACTTCTTTCAACTTTCTTCACAACGGTTGGAAGTCTGTGTCTTTTGGAGTGTAATTATCAAAGAAAGGTGAAAAAATCATAGAAGGTCATATAATCAAGTGCATGTTTTGCATCAAAAGCATTTGTTTGCTTTGTCATGGAAAACCGGTTTTTTCCCCTTAGGTTTCAGATTGCTCCTGTGTCTACATACATACATACATACCCATGGCAGAGATAGGTTGTGCTTAGTCCAGAATGTTGAATAATGTTGATTAATCTGAAGTTTTAGTTTTGCACAATCCTAGTGATTTCAGTTTGACATCTGAGTATGTGGAATTCTCAATTACTTAGTTTGATTTGTGGTTCTTACTTTTTGCCACAAACTCGATTCACTCTGTGTTCCTCAAATCATCTGGAACTGTGCTGAACCTTGGTTTGCTGGATGAAGCCCTGAAAGTATTTCCAAGATTGTCAAAAGGATTTGAATTCACAAAGCTGTCTATTTGTACTGCAATTCCTAGACATGCCTTTACACACATGTGTCATCTTTTTGTGGGGCTGGCTTGGAATCACTTGGAGATTTTTGCTTGTATAACACTTTGATGCTGGATTTGATGCTATCTGCCTTCATGCTGACAAATCTCTTGCACCTTGATATTCTGTGGAAGAAATTGACAGCAAATCAGTATCTGTGTGGCAAATGGGAGTAAGCTAAGCTGCAGATTGTTAAGGCAAGCCATTGGCGTGAGAGATGACAAGTGAGAAGATGGATTTGTATGCTGAGGAACCACCCAAAAGGGCTGAGATTTACACCTATGAAGCGCCATGGCCAATATATGGCATGAATTGGAGTGTGAGGAGTGACAAAAAGTTTCGTGTCGCCATTGGCAGTTTCATTGAAGAGGTCAGGAATAAGGTAAGTCCCTACATGATTGTCCAGCCATTGACAAAATGCTTTGCAGTTTGAAATTGAGGACAAAATACAATTGCTGAAAACTGGTCAGAAGTGCACTAGGGTTGCTAAGAGCAGTATATGAATGGTGACTGTCATAATCATGGAAAAGAAGATGATGTGGATCTTCAGAGCCTAAGGACGCCCTTAGTTCCTTGTACAGTAGAGAAGAATGATTATGGAGAAGTACATGTGCAGGTGGAGATAGTACAGCTCAATGATGAGACTGGAAAATTTGTGGCTGACCCCAAGCTTTCCTTCAACCACCCATACCCAACCACCAAAATCATGTTCATTCCTGACAAGGATGGCCAGAAGCCAGACTTGATGGCAACCACAGGGGACTATCTGCGCATTTGGCAAATATGTGAAGATCGAGTGCAGTTAAAAAGTGGGCTGAACAACAATAAGAACAGTGAATTTTGTGCACCCCTGACCTCATTTGACTGGAATGAATTGGAACCCAAAAGACTGGGAACAAGCAGCATTGACACAACATGCACAATATGGGACATAGAGAGGGAGGTTGTGGATACACAGTTAATTGCTCATGACAAAGAAGTCTATGACATTGCATGGGGGGGTGTAGGGGTGTTTGCATCAGTGGCAGCAGATGGTTCAGTTAGGGTCTTTGATCTTCGAGACAAAGAGCACTCAACAATCATATATGAGAGCCCTCAGCCAGACACACCTCTGCTACGGTTAGGTTGGAACAAGCAAGACCCTCGCTATATGGCAACAATTCTCATGGATGCATCCAAGGTGGTAGTCCTTGACATACGGTATCCAACTCTCCCTGTTGCTGAGCTCCAGCGACATCAAGCCTCTGTTAATGCCATTGCCTGGGCTCCTCACAGCTCCTGCCATATCTGCACTGCTGGTGATGACTCACAGGTAAATGTTGAGCTATGTAGAAGTTGTCAGTTTTGAAAATTATCTCTGTGTTCTTTTTTCTCATGTGAGCTTCTGGTTGCTGCAGGCACTGATTTGGGATTTGTCCACAATGAGTCAACCAGTGGATGGGGGTCTTGACCCGATTCTTGCATATACCGCAGGAGCAGAGATTAACCAACTACAATGGTCATCAACGCAGCCTGACTGGGTTGCAATTGCCTTCTCCAATAAGCTTCAAATTCTTCGTGTTTGATATTAGTTTGGAGGTGAACTTTGGGTGTATCTTCTGGATTCTCAAGCTTTTTTGCTGGTATGTGTTACCTAAGTGGTGGAATTTTAATGGAGCATTGATGACCCAAACTGTCATATGTGGCAATCTGCTTTGGTGGTACATCTACCTCATTCTAGAACAAATGCCTGTTCAAACACAGAAAATTGTTGAGTAGAACACTCTGGTCCTTGAAGATTTGAAAGTTGTAGAACCAGTTTTTGTTACAATCTCCAACAATGGAGAGAAGGTTGAGTCCTCACTGGTTCATTTTCCTTAGACTTTTCATGTGTTTATCCAACTCTTTTGGCTGGACCGATGAAACTTGTTCTTGTAAAGTTTTAATGTGCAGTTGTTTATATTCTGACTGACTGTTCACAAGGACAAGATGGGCAGAGTTTTTTTAATATTGACATGGTAAATAGTTTATGCAGTGCAATTCTATTGAGAGAAGGCTGGAAAGATTGCACACCTAGAAATTTGGGTGTTAAGAGAATTGGAAGATTCAGTTTAGTTGGTAGTTGCTACTATTCGAGGCTTGTGAGGTAAAGTCAGCTGTGAGTCTTGCATGCTTTATCAGGTTTAATGACTACTGAAACGGTCCATGAGACTTCAGGATCAGCTGAATTTGCAAGGGAGAAAACTTGGATTGTAAGGAGACTGGAGGGAGCAGCAATGACCAAATGAAATTTTTCTCTCCAGATTTTTACTCCACCTTCTGATGTCAGAAAATAATTCACAGGTATGCTATTCATCCTATAATCAACTTAGTGAGGGTCCACTTGTCTGGGGTGCCTCCTGTTGGTTGTGTACAATTATGATTTGAAAACTAGTTTGACAAGGCAAATCACCTGGAAGTCAAATTCAGCTGAGAATACGAGAATGTGGACAAGGCACAATCAACAAGGTTTCCAATCAACTGTAGTTTCCAGACCAATAATTGTAACTCTTCGGCTTCTGGACAAGTTTCCAGCATTGGGTTTCAAAGAGTATATGCTGACTATTGTTTGGTGGTCACATCAAAAAGTAAATGATCTAGCGAGATCTAAGAAGTAAATTCCGTGCAACAAATGTTTCAAAATGTTCAGTAACCGCATGAAAAGCACATAATATACACTCATGCTCTCAGCCCTTGCCATTAGACTAAGTTGAAAATGAACAAATGGTGTGAAGAATAGAAAATTTTAAGAGTCAAATGAGATTGTTGAACATGTAGTTGGAAGGGTTAGTATTTTCTTCTTTTGAGAGAAGGGGTGCATGTTTTTGGTTTTTCCCCTTGGAAGAGAGTGAAACAAGCAGCCACCTCATTCATTAAGGTGAGGGCTATCACCTCATTGGACGGGGTTGAGAATTTTTTGGTTTTTACCCTTGGAAGAGGGTGAAGCAAGCAGTCACGGCACCGCGGCAATGATAATTGACTAGTGAAGGCAGTGTTTTTATTTTGGCAAAATTTTGCCAAATTTTGACCTGAAAATTATGATTTCAAAACAAAGGATTTCCATGGAAAACATGGCCCAAATTTGTCAGATTTTGAAAACAAAAGTTTCTGAATCACCAGATTTTTATGATAAGTTCCAATACGTAGCCAAGAATATAGAAGGATTCTGTAATTTTTTTTCTACTTTCATATCTAGTCTGTAGCCAAAATCTGGTTAAATCATCTTATTGATGATCACCACTTCAGCTACGTCACAAAATTGAAAAAAAAAGAAACCCTGAGTGAAGGCAGCCACCTCACTAATGTAATGGTAGAATGAGTTGTGTTACTTCAACTCGGTTCTTGTCTTCCCAAAGCACCTCTATTTGTCCCATATTGTTTGGGCACACTTCAACTTGCATGTATATAACTTATAAATAAATACATAAAGAAAAGGTGTTGGCCTTCAAAGGAAAGCCACTAGGCTTTTATTTTTGCAAGTGAGGGGCCAAAGGGATATGCTTCTAGGAGGGACTACCCACAATTCCAAAAAAATTGGTAATGAGCCAATCAATGTGGCTCCTTCAACACAAAATAAAAAATTATAAACATAAAAATTGTGGGCACTCTCACAAACTAATTAATAGAATGAACAATATTCTACCATTGTCACAATAATTGCAATTCCATGTAAGGTGACACATTTGGCTAGGATTCATGAATCTTGATGTAAACCCCTCTTCTCATAAGGCAGTTAATATGGATTCATGAACCTCGATGTAAACCCCTCTTCCCATAAGACAGTTAACATATTACACACGTGCAATTATTTTACCATTTTTTTCATGAAAATGACCCAAAATGGTTATTTTGAAAAAAAAATTGGTTGGGATTTGGGGGGGGGGGAAGTTGGTGATTATATATTGTCACCATAGTAGTTTTTGTCTTTCAAAAGGGCTAGATGATATATGTATTTGGTATTCCAATAATTTAACAAGTTACCCTTACTTTTGGGATTTTTAGATGCCATAAGCCTCCTATATAGAGCATGGCTTCCCCATAATGGTTTTAAAGCATCTCCAACAAGTGCCAAAAAAGGCCACCAACGCCACTTTTTAGATGAGCCAATTGCCATTGTGGGGTGGAAAAAAATTCCTTCATGAAAATGTTGTTGAATGGCATGACTTTCTAAGTCCTCCACCACACAAAAAATTGATGTTTTTGAGTGGCCTATCACAATCATCAAGAAGTTGATTGTTACCCATTTGCTAGCCACCATGATTGGTCCATGTTTTGGTTTTATTACTAGCTTAAGAAAGTACAATGTAAATTATAGTGTGTATTGGTGGCTGACGGGCAAGTAGTTATGTTAAAATTGAATGTAATATTTAGTGATAACAAGTGGTTTCATGTGGCTCCACTAAAGATGCTCTTATGCAAAGCTCTCCAAGGTATGGTGTAAAGCATTAAACATCCAAAGTTTCATGGGATGAGGATTAGGTTTGTCTATGTGGAGGACTGGCTTTGTGTAGAAATTTGGAGCAAAAGTCCGTGAAAGATGTGTGGTTTATGTTTAATATATTGAAAGCATGATGGCAAACACAAATTTGTTGGTGTAGAAAACAACGATTTCCCATAGAGGTTTTCAAAACAAGTGAGATAATGCTAGATGGGGGTATTGTATGTGGTAACAATGAAAGACAGACCTACAAGGACAAAATTGTGACAATTGTTCATCTATTTGTTTATGTCCAATGACTAGAGTAAAGGTAGGGGGTGTGATCAATGCATGGTTTGTATCCATCTAGAAATTGGTTGTTTAACTTCCTTTTATTTGGACCAATAGTTTTGTGTGTGTATGTGTTTTTTTCTAATTGATTGTTATAGAAGAAGTGGGAAAAATTTGTTTCATAATCTTGTTTGGGTTCAAATTTTTTATTCTTTTGGTTTTCAAAGATAATACTCATGTAGAAATTGATAGAAATTTTGGTCTTGAATTAACTTGGGTAGTCATTGCTTGACCATTATTTTTCATTTTTCATACTTATATAATTGAATAGGCATCAAAAGGAGTAACTATAATAGAATATGTAAAAAGATAATATTCATCATTTTATGTGTAAGAGTGAGTCAGAAGTGTTACTTTAACTACCTAGTTAAGTTATAATTAGGTTAATGATAAATTGGATTAGTGTAATCAATTTTATTTTAACATTGTAATCAATTTACGTGTGAATGAGGTTTGAACTATTTAGTGTTTGAGATATAATGTCAAGATGTGAATTCTCAAATCATTTTTGATGATTTGACATTTTAAAATATTTATTGTTATTTTGTAATTTTTATTTGTTATGTCAATTTTCTTTTGGCCATGGTTTTGTGTGTTGTAATTTTTCATTTTGTATTTTGAGCTTGAATTTTTGCTTGTTACAAATGAGTCATATTTTGAATCATTAAAAGTCTAATTTAATTTTGTGTTGTTTTGTAATTGAATTTAAGTTTTTGTAATTTTTGTAAGCACAGTTTTGTTAGTGAATTGCGTAAGATTTTGGTGTGGTAAGTTGTTGCGTAGATTTTTGTTGTTGTTGCAAAGTTTGTATTTGTGTTGTTTTAGTGGAACTAGTGGGAGTTGCAAACCAGGGCGTTAAAAATTCTCACCTTATGATTTTGGTGGAGTTTTTTTTTGCTTAAAATTCCATGATGAGTTGAACCTTAAACATGGCATGTGTACCCTCGAGTTTGGGTGAACAGAGAAAAAAACACACACAAGAAGAGGGCCCTTATTTTCATCACAAGGGCCCCTTCTTTCTCTCTCTTATCCATCTTTATCTAACCTCTGTCTCCTTCTTTCTTTTATCTTTCTACTTTTTTAATGTCAACAATTAAGGAATAGGAAGGTGACAATAATAGTATTGTGAAGTTATGTTGCCATCACCATCGCCAGCTTAAGCTCAAAGCTTGATTAGCTGATTTTTCTTCAATAACGAACCAATCAGGGAGAGCGCTTTTCACTTTCTCCTCATTTTTTTGTGATGTTAATTTGTAAGCATCAAAACAACTGTAATAGTTGTTATAATTGAAGGCGAGGGCAACACAGTAATAGGAAGGGAAGGGTTGCGACATGAAAAGGGGGGTTGGGGGGAGAGGGCAATGCTATAAAGGAATCAAGCTTGCCCAAACTTGGGTTAAACCTCCTAGGTTTGGCAAGCTTTAAAATAGGTGATGAATAGGATGAAAAAACAATTTTTTCATATGAATGTGAACAAATGTGGGTTGTGCCTTGCTACCTACTAAGGTGAAAATCTTATGTCACATGTTCATGAAAAGTTGGACCATTTTGGGATCTAACAAACTTATAGTTTGTTTCAAAAACAATATTGGTGATAAGGGATGCAATTGCAAAGTTCAACAATATATTTCTCATTAAATGCCACTTAGTTAAATCATAACTATGTTAATAATAAATTGCACTAATGTAGTCAATTGGGTTTTATTTTAGAACCAACTTATGTGTGAATGAGGTTCAAACTATTTAATATTTAGAATATAATCCCAAGTTATGAATTATCAAAATTAGTTTTGGTAATTTGAGATTCCATAAAACACAATGCTTTTTATTTTCGGAATTTTTATGAGTTCTTCAAGATTTTTTTGCCTATGGTTTTGTGTGTTGCGATTTTTCATTTTGTGTTTTGGCCTTGGATTCTTATTTATGGATTCTTATTTCTGGTAGGTGAATCATATTTTGTATTAAGTATGATGTGCCAATTCAAATGTTTTTATGTTATTTTGTATGATGTGTGAACACCGATAAATGTAGGTGCCAATATGGTAATCCATGACAAATCAAACATGAAATGGAACAAAGGAATTAGAATAATATGAAATAAAATGAACATCAACACTAAATCAACAAAAATGTTCTCACCATCTGCAATCATTTCTATGTAACCAAACATGTATAATATGCAATAAGAATGATGCAAATGATGTATATGTATGTGTTAATATAATGCAAAAGAGAAAAAAATTTAAATCAATTATTTCATAAGCATCCATAAACAATCACTAGTGTTCATTGCTAAAGTGAAATCGTTGTTACAATCCTAAATGCATAACAAATGAAATATATTAACAACTATACAAGATCAAGTGTTCAAATTTACATAATATTGTATGTAATTAATCCAAGTCAAAGATGTCAATGATTGTGCTATCCTTCCAACTATACATTTAGCTAAAAAGTGTATTCAATGCATGCAAGAAACATATAATCCATAGTAAGTCATTGGTACACAAATATGTGACCAACACCATTCATCCAGCCATATGCAATCTTTTGGGTCAAAACACAAGACATTATCTTTGATAAGGTGTTGGTGATGAATGCTATGTCTTGTTGGCTTTGGTAGCAGATCTATGAACTATAAACATACTAAATTTCAGATATATTGAATATAATCTATTATCAGGTGGGAATTAGAAATGAAAATAGATTCCAGCTGAGCAGGTTTAGTCAAATGGGTGTCAATATCAAACCTACAACCCATAAACCTCGCCCTCACCACATATCCCACTTGCCCACTGCACAATGTCCAATAAACTTCACCACATGGATTTCAATGCTTCCACACATATGAACATCTTGAGATATTTCATAGCACTGACATGCTCTTGTATCATGTTTTGTATCTGGCACATGAATTTTCAAGAACTGCATCCGGTAATTCGAAACTTATTTCATTTTTGTCCCACAAGTAAGTAGCTCAAAACTCTGCAGAACATTTGATCAAGTCAAATCCACAAGATTGATGATGGCATTCTTTTGTCTTGGTCTTACTAATCGTATCCTCTACACATTGAATACCTCACATGGTCACCTAAGGTGTGTAACAACCTATAATACACAAGTGCCTCACACATATATGCTCCCAGGAAAATGCCTGGGACCACACTTGGTTGGAACATTCGACTCACAAACCTCAACCCCAATCTAGCTAGTGCCAAACAATTTTCAGCAACCCAGACACTTTTGATATTTTGATGCTAAACTGCAAAGAGCACATGTGACTGAGACTTCTTCCCTTGGTGGCCTCTTGTAGTATATTCTTTCAGAGTTGATCTTATCCAGTCTTCCTCGATCTTTTAATTTATAATTTTTTGATTTTGATACCAACTCTGGCAACAGCTTCTTGAAACCCTAACCACCAGGTGGGTAGCTAAGTGTTCTCACAGAGCATGAGGAGAAGGGATTTGAACTCCCAACCACCAGCTTTGCAGCCTTACCCTACAGCCACTGGGGTAGCTGAGTTGTTCGCAGTCTTCAATACTGCCACAGTGAACCAGCACCCACACTGGCCACATGAACCAGCACCCACACTGGCCACAGGTGCCCCTAACAACCCACACTGGCTGGCACCTTCACCTTTCTTGATGAGGTTAAGAAAGCTGCAGTGACAAGTTCAACTCAAACCCTTAGTTCCCACCACATCCACCTCCGCCGCAACCACCTCCACCTCCACCACAGCCCCCACCTCCACCACCAAAGCCACCTCCCCCACCAAAACCACCTCCCATCAAATCCCCAAGAAGAAAACCTCCAAGAGCACCACCTAGCAATCCAGTTCCAAGGCCTGCTCCACCAAATCCACTGCGGGTTGGAGGTGGTGGTGGTGGCTGCATATACCCACCAGCTGCAGCTCCAGCAGGTTGGTAGTAAGGAACCTGTTGTGAAGTGTACTGGCCTGGATATTGAGGGTACTGTTGCTGATTGTATTGTGGGTATCCAGCAGCCGCGCCGCCATACTGTTGTTGTTGGCTGCTTCCACCAGCTCGGTTAAATGCTCCTGCTCCTCCAGCAGCAGCAGCAGCAGCTGGGTACGCTGTCGCTGTTCCTTTTCCGTTGTTGTCGTAGTTTGATGAACCCCACGTTGCTGTTGCTGGCAGTTTCACCACCTCCCCTAGCCTTACTGCCACATTCAAAGTCCCTTGCACATGTCCTGACGGTCTCCGCACCTGCAATGACAAGACTTTTGGACGCGATTGTTGTTGGGTCTGGTTTTTGCTGGAGTTCTGAACATCATCAGGTTTGTCACCGCTGTTCGACCCGGCCGGCAGTGGCACGGTCACGCTACCGATACTTTTGTTGGACAGCGATCCGTGATTGTAAAGGTCGACAGTAATCACCAAATTGCCTTGCTCAACCAGGCGCTCCTCGCACTCCAGCTTGAGAATTGCGTTCCAAGTCGGATTTTCGCCTCCATTGGAAGCCATGTGTGTCGCCACTTTCATATTGGGGTAGATCCACGCCACTGCGTACGGACTCATCTTCCTTCCGAACATTCTCACATTCTTCAAGTCCTGTGCGGAAACCACCGTCAATTCTATCGTTCTTTGCTCCATCGCTGATACTATATAATATCTTTCCAAAAACACAAACCTTCCTCTCCCCCACCCCCCTCCAAATCCCCAAGCTTTTTCTCAAATGCTAGAAAAATCCAAGAAGAATTTTCCTCAACAAAACTTCCTTCAATACACGCAGAACTGTCGATCCTGTTAAGCTTTCAAGGTAAATCTGATCTCAGCTCACGCTGCTCTCGACGAGATTTGCCAACTTCGGAGGATCGCAACAAACGTCGACTGACCTCCACTGTCCACAACGTACCTAAGAATCACCAGCAGCAGCCAGAACAGCAGGCTTTTTATACACTCCAGTGTGAACAGGAAGAACGGCAGCAAGGCCACGCCACGTCCCAAGAGATCCTGCTGTTCTGCACCCATTCTTGTGTGAAAAGATCGTTTCCCACGTGTAAGTGAATCGGGCCATCCAGTGGTGCCATCTCCGCGTCAGGGCACCTGTGCTGGTGACAACCCGGCACGGTCGGTTTAGGAGTTTCTCGGTATGAACACCCAACGACCGTCTCGGTAGGTAGCTACCTTGTGACACCAGAAGGTCTTTATCAGGTAATTACTAATTACTATGGTAAAAAAAATTTGTTTCACGAACGCTTTACGGATTTCCAGCGGTTAAGTTTCTCGGTTTGCCCGGGCTTGCTGGCAGATGTGACACCTCACTTGGGGAGACGGAGACTTGTGCCGCGCTGAGATCACAGATGCTTATCGACGGTTCAGATGCGTCAATTCAGGTCCCGATTTCGAGGTGACAACTGTTGGCCGTCATCATGTGTATGTTGGTACTATGTTTGCCGAGAATTAAAATCATCAGCACATGGATGCATTAGGTCGTAGGATTTAGGGTTCTCCTTGCACAATAGATTTGTACTAAACCACACAGTAAAACCCTGGGATGGATAATTAGAGCATTTGACTAAACCTGCAATGTGCAAAACCTGTTGCTAATGCTTCAAAAGTCTGATTAATATCTGCAAAGCAAGAGAACCTCTTCCCCTGGCATGCTCCCATGCTTTATATATGATTTGTCACTAGTCCAAAGGAAATCACCAGGACATGCGTGATGCCTAATGAACATACTGTAAAGCTCAGGATGAAGATCGGGTTCCAGTGCAGAATTGCTACTGATGTAGCATAAACTGGGAATATAAGACTTTTTCCAGCCTTCGGATGCACACCCACATTCCTGAAATGGCAAACTTCTATCCTCAGCAACAACCCCTACTCCCAAACCTTGTGTATGTTACAAAGCAAGCTGCTGCACACAAGTTGTATTGCAACCTCAAAGATGTACTCTTCCTCGGACAGCCAACCACCAGATTGATGGGTTGATTATCCCGTTTGGAAGAAAGCTTGACACTCAATTGGCGATCGTTGGCCACCACCTTGACAGAAGGAGAGTGATGGTGGACACATTTGTAGGCAGTTGTTGACAAAACTTGCAGTGATATTGTCAGATATTGTCAGAAAAGGTGAAGGAACCTCTCCTGTCAAAAAATTGCTGTCAAGGTAGAGTTGCCGCAGTTGATTGGTTGCAGGAAGTGAGTCTGCTGCTTTCAGTGCATAATTGTACGGAATAGGACCAGTGAACATGTTAGATCGTAAAGAAAGCACATTGAGCATCTTCATAAACCCCAGAAATTCAGGTAGAGGACCCCGCAGCATATTGTAACTCAAGTCAATTGACACAATCTGGCTGTTTGCACCTGTAAGGTTTGTAGTGCTGAGTGTACTGAAAGCATTATGTGACAAATTGAGCTGTTGAAGGCTAGGAAGGTCAAAGATAAAGTCCTCTATGGTGCCTGTCAACTGATTACTCCGCAGATCCAAAACTGCAAGGGAATTCAGGTTTCCAAGAAGTTGTGGAAGGCGTCCAGCAAGCTGGTTCTGCCCTAAAGCAAGTATTGCAAGTCCTGCAGGGTAACCCCAAGGCAAATGTCCTGTCAGATTGTTGTAGCTTGCATCCACATAGGTCAAGCTCCTCATTCCAGTCAGAACAGGAAGAGGGCCATTAAGTCTATTCCGGTAGAGAAACATTTCTGTCACTTTGCTCAGATTGTTGAAAGACACTGGTATCTGGCCCTCCAAGAGGTTATTGCCAACAGAGAGAAATCCAAGATTTGAGAGAAGGCCCAAAGATTTGGGCAGAGGCCCTGTAAAGTAATTGGCTGATAGATCTAACTGGAAAAGATCAGTCAGCTGGCCAAGTGTTTCTGGAATAGGACCCCCAAACTTATTTCCTGACACAATCACAATCTGCAGTGCAGAGAGGTTGCCAATATAGGGTGATAGCATTCCCTCATAGCCAGCAGGCTCTAACCTGAGACCACTCACCCGCAACACCCCACCAATTCCAGGAGTACAGTCAATACCACAAGTAAACTGTGGAGATGCTAGTGCATCACAGGGATCCACAGAAAAGTTCCATGAGCCCAAGCATGAGGAAGGTAAAATGGATGCTGTGTTTACTGCCAATTTCACCTGCATGTTGTGAACCAACCAACCTCTTTTGTCAGGACTTGTTTGATTGCTCAGGCATTCATCAACTGACTAAGCCAGGACACTTTGGGTACCAAAAACAGCCAGCCAAGGGATGTATCAATATCATTGTTTTGGCCTGTTTCTGGAGCATTAATCACATTTCTCATTATATCAGAAAATCAATCAATTCACTGGTCTTTTCAGCAAACATGTCTCCAAGTGGAGCAGGGGAAAGAGAATATGACTTTTCTTCATACCGAATACTAAAAATAGAACCACATAACTCATAAGGTGCACTGAACCATGGCATCTTCCTGCAGGCTCAACCTAGGACCAAAAACATAATACAGACCATAAGAGGGGGAAAAATCATTATCCTCCAATTCAGGCCTATGATCCAAGAAATATGTACACCGAGGGCTCAATACGGTCTCCCAGATGCAGAAGAGCATCTTGCAGTTGGACAGCCAGAATCCTGAAAATCTAGTATTGGTTTGCACTGCTACACATTGTACTTCGGTATTCAATAAGAAATCCATACTCCATGCTGTTAGATGGTATAACCTTGAACAGTCAAGTTTATTTCAGGTTCCAGACGATCGACTATGTTATTGCTCTGTTTTCAAAGGAGATTGCTCAAATCAACATAGCAGGATATTAACAGCTCGGAATTGCCATGAAAAGAATTCAAGGTTGATCTAACCTGAACAAGTGCCTCAATGTCACCAGCATAGGTTACAGCTCCCACCATCGGCGCCGCTTCGACTGCCAAAAATAGCAAGGACAACGCCGCTGCCGCTAAGCTTCTCACGCTTCGACATCGGCGGAACGTCCGTCCTGAAGCAGTGGACGACATTCCACACCGAGTATCGCCCGTCCCCATGGCTTAGCGATGTCTACCGAGCAGACATGAGCGACTGCTGGTGGACAGAAAGCAAAGCAATACCTCAAACTGTGCGTGTGACACCTTATCTCAGTCAGCTCACCTCTGACGACGCCAAAGAAAGCAAGGAGTCGAAAAATAGAACAGCACAGCAGTACTCGGGAACAACAACATCTAGGTCTGCGTCTCCTCCTCTCCTCCTCTCCTCCTCTCTCACGATCCTCCTCCGCCTATTAAGTATGGTCTTTTGGAAACGACAGTCTGTCTCCGCCATCGTCGCAGCTTCCCTCGCCATGTTTCTTTTTGTTTGTCCGTCCTGCTGCCTGCAAGCATCTGAAATTCACAGACTGCGACAAACTGGGGCGCTGCCCCGACTTCTGCGGAATGCCAAACACACGCACTGTACAAAACGAAGTCCCCACTGTGCTAGCAAACAGAGGACCGGAACTGGACATTCCTGACAAATTCCGGGTAGGAGATTCCACGTCAGAATTGGACAATCCTGACAAATTCTGGTTCAGAACTGGTTTGAATATTATTGCAAAACGAAACCCTTTTAGGATTTAAAAACCTAATATCAAAAAGCTCTCTGCCCTCCAGCCTCCCTGAGGGTTCCTTCACATAAGTTGTTAGACAAACTGGGCGCTGCCCCCAAATTCTGCAGAACGTCAAACACAGGCACTTTACAAAAACAATCCACGGTTCTAGCAAACAGAGGACGGAGACAAAATAGAAGATTCCAGGTCGGAATTGGACAATCCTGACAAATTCCAGGTCAGAACTGGTTTGAATGTTATGGCAAAATGAAACTTTTGGGGATTAGAAAACCTAATTGCATATCAAGAGCACTCTGCCCCCCAGCCTTAGGGTTCTGCACATAAGTTGTTATGCAAACTAGGCATTGCCCAACTTCTATGGAACGCCAAACACATGCACTTTACAAAAACAGTCCACTATGCTTGCGAACCGAGGATGGAGAGGGTGTAGGAGATTCTAGGTCGGAATTGGACAATCCTAACGAATTCCAGGTCAGAACTGGTTTAAATACTATCAGGTTTGCATTCTATGCAAAATGAAACTTTTAGGGACTGGAAAACTTAATAGCATGTCAAAGCTCTCTGCCCCCATCCTCTACGATTCTTCACATAAGTTGTTACAAAATAATGGCCCACCCAAGAATTTAGGGCCAATTTAGACAAGCATCCAAACAGCAACATCCAATGAAATTGAGCATTGCTATTGGTCAAGAGCTTAAAATTGGTCCCAAGGCCTTTAGACAAGGGTCTAGGATCAAGACAAATCAAATTGCGATTTAGCTTATGTGGGATCATTTTGGAGGGAAAATGAATTGGTCCTAACCAAAAAAAAGAGCTTCAAGGAGAGCTCATTATTTGAAGAACCAAAGGGTAAGCTAGGGTCCAAGGTTGTTCACTTCTTTGTTTTTTGCTTTTTTTTATTGTTTTTTTTATTCTTGTTGTTCAAATTCTGAAAAAAATGAAAGACATGTTATGGATGGAGGACATTGTTGAAAGCACATTAACTCCTCCAGTTTTTTACCAATTTTAGAATTGGCGTGGTTAGTTTTGTGAATC
>Ga0116229_10008055_pt1 | contig 16493 bp, 13 predicted proteins | sample S1TSphgellanicum_3_FD_87313 | JGI IMG/M metagenome (GOLD analysis project Ga0116229, IMG submission 87313) | Host-associated microbial communities from peat moss isolated from Minnesota, USA - S1T2_Fc - Sphagnum magellanicum MG | ecosystem: Host-associated > Plants > Peat moss > Unclassified...
CCATCTTTAAGGTTACTGAGGCTGGCCTATCAATTTTCAAGCCTAAATACCTCATTGCAGGAATTGTCATCACATTGACTCCTGCCCTTCTTGCCCTTCCATCCACCAACACTCCCCATAACACTGATCCATTACATTGCACATCAATGATCGGATCACATTCGTGTTCAACTGCTATGGCATTCAAAGGTGTGGGTACCTTTGGGACTTTAGGTGTTGACAACCCCTTTTTCAACTCCCTTCGAACTAATGGCACCATTGCCACCAACTGTCCGATGGTGATGTTTATTTTCTGTGATCCCACATCCTTCACCACTGAATAAGGACCAAAATCTCTAGAAATTGGAAAGTCTTAGAAGCCAAACTCCGCCTTCAATTCTTTTTTTTTTTTTTGGGGCTGTCGCCATCTCCTTGAACCTTTTGACGTTTGCGTCAAGATGAGTAGTGTCTTCTACCGGTCGTTTAGTTTGGGCCATGACATCCATCACATCCTCAGGGATTTTGAAGCTCTTCTCCGAACCCATCAAAACATTTTTTCGCCCTTCATTTATCGGCTCAATTAAATGCACTTGAGCTTTGCCCTTCTCCTCTGCAGAAAACCTTCGAGTAGAAAAACCCGCATTCTTTCTAGTAGCCAAGGCTGGCAAGTTTGGACATTTTCTTGAATAATGTCCCATCTCTCGACACTTGTAACATTGAATTGTTGACAAGTTCCTCTCCACGTTTCTGTTCCTACTAGTCCTTGGCTGCAATAGATGGAGGTTTAACTGGTTCATTTGATTGATCATTTGTTCCATAGCCGACTCCATGTGGGAGCTCACTTCTAGATGTTTCCGCAACTCTGGTTCAATCGAGAATTAAATTGTTTTCACCATTGATTACACAGTTGGTCATGGAACTTCCTCCATGCTCACCTCCTTATTTTCGGCCACCTCCACTGCTTCATCGAATGTCGTCGCTTGTTCGTATCTCACTTATTGTCGTAATTTTGACAACAGACCAATGGTGAAATGTTCTAGTATCAATGCATTGACTCCCACAAAAATTGGATCAATTCCTTCATGACCTTGTGCCTTAAGACACCCTTGACGTTTATTTTGCAATGTCATTGTCCTCTCTTTATACTCTCTTATTGACTCTAAAGCCCCCTACTTTAGTTGACTCAGTTCAAGTATTAAGTTTTGGTAGACATTCTTCACAGAAAACTCTTTCACTAGGGCCTTAGTTATGTCAATCCATGAAGCCTTCAATTCTTCCGTCTGTCGTTTAAACCAAAGTGATGTCATACCCTCTAAGAATTCAAGAAGAAAATTAAGCCATTCCGTAGCTGTTCTAAGCCCCGTACTAATACAAGCCCTTTTATATTCCCTTAAAAACACTTTAGGGTCTTCACCTTTACTTCCCCTAAAAAATTGGAATAACCATATTGATTCTTATTTTGTCTTTTAAAAAAAACACACCAAATTAATTAATTCCTTTAACCAACTATCATTTAGTTTTTACAACCTTTTCTCATGAATAAGGAAATTCCCAATGGCCCGATTTACACTCATAATAAAATTTTCCCTATTTTTTTGGTGTAAATCTCTAAAAGGACCAGACATTTCCAATCCTACAATTATCCTATTTAAAGGTCTGGATTGAAAGATAACATTTACAAGATCATGACCATCACGAGTATTGATGATGCCTCCACTCCACATGACATGCAAGTTATTGGTTCTGGCATAATTTGGAGTCGCATCCCTCTTCCTAAGCTAGATGAATAAATGTTATTTTTGTGTGATTGTCCTTTGGCGTTGCCTTGCAGGTTCTGAATCAGGTTGAGGTCCAGATTTCTCTCGTTGTCTACATAATTGTGATACTACCACACTTTGTTCACCTACAGTCTTAGGCCTTTCCAAAGGTCTTTCAACAGGTGATCTTGGCCTAACAATTCCTAATGTCAATGATGGGGTCTATTACTTATATTTGAGAAACTGTGTACCAGGGGAGTCAGAAGCCTCTCCTAAAGTTAACATTAATGTTTTCACTAAAACACTAATCTTAGAAATAAAACATATATTCTTTTTATTTCTTTTAATAACCTTCAACACTTTTTATATAAAAAGTCTAAAGGTTTCAACAAGGTCTAACGAACATGAGCTTATTCATGAACACTCATTATCATTTATAAACTTCTATTTACATTTTCTCATATGGCTTAACATGTGCCATCTTCTTTTCCTTTCTTGCTTGCAACTTTTCTTTGCAAATCTTCTCATATTCCCACAAATCCAACTCTAGTTCATGCCCAGGATTACAAGTAATATCCAAAAGTAAGCTTGGGGTTAGACAAAATGACTCGTGTTTATGGTCTTCATGATGCTGCTTTACGCGCCCAATTGTGCACCAAACTCGACTTGGTTTACCTCTCGTGATTTCCATTGCCACAAGCTGAATCTCCTCCACCCATGTTGTCAAATCTGTCCATGATTTAGGGATAAACAAGTCACCTTGCATCTCTCGTTTTAAAATGAAAAAAATAAAATTGTTTTTTTATTTCCTTTTCCTCTCTTCTTCCTACCAAACTTTCAACGATAGAATCAAGTTCCACAACACAAAGAACATAGACTCAGGTCTCAGTTACGGAACCAAAAAGATGTACAACACGAACGGGTTTGGAATTGAAACTATGTGTGATTACTAAATAGCTATGAAATCTATGTTCTTGGTTGCAAAATTATTCTCTCACCTTTCTATTGTCTATGCAAACCTCACCATTCTCTTACCATGAACTAAACATAAACAACACTAAAACCATTCAAAACCAAAAGCCTTTCAAAACCAAAACTTCAATTCTAACAAACTTTGCATTCATACAATAACTTTATACAAGTGAAGGTGTTTCTCAAGGTCACAAACACCCACTTATATACCAACCAAAAGGAAACTAGTCAAAAAACTTCCTAAAGTCTATCCATCACATGGTTCCCCATGTGATTCCACAATTAATCACAAGGAAACATAATCACATGGTCCCCCCATGTGATTCCATAATTAATCAGAAGGAAACATAATCACATGGTCCCCCCATGTGATTCCATAATTAATCAGAAGGAAACATAATCACATGGTCCCCCCATGTGATTCCATAATTAATCACAAGGAAACATAATCACATGGTCCCCCAATGTGATTCCATAATTAATCAAAGGAAACATAATCACATGGTGCACATGTGATTCCACAATTAATCACAAAAAAACATAATCACATGGTGCACATGTGGTTCCATAATTAATCACAAGGAAACATAATCACATGGTGCACATGACTTCCACATAAATCAATGCACCATGACCAAATTATGGAATCCTATCACTTAACTTACCCCTTTAAACAATTACCTAAGTAATTGTGTAATTACATCAAGTTACACATCAAGTTACATGAACACCTTTAGTTGAATATGAAGGTATTAATTGAACACCTTTTTTGGGGCCAAAGTGAACCAGCAGGCACCAATGCACCAGTTGGCCGTTTTGTCCACTGGATGGGCTGTGCTTTTTCATTCGGCATCACATGGGGTTCATCATAATCCCTTTCTTTTCCCTGCTTATCACTATATATATATATATATATATATTTTATTTATTTATTTATTTATTTATTTATTGGTTTATTCTTGGTTTTTTTTTTCTTGGACCTGACCTCACACATAGCTACTCTACTCACCTTCTTACTCTCATAAGTATTATACCAATCTTAGTATTTTATTAATTATCCCTTACTGACATAACTATTTTAATATCTAGTTATTCTACTAACCTAACTACTATACTAACTACTTACCTTACTAACTTAGCTACCCTATTAACTACATACCCTACTAAATTAACTTCCCTACTAACTTGACCATTGTACTAACTACCCACCTTACTAACCTAACTACATTACCATTTAACAACCTTATATACGCAACCACCCTATTGACATAAATACTCTACAAACCTAGTCACCTTGATAAGGTAACTTGTTTCCTACATACTAATTTGTCTATTTACCTAATTATTTTGTTAGTGTAACTTTCTTTCTATCTACTAACTTGTCTACCTACATGCTTACCTACCCTAATAACCTATCTACCTTGCTCCTTGAACTTCCTTTCTACTTACTAACTTGCGTACTAACCCAACTACCTACTTACATACCTATTTACTTACTTATGCACCTACCTTCCTATCGATCACTATGTTCACCTATCTACCTTTGTTTTTTACATAGCCAAATACCTAACTAATTACCTACTCAATTTTCCCACCCCTAACCCCCAATCCTACCTATCAATTTATTAAGGTTCGCCTTAATTCATGGATGATGAACATAGGTCCCCATATGTAGGTACCACAAACAATTTATAGTGGAAACAATGTCATAATTATAGCCATTTTGGTTTAATTAATGTTATTTTATTAAATTTTGTTTACCTAATTTATATATGGAATGGACATTACAATACATCTTTTCATGTAATTATTATAAGTATGTACTATTGGAATATGGCTTAGGTTTAAGGTTAAGACACAAAATTAGTTAACAAGTTTTTCACAAATTTGTAGTAATTAACCTAAACTAGGCTAAATTTGGGGGGGAAATTTTAGGGTTTAGACATATGTGAAATAATACAATTTCATAATATATCTTTTTTAAAGAAAGTGGAAAAATTAGTTTGGGGAGGTCATATAAAGGTAAGAGACATATACTTTCTTTTGGTTTTTTACAAAATTTATTTGATTGTTTTTTTAAGATTCAGTTTCTTTTTTCTTGGTCAATAAATCTTTGTAGTTGAAAAGTTTTAAATTTTGGTTTCTAATTTTTTTCTTATTTTTTTTTTATTTTTTTGTTTTACATTATATAATTTGTATACTTTGTATAATTTTTTGGGTTTAAGGCATATATCACTAGGACTTTTTTTCTTAGGGTTTGTATAGTTAAGGTTGTAATAGGGCTTATTTGGATTTTTAGGGTTATGCCTTATGATTTAATGTTTAGAAATTTGGTTCATACATATCAAGGCTTAAAGTTTATACTTTAAATTTTGCTCATTGTATTGGTTTTTGATCTTATTGCTTGTTTAAATTTATAACATAATTATGAATTTCTTTTGTTTTTGTATGTTCCATAGTTGTTAAAGTTCATTATTTCCTAACCCACTTTTGTTTAAATGCAATACCCATATCATATTGTGATAATTCATTAACCATGAAACATAAAAATATTTTTAAATATTCGATTCCTCGCCAATACATCATGAAATTCATGTTTTCAAAATTATTTATTCACCTTATAATATGATTTAACATATATAAAAATGAACACAATGCAAATTTGGTCATATTGATGATACAAGGGGTTAAGGTTTAATGTAAAATTTACCATTTAATGTTAGAATTATGGTTTAGGTTTAGAGTTTAAGACATATAAATTAATTAGCATTTTTTTTTCAAATATGTAATAATTAAAATAAATCTAAGGTGCATTTTGGGTGAAATTTTTAAGGCTTAAACATATGTAAAACAATGAAAGAACTTAACTTGGAAAAAATATTACCAAATTGTAAAAAACATACCTACTTTTGTGTTTTATTACAAATTTTATTTAATTATTCAAAAAATTAAAGCCAAATTTTTAGTTAATGAAAATAAATACATGTGCAGGTATTACAAAATTATATGAATACCTAGCCCTAAATGCAATACCCACATGTAAGGTCATTTCAAAATAACTAGTATGTAATTTGGGTGGCCTTTTGAATGAAAACTAAAGCCTATATGCAATACTTGCATGCAAGTTCATTTTGAAATAATCCATAGGTGATTTAAACAACTTTACGTGAAGAATCAACCTTAAATGCAATACTCACATGTAAAATCACTTTAAAATAATTGGTTTGGGTACCCAAAATATGTCTATTTATATACCTAAATTATTTTATGAAAATTAATTATCATGAATAATTATCTAAAATAATGATTTGAATAACTTATCAACATAAAAAATTTAATTAAGATAATAAACTAATATCAAATTATTAATTTGATTTTTAGATCTGAATTTTAATTATTTAAATAATTAAGGTTCAACCAAATAATCAGTGAATTAATATTTAAAAATAAATGATTGTTTAAATATGATAATTAATCATTTACATTATCTAAAATAATTTTTTAGTAATTCTTTAATTATGACATTATTTGTTGATACATAGATTAGATTATTATGTCATATGAATCCCATAAATATTACAATGGAAACATATATGTAAGTATTGCAAAAGATGTTTAAAATTAGGAATTATTTATGGACCTATATGCAAATACTATAATGGATGTTAAAAAAATCAACTATTTGACCTATATGCGGGTATTGTAATGGATGTAAAAAAAACAACAACTATTTATGAGACCTATATGCGGGTATTGCAATGGATGTAAAAAAAAATAACAACTATTTATGGGACTTATATGCAAGTATTACATATTTGAAATGGCCTTATTGAAATTATAATAGAAAGGATGTAATTATTACACAATGTTCATTTTATTCTTTGTAAACCCTAAACAAATTGATGCTACCTATTCATATGGGTCTATTTAAGTTTTGATTTTTACATCTAAAATACTAAAAAAATTATGAAAAAGAAGACATATATAATTAACCATATACCCATCAAACAAGTGACTAAAATAGAATATTATCTTAATGAAAGATGTATCAATATGACTGGATCAAAAAATGCTAGAGAACCCAATGAAAAAAAAAGGTTCTCTATAATATATCAAAGGACTAAAGTTCAAAAATTGGGTAGTCCAAAAAATGAAAGGGCTAAAAAAACCTCACTAACTATATAAAGTGGAAAACCTTAAACCATATCATTGTCTACAATCTCGTGTTTAGTTCAATAAGTAGCTACTGCATTTGTAACCCTTGCTTTATGACAAGTAATGTACAAATGGCAATGTTACATCTCAACCTAAATTGCATTTATAAGAAACTTTTCTTTTGTTGTGCTTTAAACTTTATAAACACCCAAAAACCACCAAATTAAACCTTAACACACCTTGGATGAAACAAAATTATAAAAAAACAATAAACATTGATTATTATTTTTTCTTACTTTCCATGAATCATTCTAAATTCATGGAAATCCAATACATTTGTCAACTCTTGTGTCCGACTTACTTTAATGGACTTTCGATCCCAATTTTTGACATCCCATGCCATCTTCAATCGTTGTGCATATGCAGAAAGAATGGATCGAATCATCTCTTGTAAATTTCCAACCTTCTCCATCCATGATGTTGCATCTCGAAACACACTTCCCAAACCCTAATCATTAAAACCCAACACTTACAAAAATTGCTTGAAAGCTAATTTGACCAAAATTGGTTTTGGTAATGGTGGACATTGTTCTACAATAATTACCAGTTTATCCCACTTGTGCTAGGCTTTAACATGAGCACAACTAGCAACCTTTTGATCATTCCATTTTTGCACAACCATGGCATCTCCCAAGATGTAAACGAACTCTAGCATGGTTTTGATGTTGAAAACTTCCTTTCGAAATTGAAAGCCTCCTAGGTTTAGCCTTTTTTACCACTAAGCCATGCACTTCTTTTGAATGTTTGGTCAACAACCATTTGGCACAATATGTGACACTTCAAATACTAATTTTACATTTCCATTTTGACCCAACTTTCATCCATTCCTTGTATTTTCGAACCATATTAGGTGTACAAGGAAGTGTTGGTGGCTGAAAGGCCTGGTCAGTTTTAAGTTCTAGACCTAAACCAAAAATATTAAAAAATAAGTCATTATTTTGCTATAAAAAATCCTAACCCTAAAACCTTACACATAAAAAGTTCAAAAAATAAAATGTAGGTAGTGCAAAACATAAAATCACACAATTAAATGCCAACTCTAATTGTTTTCAATTATTATAATAATAAAAATTTCGACAAAAAAAATCCCACACCTTCCATCAAATGATGGAAGGTTCAGATATAATTAAATTTTCAAAAATTTGTATAATTTTTTTTGTTTACACTTAATTTAATGTGTGTAAATTCTAAAACAATATAACCCACCATTTCTCAATCAAAATCATCAATCTATATTGGGAATGATCTCATCATTTGAATTGCAGATTGTCAACATTATCAACTTTAAGCCACATAGATTGTTTGATTCATCAATTCTCAATTTTAACAAAACAACATTTTGTTCCCCAAATTTCAATTATGATGGAGCAACATTTTGCTCCCTAGGTTTCGATTATGATGGAACAACATTTTGCTCCCCAAGTCCTAGTTGTAATGGATCAACATTTTGCTTCTATGCTTCCAAATCACCACCACCTTTTTTCATTAGCCTTCCTTTAGCCATTACAACCTTCAACATTAAAAAAAACTATTGTTTCATTATTATTTTTCAATTTTAATGAACTAGACCAAAAGGACTAGAAAAAAAGAAAAAAAAGAAGGTGATGGCAACTTGTTGACATTGTCTTCTTCACAATGCCACCACCATAGAAGAAGTCAATGATATTACTACCATCACCTTCTTCATAGCAAAACCACCAAAAAAGGTGATGGTAGTTGCCATCGTTTTTTTTTGCAACAAAGCCATCGAAGAAGTTGATGAAAACTATCGTTATTTTTTTCTTCTTTTCAAACACAGAAAAAAATGCGATGTTAACAAGCTACCATTGCCTTCATCACTATAACACCACCATAGAAGAAGATGACAATGCATTACTGTCATTTTTTTCTTTTCAAACACAAAGAAGAAGGTGATAACAATAATTGTTGTTGCCTTCGTCACTATAACACCACCACAGAAAAAAACAATAGTGCACTGCCACTGTCTTCTTCTTCGTTGCAACACCACCAAAAAAGAAGGCGATGGCAGCAATCTACTGTCACCTTCTTCATTAGAACACCACCATAGAAGAACACAATGGTGTGTTACTATCGTTTTCTTCTTCTTCTCAAACACAAACAAGAAGGTGATAAGTTGCCATTACTTTCTTCGTTGCAACACCACCAGAAAAGAAAACATCGACACATTACCATCATTTTCTGCTTCTCAAACACAAAGAAAAAGGCAATGGTAATAAGTTATCATTGTTTTTTTCGCTATAACACCACCAGAGAAAAAGGCGATGGTAACAAGTTGCCGTTGTCACCAGAAAAGAAGGTAATGGCAACAAGTTGTCGTCACTTTCTTTGTTGGAACACCACCATAGAAGAAGACAACAACACATTGCTGTCATCTTCTTTTTCTTCTCAAACACAGAGAAGAAGGTAATAAGCTTCTATCACCTTCTTCGTTGTAACATGACCATAGAAGAAGATGACGGCACATTGTCGTTATTTTCTTCTTCTCAAACATAGAGAAGAAGGTGACAACTACAAGTTGTTGTCGCCTTTTACGCTACAATAACACCACAAAAAAATTCAATGGCACATTACCATCATCTTTGTTTTCTTCTCAAACATAAAGAAGAAGGTAACAACAATTGTTGTCGTCACCTTTGTCGTTGTAACACCTCCACAGAAGAAGACAAAACACACAAGAAAATAACCAAAAAAACAAAAAGAAGGGAGGGAACTTGCTTTCAAGCTTCCACTTTGCCCTCTCACTTTTGGCTCCCACTTTTGCCCTCCTACTTTTGCCCTTCCACTTTTGCCCTTCTGTTTCAAGCACTTTCTTCTAACTGCCACTTTTGCCCTCCTGCTTTTAGCTCCTATTTTTGCCCTCCCTCTTCTGCCTTCTTGCTTCAAGCTCTCCCGAACTTTAACAATGGAATGAGCACAAAATGAAGTGAGGTAGGTAAGTAGGAAGGGGGAGGTAGGTAGATGAGAAAAACTTTGGGGCAAAGAAGAGGTTGAAAAAACCAAAAACCTTGGGCAGGGGAGGATGTGTTTTTGGTTCATCCCCAAAACAGCTTGAACAACCTCATCCTGAACTAGTGCATTGGTGGCTATTAATTCACTCCAGCTGACTATAAGGACCAAAGTGAGTTAGCACCCACCAACACACCAATTGGCTATTATGTCCATAGGATGAGTTGCATTCTTTCATCCGACTCATGGTGTTGCATTAACCAACACTATATCACAATCAACCTTTTCAACTCCTTTTCTCTCCCTTTCTTGGGTGCTTTCTTTTTATAAAGTATGGCAGGGTTTCATCATCATTTTTGGCTCTTAACATTGACCTTTCTTTCTTAGCAATTATTTTTCCAACCTTGACCTCAATACTACCCTCCTACCTAGCTACCGTACTAACCTAGCAATCGTATTGACCTATATTTTGATCCTACTTACCCACCCATCCAATTTACCCATCCTTTGTATTTTTTGGCTAAACCCCTATCTCTTATTGAAAAAATCTGTACATTTTGACAAACCTTTTTATTTCTTGGTTAAATATTTATTTATCAATAAATGTTTTATATTTTTTTGGCTAAACATTTATCTTTTAACAAAACTTTTATTTTTTCTTTAAAAAACCTTTACATCTCATCAAAACTTCTATTATTCTTGGCTAAACCTTTACCTTTCAACAATTTATTTTTATATTTTGTTGGTTAAACTTTTACCTCTCGACAAAACCGGTATTTACCAACTAAACTTCAACTTTTTGACAAAAAAATTATATTTTTTAGTTAAACCTTTACATATTGATTAAACCTTTCTAGTTCTTAATTAAATTTTTACATTTCAACAAAACCATTCTACTTCTTAATTAAACTTATAACTTTCAATAAAACTTATTTCTTTTTTTTGTTAAACTTTTACTTTGTAACTAAACCTTTACTTATTAGCAAAACCTCTTTATTTCTTGATTAAACTTCTACATTTAAGCAAAACCTTTATATTGAGCCCCATACCTACCCACCCACCTTTTTTTCTTTTCTTTTTTTTTTTTGCATTTATATATGGTTTTATAGTTGTTAAAGTCTATAGCATCTACCATTAAGGTTATTTAAATTTTTATGTTTTTTTGGGTCAATTAACTTTGAATTGTAGAGTTATATTTTCCATTCTTTTGTTTTCCATTTGTATGGTCTACCTTGGGATGCAAGTATTGTGTTCTTAAAATGATGTATGATGCAATATCCACACAAAAGGATGTATGAAAAACACTTGGTCCTAATTAAAGGTAATCGGGTGATTTAGAAATGTAATGCCCACATCAACCTTAGGCCTAAACCACCATGTTTAAAATGGTTTGGGGTTCCCAAAACCAACACCTATTTTTGTGCCAAACTCACATGTGGGTATTGTGTTAAAGTAATTGTTTTGTCTTCTGTAATATTTGCACTAGGTTTTGATGAAAATGACCCAATTCTGGTTCACATTTTTTAGTTGAAAACATACTCCCAAAATGTAAGATTTGTATCCTATCACATTGGGCTTTTAAAGGAAAATAATATCCCAAACCAACACCTACTTTTTGATTCATTAATTTTTCTAAATTATCCAATTACAAATCACATCTCTTAATATTAATAAGCATTTTTCCCCAAAAAAATCCTTTTAATTTCAATTTGTGAACCAACAATGCCTAAAATTTAATTAGCAAGGATTCCAATTGTAGGAAACATATACTCATGCTTCCCCTTCCATTGAAAAGGACTTTGATATCTTTTTCATCTACTTGAAATTTCCCAAAATTAAAAGTTCCATGTTTACATGCTCCTTTGTTGGTTCATTTGTGCTTGTCGTCATCTCAAAAATGTCTAAATTACAATCTTCAACAACACCTTAGTCAATAGTGGCATTTTTAAACATGGGGTGCTAATGATGACAACATTTTAACAACATGGGATACAAGGTTTTTTTATCATATTTTTCAACAATGCCCTTGTTTTGCTTGAGGCCAATAAATGAAGATACTAAAATTTGTAAGTTCTTGAACCTAGAACCTAACATTAAAAAAATGTGATAAACCTTTTTTTCATTTTTTTTTCAAAAAAAAAATCTTAAATATTACAAACCATTGTTCTAATGTTAAATGCCAAAAAACCTGATAAAAACAACAACAATGGATTCCTCTTCCATAAAATTATCAAACAAAATTGGAATTCCTATTTTTTTTTCAATTTCAAACAAATGGAGATTATAGAATTTCAAACATCACTTAACAACCAATGACCTTTGGATTGATTAAGAACACAAGCATACACAACATGGGAAAGGACATCAATAATGATTTGAGAGATGTGCCATGTCAAAGGAGGAGGCACTCATGTAGTCATCCTAACAATTATTTGCTTACTATAACAGAGCAATTACTTTTTGAAATTGTAATGCCTCTTGAAAATGGATAATTCTATTGGCAAATTTGCAGAAGAGGAAACAAATTTTTAGGAAACTTATTAATAATTGAAACTAATCACAAAAATTGCAACAATATATAAAATAAAAAATAAGTTACCTTGTTTTCATTATAGTATTCAACTTCTTTGGGGCCAAACCAAGTTCAACACATGCTTGTTCAATTCTTGTTGACCTTTACCAAATCTTTTGGGTCATGTTATACACTTTTGCAAATATCCTTGGGCAATCTTAATACAAACATATGTCAAGTCTTTACAAAGTTTTTCGTCCATTATAGCATATTGACAAGCCTTGGAAAATTCATGCTTAAAGCAAATGCCTTTATAACTTTGCTCCAAACCTAAAATGTCACAACTTACACCTATTTTTAATGTAACAATCATTGTGTTTGAGTTAGATCCCTTGACTTTCACATAAACAATTTTTTTTTTAAAGTTCTATATTTTTAATAATTTAATCAAGTTGTTGGCCAAAGTTTTTCTAGAAGTCTCAATAGCTTCAAAAAGACCAAATGTAACATGTTTTGATTATTAATCAATTCCCAAAAAGTGAATCATAAGGTCAAATATTTTATGGACACCTTTTGACATGTTATAAAATTCACTATGTGAAAAATGCCATATACAATTAGTCTATACAATTACAAGTTCCTAAACAACTAAAAATGGCATAAACAACAAATTTGAATAGTATTTAGGCTTACATTAGGCTATGATAGGTAGGCTTAGTAAATTAAACTTAGGAAAATAAGTTTAAATTGTTATTTATGGATAGATTAGCTAGTTAGAAATAAATTCAATTAAATTAGCTATTTTAATTAACAAATAATCATGGGTTTTGATAGTTTGTAGACTTGTGTGCATGTTTTATTTTGCATCTACTTAATAATGGGTTGAACTTAAAAGTTCATATATAATAAAATTATAAAGAAAAAATAATGATCATAATTTTTTTGAAAATTTTAAAATTTATCTAATGAATTCACATGGAGTAATTTATGTTGACTTCCAGTTTACTAGTTTGAGCTATGTCATTGGCCCTTGAATGTACATGTGAAATGGTGTTTGAGAAGTCAATCGCACAACCATAGATCGAAGATTTATTGAACTACAAGTAAATAATGCAATGTACAATCCATGTGGATTTATCAGATAACTTCTCGTTGGAAGTAGAATATATGTAAAAATGTTGAATAATCAATGTTTTGGTTTACTTGAATGTAAGGTGTTATAGAAGTGCATTTTTTACACATGCATAAAAATATTGTGGGTGGTTAAGTTTTTCTAGAATTATAGTAATTAATGGCATCACTCATAAAAAAGATGTCAATATGTAATAATTTATGTTTCATTATAGCAAACAATCATGATTTATTTATTGTCAAAGTATTTATGCTAATTAATATTAAAACTAAATTAAAGAAATCATATGCCACATGTGTACATACATGTGGCAAAATATAGTTGTTTAGTCATAGAGAACATAATTGTAGTTGCAAAAACGACTATGATATCATCAATGAATGGACACAATCAATATTGGATGACATATTATGATTTTTCATCCATATTTTTGATGAAAATCCAAGCAATTGTAAGTTGTAGTTGCACATACAACTATAATTTGAAGCCACTACCATTGTAGTTGCATGGTAGTCGCAAACTTAAGGTTGAAATGGGCAAGATTTCTTCTAGTGGTTTTCAAAAAAAATTTAAATAAGATAATCAATAACCCAGTTCTCACTTGGGTGAGGATTGTTGGTCTAGTTTTCAAACTAGCTATCACCAAATCAGATACCAATTGGCTCTCATTATGAAAACTAGTTTGAAAACCAATTTGAGAACGAAAGGCACTACTGAGAACTGCCCAACATTGGCATATTCCTTGTTTTTTATGGGGAAAATCATCAAATTCTGGGAAAAATTCATTTGGGGTATGTTTGAAACTTAAGGAGGTCATTTGTTGTATATTTTAGGAAAAGCCTAAGGCAAAAGGATATTTTATAATATGCTATGAAATAATAGCATATTCCTAACATATTTAAATATATTCTCAAAATGTCCTCAAAATGAATTATCAGCACCTTATTTACATTTAAACAAATTATAATTTTACATTTTTTTCAGTAAGTTGCAGCCTTTATTTTGCATGCCATTTTTAATAAAATGGAAATGACCTCCCCAGGGTCTAAAAGTTAAGAGTAAATCTAGGGTAACATTAATTGAACAATGTCTATTTTGGCCATGAGAATTCTTGCCTCACAATGAGTGAATTTTTTCCAACAACTTTTGTTATTTTTAAACAAAATAGTAGGAAAGTTTTGGATTTTCTTTTTCATAGTGTAATTTTTGACTAATTCTGATAATTTAAAATTTTTCTAAATTGAAAAAAGTGAAAAAAGAAACCTTCCTCACAATAGATGGATAAACAAAAAAAATTGCACTGTTTTGAAGTGTTAAAAAAATGAGGTAACATTCTGTCACAATAGTTCGATGTTTTGAAAAAGAAAATTCCCCCAAAAAGAGATAGTTTGGGTTAGTTCCCTTATACGTCTACTCCTGGTTGCTCTAGGCAACCAAACTATTAATTTTATTTTCTTAGAGGTTGCCATTTATTGTTAAATCTCACTTTGGATGTTCACTACCAGTCTTTGTTTTTAGGGCGAAAAATCGCCAAATGGCGACACTGCCTCAAATTTCTGGCGAAAATTCCCCCTTTTCTCAAGAAGGATTCGCCAAACTACACCCGTTTTTGGGGGCGTGTCGCCACAAGTTTGTGTACTGGCTACAGTTTAAATGATCCTCTACAAATGTGTCGCCAGTTATACGAAATCTAACTGAATCTGTCCGGGAACGCTCGCCAGAGCTGCTACATTACAAAAATGCACAAAACATGACTGCTCACTAGCCTACTGACGCTCCAGCAGAAAATTGAAAAGAAACACTGAATACAATAAGTTAAACAAACCTGCCATCAATAACTGCCTGCAAAACAATTGTGGGAAAGCATCTAAAAAAAGTAGAGCATGAGTTCTGCATGGTCATTTTGACCTACTTAGTAACAATTACATCTCTTTAGGTGATGGGTAAACCTCAAAAGTATACCGGCATGTAGGGTAGATATAGAATAAGTCCGAAATATATACCAGTCCAGTAGGGCAAATGAAAAGCGTTAAAAAATAGTACAACTGTGTCAGTGCTTTTTTTGGTGGTCAAATTTCATTATTTGGTGAAACTTTTCTGAGAAAAATTGGCAATACTTAGATTTTCATCAAAAACTCCAAGTCAATGTCAAGTACGTGTCCAAGTCAATGGCAAGTACATACTTTCCATATACCAATACCACTACCAAGTATATACCTATATGTATACCAGAAAAAATCAGAGCTAATACGAGTACCAGACTAATATGAAAGCTTTTTTGAAAGTGCACAATACCAGTACTTGCCAGGTGCAAGAAAAGAAGAAACCTCATATTAGGACTTTATGGTATGATCAAAAGTAGATACCAGTCAGTCCAACACTAGTATAGACATGTAAACCAGAAATTCAATGAGCTTTTCAGAAACAATTGAGCAAATTCCAATAGGCTACTTGATCAAAGATTCTGCCCCGACAAGACCTTTTCATTATGTGTTTCAAGCTAGCTAGACCTTATAGGTAGTCAAGCGCTTCATTCTGTCATATATCTACTAGTCAAGTATTGACCAAATAAAGAAGATGTGAGTCAAACTATGAGTCACTATGTGTTTTTTCGTATAAAGCACATATCCATGTAACAAGTACCTAATTCAGTGGCTTTCCCTTATGCTGATCTGATCACAGCATACTATGTGTAATTGTGATTAGAGCAATCTAATGGAAAGAGACCCTGAATCTCTCTGGGGACCCTAGGATGGGAGTCCAAAGCACACAAAGTAAATGAGTTCATATGGTGTAAGTAGCACCCTGACATTCTCATCAACTAGGACCCTGGCTTGGCAACCAGCTATCCAACACCCCAAATTCAACAGAAAATTATCAAACTTAATTTGCAGAGTTGAAAATTTCATAAATATATTGTTTTCAGCTCAAGTCATGGAGTAGAAGAGCCATTTTAGAC
>Ga0116229_10008057_pt1 | contig 16492 bp, 7 predicted proteins | sample S1TSphgellanicum_3_FD_87313 | JGI IMG/M metagenome (GOLD analysis project Ga0116229, IMG submission 87313) | Host-associated microbial communities from peat moss isolated from Minnesota, USA - S1T2_Fc - Sphagnum magellanicum MG | ecosystem: Host-associated > Plants > Peat moss > Unclassified...
GGGGGGGGGGGGGGGGGGGGGGGGGGGGGGGGGGGGGAGAGAATGTTGCTTTGAATCACCATCTAACCCCCCTATGAACGTTTGCCCATGAACCGCCCGTGAACTTTTGAACCACCTATAAATCACCTTTCAACCCCCTATGAACAGCCACCCATGAACCACCCGTGAAGCTTTGAACCACCCATGAATACACATGGTTTTTGCAAATTGGGGGGGGTATGGGTGGGTAGGGATTTGGTGAATTCTGCTTAGACTCCCATCCCTTTTAGTGGAGCAAAGGGGAGCAACAACATGTTAAAAACCAAGGACTAACTATGGTCATGGTTGTCACCGTGGTAGGCAAAGGGATCATTTGGAGTGTATGGATGACCATAACAAGTGTTTTCATGGCCAGGCCAAAAATGGTGACAAACAGTTTTGGAAATAGAAATCTCATGCAGCCAATGGGAAGGCTCAGCATGCACTCATTATGAGCCCTGTTTTTTCCTTTTGGGGGTGGGGTGCTGGGAGTTTTTTTTTTTTATAGTTTTTCTTCCTTGTTCCCAAGGTGTTCATAACATGTTCTTATCATGTTCCCTTGAAGTTCCCTAAGTTGTTCCCTAAGGCGTTCCCAGTAGCACCTCAATTTTATCCCATATGGTTTGCCCGGCTCTGGCCTCTTCGCCTTGTACTTTTTTTTCTCCTTTGATTTTGTGATGGGTTTCTGGCCCTTTTGGCTTTTCTCCTGAAGTTCAAGTCTCATGAATATAATAACCTCAAAAGGTAAGTTGTTGGGGGAATACATTTGTTTTTATTTTGCAACTGGGGGTTCAAAGAGGTGCTTCCGTTGGGGGAGTGCTCAATGTTTCCAAAAACAATTTGCTGATGGACCAATGAATATGGCTCTTAAGAAAAAAAGAGAAAGAAAGCTATGAGCACACCCATGAACTAATTAATATGAATCACATTATAACACTCAACAAATAACTAGCAAAAAATGACTTTGTTATTAAAAAACTAGACAAATAAAAAAAGGGTTCAAGTTTTTTTTATCTTAATAACCTCTCCTATTCACCTCTCCTATTAATTAAATGAGGTGCCTCCCAAGTTCAATTTTTAAATTTTTTTTTGCAACGAGCCAATCTGATTGGCCCATCACTCAAAGAAATGGAACTATGGTGGCTCCCCCGACAATAAAAGGTTCTATTTTGAAGTACAGAGTTCCTCCCCTTTGGCCCACCTATATAGGTGAAAGGAGGACAACATTTGGCAAAGCATAGGGGATAAAAGTGAGTGCACAGGATAACATGTTGGGGAACATATTGAAAACCTGGTGAGAACCCATTGGGAACTTAAAGGGAACATAATGGGAACACATTCGCAAAAAATGAAAAAAAAATCCTAGTTTTTTGAACTACATATGAGTTCATTCTATGGAAGGTAGAAAATTATCACAAGCACTTAAGAACTATTGTTATGTGCAAGAGGGTGAGAAACTTATGATGCAATTGGTCTAACACAATCCCAATTTATTCCTATGTTGCAATGTCACACCCCATATTTGAGTTGATTGAATTGAAGACAATGTATCGTAGTGCATGTATTTATATTCTATTTGGGAGAATACGACATTGAGGCTTCAAAGGAAGAAACTTCAAAAAGACCAAATGTCCAAGAACCCTTCTTAAGAATTTATTTGAAGATAACTATTATGAATGAAAAAAGGTCTGTCATGGATGAAAATGTCTAGTTTCATGGATGGAATTCATCCATGAAAATTTAATCAAGATCCATGAAATCTTTCTTACAAGTATTTCTACACCAATTAGAGAGATCTAACCTGAATTCCAATGGAGTCAATGGATGTCATATTTAACACCTTAATGAACAACCTTAAATGCCTCATGTTTTGATTCAAATATCATTGGAAACAACTTTTATTTTATTTTTTATGTATATCTTTGTTGAGTTAGATTTCAAATTTAAAAATATATATAGAAAAGAATCAAGTTACAATTTAATGTGTTTTTTCCTCTTGTGAATTGTCTAATATCATTGGGCATATATTTTTTGGTTGGTAGTCAATAACTGAGCTTCACTCAAATGGTAGCACTTGATTTAGGTATGTGAGTTAACCCTATAATAAGCTATGTGCAAAATAAGGCAAAGCTTGATGGACTATGCACCCACTACCAATACCCTTAACTAGTACTCTGAATTTGGGGATTTTTTTTTCAGAAAACTAGGATTATTGTGATAAAATGTGGCCTTATTATTTTTATTTTTCGCATTTCAGCAAAATTTTGCACCCAAAAAAAAAAAATTCTGCCCCTAACATTATGTTTGCCTATAGTAAATAATGTCGCAATTTTTGTTCCCCAAGTCTGCCCATTGCCCTAAAGTTTTTCACTTTGGCATTTCAAGACACTTTTTGGGTCCATCTTACACATGTTCGGGGCATGTTACGGGTGCTAAGGGGGTATGTAACATGCTATCACTCATGTTATGAGACCCTTGGTATATGTCGGCCGGGATGATAGGTGCCCCTTGGTACTCGTAACAAGGGAGGTTACGAGTGCAAAATGTGACAAGGTGAAAAAAAAAAATGTTGCCCATTGGGTTCGTATCTTGAGAGGTTACGAGTGCAAAACGTGACAAGTATACTCTTGTGCTAACTGCAGTAACAACTATGGGCAAATATAATGTTAACATAGCTCCAATCCATAAGAAGCTTCAAGGGAAGTAGTCGGATGAAAGTTTGGAATGTAAATGGATCACGTCGTATTTCTTTCCACATCAGCAACTCGTTGTTTGGTCTCCCTTTTCATCCTTTGGATAGTTATCATTTGCAATACTTACGTGTTCCAATTTAGGCTAACAATTGGGGTAAATTTTTGGGGTGCCTTTCTTTCTCTCTTATATATCCCATTTTAATGCTTGGCGAAACCAGAAAAAAATAAATAAAAACCTATTGGGTATCATCAACCTTTGCATGTTCTTCGACTTAACCCCTTGGAAAGATGGATGAAAATTTTGGGCTATTTTTTCATCCATGTTTTTTTTTTGACAATCTTTTCTTAGGTTATCTTAGGTGTTCCTATTTCTTCTCCAAAGAGCTCCAAAAAAAATCATAGCGTTTACATTGGGTTTCCCTTAATTTTCAAAGTAATTCCAATGTCCATTTAGGTACAGCAATTGTTATTGTTGTGGGTATGTTGTTGTGGGTATAGGTAGAAGCGCGAACAATTAGAGTGGTTGGCTTGCCGAAGAAACAAACCGAAAGAACAAAAAATGAAATGAATGTGGTTTGTATGAAGTCGTATATAATTCTATTATGATATTCATGTTCATGTTTATCAACAAGTTCGGATGAACTGTCAAGATAAGCATTAAGAAGGTCAACAATTTAAACACTAAGTTAAGGTGTTTTCAAATTGTGCGAGAGTCTCCCATAGACATGGGCGGTTTAGGCATCCCAGGGCGCTGGAGGGTGGGCAAGGGGGGGGGGGCCCAGTCCGGGGGGGAGGTTTTTTTGAGAAGATACAAGGATACGCAATAGGGATAAGCACTTTGTCCAACAATTTCAGCAATCATAGATATCTCAAGCCGACATCTATTCATTTGTGTCTCACTTTAGCATGGCCGCATCACCGCATCAGGTTTGGTCGGGTCATGCATTTGTGGTGTTGGGCCGTCGCCCCCCCCCCACACCCCCTCCCTCGTCACAGATTCCGGAATTCCTTGCCCATTTATTTTTAGTTTGAATACTCGTCTTTTTATGAACACCAATGCCACCATAATGGAATCGGAATTTTTTTTTTGACATACTCAATCAAAAGTAAGTAAGTAAGTAAGTAATTTCGTAGTAGCGTTTCAATGATAGGTTCGTGACAAAAAGCCAACAAAAACGGGGAACGGGTTTTCCGGAATTCGTAAGTATTACATGTAAAGTAAAAAACTTTGCGTTCATTGTTCGGCTCCTTCCTGATGATTCGGGAATAAATAATATTACCACTCGGTGATCCTCACGCAACCATCACCACCACCACCACCATGATCTCCAAACAAATTATTATTTCGGCTTTTGGAAATTTCTAATCGATTCCATGTCTTCTTCTTTTCTTTTCTTTTCTTTTTTCACGTCCTCCTCTGAGGCAATCTCCAAACCAATTATAATTACGACTTTTGAATTTTCCGGTCGATTCTGTGTCTATTTTTCACGTCCTCATCCTCACCATACATGTTGTGAGGAGATTGGCTTTTGTTTCGGTTTTTTTTCCCCCCCCCACTTCTACGGAGATCAATCGTAACACGCGTACATGAGGACTTTTCTTTTTGCTTCTAATTTCTACAAAGATCGTAACCAATCGAAATGCAGGGACGGACAACATCATGCGTTAGGTAAGGCCCTTGAGTGGGAACCTTCCCACAATAACCCGACGGGCAAGTCTCCGAAAAGGATGAATCAAATTTTCTTTAGGCAAGATACAATGAAACATCCCCCAAACTTGGACGATCCACCCCCAATGGTTCTTGGCCCATGCGGAGATGGGGGAGTCAAGACTTGTCATAGAATGACATTAATTTATTAAAAGTTTGATGGGTTCATCCATAGATTATTATCATCATTACGTAACCAATAACAGAAGAGCACATGGTCCAATGATTTTCATCCATTTCTCCAACTTTTTCTCATAGCCTTATAGTGTTTGGCTCTGCTTTTGTGTGTGTGTGTGTGTGTGTGTGTGTTTTGTTAGCTTTGTTGCTACATTAATGCTAATTTTAACTATAAATATTATAATGTCCAATAATAATAATAATTAATTAATTAATTAATATTGAGTTTCTTCACTTGTTGATTACATGACACTAGAATCAATCCTCCATTGTTGACTTAATAAATCATCCCACTACATTTTTGTCAATTGTTTATTGGGAGTTATTTAAGGGACAACTTGTGTGTGTGTGTGTTTTTTGTTAGCTTTGTTGCTACATTAATGCTAATTTTAACTATAAATATTATAATGTCCAATAATAATAATAATAATAATAATAAAATAAATAAATATTGAGTTTCTTCACTTGTTGATTACATGACACTAGAATCAATCCTCCATTGTTGACTTAATAAATCATCACACTACATTTTTGTCAATTGTTTTATTGGGCGTTATTTAAGGGACAACTTTAAAGAGACACTCGGCATTCTATGGTGGGGTTGCCCAAGCATTAAGCAAGAGCAACCCCCACCCTTCAAGGCTCCACCAAATAAATGGCCCTTAACAAGAATCTATCTTGGAAAAGTGGGGCCAAAGCATTAAAATATCTATCCTCCCAACATCTTTGGGTTGCCATAAAAAACCCAAAGAAAAGCAAGCTCCTAAGAAGTAAGTCATGGCAAGCAGCTCTCTCTCTCTAGGGTTTTAAAAAAGAACAAGAACAAATTATAAATAAAATAAAATAAAAGGGTCCGGGGAGAGGGGATGGTGAAGGTTTGGACTGGTGAGGGTGGGACTAACAAACAAGTAAAGTTTGATGGTTCATTCATTCACTCTTATCCATGTCATGAAACAAGTTGTAAATCGTGAACTTGCACTTCCTAATGCACCGCCTATGTTGTTGGCATGCTAATCGCCCAAGCTCTAGGGCTGGCTCGCTCGCTCCTAGAGCCCGGGAGTTGTTGTGTGTACTCAAATTGTGTGTTACCTTCAAATTGATTCCATCACATCTTCACTCAATCATTCATTCATTAGTTTGCAAATACTCATTGTTCCATTCTTAGCAACTTAATGTTTTGATGAGAATCTTGACAATTTTTCACTTACTTACAAATTTAGAGAAGAATCACACAAAGGTACAAGCAATGGATGGAGCTAGTGTTGTTTGTTCCCCCTTCCCCCCTCCCCCCAACAAAGGCCAACTTGGTATTGCTTCCTTTCCTTCTTTGAAGGTCAACAATTTTGGAGCAACCTTGTTACTCTATTTTGCTCCTCCTGGCTGTGGACTAGGTAACTGGGGGAGCGCACACAAGTTACTGTGAATAGTCCGAGGGCTACGGACAAGTTGCCCTTTTTTCATCCACACAGAGAGTAGTAGTTACGAAATTTTCATCCAAGCAGTGAGTGCAAAATTACCAAATCATTGGGCCAATGAGAGCCCAGGGTGGTACCACCTTGTGCGAACTAGTAAGTTACTAATGAAACTGAGGTTGAAGGTTATATGGATGAAGGTAACGTATCTGGTGATGGATCAAGTTTCATCCACACACAGAATGATATTTTGGCAAATTTTTTTGTGTGATATTCACCTCGACTTTGTATGAACTACCTATCTACCCAAAAAACCTTTAATTCTATCTCTTGGTTTTCCGACCTTTTATGTAGAATCTCTTCTTTTTAATTTTGTAATTTTCCCAAAAAACTCAAAATTATTTGAATTTACACTAGACAAACACATTTACCCAAAAATTTATGAATTCCTTTTATTGAAAAAAAGACAAATTTTGTCAAAAGAAATTAGTGATTAATATGTATGGTGTTTAGGAAAAGAAAATGATGCAGCATTTTTCAACAAAGTGTGTGATTTTGGTATTTTTTCTTTGTGGTTGGAGAATATACATATCTTTTTTGGTAATCTTTGTTGAATGTAAAAATGTATCAATTTGTCATATGGCATATTATGCTATTGTTTTATGTTTTGTTGTTGCAAGTGATCATAAAACAACAAATGGGATCCCCCACCAACATACTATAAGAGAATGTTTTGGATGTAGAGTAGCGAAAAACTTGTCGATTTGGTTCCAAAAATGATTTGGGTGCAACATATTTTCACAAGAGGATGTAGTGGCTAGCAAAAGTCATTACATAGTCTAAAAAATCTTGTTGTGAATTGGCTTGATTGTTTAATTGGTCCCACAACATAATCTCTCACCATTATCGGTTGTTTGCATTATTTGATTAGTCCACTTGCTTTGTAATTAGTGGTCTCCCACTTTTCAGTTCATGGGTAAATTAGCTTGGGATATGTAATTAAATAATAATGGATATGAGATGTGTATGTAACTCAAAATAATTTTATTCAAAATAATTTTATTTCAATAACTTTTTCAAAACATAACATGAAAAACCACAATAGCATGCACAAAGTGTCCATGTTACAATATATAGTAAAATTAAAATTGAGATTAACACAAATAATGATGAGTTCTATTAGAAACCCCATGGGAACATAAAAGGGGGAGAGGGAGAGGATATTATTAAATTAATAAACCTTCATCTCCTTTACCATTATTCTTTTTTCTCCTTCACATTTTCAAAACGAAACTTAAATTACAATTTCAATATTTATTTAACTATTGAAGTACATTCCATAAATCCAAAGCTTTTTCCTTAGCCATGGGATTTTAGTATATATGTATGTATGTAATTTAATTATCATAGCCTAGGGTCAGATTTGGCACATTAAAAATGAATAATTATTTATTTTCAAAAAAATTAATGCAATTATTAAATGATTTTTTTTGGAATTTTTAATTTTTAATGAGATTTTTTTGAGGCATGAAAATAAGTACCAAAATCATATGGACATATACAATACCTACTTATAGACCTTGAGCTAAGTATATACAATTTGTTAAAATCAAGATCAAGAAACAAAATTAATTTTTTTCCTTTTTCCTTTTCTTATGTTTTTTCCTTTTGTTTCCCTTGAAATAAAATCTTGTAAGTTCACATCAAAACCAACATTTCATCTTCATCTAATCTTCTTATGTAGAAATAAATTATACAATACCTATGTTTTTTAGATTCATTTTCCTAGGTAAAAGCACAGACATTGTGGTTGGGTATGCTACAATACGTTTTAAAGGTACCTATATTATCTTTAAAATGAATTATGAAAGTGCGAGAACTTTTATTATTTTATTATTTTTTAAGCATTATGAATGTTTTTGGTTGTAAATAAACTTGTTTGTCATATGTGTAATATTGAAAAATCATGGCTTGTCAAACCATGATCTCTCATACATTGCAACAAATAGGAAGAGTGGAACATGAGGAGGCATTCCAACATGAGGCAAATTAGTTGGTAATGGAAAATCACAAAGTTAGATTACAAACAATAATGGAAAAAATTAAGTGTTTAATTGGATGACCTAAGTTACAACCACAAATGACATTACAATCACATGGAAAATGCATCAAACAAGAGAAGGACAAAAGCACAAGCAACCAAGAACCCAAAAAGAATCAAAGAAGTACTCACACACAATGGTTTGCCCCACGTTTTTGACTTCACATTCCACTTATAATGAAAAAGCATAAAAATTTAACCAATGTTTTACATTATTTCTTTGCATTTCATAAAAAGCGAAGGATACATGGAAGTCCATTTCACAAGTTATCCAATCCTTCTTGGGATAGTGGTTTACTTCAAATGGAAATCTCAAACTAAGAGTTGAAAAAACAATAAAGAGAGGTAAAGTTTTAACAATCACAAAAGAAAAAAATTCAATATTGGATCAAAGGTCTGAAATGAAAGATGAGCTCTTATCTTTATTGCAAAAAAATTAGAGTTTTTGGACAAGCTCTTTATGGACCCATAGTTGAACCCATCATCCAAGTTTTCTTATCACAAAGATCAAGTGCAAGAATTGAATTTGCCATAAAACTAGAAGATGATCTAATTAATAAACTATTGGTCTATTCATAAAAGTGAGGAGTTCATACAATGGATCAAATCAAAACATTCACAAATTTGTTTGGTATTTATATTTGAAAATTGTACCTCCAAGCTTCAATGTGTAAATGTGATTATCCAATACCCATTTAAGCATGCATTCAAATAACAATTTCATATATAGACAACCAACACCATGAGAGATCAGTTCCTGAAATAAGAAGGTGAAGAAATTAATTTCCAAATGTTAGTGATTAAACCTAATCATTGCGAGTGGTTGTTTCATGTGTAGACATGAATTTGTGAGAGGAAATAGATTATTTGCAAAGGGTGAGGAGAAGTAAATTTACTTTGAAATGGTAGTGTTAGGAATTAATGTTACTAAATCCTTATTTTCATCATATCTAACAAAAGATATGGAGATTGAAGATGCAAATGATCATGATGACTATGATATGGATTTGGACCCTAAAAAAGATGTAAGAACTATAATGCAACAATGTTCGCAACTAGATTCAAAACATTCAATATCAAGAGTTGAACTTAATGGTACTAATAGCATCTTTAAGACCAAAAATCTTGCTAGAAAAAATGAGAATATTGAAACATTTTGTTACACCTACACAACCTACTCCATTCAACTCCATTTAATTTCCTTTTTTAGCTTTGCAATATTAGATGTAGGACTAGACATTGTTTATAAAACATCAAATTAATTGCATTCTCTTTTGTATTTCAATGTCATGCTTGAAAGTTCATAGTTTTCAAAAATTGCAACTTGAACATTGTGCAACCAAAGTCATGTTTTGAATTACCTTATATCCACATTTCCTATTGATCGGTTGAACAATGAAACAATTAAATGACTAAACATATCATGACTTTCGTTTTTTGTGAGGTCACCACCTAACTTCAACATTTGAAAACTTTAATTCACATAAATGTTTTAAACAAGATTATTTACCTTACATAATGATTATGAACAAGGATAATGCCAACCATGCAATGTGAAGTGCAAGATGACCATCTATGTGACCCTACACACCCATGTAAACAAAGATCATTCAGAAATGTTCACATGATATAGGTGGTTCTAGGTAGTGAATTGTTCACAATGGCCATGAAATTAACACTTTCATTTTTTACATAAACAAGGCAACATAATCTAGTAAGAAAGCTTCATGAAATTGACAAATTTTCTAATGTAGATATATTACTTCAATTTAAAATATTATTTTAAAATTTAATTGTAAAGTTTTTAACTATAAACATGCACATAAATATCACATTATTTAATTTTAAAAATAATTTAATTATCATTGATTAAACTTTCATACATGTATGCATGCCATTTGCAAAATAACAAACTAAATTATAACACTTTTATAAATCCCTAAAAATTGATTCCAGTTGAACTTCGTATACACATGTGTTTTCACATAATGCATACATGACTATTGCCATTTATGAAAAACTTTATGAAAGTATGTTATTAAATTTTATGATGTATGATGTCAATTATTATCTACATTTTCAATATAATTCGCAATATACAACTAGGTTATGACTACAATTATGTTCATTTGATTACATATGTACACCATGTGGCAAAATTACACATATAAAGTGTAATTTGCATGTGTAAAATGATGGAAATTAATTTTTCACATCATATCTTAAAAAATATTATAATATTTTTAGTAAGTGGTTGCATAAAACACCAATCTTTCTAATATCGTATGCCATATTATAATGTCATATGTTACAACATGTCATTGTTATTGGTGTTGGTTAATCACTTTAACAACTTTACATCTTTAACTTGAATGTATATGAAATTGAATACATGCCCACATTATGCTAAACATCCATTACCTTAATCCAAATTAATTGTAAGAACCACTAGATGATAACTACACATATTGCCACTAAACTAGATAGTTGCAAATAGGGTTCATAGTTGTTTTCAAAGTTGTTGAAGACCATTAATTGTTTAAGAAGTGATTGCATAGAACATGAATTCTTCTAGTGTAAAGTTTGTAGTTGGCACCATATTTAAATAGGAACAAAATTAACAAACAACCAAAATGTAAGAATGAATTAAGTTCAACTTGCATCTTCTAAGTCTTGACCTATGTATAGGATACATATATGATGTAAAATATTTTTTTATTAGCACAAAACAATTTCAAGACTATCCTTACCATCAATGTGATCAAAATGGTGGTGTGTCAATTTAAGATTGACAATTTTCTTGGGAGTTCATTAACAACCTTGGCAAGTTATTTTAAACCAATATTTGAAAGCTTTAAAACATGGATTGTCAATGGAGAAAATAAACAAAAAACACTTGAGGAAGAAAGTATAAGATATAATTCTTGAGTTTCCCAACATCAACATGCATCCTTTCAAACATGGGCTTAGAACCAATTGCCTCAAAGGCAAATTTTGCAAGGCCCATAAACATGTGCATGAACTGCCACTCAATGAAATATAAGGTCACATATTAAATCATTTCAAATGTTTTACCAATAGTTGTAATGTCAATTACATGTTCCAAAGGTGGTGCATTGTGAGCAAACACAACTAGGTTGGTTTTGCTAAAGGGCATCAGAGTTTTTGATTCAATTAAAATGACAAAAATGCCCAATGGAAATTGCTATTGCATAAATCAAATTTCAATGAAAATCCACCAAATATCTCTATTCACATAGCATCATAAACACAAATGCAATGATAATTTCAAGTTTCAATAATTGAAGTTAGTATCCAAAGCTTGGCCATTTTAATCGTCAAAATGGTTTTTCAAAACTTGACCTTGTACACCAAGGTTGTATTTGAACAAAAAATAAAATGGGAATTGGGAGGAGTTCATGAAATCATATTAGAAAGTGGTCAAATATGCTTTTGCTTTGAATCAGAATTGATTGGTAGGTTGTATGCTTTAAGTGGATCAAACATTCCCCATCAACTACAACACATTCCAACATCACATCCCTTTTATCACTTCCATCAACTTTTGTTGTTGTTATCAATGTTCAACAAGTAATGGATGCCAACAATACATGAACACATGACACAAGGTGAAAGCATGGTTAAATGGCTCAAAAGTGGTGTTTGAAAATCCATAATCTAACACTAACAACTTTTGTTTCATTTTTAACAATTATCAAATCATAAATCCTATAATTATTCCCTATGCTTTTTATCATAAATATTAATATGCCACCCTATGAATATCCCTAAACATGTGATTGATCAAAAAATCCATGAGAAAGATTAAAGTTTTTAATGTGAAATGAATTATCAAAGATAAAAATTTACAACAATCACGTCATTTAAAACTTTTAAAATTTTTAAAAAAAGGGCATAAACATGGTAAAGTAGACAACTAAATCTTTGTGGCATTCTACTTGACAAGTAGAAGGAAATAATAACAAAATCCATCATAAACCATTTTATGTGGAATATTTTTACTTGAGTGATAAAAAACAAGATAGTTCTTCACTATTGTGCATTAACTTTCAAACTCCACATTGTAAAAGTAGGTTAAAAATAGATTTCTAAAAATACAAGTAGATTTTACAATCTACTTTTCATTTATTTCTTACACTATGGACTTTTGTAAAGCATGTGGTAGGTAGGTTTTAACAAATAAAAAATAGAATAATTATTTTATGGGGACCTTAAGAATATAATTATCTTTATATCCTTACCCAGTATCAATATGTTTCATTGAATTAGATATGTCAAAGATTCCCAAATTACAAATTTATTATGCAGTAAATAAGGATACTTTTTGCTTAATTTTAGAATTTATTTGGTCTTAATTTTTTGGGATATATTTTTACAAATGTAATAGAGGGCACCAAAGGTATTCTATCATACTTCCATCCATTTCAATGTTATTTTGTTGCATTTATATGCATGACACAGGATAAAAATGAAAACACTTATTTTTTTGTATATTTTACCATGTTTATGCCCATAAATTCTTCATTTGATAATGTTTTATTATTATTTTAAAAACTGAAACTATTTTGATTTTTTTTGAGTCCATATTTTTCATTTTACAAACATAATGTTGTCATTTCAAAGGTTCATTACAAGTCCATAATCTTTTTAGAATTTATCCAAAAAATTAATGATGATTCCCATTAAATCTATGACAACAAGAATAATTTAAAATTGACAATGTTAATTTTGAATATGGCTTTAAATTTTACATTTGTATGTAATCCAAAAAATTACCAAGTGTGATAGTCCAAATTCTCCACCTATTCATGTTTTCACCCCACACCAAGATTCCAAATTGAAGTTTTCTTCTTGCTACTCTTGTTAATCACCTTTACTATGACAATAAAAATAATGACAAAACTAGCATTGTTGTTTTGCATCTTATTTTGTTCCTTTCTTTCCCCTATGCATTTTCAAACAACATCGACAATAGGCACACACCAAATCAAACATGAAAACAAAAATAACCAAATGTGGCTTCACTTTAACACTTACATTGATCAAACTCATTTAGTAATAAAATGAATAATACTATTGTCCATTCCTCAATTGGAGCCTTAGAAACAAATGATAATAGGCCAATAGTTCAAGCGTGAAATGCAAAGATTGAAACTAGGTGGCAAAAGTGAGATACAAACGGCATTTTAGGTTTTTGTGCATCTTCTCCAAAAAATTGTGATTTCACAAATGGATTTATTAAACATTTTGGCACCTCAACATCCCCTTTTTTTTTCTAAATGTCAAAAAAATTTAAGGATTATTTAATGCCAAATTTGACCTTAAGTTATAATAATCAAAATAATTATTATTTTAATACCTTTTCAAAAAGTCAATAACATGAAAAGGCACATGTTAATGTGTCTTTTGATGTTCATGTTATATAATAAAATCAAAACTGAAATATGGGAACATATGAAGGAAACAAAAAGGGAGGAGGATACTATTAAATTGATCAACCTCCATCTCCTTCACTAATATTCTTACCTCTTTCTTACATTTTCAAAGTGAAGCAAGTTCAATTAAGATTTAAACATTGTATTTAACCATGATAGTACATTCCATAATTAATCCAATTTTTTTTCCCAACCACAAAATTCTAGTAAATAAGTAATAATGGATGTGAGAAATATTAATGCAAGGTTAAACACCTAGAATGGGTGGAGATGTTTTTTGGAAATTTTTTGGACACACCTTTATTTTTTGAAATTAAATGACAACCCATATAATTAATTCAATAAATATATAGGATATATCCAAAATCACTTTTAAAATAGTGTAAGCATTGTTTTCACTCAATAAAATGCTCTTACAAATACTTCAAATCATTTGAAAATGATACATTCATTAGAATGTTTTTATATATACCGTTACATAATAATAAACTACACCATCTTATTGGGGTTTTCTTTTGTTGATTTGTAAGAAAATTCTAAGAAAAATCTTTTTGATAGTCTAATCAAATTTGGCCATTTTATCTTGATAGAACTCACCCATTGTTTTTGAGCAAAGCAATAAGGAGGTGGTTGGTGTGGGTTGTTATTTTGTGACTACACTCTCACATGCATTCCTTTTATAAAATGGAATGCCCTTTTGAGGATATAGGAGAAGGGGAATAGGATTTTTTATTTTACAAGATAATTTTGTTCATTTGTCACTTGAAATAAGAATTGGAAGGTGTATACAATTCAAGTGACATACATGTCTTTCACATACAATTCATGAGTGTGCATATCTCACACATAGAATTGATGGGTCAAATTGAATTGCATGACAAGTTTTAATCATTCTCAAGAAATCACTTTTGTTTTGATTATCTTTAGGAGACTTGTTCATTTAAGGTCTTAAGAGTTTGTCACCATTTTGTACATAGGGTTGGGTAGATTTTTTTTTGAAATTTAGTATATGAAAATTACAATTTTTTAATTTCATATGAAAGAAAGAAGTTTGAAAATAAGGACTTGAATAGTACCATGATAGCTGAATGGATTTGGTAGTGGGGCACACCACATTATTTATTTATTTATTAGAATTAATTTCAACATATAATGTAAAATTTCTGAGATTTTTTGCTTGCTTTATAAAAATATTTAATAATTTTGGCATGAATGAAGATGTCAATGGTTTTTTCATCCATTTTGATACATAACATCTATCTATTATGGTTTTTTTTAAAAAATTGCCACTCTTTAGTTCACTTTAATAGACTTTAATAAACAAAGTTTGTCTTCTCCTACCATTTTTTTTTTGGATTATAATTAATTTGTGATGTGGTGGTTGTTGTCTCTTTCCCCTTTGGGGTTTCTCTCTTTTGGGGTTTCTACTATAGACTTCAATAAGGAAATGAATTACATTAAAATGTGTGTAGAATATCAAAATAACCTTGTGTTATTTATGTTGTGACTTTAATAAACTTTGACATTTACACAATGACATCTATTATCTATATGCACCCACAATATCCCATTCTTCACCAAAGTTTGAAGCCATATTACCAACCAAGGGGAGCATGCATAATTGTGACAATGAAGAAGAAAAATGAAGAACACATGACTAGTGACTAGGAAAACTTTTGATAGTGGGTAGCTTGAATTTTCAAATTTTCAAAAATTAAATTTTATAATGAATTTTAGAAACATTTTGCAAGCTCAAAAATATTTTAATTCTCAATAAATCGAATTAAGTACTACCATACAAATGAAAAAACTAAAAACAATTTTTTTCTTTTTTCAATTTTTTGCAAAACAACCTAGAAATAGTTATTCTCATATTTTCAAATAGGTGAAAACAAAAACTAGTCGTTATTAACCCCAAAAAAACCAACCCAACACCCATCTAAACCAAGATTGACCTAATGAATAAAAATATGGTGAATGAATTATAATTCCATTTTGAAAAAACAATGAACATTGATTGGCAAAGACCTTCTAAAATCAATCAAGCTTGAAATTGAAAAAAAAATTGGACAAATTTTGTGGCTATTTCGATCCTTTTTTTTTGAAATTTTGAAATTAAAAAAAAATGAAAATATACTTAGTTTTGCAAAATTTTGGGGAAAAAAATCCAATTTTTTAATACCACACAACTAAAACCTTTCCTAATAACAAAACCAAGTTTAAAAAAAGATAAGTAATAAATGACAACTCTTATTAAGCACATTGACTATTGTTCCTTGCTTGTGGGTAGGAAAGGTTCACAACGCCTAGCATGAAAAATATTTTTGATTTTAAAAAATTATATTCAAACTATCATTAACATTTTAACTATAGATTTCTTGCATAATATTTTCAAAGAAAAAAATGCAATGCAATGCAATGGTTTAAAATCTCCCCCTCTCCCCCTTTCAACTCAAAGGTCGAGAGTTTGATCATTTTTTTCAAATTTTCATTTTTTTCATCTATGAATAAAATGGATGAAAAAGAATATAGTCCCTTGACAACTTCTTCAAGCTAATTGCCCTTGTTGGGAAACAACTTCACTAGGGAGAACAAGATTTGGAATATTCAACCAAATTGCTCTCTTAATATGTTTTCTAGAAGCTTCTTTTCATTAGGAAAGAAGGTAACTACTATGGTCCTCCTCCTGGACAACTTTTGGCTCTTTCCCAAACCCTAGCTAGGCATGCAATCCAGGTGGGGAGAGTGTATCTCACGCCTAATCCTTAAAGTCAGGCTTGCAATACTAAAGGTCCAAAGCATCCATCCCCCACACATAATAGAGTTTACACCACTCAAACCTTCTCTGAAAATGGGGAAACCCTATTTTGTTGGCCTTGCCTACTACCAAGGCAAGGATATTGTGTTTAGATTCATTATAGAGTATA
>Ga0116229_10008058_pt1 | contig 16490 bp, 9 predicted proteins | sample S1TSphgellanicum_3_FD_87313 | JGI IMG/M metagenome (GOLD analysis project Ga0116229, IMG submission 87313) | Host-associated microbial communities from peat moss isolated from Minnesota, USA - S1T2_Fc - Sphagnum magellanicum MG | ecosystem: Host-associated > Plants > Peat moss > Unclassified...
CCTTCCTTTCAACACCCAGGTCACCCCCACCCCCCCCCCAACCTCTTTGGTAACAACCAATTATGATAAAATTCTTGTTTGAAGTCCCATTAGAAACACCTTCACACCTACAAAATGGTAATTTCTTGTTGCTCCTCATTTTACACAAGTGTAAAAATTATGGAAACCTAGAATACTTTTGTGGGAGAGCCAACTATTATCCCCAGATAACCCAATCCAATCCTTTTCGTAACAACACCTATTACGTGTTCTTAGTAGGTCCCCCCACATTCCCTCAAGTTTGATGATGACTTGTGCATATGTCATTTCCTCTTATGGTAAAAGGTTGAACCTCTCCCTAGTCTTTGATGGAAATACAAACCTACCTTTAATTATTGAACCAAATGGCAGCAATTGAGTCCCACCCTTGCATACAAAATTTGGGTACTCATTTCTTGGAAAAACTTTTTTCACAAGGATGGACCAAAATGTTCCACTATAAGCTTAATGCCAATATTTCCTTTAGAATTCTTGGATTATGCATTTGGACTCCTTTCACCATCTTGGCCCAAGTTCTCCTTACCCTATTCCAAATCAAGGAACTAGGGGCTTCCTTGTGATCCTTTGCAAACACCATGCAAGGTTGGGTGGCCATTTGTAATGCTTGTGTAGATTATACCCTTTTAAATAATGCTTAAATAAACATTGCAAGTTGGAATCTCTTGGTTCAAAAGCATGTAACACCCATTTCACAAGGAAAAAATTTGTGGTTTCCACAAGGTCAATTAGTCCCAACCCTCTTGACCTCTTCTTTTCACACCACTGATCCCAAGCCATTCAACAACAGTAATTATGGGTTAATCTAGCCCATAAGAAATTCTTCAACATTCAAATAATTTTGTGGATCCCCTTTTTGGTCCTTACCCAAACACTAACAAAATGTCATAAAGGCCCAAATAGTAACAAAATACCATAAAGTAAATAGGAGGATACCATTCACCACTACTTGTCTCCAAGCTAAAGAAAGCTTGGTTGAAGACCAATATTTGAGCTTTTTTTCAATCCTTTTCAACAAAAAGTTGTCTACTTTTGCGGAGGTCAAGTAGAGCCCAAAGGGATTTAACCCAAAAAAATTATGTTTTATACCTTAGTACCAAGGTTGGTTAGGCACAAATTAATTACCTTTTAGAATTGTCAATAATTTTGAAAGATAGTTGCATGCCATCTTAGAAATATGAATGAAATTCTCAAACACACTAACTTCATTATTTAATATAATGTCCATTTTTAAATGGTTATTATTTTTATTATTAAACATAACTAGCAAAAAGCTTTAACTATCAAATACATGACTGCCCAACTAGGCTCCAATTTATGTACTACACGCAAGGTGCCAAAATCACCCAATGTTCATTCTTTCAAATTTTTCACCTTCATTAACAAACCACAAGTTGCTTCCGGACGTTAATAACGGGTAGAATTTGGTTGTGACTAAAGGCCAGCATTCACTAAATGTAAAAAGTGGGGAGAACGAAAAAAAAAGAAACAAGAAACACAAAAGAAGTGATGACAACAAAAGAAAAAAAACAATCAGCGAACGAGCTAGTAACCCCACCAAACAAAATTATTTCCATTGTTTATTTTCTCAAATTTGTGAAGAATCCTCTCTTGTAGGTCGGTAATAACAATTGAAGGCCAATTTTCTTTAGTGGTCAATAGAAAGTTCTAGTTAGGAGTGAAAAACAGTGCAATCTTCTCTCTTGAGAACTCATGGACAACTTCACATATTTGTGTTAGAAAAAATAGGGTTAGGGTTTCGAACATGTTAGAGACATGGGAAAAAAAACCCATAAAATGGATTATGTTTTCCCTTACATACCACTCTATCTAGATAACCAATCCACTAAAAGGCTAAATTAAGGAAGTTTTTTATTTCTTTTGTATTTGATCTACAACATAGATGGATTGTGGGACCCAAGCCATTTGGGATGGCAATTGGGAACACCTCGTATTAAAAGGTCCTTAAAAGATGAATGAAGGCCATTGTAACACTAATTACATACCGTGTCTAATCACCTGGCCGTCCAACCAATTACCAATAATGTCATGGTGCATCCTATGAGCATGTAAAAGCATAACACACTTTCCATTATAAAGGAAGGTATCATTTGAAACTTTGTTGTACATAGTTTCTGAAGTAGATCAAGATCCTTGTGAAAAGGGTATCTAGTCCATTACAATCACTTTTTAAGAAACTTTTGTGTTTTATTCTTCTGTGCTTGGTTTTGTAGATTTAATATTACTTTGTGGTAATAAGCAATTTTTACAAAGTTGGGGCCTATGTTCTTAGTGGGCCTCCTTCATGAGCACCAAGCATCCCATGTCCCTTAATTCATCCTGTGTCATTGAACCTCATAGCTCCCATCGCCCATTTGTTTTACCATGCACCACCACAGACCTATTTTTCACCCCATCTCCAATGCAAACCATGAACCACCCATTAGATCCCCTTCTCATTTTAACAAACCACACACCAACTACTAGTTCCTTTTATCGGCCCAACTTTTCATGTGAATGTGGGGCCCCAACCTTACACTTCCCCAAACCCCTTTGATTTTGCACAAGTAAGACCTTCCCCCCCTTCCATTCTATCATCCCCTACAATTGCCCATAATCAGACCACACAACCCACCACTATCTCCTCAACACATTTATAACCTCCACCTAAAAACTTTCACCCCACCTATGGGTGCCAATTCACTAGTTGAAGGTTAATTCATCATTAACATTCATTTTAGGCATCTAATTCATGTAATCCAAACCCTTATAACCATCTCAACTCAATACCTTCCCTTGCTCCCACCCCACCTACATCAACTTGGATTTGGATTTTGTCATTAGATGTCCTTAGGTCCTTTCATTTAGGCTTTCATCATCTTCATTTGTACAATTGCATCCCTATCGCCCTACAATGTGATGTACAAATGGCATTTTATTTTCCATTGGATAAGCTAACACATGACGCCTATGATGTTGCAACTTGGCACTTGTTCTTCTTGTTACCCCAATGGTGGACATCTCATTTTGCCCTCTCGTGGAAATGCAACATGGCATAGGGAATGAAAATTCAACTTAAGTTCTTTTTAGCATGTGATTAAGAATACTTGCAAAAAGAGTTTTTTTTGCATGCCTAAGTTATCACAACCCTAACATTGGGTTCATAACTAAGAGTAAAGTCCAAGGGCCCATGAGGGGAAAAGTGTGTTTAGGTGTGAAACACACTTTCACAAATGAGGGAGAGTGTAACGGATGAAGCCCAATAACTCCCAAATGCACTCTCACTTTGGGAATTGCATTCATGCGAGAGTCGCAAATGTTTAGAGCCTTGGTTGGAATGGCAAATAAGCACCAAATGCGGCCCCCAAGATACCATTAGAAAGTTCTTGAAGTGTAAATGCTTAAAACGGCCTCGCATTGTTCATTTAAACTTGATTTGCATGAGTTTTAATCAAAAGAAGGGGTGAGAGTCAAACTAGGAATTTGATTCCCGACCACAAATCCTTTAAAAGTAGGGGTCAAATAAGGTCCAATTGGAGCGTGTTATACACCTTGGAAAAATATTTTCAAGGGCTATAAGACATTGTCCTCACACTTTCAAAATAGGCTTGATTTGAAAAGACATAAGCGTCCAAAGTTTTGGGACAACAAAAATCCTGGTTTTGGGACTCACATTTGGGAATCCCAAGGAAAAGTGATATTTGAATGTAGTTCCCGCAAAGAGGCATAGAATATACTATAAGGAGGGGAATGGTGCCTCCTCCCAAAGGTTGTAGGTTGTGTGAAGCTTGTGCTTAAGGTTATCCCTAGTAAGTTCGTCATACCACTTCTATTCAACTTGCACTAACTGCGTTTTTTTCTTGGTTGTGTAGGTTTATATCATCTTGAATTCTCACTTGTGAATTAATCCTAGTCCCATCCTAGAGCTCCAACACACCCTCCTACCCCCAAAGTGATGCAAGTTAAGGAGTGTGCCCCAACTCTCTTCTTCTTCCATTGTTTTGCTTCGGGACCCACCTTTGGGTCTTTTGAGGATTTGGGGGTGCATCATAAACTTTAGTGGCAAGTTTGAGCTTAATGCCTATTCCCCTACATGATCCTCTAATTTAGAAATGCGTTTTGCATAATTTAGTTCTTAGACGTGTAGGGGAATACTTTCAAACAACTCACGCCTCAACACCATGGTCCCTTTCACCCATTTCCTTCGACACCACCTTAACCTTCACCACATATATATCCTAAATCAAATGGTTATTTCCCATTTTTCTTAAAAAATTACGAGCAAAACCATGACCTCAAACTTTCTTCTAATTCATTTAAATTAACATTTCAACGCATGTCGCATTTATCAACAAATGGTTCTTTTAGGATGGTTTTTGAACATTTTTGGGACTATTTTCACCCAAAATTCAATGAGTGGATTCCTTTAGTTATTTCAAGTTTGTTCTCATATTATATAGGGTCACATTCCACCTTGAATTGCACAAGTCCTTGGAATGGCTCGCTTTTTAGCCATGACCAAACTTTTAGGTGGAATTCATCCCATTATAATGGGGAAACATTATATCAATTCACAAGCTTTGTTTTATGCCTTCATTTTCATGATGCTTTTGCAACACATTTCTCCTTACATTAATTAAAATATGCATCTAAAGGCGTTTATGAACATTAGAAGAAATCTTCAAATTTATGACTGAATTTATGATTTGTATTCTACTCATAAAAGACTAAATGACTAACATCCCTAAAGTCATTCCAAACGAGTTGTTGAAAACAATAATCATTTGGGACACGATGTGGCACCAATGTGTCAACGATGTGGCACATTTCATTTATTAGTCATAGAGGACATATGTGAAATCATTAGTCATAGTTTAATCATTATGTAATTATTATTATTATTACAAATTATAATAATTAATATTATAATAATTTTAAAAATAAGATATATTTTTATTTCCTCTATTTATTTAAATTGATGATAAAATAATAATGTAAAAATAAATTATATTTTTACCACGTCTTACATTTTTATTTTATTTTAAAATTATAATATTAAGAAAATTATAATATTATTTTTTATTAATAAAATCTATTTCAATGTGTAATAATTAATTAACATATATTAATTTTTATAAAATGCATGATATATCAAGTATATTCAAGAAAAAAATAATTAAATTTTTTATATTACTTATATGTATAATATTAGTTGAAATCAGTTCCTTACATGTTATTTTTTACGTGTGAATTTATAATGATAGTCATTTTTTAATCATTGTTAAATAATTTTATGATCACATTATGTATGTAATGACACATCATTTTGTCCATGTTATTTGTATAGTCATTCTTTAATTATATTTGAAATGATTTTATCCTAATTACATTTTCATATGATATTTTTGACATTCACATCATTTTGTCATCAATCGTGGATGCCATATGGATGAAAATTTATAATGAAAAAATGACATCACTTTTTTTGTTACCACATCATCGTATACTAATCAAATGCACCTCTAATATATGACTACAACCTTTTTACACATAGGATTTGAAGTAATATCCTATTACTATAATCAATTACTAATCATTTAAAACATTTGGTCATTAATTTATTGGTTGCAAAAGATAATATTTCTTTTAATGGAAGTGGTAATCTATGACATCAAATGCACCTTGGACCTTCATCTCAACTGGTTTATTCTTTAATTGGATGTGGCCAATGTTTTCAATTATGTGTAGAGAAGGATCACATTTCAAGAACTTTGTGCAACAAATGGAAACATCATATAATTCGTCCCTTTTGTTCGTGCATTCTATGCATTTTAGTCTCCCATGTTTTATAGTCACCATAATCGTGAAAGCGATGTCACAATCATCTCATTTACCATGGGAACCGACGCACCCCCAAGCTCCTTAATGGATTCAAATGTGAATTTGGATCGAAGATAGGGGAAAAACAAGGGGTCGGGGCACACTCCCTGGCTCATAGCATTTTAAGGGGTAGAGGGGCGTGCTAGAGCTCTGGGATGGGACTAGGAAGAATGACAAGCACTTAATCACTCACTCGGATCTACACAAACTAAACAACAAGTTAGTTAGTGCATAGTTGAAGCACTTTTGGCGCTAGGACAAACCATGAGCAAACTCGAACTCACAAGATTCACCACGGCCCGGACTTGGGGGAAACCACCACCTTCCCCCTTATAGTATACTCTGTGCTTCTCCACAAAGCCCACATCCAAATGGCTTTTTGTCCCAAGACTCCCAAGTGGGAGTCTCGAAATTACTAAAGTCAGGACTTTCGCGACTTTAGATCGCCATAACCTTGTGTGCAAACCTTCAATCACAATGAGGTCTATAGCAAAGTTGTAGCCCTCATCAAGAGCTTCTCAATGGTATGTGGCACGCCACCTAAACACAAGGAAATTAGGTCGATTCTTGACTTTCTTTTGGCCATAACTTGTGTTTCAGATGCCCAAATGGGTGATGCAAGCCCATTTTAGGCATCTACATTTCAATAAATTTCCAATGATATAAAAAACTCTTCGAGCCATTGGGTTTTGACCCTTGCAATCATTCTTTAAACATTCGGGAATCCATCAAGACTCCAACTCCCAACATGGGAGTTCATTTGGGAGTGTGAGGGTTCTTTCCCTCACACTTTTTTGCACTCCCGGGGCATGAGAATGTGACTCTCGGACTTAGTCTTGGCCCACACCCTTGCACACCTTTTGCCTTGGTTGTGAGCCCAAGGTTAGGGTCACGACAAGAACCCAACAAAATGATTCCTTAGGAGGGGCATTATTTGTTTTAGCTCACTTTAAAGATTTACATTTTATAATCAATTATTTTCCTTCTTGTTTATTCCCATCCATTGTAAATGACATTCACATCATAGGGTCACTTTCAATTATATCATTTATATATGAACATTTATAGACCGAATTTAGTGCAATAAATAAATTTTTTATCCAACTTTAAAAATGTGTAACATGGTCACATTTTGGCTTGTCACTTAACTTTTTCAACACCTTGTCCCATTTTATCACCCCATCAAAAGGTATTAAACTCTTTGGGGTTCCATTTGACATCTCATCATTCACATCTCATCAAACATGCCATGCTAGAAGATGTTCGACATGTGGACCTTTTCCCTAGAATAGGTGATGTTCAGGTAGACTTTGGAATTCTAATTCATTGTTTTATGTAACAACCATCATATTTTTTATGATGCACGCTTCTTTCCTCGACCTTCATAAAGTCCTTTATTTATTTTGATTCCTCCTTCCTTCAAATGTTTGGGTGCCTCTTTGGTCTAGGATATTTTGATAACCCAAAAATACCCTTACCCATAAACAAACCTTTCTCCTAATAACTTTTGGTAACATCAGATTCATATTAATAAACATCATCGCCCTAGTAGCCTATTTAGGGAATTGGGCCTTTGTAACTTCAATTATAGTTGTTAGGTTTATGATTTATCAACATCTTTTCCTTTTTGAAGCCTTAGCATGAATTGGCAACAACACCTTCCTTTTTTAACAACACTTTAAAGCAACATGTGATCTTTTATCACCCTTAGCCCACACATGTTTTTCTTCGTTTGAACAACTCATCGGACAACAAATGGTTCAATTTCAAAATTCCATTTCAGAACGTTTATAACTCAACCCATTTTTTTAAGCTTTTGATTATCTTCCCCAATTTTTTTCACAACGTTTCAAGCATGACTTGGATTACCCCATCCCTCAATTGGAAGTATCCTTTAATGTGTGTGCATATATCCCATCGACCCGATGGGTATCCAGCTCTTACATTGCGTTCATATCAATGAGTGCACAGGAACCCTTGATGCAATTTACAACACCTTTAATGTCATTACACAAGACATTGTTGGCTTCCATGTGGGATACAAATAGTTGCATCCACTTCCTTCAACCAATTGTGGGAATTTTCGACAAATGTTTAGATTTTTTTTTTTAAATGGCAATTTTTTAAAGAAACAAAAATCTTGCAACAAAAAATATTTTCCAAAAAATGGAACAATTTTGCCAACCAAAAAATCATGAAGTAAGGAAGTCATTTTGTTCTTTTTTCAATAATAATACACATAATTAATTCACAACAATTCATTTTTTTCATAAGAAACTTCAATTCAAAAAGAACTGGAACACAATTTTATTCTATAATTTTCACAATACACATTTTCATCAAATGGAAAAACAAATTTGAAAGAAATACACACACACACGCACACACACACACACACACACATATATATGAGAGAAGTGTAGTTACATTTATAACCTGAATCACCACTAGCTCTAACATGTTTCACAAGATGATTCACAATTTTCACATGAAAATATTAGCTGATCTTATTTTACCTGATTTATATACCTAACTTTCACCTTCCTCAAAACACTTTACTTGCATCTCAATAAGGGTAAATATGAAATATATATCAACCAAATAAAACAAATGTCAAATATATAAAAATTAATTATCGTATAAAGTATTTGTTTACCCTTTCATATATACTCATAGATATATATCAGTAATAGATTTATTGACCTTACATTAGTTTCATCCCCACCCACTTGTAAGCAGGTGCCAGCTCCTAACGATTAAAATGTCAATAGCCCTGTGGACAAAATTTCATTATTAGGAGTTCAAAGTTGTGGCGTAGCATAGCCATTTGCTTCATCATTTTTCTTTTCCAATAACACATGGTGTGTCGCCAAAAAGAAAAGGGGAATATTTTCTGCATTGTGTAAACCCCCATTGCTAGGCATACATAGACTAATACATATTGCTAAAGCTTTTACTGAAATTGAAAGATTCTGCTTCAAGTATTACTTTTTCTTCAAAATCTTTACAAACACCTAAGTTTTATTATTTTAATTCTATGGATCACAAGGGATCATTCTCTCATCTCAATTTCCTCTCTAAGAGTCAACATGTTGTTTCATGGGAGATGGCAGCTCATACCCAACAATAGAATCCAAAGAGAGATTAACTCAACTACTTCAACATGGTTCCTCTTGGAGACTAGACAGAAATTCAAGGTAGGATCAGTGAGTATAATCCATTTTACTCCCTAGTATTCCCTTGGTCCCAAAACCCTCGGATCTCCCACAATGTAGTAGGTACTTTTGACATTCTCATCATCTCCCTTGTGTTGGTCTTTTAAAACATGAAAGACCTCTAGACCTCTTCCTAACACTCTTGGCACAGTGGAAGTTCAAAATGTCAAGATTCTTGTGAGTCTACAATCTAAATCAGATTCTATCCCTAGCTAATTACCATCACACAATCCAAATCGACTACACATTTGCTAGTCAATCTAAAAGTCCAGGGACTTAGCTTCCTTTCTTCCCAAACATTCCTACCTCCTTGCACTCTTCAGCCTACATGATATATATTTATCCAAATCTTGTCCCTTCGCTCCTTCGCACCTTCGCAATCTTCCTGCCAATCCCCTTGCAAAACTGTGATTCCACAACTCATGAAAAGTCTTCATTGAGCAGTTGAGATTACGCTCCATCACAAAAACCAACTCACCAAGATCCCTTCACAATAACCTGCAAAACAACAAAACAAACCAAAAACAAAAAAAAATCAGAAAATAATTTTTTCAACACCATTGAATCTCCACGTCGCTAGCAGCTCAACCACTGAGCTGAATTAGGGTTTGTAGCCTTCATCCACAGAACACACCTGACACTGTTTTTAGGTTACAGTTGCATGGACTTTAGAGAAAAAAGATGTCCAGAGTCCAGACCCTGCGCTCTTGCATGCTAAAACTTATTTCCTCCCTTGCATGTTTTCATAAAATATTAGAGTTATCTTTAAAGTCAGGGGATTAGTGGGCGAGAACGGCCAGTTTTGGCATAATAAGGCATCAAACGTGTAACTGGGAATGAAATTTTACAAAACGAATAACTGGAACCCAAACTAGTTTTTCCACCAATTTTGGTGGTAAACTGAGTTTCATCCCCTTTTTCCTGAGCGCTTTCACTATTGCAGATATATTTTCACTGCTCCTACCTGTACAACTCTTGAACATTGTGCATTAAATCAGCATTTCATATAGAGATTTAATAAAATTTCCTTACTTTGTGGATACCACTGAAAGAGGGGATAAGGGGTGAAATCAAAAGGGATATGGGGTCAAAAAGAGGGTGACTTTACAGATAACTTTATTAAGTGTAAGCATTTGGTTTTCTTTTTTTTTCTTTGCAGGAATCCCTAGAGACAACTAGATAGTTAATTTTTGGTACCACCCCCTCTTCCCGCCGCCCTGCCCCCCCCCCCCCCAAAACGAACATACAAACAGGTACTAACTATGAATCATCAAAATATTAACAAATGAAGTGTGTATTAGTCTTGTGAAGGTAATTGGTTTTCAATGTTAAAATGGGGGTTTCAGGACAAGTGCTTGTGTCTTGAACATGAGTTCACACTTCTTTTTCAAACTGGCACAAGAATCAAACCATGCAACTAGTCTCTTGCTAAATCTGGATTTGAAATATAATTGGAAAAAAATATCCTTGAAAACAAGGTCAGGATTTTTAAGCACACAACCTGATTTAGGTTTTAAAAAGTTGACAAGAAAACTCAACTTCAAAGGTAAACATTTATTTTTATTAGTTATTAAATTTTGTACTTATAAAGACCCTATTTTTTATTTCTATTAAACTCTTTGTTTATACAATATCTAACATAAGAGAGTGTGTAATATGTACATAGAATTGTACTCAACATTGGCATTTAACTACAGAATTGTAGGGTTCAAAACGAGAAAAAAAAGGTTTAAACTCACACTCAAAGAACCTCCAACTTGAAAAAAAAAAATCAAAATCCAGATTGAAAGTATTCTTGAAATAGAAGAATTGAACAACACTGGTATGAACCCAGAACTTGCCAAATTTTATAAAAGGAAATGCACCCATACAGAAAGTAAAAAGGAAGAAACAACAAGAGCGGACCAAGATCCAACCAAACAAAGAGACGTCCAGACCTGGGGCATGCTAACTCATCGCCTCCTTCCTTTCATGAAGAATTGTAAATGTTTGCTTCTTTTTCCTTTTTTGTGGGAATCCCTGAGACTTTGACTTAACAACTAGTTCATTTTATGTACCTAGGGGCACTGTGAAGATTAAACTCAACCACTTTTGAACAATTCTGTCCATTTAATGCAGTTCATTTGTTCAGTTATTTAACAAAACACTATATGGAATACTTGCCTTGGAGGAACCCAAGTGGAGAGGGGGAGCCAGAAATATAACAGGTAATACTCATTGAAATACGACAATGAAGTCAAGTCATAATTTTGCACCTTGCATAATTTTAGTTACATACTGTAGCTATGAGTAATGTTCGACACTTCTTTGTCAAATATTTATCTGTTTTAAAAAACAAGGTTCGACAATTTCAAATTTAATTTTTCAAAACTTCAACAATTGAGCAATAAGCATGCAAAGTACATCTTAAGTTGTGTATTTATAATTGTAAGTTGACGGGAGTTTGATTCTCAATAGTTTCGACAAATATCAAAAAGAAAATCTTGCTAGACCTTTTGCAAATTATTTTGTTTTCAACATTAATCATATGTAAGGTATCTAATTTAGGATTTTGCACAATTTTTTATTTCTGCCTAAACAAAAAGAAACAAAAACCATTTTGTTGCCTCTCATATGAATTTTAAACACACCGCCTTTCAAGAGAGAGTGAGGATTTCTACCATTAACTTACTTTGGGGCATTAAGTAAAATCCATATAGTGATTGATTTAACCTGAAACTATGCTAATGTCAATGAGACCTTCCAATAGAATCACACAACCCATCACACAATCACTTAGATAATGATTGTTGGGTGTAGGGGGGGTGGGAGGAGGAATTCAGTGTTTTACCTTAACTTTTACTTCCATTCAGCAATTAAAATTTATCAATTCAAAATTCCAATTATTGTTCACCTACAAACCCCAACCCTTAGCAAATTACAAGGAGTCAAGGTTTGAAAACATGTGAAGGCAATGAGGATTAGGAAAATGTGAGTGTGGGTGGTGTGAATGTGTTTAAAGTTTTCTAAGTGATGCTTGTTATATGTTGGTTTATTGCAGTGCAATTGTGCATAATAATTAAAGTCTAGGTGTCTTTTTCTTTTCTTATTGGGTTGTAATCTTTGTAAACTTAATTTTTAGGGGTTTAGGGTTTGAGAAGAGATTAGTTTCAAGTCAATGTTAGCATTTGTAAAGGGTGCAACTGGCAATGAAATTGAAATGGGCATAGTCATTTTGAGGTTTTTGTGGTGAAGATGAAGGTTTTAGCTATGGCAAATGCATTTTGGAAAGGGAAATTATTTGTTGATTGTGAGTGATAAGGCACTTGCAAAAAATTTAAGTGGATCCCATTTGAACATGGGCTAAGGTGGTTGGAGGTTTATAAGAAATTTTTGTTTGCCAAAATGAAAAGTTCACCTTTTGAATTTTAGTGATCTTTGATTCCTAATTTTTTTTTTGTCCCCATTTGAACAAGTTAGGATCTTCAAATGGAGGATGTAGGTCTATTTTTTATATTTGCATTTCAAGACCTTTTAATTTTTATTTATTTATTTATTTTTATAGATGCTTGATCTGAACATCATTTTTATTTGCATTTTTGTCCCAAAAATTTGGCACACAATAAATCTCCAATTCAAAAATTCATTCAAAAGAATGTTGGGACAATCTCACACACTTGTGGGAATGTGTTTTGAGTTTCAAAATACTCTCCTAACCTACTATCCCTTTCATGCCTTGACTTTGGTCATGAGCCCATGGCTAAGGTTGCAACATTTCCCCTTGAAGTTAAAAACAGTTCAATGCTTTCATTGACATTTAAAATTTTTCCCAAAGCATCATGCCTTGGACAAATCCTTTTTAATTGAGAGTAATTATCATCACAAGGCAAAATAATTAGAGGTTAATTATAGAATGAAAATGTTACACAAAAATAATATTGTTAGTGAATTATTTTCAATGCAAAATAATCAAAATTTAATTTTTGAGAGAATTCCAATAAAAATTAGTGAATTAAAAAAAAATCTTCTAGTTTAGTTAATTTAATGGGCATCTTAATAATTATCTAGTTATTAATGATAAGTACTTACTTATTGTTCCTTAATTAATGGGGAATGAAACTATTTGGGTAGTTAGTCCTTAAGGATAAGGTGATTGGCAATGAATCAATACGCCAATATGGATTTGTTTGTTTGCATTTTGTCATAAAACATTGTTGTCCCATTTTGATCATAGCAAGATAAAATGTTGAATTTTGTGTAATAATGCATTATGAATTTGTTTATTTGCATTGATGGGAGATTGGCAACTACGAGATGTGATGAAATTTTGGATAGAGGCTTAGAATGTAAAAAGGAATGAGATGTGTGCAGCTTGTGAAATGGGACCTTGTGGGTTCCTTCTTCTACTTATCAAACTTTCTTCAATCACATTATCTTCTCACGTATGATGTTGCTTATGAGGTTTAAAGGAGAGACATAAAAGTCTAAAGGAGGGGGAAGATTGCACTTATGTGAAAAAGCAATCGAATGGGAGATGGAAGGTTGTGTTGCATCTTTTTTTATTGTTTGGTGTTACTTTGATTTTTGGATGCAATGTGAGTAAATGGCATTAGTTTGATATATAAAATTGTAGTTCTCAATTTAGTTTAGTTTTTTTTTTTCTTCCTTTAAAATTTCTTCTTTGGAAATTAGTAGCTTGTTGACAAGTAGTTGTAACAAGACAATAGGAATAGTCTACAAGTATTGGTGGAAAGCAACAAGCTAAGATGGATAGATTTTTATAAAGGATGGTAACTATAGGAAGGCAACAACTACAAAGGATGAAAACAACTTGTTGGTGATGTATTTTTAGTGACAAGGGTCCTATCCCAAGACTAAAAAGTAATTTCCTTTTAACCTTCCATTACTAGTTTTAATTTTTTTAAGGAAATGCATTTTCAAAAGTGTTTTTAAACTTATTGTTTAAAGGTAAGGTCACCTTCCAATCCCTTCCTAGATGTTTTTCCATGTTTTAGTTAGTTATTTATTTATTTACTCAACAACCTTCCCCTTAACATGGGATTTTAGCTATTGGGTCCATGGTCTTACAATCATTTTAAAGTTTTATATCCCCTTTGAATTTCACAAGTTCAATTGATTGCTTTATCTCATGGCTATCACATGCCAACCCTCTCCTTTACCTTTGTCAAAAGGCCTAAATTAGTTTAATTGACAAAACCCTTGTGGTTGGAACAAATGTCTTACAATCTTTCTCAATTGAATATTCAAATCAAATTTACTTTTGACCTAAGTTATGTGACATGATTTAACTCACTATTTATGCCTTATCACAATAATCAATCTTGCTAAAATTTTTTGCTTATAAATGCAAATGAAGAAATTCATAATTCACTATTACACAAATTCAACATTGTATTTTGTTATGATCAAAATGGGATAATGATGTTTTATGACAAAATTATCTCATTTTCAAAATCACCCCCATATGGTCATCATAATTTTTATTTTAACCACATTACAATCCACATTGATTATTGCCACATATATTAAGGGCTTAAATAGGATAAGGGTTAACTAAGTTAAGACCTTTTTAGGGACTACCTATGGTCTACCTATGGAACCACTAAAAGAAATACATTTGTTAGGGCTACCTAGGGCACACCTAAGGCTTATCTAAAATAGGGGTTATTAAAAGTGTACATAAATGGCTACATAAATGGCCCAAAGGGAGCATTCAATATTAAAATGTTAACTACATGTGTGAGAAAAAAAATTTGCTTTTGGGGGTGTGGGTATCAAGTGAGGGAATTTTTTTTTTCCCGCCTTATTATTATTTAATTTTCAATTATGTACATATTTTAGATGTCATATATTTCATTATAATTTTATTTTTTGCATGCAATTTCAATACAATATATTCATTTAAATTTATTAGTTATAACAACCTTAAAATTAGAAAGGAAATACATGTTTTTCTTTCAAAAAATGGATCACTTGCACAATGAATTGGGACATGCAAGAGTAGTTGCTTCAACTTTAAGGAAGTCACTTCCAAATTTTCCCAATGGTGTGAAAAAAATGTAATGTGCAACTAATTATTGTAAAAATTATAATTTATTTGCATGTAAATAAGACGCTTATAATTCTATGAGAATATATATATAGTATTCATAAAATACATTTTAAATACTTTGAATTGTAATAAAATATTCCTTCAATATTCCATTATTTCATCACCTACCAAAGATACCTTTTAATGTTAGGAGTTTCATAAAACATACAAATATTGGAGAAGATTTTGATAAAGCTTTAGATTATAAAAGTGAATAAGATGCCTTCGTGACTTATGAAGTGTGGGGACCTTGTTGGTTCTTCATTCCATTCCACTTTAATCTATTTTCCACATTCTTCTTAGGAGAGTAGGAGAGCTTCTTGGATTTGGTATATCAAGTGGAAAGGTAATGTACTTGGATAATATGGAAAAGTTATTTTTCCCTTTTGGAGTTTCATAGAGAATTATGAACTTTTATTGTATTCCTTCATTCTCAATTGTATTTTGACTTGCCTTTTTGGGATGGAGAGTAGGTAGTTATTTGATGTAAAGGACTATAGTTCCTAGTGTTTTATCAAATGTTTTTCCATTGTTTAGGTAAAGTGGACTCATTGGATGGTAACTATAGCAGTATGAGAAGTGCAAATATGGAAATGTCCCAATTACATGGGATGAAGGTAGCCGCTGTCCTCATTGGGACAATGTGGTGCCAAGTAGACAATTGGCAAGATTAACCACCCTTTTGTCGTAATGTTAAAACCTAGGTTCTTGAAAACAACTATCATAAGGAAGGTAGGAATGCCTTTTGAAAGTAGTCCTAAGTATGAAACCTCTTTATTTTTTTGCTTGTCTTTCTACCTACAACCCTCTTCCTAGATTGCATTTGGGATTGCCAAGTTTATAGCTTATATAATATCCTTAAATAGCGTAAGGTAACCTTCTAAATGGGCCTTATGAAAACTTTTGATAACTCATATCTTAAATAAACCCCTCTTAAACCATGAGTACACTTAATTTGAATTTTTAAATAATCCTTGAGTATCCCCTAACCTAGGAAATCCTTAGTATAAGCTTTGTGTAATTCTCTAAATCCCTTATAATTACTTCATAACCTAGGTAGGCCCCTAGCTAGAAGGAAATAAGAAAAACCTCAAGTCTTCTTGAGTTGAGAAAAAAATTTAATTTCATGACTACTATTTTCCTTTCACACAATCCCACCTTGTATTTTGATTATATCTTCAATTTTAGTGACATTGCTCTTAAGTTTCATTATATTTATATTTATAGATAAGTAGGACACATCTAACTTTATTTTCCAACCCTAATAA
>Ga0116229_10008060_pt1 | contig 16489 bp, 11 predicted proteins | sample S1TSphgellanicum_3_FD_87313 | JGI IMG/M metagenome (GOLD analysis project Ga0116229, IMG submission 87313) | Host-associated microbial communities from peat moss isolated from Minnesota, USA - S1T2_Fc - Sphagnum magellanicum MG | ecosystem: Host-associated > Plants > Peat moss > Unclassified...
AAGTATGATAATAATAAAGAGTATGCTTTCAGAAAGGGCAAACCGAACATGGCAGATATGGAACGTATCACCATCACATTGCCGAGCGATATGGCAGTCATCGTCAAGAGAGCAGTAGAAGACGGCGACTATGCCTCAACAAGCGAAGTTGTACGGGCAGCACTGCGTGACTGGAAAATGAAACGAGCTTTGCAGCTTCAAGAACTCGCAGCACTTAAAAGTGACATTGACGAGGGACTTGCAGATATTGCCAATGGTCGGGTGAAGGATTTTGATATAGAACAAATAATTGAACGAGGGAGAAAGTTATTAGAAAACCGCTCGTGATCCGCTTATCCGATAAAGCAGAAGCCGACCTCGCGGAAATCTGGTCTTATATAGCCTCTGAGGCTTCGGAAGAAGTAGCAAGACGCTTGCTTGAAAGAATAGAGAAAGCCAGTAGGCTGTTATTAACTTTTCCCTTTTCTGGAAAAGTGCGAAACCAATTCGCGGAAGGACTGCGTGTGATATTTGAGGGGAATTACGCCATTTATTACACAGTATCAGAAACCGAAATCATCATAGTGCGAGTTCTGCATAGTGCCCGTGACGCTAACGCATTAGCAGAAAGAGGCGGATTCGCTTGATTCGCCGTTCTTATGCCACTGTTAGCAAACTGGGGATGAACCTATAACTAGAGCGATCGCTAATGTTGGTCGAAGCACAAGAGAGTTAGCTAGGGAGAACGGAAACATTCAAGACCCACTATTAGAAGTTAATCCTAGCAAAGAAAATACCAACACCCCGATCTACTTTACGCGATCGCCTGCTCTATCTGCTGAGGCTGTAGTCACCAAAGTCACAGGCAACTCCGTAGAATTATGGTTGGGTGGGCTAGATTCACAAAGCCTAGAAGCGTTCGATAAAGATGCTATTTTCACAATCGTGGATGCTAAAGGAGGCGATCGCGGACTGGTAAAACTAGAGTCCCGTCAAGGATTAATTGGCAAAGGCACATTACTAAATACTTCTACTCAACGAGTACAGTTACAGCCAGGAACGCTATTACAAGAACGCATCCGCAGCATTCCTAATAATCTAACTTTAAAAATTGGTATTGATCACGCCTTTGACCATAACACCGCCCAGCAAGCAACACAAGCTTTACAGGCACTCAAACGCATCGAACCCAAATCCTTGGGAACTGTTGAGGTGCAATATATTTTTGGTCGCATGACTCAAGATAGGTATCAGAAATTACAAAGAAAACAGGTATCCAATCTGCCAGCGGTGAATAGTTTTGGCTTATTTTTACCTAGCTTAGAGCAAATAATCCCCGCATCCTTTGGCAATAGTAGCGAAACGGTAAGTGCTGCGGTGATGCGTTTGCAACCTAAACTCAAGTCCTTACTAGCAGCCCGAATTGTCAAGCAGGTGCTGGGTAATACTAATTCATCACAGATAAATCTGCGTGTCTCGATGAATATCGCTAGCAGCAACGAAATAGTCAGTGAAACTTTTCCTATTCGTGGTGTTAACAAAGTTACTGTAGGGTCTAATCAAGCACCAGTTTCCCCTGTGAAGTTTTCTAACTCTGATGTCCGTCAATTACCGCTATCGACTGAAATTGCTTTCCAAGTTGAAAATAACGAGTCTCAACCTCTTTACGTCAGCATTTTGGTGATTGACGCTGAGGGAGAAATGACGGTAATTTTTCCGAATAATTGGTCTGTCCCAGAAAATGCTGCATTGGTAGAAGCAAAACAGACGCGAGTGATTCCTCAGGCTGATGATGGATTCAAACTGACTATCAGCAAACCCAAGGGATTTTCGGAGGCGTTAATTATTACCAGTACAACCCCTCTGCGAACTTCTCTCAAAGCATTGCAACAAATTGCCCAGTCGAGAGGAGTTGAAAATCGCGGCACTCCAATTGCTGTGACTGATGAGGTTTTGAACGTTACCAACAGTCTACTTGATGACTTGGATGCAGGAACTCGTAGCAATACTAATGTCGAAGGTATATTACTCCCAGCAGGAGTTCGGGGTATTGATGTCAAGAAACTGGCAGCAATGGCGATCGCATTTGAGGTTGTTTGATTTTAAAAGTAGCCAAGTGGAGAGTCTCAGAGAACGCTCATTTGTTCCTTGAATTCGTCAACCAGGAATTCTTCCGAAAATCTCATCTCCCAGATTATTGAGCAATACGGTTCAGTTAAGGCTATGCAGTGCTTAAGACAATAAGTACATCCCGCATTGAATCATGTCAAAGACCATTTTCCATGTATTTTGTCAAGTCCTACACGGCGATTGTGGCAATTTAGAGCGTCGGTTAAATCAGCCAGAGGTTTGAATATTTAAAATATTAAGCATCTTGAGGATTAAGACGTGCCATATCCCAAGTTGTGTAAGTACCAATTGGACTCCAAAGCAAATAAGGAACAAGTAAAAGTGCTGCATGACTAGAAATAGATAAAACTGCGAGGGTTAATATCAGACCGATAACGAAACCGATGCCACCAATAATCGTACCTACCTTAAGACTGCGAAGCCGGAACATTACAGGGGTATACGCAATAGTAAAAATTTCCAGAAGCAGGTAAAATCCCATAAATAACGAGGTTTTAGTTGTTCCTGGGTTCTTTTCCCAGACATTATAAGCTGACCAAGCACCGCAAATAAAGATTACAGTCCAGATCAGAGGAATTGCTGCTTCAAAAGTGAGCCATCTAGGTCTTTGTAAGCGCTTAAACCACTTGCGATCGCCAGGAGTAATGAAGTTTGCACCTAAAGCGACTAAGAAAGTTACACCCCCAATCACCATCCAAGATTTAATCATACCCTCACCCTTTTCGTGCGTTACACCACGCCTTATAGTGTCATTGTCTCAATATAGAGGCTGATTACTCATCAGTCGTTAGTGTGATCAAGGGTAAGGACGGATAACAACCAACAACTCACAACCCCTAATTAATCACACCAGAATTTCCTGGTATATTGCCTATTGGTTCCATCCTTCCACCTAAGTATTTGGCAAGAAATTCTTCGGCTTGAGCATAGAAATGTAGCCTATTTTGTGGACGTGCAAAGCCGTGTCCTTCATCAGTGTAAACAATGTACTCCACAGGCTTATTGCTTGCTCGCATTGCCGCCACAATCTGCTCACTTTCTGCCTGCTTCACCCGTGGGTCGTTTGCGCCTTGCCCGATGAGTAGTGGCGCTTTGATCCGGTCTGCGAAAAACAATGGTGAACGGGACTTGAGGAAGTCTGCTTCTGTTTGTGCATTTCCCACACGATGGTACAACCTTGCCCGTATTGCCTCCCAGTAGGGGGGGATAGTGTTCATCAACGTCAGCAAGTTACTTGGACCAACGATGTCTACCCCAGCGGCAAAGATATCGGGGGTAAATGTTAATCCTACCAAAGTGGCGTAACCACCGTAGGAACCTCCCATGATGGCAACCTTTCGAGGATTGGCAATGCCCTGTTTGACAATCCAGTTCACACCATCAATTAAATCATCATGCATTTTACCTGCCCATTCGCGATTGCCTGCGTTGAGGAACTGTTTACCATATCCAGTAGAACCTCGAAAGTTGACTTGCAGGACTGCATAGCCACGGTTTGCCAACCACTGCACCAGCGGATTGTAACCCCAGGTATCCCGTGACCAAGGTCCGCCATGGACAAGTAGCACTGTGGGTAAGTTCTTTGCCGGAATACCTACTGGTTTTGTCAAATAGCCGTGAATAGTCAACCCGTCGCGGGATTGATAGGAAATCGGTGTCATTCGCGCCAGCGATAATCCTTCAAGTTTAGGTTGGTTGCTAAAGAGGAGTTGACTCTTTTTAGAGGTGTGATCATAGGTGTAGTAGTAGATCGGCCCATCGTCTGTTTTGTAGGCAACAAGCCAAGTTTTATCAGCAAGATCACGACTAACTACAGAAAATTCACCTGAGTGAACTTTGGCAAGCGCTTGAAAATCTGCGGCGATACTTTTATCTAGCACCTGCCACTCTAATTTATCTTTGTTGAAGGCAACAGCCTGGATTTGGCGCTTCACTGGATGAATAAGCATCCCTCCGACATCATATTGCGGATCTTGAGCTATGACAGTTTGTTTGTCGGTTGCCAAGTTAAGCGCCAGAAGCTGTGTCGCGTTAGCATTATGACTATCTGTAATGTACAGCGTTTTGCCATCACGGGAAAATCCGACTGCACCACCTTCCTCATCAGGGCCCCATGTACGAATTGTCTTCCAGGGTTTCTGATTTGCTTCCCTAACTGCTAAGGTGGAACCGCCATCAGGTGTAGTAGCGACAGCCGCACGGATCTGAAACTGGGGATCTGCTACTTGTTCAACAACATTCACCGGATTTTCCATCTCCAGCGTAGCCTTGCCTGTTTTCAAATTAATGCGGTAAGCATCGTGCTTGTGAGGGTCTTTGATATTCATCCCCACGAGTGCTTCATTTGGGAAGTCGTGATCGAGAGCGATCATTTTCGCTTTTACACCTTTGAACGGTGTCAGGTCGCGCACCTGCTTTGACTTAATGTTGACAGCATAAAAGTGGAAGTTTTCATCACCGTCTGAGTCTTGCTCGTAAATTAATTGTTCGCCGTCATAAGTCCAGAAATAGCTCCTGATACCGCGCTTTTTGTCAGCAGTTAGCACTTGGTCGTCGTTTTGACCTATGGTGCGAATCCATACCTGCAAAACGTTATTCGTGTCAGGTGCAAGGTATGTGAGGTATTTACCGTCTGGCGAAAGTCGTGGGTTTGCACGTTCTGGGTTGCCAAAGAGAATTTCCCGCTTAATTAATGGTGGCATATCGGCAAATGATTGACTAACTTTGGTCAGGAGGGTCGTTACAACAACGACCAAAGGCATAGCGAATAAAGAGCAATATTTTTTATTCATACTAACCCTGAACGTAGTGCTACTACTGCTGCTTGTACGCGATCGTCAACGGATAGTTTATTCATAATCCCCCGGACGTGAGTTTTGATGGTGTTAGGACTGAGATAGAGTTTCTGTGCAATTTCTGGATTACTGTAGCCTTCTACCATCAATTTCAGCACTTCTAACTCTCGACCAGAAAGGTTTGCTGCGTTTCCAGAGGGAGATGGTGGTTTGAGATTATCAATGACTCGTCTAGCAATTTGAGGGTCGAGGTAGGTTGCACCTTCAACTGCGGCAGAAATCGCATTCAATAGTCGCTCGATACTCGCCCCTTTGATACAATACGCATCTGCACCGCTTGACAGCGCCGCAAAAATTTCCGTATCCGTTTTATGGGATGTTAACATCACGACATGGGTTTGTGGTAGTGCTGCCTTAATTTGTTGTGTCGCGGCAATACCATCTAGTCGCGGTAACCCGATATCCATCACTACCAGATCCGGTTTCAATTTAAGTGCTGCTTGCACACCCAAATAGCCATCTTCCGCTTGTCCCACAATCTCCAACTGAGGGTGAGCCATTAACGACTGTTCTAGTCCTAGTTGCATCATCGGATCATCTTCTACAATTAAGACCCGTAGGGGAGTTGCATCAGTCAGCAGATTTAAGGGAGAAGCTGTGTCTGTAGACATATTTGGGAGTAAGGAGTGAGGAGTAAGGAGTGAGGAGTGGGGAACTCGGGACCCCCAAAGAGTGATTAGGGGCAATGGGGAGTGAAGAGCGAGGAGTTATGAATTTTTATTCTTAACTCCTAACTCTTAAATCTCTTCGACCCGATAACCCAACTCTGCCAAACTTACACGAGACTGACGCCATTTAGGTTGCACTTTGACAAACAATTCTAGGTAGACTTTGCCTGCGATTAATTTTTGGATTTGTTCGCGAGCTGCACTACCAATTGCTTTCAGCATTGTTCCGCCTTTGCCAATCAGAATTCCTTTTTGGGAATCGCGCTCTACATGAATGGTAGCGAGTACACGGGTAATAGCTGGTGTTTCTTCCACTTGGTCAATGGAGATCGCTACCGAATGGGGAACTTCCTCACGAGTTAACAGCAAAATCTGTTCTCGAATTAATTCGCCCATAATAAAGCGTTCTGGCTGGTCAGTTACTAAGTCGGGTGGATAATATAATGGTCCTGTTTGTAGCTGTTGAATCAATAACTGTTGCAATTGCGGCAATTCTGCACCAGTCTTGGCAGAAAATTTCACTGTTTGCCATTGGTACAACTGAGCTAACTGTGTATAGCTATCATCTAACAACTGGGTTTCTAAAGGTTGCTGGTCGATTTTGTTCAAACCCAAAATGACTGGTGTTTGGCTTGTTTTGACGTTGCCTGCAACGTCACTAGCTAATAAATTAGCAATATAGCGATCGCCTGTGCCACATGGGGTTGTTCCATCTACCACAAACAGCACCACATCCACTGATTCAATAGCTATTTTGGCATTTTGCACCAGCACTTCCCCCAATTGATGATGGGGTTTATGAATTCCTGGAGTATCCACAAAAATTAGCTGCGCTTCTGGTGTAGTTAAAATGCCTCGCAATCGATTGCGTGTAGTTTGGGCTACTGGCGATGTAATGGCAATTTTTTGTCCTACTAATTGATTCATTAACGTAGATTTACCGACATTGGGACGACCAATAATGCCGATAAAACCTGACCTGAATCCAGGAGGAGCCTGTGGAATCATTACTTCTTCTGAAACAGAGAAGTTGTTACTTTGGATACTTATAAACTGTGACTCCATCGTCCTATTTGGCATTTGGTATTGGTTCGTTTTTTCTTGGACACAAAACAAACATAAATCACCCTGGTTTTTTCAAAAATTGCCTTTGCTTCAGTTTAAGCTACTACCGAATATATTTCTCTTTAAGCAAATGTCAAAAGTTTATACACAAGATGTGCCATTCAGAACCTGTCTAAATGTATCCGGCAATACATAGAAGTCAGGAGTCAGAATGAGCGCATGAATTCTGTTTGATAAATTACTTCTCTACAGGACTCCCATCACAAACTCGCCTTCATTCACCGCCTGATTGGTTGATACATCGTAAACCAATCCGCTCCGTTTTGCCAAGACATCAATCACAGTCGGTAACTTACCCTCTTTATTAAAACTCAGAATTTGATAAAGCCGTTCTCCAGCTTTTACTGAACCACCCAAGATTACTCTTGACTGAATCATTCCACCACATGGAGCATAATATTTTGTGACCTGACTTCTGGTGCTAAAAGTCATTTCTTGGGATATGGTTAGGTGAATAGGTAAGCCAGACATATGCAAAATACCTTTCTGGACTAAATAATTTTTCACGCCTCGGACACCTTTAGCGACTGAATCCGGATTTATCTGCATTCCCGTACCAAGTTCTAGTGTCCAAGCTTCCACATCAAACTTGATTTCTCTACCAAGCTGTTTAAAACAACTTTCCAAAGCTAACCAGGGTTTGATAAACGCTTCATCAAAAGCATCACCATCATAAACGTCCAGTAAGATTCCGTAGTCGAGAAGGAAATATTTAGCGCTTTCTTCTCGATTTGGGAAGTAAAAAAGGTAGTTTATAGCTTGATTTGTGGAGGTATGTAAGTCAATCAAATAGTTTGCATCTAAACTGAGAGATTGCAGTTTATAGCGAAACCGTTCAGTATAGGGTACACTATTAGGAGAGTTAATCTTGTCTAAAATTCCAGAAAATTTGTCCTGAATCGCGCTTAAATAATTTTCTCTCACTAAATCTAATTCAAAATTCATTTGAGACTTAGCAAAGGCAAATAAATCATCAGCTTCTTTTTCATAGTCCCAAAAGATGCGGTTCCAGTCTTTAGCTTCATAAACACAGTATCTGCCAGATGAAAAAACGTGAGAACGCTCGTTGGTTCCCATTGGATTACAAACAGGAACCAGCCAAATCTCTCCAGTTAAATCCGTATCATTTACCGTTAGCAAAAACTCAATGAGTTGGTGAATAACAGCATTACCTGCGATTTCTGCACCATGTAAATTTGATTGAATATAAACTTTTTTGCCAGGGGAAGCACCAATAAATTTGTAAACTTGGAGCGAGAGGCGATCGCCTGAAGCCATTTGACGCAAAGGAATAGTAGAAATAGCAGGAATCATGACAGAATTTGGATTTCAGGTATGGCACAATTATGTATGTATGATTTTGCCTGAAATTCCGTGCCGAAGACAAGCTAGATCAACACAAATATGTTGCCAACTACAATGGGGAAGAACTTCTGACCAAGCCCCTTAGGGGCGGGTGTAGGGGGCAGGGTGTGGGGTGTGGAGGGATTTCGTCCCAAAGAGATAGATGCAAGCCCCTGATTTTTCAGGATGGAAATCAAAAAATATCCGCGCACGAGATCCGTAGAAATGTCTGTTAGTGGCGTCTGAGTATCACGCGAATCCATTCATGGATGGGGTTCTACACCCCACACCCCACACCCTACCCCCTTCTTCTTGACTCTACCTGAGTCTAGGTTAAATCAGCGCTCTCTAGGAGTATATTTAACAAACTGCCAGTAATCGATTCACGTCAGATCCGAATAGACATAATGGAAACAACAGTAGCAGTTAATCCCTACCTTGATGGCAACTTTGCACCAGTACATAAAGAAATCACCACTGATACTCTGCAAGTCATAGGTGAGTTACCCTCCGACTTATCGGGAATATTTGTGCGCAATGGTCCCAACCCTCAATGGACACCTATTGGTAAATATCATTGGTTTGATGGTGATGGGATGTTGCATGGAGTGCGAATTAGTAACGGTAAAGCTACCTATCACAACCGTTCTGTCCAGACAAAAAAATGGCAAATAGAGAACCAAGCAGGTAAGGCTATCTGGAGTGGGTTGCTAGAACCGCCACAAAAGGATACGCCCGAAGGTGTCAGCACAAATACCGCTAACACGGCTCTTGTGTGGCATGCTGGTCAATTATTGGCACTGTGGGAAGGAGGTGCGCCTTACGCCATCAAGGTTCCTGATTTAAAGACAATTGGCGAGTATACATACAATGGCAAGCTGGTTTCTGCCTTCACTGCCCATCCTAAAGTAGACCCAGTTACAGGTGAAATGATCTTCTTTGGCTACTCGTTCGCGCCACCGTACTTGCAATATAGTGTGGTTTCAGAGACGGGTAAACTCTTGCGGACAGTGCCAATTGACCTACCGATGGCGGTGATGATGCATGATTTTGCCATCACTGAAAACTACACAATTTTTATGGATTTGCCCCTAACTATCAGTAGAGAACGGATGCAACGGGGGGAACCTGCCTTAATGTTTGAGCGCGATCGCCCCAGTCGGTTTGGCATTGTTCCACGTTTCGGCGATAACGGCAATATCCGCTGGTTTGAAAGTCCCGCTTGCTATGTTTTCCACACCCTCAACGCCTACGAATACGGAGACGAGGTGGTACTGCTTGGCTGTCGGGTGAATTCCACTACTGTCTTAATATCGGATACGGAGTCCGATCCCGAAGGCAATATCCCTCGCCTGCATCAATGGCGGTTTAACTTGAGAACAGAATCTGTGCATGAGGAGATGTTGGACGACGTACCTTCAGAATTTCCCCGTGTGAATGAAAACTTTTTGGGACAACAAACACGATATGGTTACACTGGTAGGATGATGAAGGGTTCCTTGCCTCTGTTCGATGGTTTAATTAAGTACGATCTTAGCAGTGGCAAGTCAGAAACTCATGAATTTGGATCAGGACGCTATGGTGGTGAGGCTGTCTTTGTTCCTAGTCCTTCCCTAGAGAGTGATGAAGATGAAGGCTGGCTGATCACCTTTGTTTACGATCACAGCACAGAGACTTCTGAGCTAGTGGTAGTCAATGCTCAGGATGTGACTGCGGAACCTGTAGCGCGGGTGTTAATTCCCCAACGGGTGCCCTATGGGTTTCACGGTGCTTGGGTTTCTGAAGAACAGTTGAACGCTTCTAGCAAATAAACATTAAAAGGGTAGGGACACAGCAACACCCCTTCGGGGAAGTCAAAAGTCAACAATCGCGCAAAACTCTTTCCTAAACTAAGTCCCCCACCTTCCTCGTTCCCACGCTCTGCGTGGGAATGAACTCCAAGAGGCTCTGCCTCTTAAAAAATGAGCATCGTTGTACCCCTATATGATCATAGGCTATGGTCTGCTATTTTAATGCTGCCGTTGGTAACGTCCAATTAATTGTGCCATCGCCAAAATATGACTATCCATAGCAGTCATTATTTGAGCTTTCGTTGCACCTGGTTCTAAACCCAGTTTTTTATCTAGGGCGTAAAGTTTGAAAAAGTATCGATGAGTGCCACTAGGTGGACACGGACCACCATAACCAAATTTGCCAAAATCATTTTTCCCCTGTACTCCACCATTAGGTAAGGTGCTGACGGCTGCAATTTCTGCTGTTAATTGGCGGACTGTAGCTGGGATATTGTAGAGAACCCAGTGAACAAATATTCCTCCTGGTGCATCAGGGTCATCTACAATGAGTGCAAGGCTCTGGGTTCCTGATGGAGGTTCATCCCAACTTAGGGGTGGGGAAATATCTTCACCGTCACATGTGTATTTGCTAGGAATTAAGCTATTGGCTTTAAAAACGCTGCTTTCCAGTTTGATGGTTTTCACCTCTGTTTTTGATTGACTGCTATTGGTAGCAGTCGTTAGGGTATCGTCTCTACCACGATTCGTACAACCAACTAGAGATAATCCTGCTAATAAAACGATAGCGAAGCTTTGACCTAGAAAAAGCCGTCTACTCATAATCAAGCACCTAAACACAAATTTCGGGTATGTATCGCTACGCAACGCACAGAATGGAATGTTTTCTCGTCATATCATGTCCGGTTGATTAGTTATGATTCGGGGCATGGGTGCAAAAATCTCAAAACTCTTTCTCCTCTGCCCCTCTGCCCCTCTGCCCCTCCGCCCCTCTGCTGTCTTAATAATAAGTGTGTAACCGGACATGATATCATACCTCCTTTTTGAGTTCTTCCACCAACGCCTTACCCCTAGCTAAATCATCAGCACTCAAAACTACAACTTGCCAAGGGGTATTGGCATTACGCAAGCGATCGCGGATAAACTGATCACGCAGTCTGTTTCCTCCTTGATGAAAGGCAGTTCCATCAATGTATATTGCCAATCTGCGTTCAGGTATAGCAAAATCAGCAACGGAAATTGGTGTGTTCGTTGGCACTGGTATTTGTTTTTGGGGATAAAAACCATGTTCCTCGAATAGTTTCAGAAACTTGAGTTCTAGAGGCGAACCCACACCTGCCGCATACGCTTCTAACCATGGGAGTGGGTCGTCAATATCACCAGTCTCTAAGGGACGTTGTGTTGGTGATGTTTGTGCAAGTTGTTCCAGTGTAGGGGTGACTTGAGGCCAATTCAGTAGTTCGTGGTAGCGTTGATTTTGATAGGATTTGAGGCAACGGTAACAGGCAGTTTCACAGTTTGGATGGTCTAAATGTGCGATCGCTCTTTTTGCCACTTGATGAAAATCGATGGCAATACGAGGTAAATAGCCACTTCCACCTAAGCTGGGGTCAATAAATGTCAGCGATATCATGTTGTAATTTTTACCTTTGCTGCTGAGTTGCCAAGTTCCCTCGAACTCAAAATCAATCTCAGAACTATCTAGCATATACAAATGCTGCATTCCTGCTTTGAGAGCATAACCTAGAGACAACCCCCACGACTGTAAATCTTCTTCTTCAGTTGAGGCAGGAACGGGTATTGTTAATCGCAATACTTCCGCCTTGCCTACTGTGACAATTGCCAGAGGTTGCGGTGCTTTGCCTCTTTGGGGGCAGTTTTCTGCATGACCATAGGGGTCTTCTTGACTGGATTGGCGTGTTCTACGTCGTCCTTGAGTTGCTAGTTGCTGTAAATCGGGGTTTTGCAGCATTCGTCCGCACTCAACACATAACAGATATCCTTTTGCCTCATTATGTAGTAAGGGAATACCTTGTTCTCTGTCTTTATTTTTCGGCGGTACTCCCTCATTTACCCAGCGGACCTCTTCATCCTGACTCCAACACAATCCCCAACCAGTACTCAACTTCCAGCGTCCTACAATTTGTCCGTCCCACTGCGGGTAAGTTTTGACAAGATTGCGGGTGGCGAAGCGTTCTTCTTCATCCAGAATGGGACTTTCATCCCGTCGCGCCAGAAAGCCAGCAAATTCTCCACCGGGATAAGCTTTTCCTGGTGCGTTATTCTGGCAACGGGGACAAGCAGGGTTGTCTGCATCGAACCGCAATTTGCAAGTGTTACATACCCTGTACAACCAAGTCGCACTTTCAGTTCTGGGGTTCCAAGGGGAAGCGTTATCTAAACCCACAACTTTCCAGCGTTTGGTACGGGCGAAGACTTGGGCATCAGGTTGAAATTGACCAATGCCAAAACGTCGCGTTACAGTTACAGGGTCTTCTTCGTGTTCGTCGCCTAAAAGTCGCAGTGCTGCGGGTTGGGTAGGAAATTCGTAGCCAGGAAGAATGCCAAATTCAGCAAATCTACGTAGAGGATATCCAGAGGAACGGTCATCAGCTTCCGCGTTGTTATTTTTCTTGTCTGTTTGGATACCCAGGATTCGTGCAATGAGTTGTGCTGCACGAGTTCCAGCGCGTTCGCCTTGGAGTTCTAGTGAGTATGTATCAAGTGCGCTTCTGAGTTCCCTAACCTGTCGGGTGGTGCGGTTGATAACATCCCAAATGCGTTCGGGTAACTTGTTTAGGTGTTGACTTAGGGCAGTTTCATCTAATCCTGCTTCATTTAAGATAGTCCCTTGCCAAGCTTGTAGGGCAATTGTCACGGCTTGGTCAATTTGTGCTTGCACTCCTCTAACCAGTGCTTCTACGGCTTCATGGTTAATTTCGCCTGCTGGAGAAATGTACTCTACCATCTTACTTGCTAATCCTGGTTTGGCAGTCCCGAAGGCGATCGCATTCAAATGCCGGAAAATGACATCCCGATTACCCAATGCTAATGCGGGGGCTGGAACCTCCCCAGCAATCATCTCGTTTGGTTGATCGTAAAAATACTGGTCGTGAGGTGTATTACGAGCATAACCTACTACTAACCCAATACGAGTACGTCGTCCAGCGCGTCCTCCACGTTGAGCATAGTTATCAGGACGTGGTGGTATATTACGCAAAATCACTGCATCTAATCCGCCTACATCAATACCCATTTCCAAGGTAGGCGAACAAGCCAATAGATTCACCTTTGATTCCGATGCTTTGGCTTTAAAGTCGTTTTCTAACTCAACTCGTACGTCGTTGGGAATTTGGGCGGTATGTTCCCCTGCAACTAAGGGGATAAATTCTTTTGAGAGAATTCGCTTCACATACCTATTTTCCATGATTTCCGCATTGCGCCAATGTATCAAATTACCATGACAATATGGGCAAGGATAACTATTTCGCACTCCTAAAATTGGGGTGGCGCAAACTTGGCAACGGTAACGCTGTTGTTCCGTCGCTTGTTGCAACTGCAACACTTCTGCGTTTACTTGCAACAAGTTAATTTTCTCACGCACACCGTATAAATCTGCGGCTACGATAAAACTGCCTTGTATTAACCATTCCAGCAGTTCTACTATGTGTTCTTCAGTAGGTACAATCCCGCCTAGACGCGAAAGCAAGTGCCGAAAAATCCGTTCTAAACTAGGTCCTCTTCCTCCTACTTTGGGTTTGCGCCAGAGATTGTTCACTTGAACACCAAAAGGTACGAGGGCGCTATCCATATAGGCAACAGGTAGACCACCAGAAAGGGCGTAACCTTGGGGTCGCTTTAATCGCCTTTCCCACTCAGCAGCTTTGGTATAACTGGGACAACTGGGATGGGCGGGATGGTAGCGCAGTAATTCTCGACTGACACAGCCACGCCGTCGCATTTCATCTAGCAAGCAACGACTGAGATATTCTAAGTTTTCTGGAGAAATGCCAAGATTTCTGGCGATGTCAGCACCTTGGTGCTTGACGTACTCATCCAAACGGTGATAAGTTATTTGTGTTAACCCCAAGTTGATTAGGGTTGCACGGTAAGCAGCAGAAACGGCAATTTCATCGAGCAAAGGGGCTTCTTCCCAAGCACGAATTCTTTGCATTTTTTCATCATTAATCCAGGCATTAGGTTTAATGGGCGAATACTTATTATCTTTCTCTCTTACACCCTTTTCACCCATAAGTTCCACCACTCTTTGCAAAGATAACGCCCCATATTCTTTTAATAACTCCACGACTCGTCGCCGCATTCTGTCATAGCGACTGGCAAAAACAATGAATCTTGCTTGATGGGCTGCGTCTTGGCGGCTGTCGCTAAAAATCAATAACCGTTCTTTGCCGTCGTATCCATCCTGATGGCGATTGGTTAGGGCTAAGGATTCCACTAAGCCCTCACTCAGCACTTTTACTGCTGCTGATGTTCCTATTGCTATAGGTGTAATGACGTTGCGACTACCTCCGGTAGCACCACAGCACAAACAACGGGTACGGGCAGGGGCAAGGTTAACACGCCAAGGATAGTCATTCAAGTCACTACTAAAAGAAAGAGTGGATGTATCAAATGAGCCTTCCAATATTTGTCGCCGTTTCATCTGTGTGAGTTTCTTCGGATTGGCTTGGCGGGGGCGAACTTGTGGTGTTGCTTCTGTTTCGTCGATGTCTTCCTCAAGGTCTGCGTTAATCTCAAAGCGATTGGGATCATAAAGCATCCATTCTTGTTCTTCCCCCGGTACAGCGCTGGGTTGCAGTGGTGCTGCGGTGGGTTCGCCTACGAAACGTAGGTAGTCTGCACCACAATTACGACAAAGGTAGAGAGGGGCTGTATAAGAACCACATTCACAGCGTTCTTCGCCCATCGGGTAAAGCTTACCGCAACTGGGGTTGACACAACGGTGAAATTGCCAACCACCGCGAATGAAGCGATGGGCGCGGAGTTGTAAAGCGCCTGGTGTTCCTTCTGGTAAGGCGGCACCTACCAATAAAGCGGTTCGGACTTCGTTTTCTATTATGGTGTATGGGAAGTGCGATCGCTCACTAATTTCCTGTTTTACTTTGTTGACAATTTGGGCGATCGACAGAGGAGAACGGATAAGCCAGCGGTTTAAATCCCACAGTAAGCGGGAGTGAGAGGTCAGGGAGGAGAAGGTGACACTATTATTATCCTCCATTCCCCCCAAAGCACAGAGGGCTTTTCTGACGGCTTCTGGTTTCGTGACATCCAAGTCAGCAAAATGAACAGGTTGGATAGGATAGACTGCTTCTGGTGGTGTTTGAATTTCTGCGAGTTCTTCGCCAATCACCCGAATGCTTGGTTTGTCTACACCGGAGATTTTACTAAAAAATTCCTGGACAGCGTCATCTCGCAGGCGAATTCTATCTTCCAAGGTGTGTTCTCCCTCCGCCACACTTTTAATGGTGGCAGAAGTTGCTACTGGGAGAAATTTGGGATAGCGTTTTGTTTGTACTTCTAGGTGAACATCACAACACCAATCTTGTTTTGCATTGGCGAGGTGAGTTTGCAAGCGTCGTACCAACAAGGCAATGTTACTCCCCAAAGTTCCGCGATAGGTATGAACTTCATCAAGTACCAAGAAACGACAGCGGTGATTAGCAAAAATATCTTCTCTATCGGCTGGACGGACTAGGAGGTACTCCAGCATCATATAGTTAGTCAGCAGAATATGGGGTGGGTTTTGACGTAACGCTTGACGTTCTTTTTGCGTAGTGCCTCGGTCGTATTTTGCTACAGTAATTGCCCCATCCCAACCAGACTCTTCAAGATAATTTTGGATACGTAGCAATTGGTCATTCGCTAGGGCATTCATCGGGTAGACGAGTATAGCCGTCAGTCCAGGTTTTCTGCGGAATTGGGCTGCGTCCTCGATCGCATTTTGAATGACTGGTAATAGGAATGTTTCCGTTTTACCGCTACCTGTACCAGTTGTGACAACTAGGGCAGAGGCGTTATCTCCTAGTAAGTAGTCAATAGCTTGACTTTGATGTAGATAAGCAAACTCGCTGCGGGAACGTTGCTGCATGACTTGGGCGAGTTTGGCATAGGTAAATTATGCCATTTTTCACCCGCTTTAAAAGGACGATGGGCTTGATAAAACGGTTCTTGGGCTAAGAATAAGGGTTTGTCTATAGCTTTTTCTAACGCAGCTTTTAATTGGGGGTCTTTTGCTCTAAATTCAGTTAATAAATAATCGCGATACTCTGCAATGACTTGATCGAGAACTTTGATGGGGTGTAAGGGATGAGGGGAAGGTAGGGAGGGGAAGTTGGAGTATCTTGGGATTGTGTCTTTGACAATTGGTTTTGAAGTTTGACTGTTTGCGTATGGTTTGCTGGTTTTCCCAACTGTGGATTGTGAAGAATTGCGGTTATTAACAAAATCAAGAAATTGCAAGCCTAGAGTTTCACTCATGCTTTCGGAAATCATCACCTTCCCCCCAGTATGGGTCATATTTTTTCATGAATACTTCTAGTCCAATGGTTTGCAGTTCGTCAAAGCAGGCGAGACAAAG
>Ga0116229_10008061_pt1 | contig 16481 bp, 19 predicted proteins | sample S1TSphgellanicum_3_FD_87313 | JGI IMG/M metagenome (GOLD analysis project Ga0116229, IMG submission 87313) | Host-associated microbial communities from peat moss isolated from Minnesota, USA - S1T2_Fc - Sphagnum magellanicum MG | ecosystem: Host-associated > Plants > Peat moss > Unclassified...
CATAATTTGAAAGAAGTTCTTGTAACCCAGCCAGCAAAAAGCCAAGACAGCAGTGAAAGATGTAAGAGGAAGAGTCTTGCCAATGGCTCACCTGGTGGTGGGGAAGGAAGGAAAAGGAGGTTTGGGAATAGTAGTGGAAATGAAGATATAATCAACGTCACCAGACAACAGCAGGTAAAGCCACTCACCTTCACCTCAATCTCTCTGTGCAGCTGATATTTTGCCTCCAAGGAAGGTCATCCCTCCAAATCTCTTTCCACTTTGACAAATACTCTGAATGACAGGAAATGTGAATGCCTTGGATGGAGAGCCAGTTTCCATCTGGAGTGTGATGCTGGCCAAATCTTAGGAAACATCCAGTGTTGTGCAGTTCTTGAATTTTTTTTTTTAATAACCTCTGGTAATGGGTTAATTTCAGAAATGAAGAACCCTCAAGTTCTTGTTTTTTTAGTATTTTCAGAATCAAAAGAACGTCGGGTCCTGGGTTTTTGAAAAAATTCAAAGAGCTGGTGGTTTTCACAAAAGAGCCAGTAAAGAACTGACAATTCAGGGTAGGTTCTTTGACCCAGTCCTTGACTTTTTAGAACCCCAGCTGAGGGTGAAGAACCAGCTGTATGATTTTTCGAAAACTGCTGGTTAGGGGTCATAACCAGTTCTATGATTTTTGAGATCCACCTGTCAAGGGTAGAGATATATGCAACGATCACCTGCCATTTCCAGGTTACAGAAAAGAGAGAACATCCTAACACTGGAAACAACCCTAGGAATTTGAACATACTTCCTATGTGGACCTACCAATGAAGGTTGGCCTGCAACCAACCTGGTGACCTGTGCTCAGCCAGCTGCTTGGTTCACAAACTGAAATGTGATCATTTGACTATGGGCTGACATTCAACTACTGGCTGGGGGTCAATACAAACCATGTTGTAAATTATGGGGAACCATTAGCTCACTTTAGTTAGGTTGAACCTGTTGTTTTGTAGTTGCACCATTGTGTAAATTTTACTGCAGTAGTTTTGTAGTCATGCCACTGTCTGTGGCACTGCAAAATAAGAACCCCTAACTATTTACCTTACGAAATCTGAAATGTGCTAAAAATGAAAATTTTGATGTGGCAGCCTGATGGGGAACAGTTCACCAGAGTGTTCAGGCTGAAGAGTATGGGTTTATCTTGGAATTATATTAGCAGTTTTCTGTCCTGGCAAGAGCAGGGGGTGATTGTGGTAGCAGGGTACCTTACCTGTCTTCGCAAGATAGAATACAATCTCCAGCAGGAGCTGATTGGGTTGGCGCAGTACCTTGCCATTATTGCCAAGAAAAAATCCTAATTACCTCAGTTGTCAAGATTGGATGATCAGCTATTGCCAGTACTCATCAAATGGCCAGTTTGTCTAGATAAGTTCCATCAGGCTTCTGATGGGATGTAGTTAAAAGATAGAAGCCCCATGTATAGAATGGGAGGAGATCCCACCGAGGGTGCAAAATATCAGGGAGAGAGGCACAAAGGGTTTATGGATAGATGAAGGGTAGCCATTAGTCTAAGCAAATACTCACCCAGAACACAGTTTGGGAAAAAGAGATCAGCAACTATTACCTAATGGGAAAGGCCTTGATTTTCTTTTGGAGTTGGAGGGAGTTTGAAGGGAAGGTTATACACAGTATACTGGGTGGGTAAGTGTTCCCTCTTCTGTTACACCTTTAATTGCCCTGTCTGACTGGGGAATTATCTCAGATTTACCCTGTTCTACCCTACTGGTCTACTGTAAATCTCAAGATTGCCATTTATCCAGGTAAGTAATTGTTTTGAGCTGCATGAAAACAGAGTATAAAAATTCATAATATTTCTCATGCAATTCACACATTTTGCATTGCATTTAGTTGCAAGAAAAAATATTAATTAATCCCCAAATCTCGAATAAGACCATATTTTTTCTTGTGTTAATTATTTTAAGCAAGATTGTTAATTCAAATTTTTTAATCCCTTTTGAATCATGTTGTCAGTTGCTATTGCAAAAATGCAATGGAATTTGTTAAAGATGCCAATTGCTTTTTAACTGTCTTAAATTCCCTCAACAACAACAAAGTGAACCAGTGCACCATCTACTGGATGCCTGTTATGACTCAGTTATGGATGAACGTCAACTGAGTTGATATCTGGTTTCAAGTTAGTAACCCATTTTGTAAGAAGTAAGTCCTGTATATATGTACAGATAGGTAGGAAAATAGGTGACTACTAGGTAAGTAGATCATTTATGCCTAAGTACTAGCTGTCTTTACTACCTACCTACTAATCCACATGTGAGTTGTTAGTGGGTAGGTAGCAAATGAAGGATCCAAGATAACCACTATGGTTAGCTAGGGAACAGGAGCCCAGCAGAAGATCGTGTCCTGACCACTTACCATCCATCCTTCCTGGTGTACTGGTGGGTACTGGTTCACTCTGGCCCTTTTGAATGGTTTATGCCTGTATTTGCAATGGCCATTGTGAAACTAATTGTTTTTTCTCCCTTACCAATGTGTCACACTTGTACAAGTATTACATCTGTTTTGATATACCTTATATTTTACCCAATTTTATCCATATGTAATGTAAATGGTAAATGTCTAACCTTGTCTTCAAGGTTAAATACTTGTGAACAGGGTAAATGGTGTTAATTTACCATTACAATCCTACTCTCCATCCTAGTTCATCAACAAAATCAACGAATCTAGATTTCTGAATTTCATACAAACAATTGACACAATACACAAAATTCATAAACACTTGAGTTCCAAAAGTTCATTAAGAATTGGTAATAGTTTCTTTCTTTTACATTTGAGATTGCATTTTGAACATTCATGTTTGATTGTCAATCACATATTTAGTAGTATGAGAAATGAGTTCTTGATTCATCCATATTTGAAGTAGATTGTTCATTTGTGTTTCACTCTCTCTCTAGTTGGGTGAAAGCAAGCTAAAGTGGACCAAAAGTGGCATGATAGGAGTCATTTTTGCACAGTTTTTAATGTTATCAAAACTTTCACAATAAATATGTCAACCAAAAATCATCATTAGCTTTGGTTCTACTTCTATTGTTCCAACCACCTTCATTGTCAAATGAATATGAAGATTCTTATAATTTTTATTTGCCATGTTCAAAATAGTATCAATTGTTCTTTGACCCAACGTTAGTGATTTGCAATTCCTCATCTTCTTCCCATGTCGCATGTCAAACATGTTATGACCCTCATTGCACGGTATTTCACAAAATCATCCATGGTGAAATTCAAAATGTCTTTGGATGGGGAGAGTTTGGAAAGCTCCCTTTAGTTTCTCAAGGATCATAATAACTATAACCTTGGAGGTATTGGCCCTAATTGGTGCCTAAGTGAGCAAAATTATGGTTCATTCTCCAATTATTTCATGTATTAGGTGCCTTAGTAAGCCAAAACACTTGTACTCCAACTTTGTTTGTGCATTTTTTTTCTCCAAGTTTGTTTTATTTTCACTGAAGTTCTTTCCTTGAGGTACCTACAAAACCCAAATTAATAGGAGCAACAGCCTATACAAGTGATAGTGAACTTTGGGCTATCTATCACACTATGCAGGAATTACAATAACAAATCTTATAGAAGTTGATATTACCCACTCTTGAAACATCTCACCTAAGGTTGGGAATGGTACCTTGGGTAAATGCACACTACAATGTACACAATTTGTTCAAAAATTGAAACTACATATAATGTCAAAAGTAGCAATACGTAAAACTTTCATTCACTTTGAATTATTTTTTAAATCACATATAAATCATTTGAGATTCAAAATTAAAAGAAATCACGAGAGTCATGAATATCATATTGAGTCATAATTGTGCATTTGTGTAAAGGTACAACAATAATTTAATAAAGTTTTATTTTAAAACCTTTATTTGACAATAGTTTTTTCATTCTTAAAAAAATTCAAAACTTCGTCTTATTTTTGTCAAATGATTGAAAAAACATTTAATAGAAGTAAATCTTTAATGGAAGAACATTTCTCAACCTAAAAAATCATAATGATCAACATTGTCATACCATAATGTATCAATGAACATTTTAAAATCATTAGATCTAAATTTTGTAACCTTAAGAAAAATTGAAAACTTTGATGGGAAAATTTGTTATTTATAGTTTTCTTTTTGTATGTGTAAAATTTCATGGAAAAATTATCATTAAATGTAGTATTTATTGGTCTTTTTGTTGGAATTGCAAAAATATTTCAATTTTATAAAAATCAAAATAATAATTTGTTGAACAATAATATATTCATATGTGAATTGATTTCACAACATATTGTTAGATTGGGACATAAACCATCATCTATTACAAAATTTCAATGAATATTATTTTCCAAAATCACTAGGATGCATGAAACTTGGATATGTATAGAAAAATGTCAAATTTTTAAGTTAAAATGACCCAATACCCACCAATGCACTAGTTTGATGGAACCCATTGTGGGTTTTGTCAGTTGGATGAAGTTCTAGTTTTTAAAAACTTCCTCACTTCCTCATTACCCTTTTCTTTCCCACCTTCACAAACCTATTTATTCTTTCTTTCTTTTAAAAAATTCTTCTTGATTGTTTTTCCTTCTTTTTTCTCTTAATTTTTTTTTCTTGTTATTTTTTCTTCTTTTTCTCCTTGCTCCTTTTTTTTTTCTTTTTTCCTTACTCTTTTTTCGTGCATTTCTCCTTGTTCCTGTTCCTCCATTTTTCTTGTTGCTTTTTCTTCTATTTCTTTTTGCTCCTCTTCGTCTTTTTCTTCTTGCCATTTTTTTTTTCTATTTCTCTTTGTTCCTCTTCCTCTATTCTTTTTCTTGTTTTTTCTTCTACTTCTCCTTGATCGTCTTCCTTCTTTTTTTTTCTTTAATTTTTAGTTGCTCCTCTTCCTCTCTCTTTTTGGTTGTTTTTTCTTCTATTTCTCCTTACTCCTCTTCCTTTTTGTTGTTGTTGTTGTTGTGTTTTTTTTTTCTCCATGCCCTTCTTCCTCTTTTTCTCCCTACTATATTTTCTTTTTTTCTCCTTGCTCCTATTCCTTTACTTTTTCTTGCTGTTTTTTTTCCCCTTCATGTATGCTAATACTTTTAGTTTGAAGCAAGAAAGGGATTTGAAACAACATTCTACTTTGTTACAAAAGGTTGGTAGCTTTGGTTTCAAGCAAGATCACAATGCAATGTGAAGATAAGTTTGGAACAACAAGATTTGTTAAAAAAACACCACAAAACTTGAGAGCTTCTCAAGTGATTTATTTTTATTTTTATTTTTAAAAATTTCCTCTTCTTTTTGTTTTTTGTTTTTTTTTTCCGGTTTTTTCAAATATTCTTTCTATTTCTTTTTCAATTATTTTTTTTGGTGTTTTTATTTTCAGTTTTATTTTCATGTTATGCCTTCTTTTGCAATTTCCCTTTTTATTATGCCTTTTTAAAGTTTTTTTTCAATTTCTTTCAGTTCATATGTTCTATTTTATTTTTTTCATTTCATATTTTTCTTTTTGTTTTTTTTGTTTGTGTATTGGTTTTTTTTTAAACTAGTAAAAACTTTGAAATATTTATTTACTAATGCATGTTTGTACTTATGAATTAGATTGTGTGGAACCACCAAACATGAGTTTGTGATTAGCTTAATTCATTTTCACATCTAATACTAGCAATTATACACATGTCACCATGTTACAAAGGTGACCAAAAAAGTAACAACTTACCAACAAGTTCATGACATTATAAATGAAGAAGCTAGTGATAGAAATGGATCTTTTGTGAAGGAGTAACATGTGATTACTTCTCTTTTTGTATTAACAAGGATTTCTTAATTTTTAGTTTTTTGAACACAATTCGTATGGTTTGGTGCATGTAATTTATATGTATATAAATTAAAATTTTAATTTATGCCATTTGGTAATATGGTAACTAATGACATGTGAATGTTTTCCAAAAGATCTTAGTGATTTTTATAATTTCATGTTTACTTCAAAATTTGCATTAATTCATCTAAATCACTACTAAAATTCTTATTTTTTTAAACTAACAAAGTGATTAGATGGGTTTTTTAAACTAGAAAACATGTAGTTTTGACTAGAAGCCAAGGGTTTGAATGACAATGGGTATCTTTTGACTAATCAATTTAACTAGACAAATTGGATTTTAAAATATCACTTATTCAAATTGGTTAGTGGCCTGGTCAATAAAACCACCCAATTTAATCAAATTGGTAAATGTCATAATCAATAAGGCCACCTATTATATTCTATCAATAGGGCTAACGAAGTATGATTAGTCAAAATGGTCAATGGTCAAGTCAAAAAGACCAATTACAAATTTGAATATTAGTTGGGTATCTTTGGACTACATGTAACATTTTTATTATGTTTGATCAATTAAAAAAATGTTAGAAAAATGTAAAAATTAATTAATCATAATAAATTAATTGTGGTTAAATTACTTATATATTTTTATATATTTTTATCTAACTATGGTTAAATTGACTATATTGAAATTAAATACGGTTCAACTACTTTTGAAAAAGTTATTAAAGTTAAAACTAGTTCCATAATTAATCTAACCATGGTCAATTTAACAATAGTTGGTTTAGCCTTAGTAATTTTAAGCATGCTAATTAGTTTAACATAATTAATTTAATCATTATTAGTTGGGCCATTGTTGGTTTTGCCATAATGAATTTAACCATAGTGATTATAAGCATAATTGAATTAGCTATAGTTATTTTAAACATATTATTACTTTACTGTAATAAATTTAACAATAATTAATGTACCCATAATTAATTTAAAATATTGTAAATTTAGCCATGGTTGGTTTGCCATAATTATTTTAGACATTTTTATTTTAACCATAATCATTTCATTCATGTTTATTTTAACCATAATTAGCTTTTGCAAAAGTTGGTTTTGCCATAGAATAATTAATCATTACTTATTTTAGTGATATTAACTTTATTAGTGGTTAATTTAGACAAATTTATTTAATCATGGCTAGTTTAACCATTTCTAATTAGACATGGTTAATTTTGCCATAATTATTGGAACCATTTTAATTTTATCCATAATTAATTATTGCATAATTATTTACTCATGGATAGTTTAGCCATGGTTAATGTTTTCATTATTATTTTGAGCATTTTGATTTTAGCCATCATTATTTCATTCATGCTTGTTTTAGCCGTAATTAATTTTTTCATAATTTTTTTTCCATAATTTTTTTTTTCATTGGTTATTTTAGCCATATTAATTTTATTAGTGGGTTAGTTTAGCCAAATTTATTCATTCATGGTTAGTTGATCCATTTTAATTTTAGCCACAATTAATTTTTGCATAATTGGTTTGGCATAAAATATGTATTTATTAGTTACTTTAACCATATTAATTTTATTAGTGGTGAGTTTAGCCAAATTTATTTATTTAGGGTTAGTGTAACCATTTTTAGTTTAACCATGGTTAGATTTTCCATAATTATTTTAACCATTTTGATTGTAGTCATAATTACTTCTTTCATATTTATTTTAGCCATAATTAATGTATGCATAATTGGTTTAACCATAAAATATTTATTCATTAGTCAATTTAACCACATTAACTTTTTTCATGGTTAATATAGCCAAATTTGATTACTTATGGTTAGTTTAACCATTTTTTATTTAGCCATGGTTAGTTTCACCATAATTATTTTAACCATATTTTTTAGCCATAATTATTCCATTCATATTTATTTTAACCATAATTATTTTTTGCATAGTTGGTTTAACTATGAAATATTTATTCATTGGTTAGTTTAGTCATATTAACTTTAATCGTGGACAATTTTGCCATTTTTAGTTTAGCCACAGTTGGTTTGAAAATAAATTATTTATTCATTAGTTAATTTGGCCATATTTATTTTATTCATGGTTAGTTCAACCATTTATAGTTTAACCATAAAATATTATATCACTTATTATTTTACCCTTTTTTTGTTTAGCCATAAAACATTTATTTATTGGTTAGTTTGGCCAATTTATTTTACTCATGGTTAGTTTAGCCATATTCATTTTACTTAGAGTTAGTTTTAACCATTTTTAGTTTGGCCATGTTTATTTAGCCAAAATCAGTTTAATCATTATATATTTAACCTTTATTTATTTATATATGATTAATTGAACCATAATTATTTTAATCATGGTTATTTTCCATAATTAAAAAAATTTTGGTTGGTTTAACCATTCTTAGTTTAATAATCATTAATTTTGGCATAATTACTTTATTGATGGTTGGTTGAATCATCGTTGACTTTGCCACAATTAGTTTAGCCATTCTTAATTTTGCCATAATTAATTTTCCTAGGTTAAATTAACCACCTATTTAATTTATGTAATGTTAGTATGTGTTTAAATAACCTAAATATAAATAGTTTATATGTAGGTTTATTTAATTATGCATACCCTACATATATTCCACCTATTTACCTATATTTTAGCCTATACGTAACTTAGTTATATAGGCTAGGGTAGGCCATTTAATATACCTATGATAAATTACCAATTGGTTAACTAGTTATTTGCCTAAAGTACAATAATGAATGTATAATTAAATAGTTAATTATTAATTATTACAAATGCATTGTTGATAATATATAATGAAATAAGTCAAATTTGTAAGGATTAATTATAATTTGATTATAATTATCAATTAACAATATAACACATTATAACTATTTTATTATTTTATATAATTCAAGGATTTGTAATATGGTTGTAATTTTTAATTATAACTAAATAACTATAAATTAACTGTTATTAATTTTTATTTTAACTTAATTAAGATATATATTTACCTACATCTTTATTTTATTTTATTTTTGATTGATGTATCTTATGGAATAATTATTTAAAAATAATCTTGTTTAGACTAAAAGGCTTTAGTGTTGAATGGACATGAAAATGTTTTTCCCTCTCAAAAGTTTACCCCATATTGTTTGTCATCTTTTCGAAATGATGAACAATATAAATAGATGCACCATAAGCATCCAAGACAAAAGAAATATTTTTAAAAGGAAGGCCACTTGGGATGAGCTAATTGAAAAGGTTTAACTGTAAAGGTCAAATCAAAATGAAATAAAATTTTCCTACTTAGGTCATCTAAGTGTAAGTGGTGTACATTTAAACCTAATAAAGGTCATAGCTTAAGCTGCCCTGACATACTTTAGGTTTTTATACCTAATTGTTAGTTATAAGTTTGTAAACCTAGGCCTAGAAGCTTAGGTTGTAAATTGCTCAACATTAAGTACCTTGGGAGTAAGTATCTAATTTTAGGCTTAACCTAGGTTGTTTAGGTTTTATCCATGTTGCATAGCCTAGTGGCTAATGTTTAAATGCCACGTGGCTTATTTGGGTGGCCATTATTTAAATGCCACATGGCATTTGTCTAATCAAAATGGTGTTTGTGTAGTCAAAAAATCATTTGATTGTTGTATTGACCAATCAAAATGACTAGTCAAAAATACTAATCGAAATGATTAGTCAAAAGTATTAATCGAAATGACTAGTCAAAAATGCCAACCTAAGCCTGGTCAAAAAATACACTGCCTACTCACAATGGACAAGTTCATAACGACTTGTCCAAATGACTGAAAAGTTTTTTTGACACCTATTGAAAATGGGTTTTTTTAACCAAAATTTCTAGTAAAATATTGTCTCGTTACAAATTCAAATTTTGTTGTGTGAATCAAACAAAAAATATGAAACATTAACAATAAACATAACATTTATTTAGATATGAAATACCCATATATGAATATTTCATATTACATTTTATAGTATTTTCACCACATAATATTCGCACCAACTTCCCAAAATTTTCATTATTGTTTTTGGTCAACCATGTAACATTCACATCCATAATTATTAAATTGCATGTTGTAACATTTTCACTTCATAATACCCACAATCATGTTCGTAAAATTTTCACTGATTTTTCTTTTGATTATGATATTGACATCCATATTAAACTACAGTTTGCAACATTACCACCTTATAATACCCACATTGCAATTCCAAAGTTCTCACTATTTTTTTGGGTCAATTATGCAATACCCACATCTATAATCATTAAATTACATTTTCTAACATTGTCATTTTACAATACGCACATTGCATTTCCAAATTCATCATTGGTTTTTTTTGGTTGATTGTGTTATATTTACATATGGGTACTGAAATGTTCATTGTTATATTAACCAATCATGTAATATCTATATACCTACATGTTTTTCCCATTATAAAATTCACTTATATGTGAATATTGCATGTGTCATGTTTGACATGTGGGTATTACAGTTTGAAGTCAAAGGTCCACTTAAGGTAAGCTTGGACCACCAAATGTTAAGTTTGGCATGACCTTTGATGTGGGTATTGCATATTGGGGAATTAATACAACTTGTAATACTTATTTGGTTTTTCAATTCATAATTGTTTTAGGTGTGAATATTACATATTGGGTAATTAGTACAACTCATTAATGGTGTATGAAGGTATTGCATTGTGATTTAACGTGGGTTAATGAAATTTATCCATTTAAAAATGGTAACGCAAAATTATGGTTTCAACTTATTAACATTGACCAATATTGGGTTTGGTTCAAAATTGTTGATAGAAACAAGAAGAACAATATTATTGGGTAACTAATACTCTACCTTGAATGGACGAAACCATCTTTTCTTAAATTTGCCCATATGTGTTTTTTCTCCTTTGGGAAACCATAAGACATAATTTTCAAATTGGAATTTTTTCTCAATATTTTTTTGTTGACTCCACAAGAATCTATTCCATTGGTTGGCTCCCACATTATTCTAAGCTTCCAATTTGTTCTCCTATAATTTTTCCAATTTTTTAATTATGGTTGTTAGCACTCTGGTTGGTTTTGCATCTCTGTGGTCCCCATTAATAGCCAACAAAACATATTATGTTGGCATTAGAGGATGCAAACCATAGACTAACCAATAGGGTGTATAACTTGTTGCCACCTTGTAAGCAGTCCTATATTGAAAACAAAATTGTAAAGAGATGTTCATCTTAGTTTTTTTTTCTCATTAACCAACTTGGTCAATAGTTTGCGAATGATTTTGTTAGTAGATTTTGCTTGTCCATTTCCCTGTGGATAATATTTAGAATTAACATGGTTCAACAGAAATAATTCTATTAGATGTATTATTATGTCATTAATAAAATGTACTCCTTGATTTGTAACTATTGTCAATGGACATCCAAATCTAGTCAAAATATACTAGTTATAACTATTATAGTATTGGTTCTGAGTGTTTTTGCCTCTACCCACTTAATTGCATAATTTGTAGTTACCAAAATGTATTTATTTCCTATTAGTCTTCTTGTTGGTTTGATTCAACTTATACAATCTAAACCCCATTTCATAAAAGGTTCTTCTAGAAATGTTGTTACCAACTTGGCCAAACTTTTGGTTTTGAGTGATCTAATCTTCTGACATCTATCACAACTTTTGCAAAAGTCATGAGTATCCTTGAATAAAGTTGGCCACCAATATCTTGCATCTAGAATTTTTTTTGCAGTAATATTTGTAGTAAAATGTCCTCCATCCACTCCTTCATGTAGCTCCTTTAAAACAATCTATGTTTCTGAGGTGGTCAAACATCTGTGCATTTTGTTGTCTTGTCCCACTCTGTACATAATTCCCTTTTACAGAATGAAAGGTTTTGCCTTTTTGGCCAACTTTTGTTTTTAAATTGGGTTCAAACTTTCTAGCATCTAACTTGTCTCTAAATAGGTTTTTACTTCCTACATCCATATAGGTTCTATAAAAAACAATGATCTAGGACACCTAATGGTTCTATACTGTCTGGCAATTTGGATAAAACATCAACAACTACATGTGTTTTACTAGGTTTGTAAACTATTGTGAACTCATATTCCAAGAATAACAACAATCATCTTGTTATCCTTCCTGACACCTATGGTTTGTTGACTAAGTATAATAAAGCCATATGGTCTATAGAAAAAACGAATTTGTTTCCCAATAAAAATGTCTAAACTTGTGCAAAACATAAACCATTATAACCGAAATCTACATTTCAAAATACATTGTAAAAAACTCCAAAAACCAAGATTACAATTCATTTCATCATAATTTAACACTGCATAAAATTCACACAAAAGATGAACATAGAATTCATTGTAGAAGTTTGTGTTCTTTGTATTATTGAAAACATCATTCCAAATTATAGCGTAATCCCATGTTTTGTTGAAAAAAAGTCCCAAAACAACACTTAAAATCTATGCTATATCAAAATAGAGTTTGTGGATTTCTACCGCAAGTATTTCCAACTCTTCTTATTCTTTTCTCAAAACCCCCCAAAAAAATAATTAACTCCATAAGAACTCCTACTTCCTTGTCTCATCCTTCTTTTGTTCTCTAGAACTCCCCCCTTTAGTACCATCCCAAGTCACATCATTATGATCCAAAGCAACAAAAATTCAAAATTCAAACTAACAAGGTTCCCTGATTAATCCTTATCCTAACTACCTTGTTCATCCTGAATCACATACTCAATTTACCCCCTTAATAGCCAACAATACATGTACTACCAACAATGATGCATGTGTGTGCACATGAAATTCCAACTACCAATTTGGAGGTATTAAAATCAGTGCTTCCATGTACTTCTACTTGATCTGATCCCAAGCTTCTTAACATTCAATGGTCTAGATAAAAGGTTTTGTTTTCCTCATCAACTTGGTGATTGGTGCCATGATAAAAACAAAGTTCTTGATGAAACATCTATAAAGATGAGCCATACCATTAAAAATCTAAATTTGTTGTGGATTGGTAGGTACTTCACTATTGCCTAAACCTTCTTAGAATTTGGTATTTTTTCTTCCTTGGAAACTATGGACCCTAAAATCAATCCTGAAAATACCATAAAAGCACATTTTTTGGGGTTAAGACTGATTATATATTCCTTGCACTTTTGAAAACAAAGTCCGAGCTTCATTAAATGATTCTCCATATCATTATAAACTATGAAGTCATCCAAAAATATCTTCATGAATTGGTCTAAGTATTTTTTGAAGGTTCTACTAACTACTCCTGGAAAGTTGGTGGCCCATTTTCTACACCAAATGGCATCACCATCTAAACAAAAGTTTTCCAATCTATTACAAAAGTTGTTTTGTATCTATCCTTAATGGCCGTAGAAATTTGATGGTATCCTGAATATCCATCTAAAAGTGAATAAGCTTCATACCCTGTTATAGTATTTAATACTTCACAAAAAAAATGGTAAAGGATAAGGATATTTTTTTGTGACCTTATTGAGTTTCTTAAAATCCACACAAATTCTCAATTTGCCATTCTTCTTAAGCATTACCACTATGGGTGATAACCATGTAGCCTCCTTTACTAGTTGAATAAATCTAGTTGTTAATAGTTTGTCAATATCTTGTTTGATAGTTGTAGCATAATCAAGGTTCAATCTATACCTTACTTGATGTGCTAGTGGAATTGAAGTATCCAACTCAATTTTATGTTGAGCCAATTTTAGAGGTATGCCTTTCAAATTTTTGTAAGTCCATGCAAACACATCTTTGAACTCCTTTAACATCTAAAGCTCTTCGGTTTTCTCCTTTGTCAATTATGAATTCACCTTGATGTATTATGGATTTGCCTCTATGCCAATATTCAACTTAACAAGCTGTTGTTCTTAAGTCAAAATCCAACCTATTATTTGAAGATTCTATACCTATATTTTTGCTGGTGTTTCATCCATTTGAATATCATCATGACCATGATGGTAATAGGTTTATAGATAAATCTTGTCTTCCAATGAAACCTCTGGTTTGACACAAAAGTCTTTTGATTTTATTGTTGAAAGCACCACTTCTACAACTATTTCATCTGATATCCTTTGCTCTAGATTAATTTCTTTAATGCTTCTAATTTTTGACACTCTAACATTCAATAATTAAATTGTTTCTTTTGAAAGAGTAATTGTGCCAATTGAGAACAGTTCTAGTTCTGTTTCAAAGATTAGATATTCCTCTTCATCTATTAACCTTTCCATCAAGTCATAATAAACAAGTACTTGGGCCTTCTGGTTTCTGCTCCTAATTTCCTTTTAATTGATATTGTTCTAATTATTCCATTACCTTGAACAATAATGCCATTGTTACCCTAGTCATGTGTAACCTTTGCATCTCTGAGCCAAGGTCTTCCTAGCAACATAAAATAACTAGAATCTACCACATTGTTTTTCAGAACAATAAATGTGGCTATATATGGAACATGTATATGAATCTTCAATTTTCTAATGAATTTAAAGGTCTGGTCATACTTTGATATGCCATTCTAAGGTGGTATGGAGCTGGTCTTGGTTTGGGTAACCTAACTTTGTTTTAAGGTTTTATGTTATAATGTTCACACTTGCTCTTCCATCTACCAAAACATCCTCAATAATGTTCTTCCCAACTTATACTTGGATAATTGCCATTTGGTTATCTACCTCTATAGTTGTTGTGTCTAGTTCAAAATGTGTCTCAACCATTGTGGCTACACTAGGCTTTGACATCTATTTAGTAGTTATATTAGGTATTTGTAGTTTCAATTTTTGCCACAAATATATTTTTAGATTTGGTGTTATCTTTAGCAATTGGCCTAACCTCGACGTATAGGTAGTTTCTAGCATATGTTTACTAATATCTTGGAATATTTGTTCCATAGACATAATTTTATTGATAGGATTAGTAGACAAACTTTGTGATACAATTGGTTTTGTGGACACCTCATATTTTGGCAATCTTGCCCAACTTGTACTCCACTATATTTTCTCCTTTGGAAAAAGATTTTGTGGTGGGTCTTTTACTTGCATCTCATGTATAATCTTGACAAAAGATTACTATAGTCTTCGTTCCTCTTCCCAATCAGTAGCAAACTTCTTCTTAATTGGCTCTTTGTCCTTAAACACCTATTCTTTAGTAACCTTGCTCTTGGTGATGGCCATATTCACATCCACCATATGGACTAAAGGATTTGAAACCTTGGGTTCTGCCACAACTTGTTTATATGTTGGCTTCATTCTTTTGTTCTTAAACATATTTTACATATCATTGTATTTAGGACATTCTATGATCTTATGTTTAATGTCACCACAAATATGATAGGAATACTTCACAGGCCTTTGTACTTTAATATGTTGAGTAGTAACTTCAAAGACTACAAGAACATGGTCTTCCTTTCTTTTGACTCTATAGGTTTCAACATTATGATTTGTCCTATGACAATTTGTACAATACATTCATATTTTCTCTGGGACTATCTAAGGTTTCTAAGCTAATATTGTTTTACTAATTTGTGGTATTAATAGATTGTTTATGGCCTCTACTTCAAAATTCCTTCTTCACAAACCAAAGCTACTTCCTTATGTTGCTGCAAAGTTTCTCTCTTCATACCTTCTATTACTACATGCAAATATTGTTATAATCCATATTTGAAAACAATAATTAAAAAACTATTTGTTGTCGTGTTGAAGATTATTGGCCAACTTTAATGATCTTTCATAATAGACTTCCACTTTTTCATTCTTCTCATGCTTCATGTTTTTCAATTGCAAGTAAACTTGTTCATCATCATGAACTTTTTTATACCTTTTACAAAAAGCTAGTTGCAATTTTGCAAAAGTACCATCTAGGTAATCTCCCATATAATTGTTATGCCAATCAAACAATATCGCTAAAGGTAAAAATGAACAAATTAACAATTTTTGCATCACCTATTTCACTATATGCTTTAATGGCAAATTTAAATACTTTGACATGAGCATATGGGTTAGAATACTCATGATAGTTAAATGGCCAACGATAAGCTTTGTTTGGTGATAATGGTGGCCTACCTAGATTCACCATTGCCAAATGAAGTATCCTAGAGGTCTTAGAGGTCTTGGTGATCCTAATGGATTTGAGCCACCTCTTCCTAGATCTAATGGCTAACTAATTAAAACTTTGTTCACCTTTTTGGGTATGTCTTCATGCAAACTCACAAATTTTGTTCCCCTTGGAGTTTGTGGTCTAGATCTAACACCATCAATAATATAGATTGGTGCTAATACAAATGGAGCTTCTGTAATTATAAACTAGGGCATTGCTTTGGAATATAATGGCACAAATCTTGTTGGTTCCCTTTTGAAATTTGAAGTTCATGCATAGGTAATTCCAATATTGTTTTAATGTAATAGACTTGGTATAGGAGCTACAAAATTAGGTATTACATTTGCCACACTCTGACATTAGAAAAAAAACATGTATTTTCAACTAGTCTTTGTGACTAAATTTTAATTGCAAGAGACATTTTGCAACTAAAATCCTTTTAGTCGCCTAAGACAAGTCGCATGTGATAAACTAGTTGCAAATCACAAAGGGTATTGTATGAAAGAAAAAGTCAACAAATACATTTCA
>Ga0116229_10008062_pt1 | contig 16481 bp, 13 predicted proteins | sample S1TSphgellanicum_3_FD_87313 | JGI IMG/M metagenome (GOLD analysis project Ga0116229, IMG submission 87313) | Host-associated microbial communities from peat moss isolated from Minnesota, USA - S1T2_Fc - Sphagnum magellanicum MG | ecosystem: Host-associated > Plants > Peat moss > Unclassified...
ATTTCCAAAATTAATTAATTATTTGACAGACATGTGTCGACGCTGCCAAGGTACCTACCCACTAAAAGCAGACAAAACCAAGTCAAGAAAGTAGAGCTGACTTAGTCAGCCGCCGACAATTTTTCATCCACCTAGGCCCTACAAGCAGGCCATTCATTCATTCATTCATTCATTCATCAGCGTACCTACTCTAGCAGTCGGAATCAACCGTCCACACGAAAAGGCCCTGTCCTACAAGTACAACGACGTCATAAGTAAAAAGGGACTTACGGTAGTCCTCTTTTTTGCTGGCAATATATAGCCAAAAAGTTATATTTAAAATTAAAAGTGGTAAAATCAAGTATTTTTGGAAATTTCCAATAACCATAATTAGGAAAAAGAAATTAAAAAGCCAAGTTTCTATACATGGTTCTAGTATATGTAGCAAAAAATATAGGAGAATGTTTTGAGATTTTCCTTTTCATATGTAACGTGTAGCCAAATTTGGCTAAATCTTCCTCTAGATCATCGCCATTTTGGGTACATCACAAAATTGACCCCCAAAAAAAAAAACACTGGGACTTGGAAACGCGACGGCGCACTGCTAAGGACTCATTGCTTCGGGAGTAGGTACTAGAGGTCCTTAGAGACTGGCCCACCCAGGGAGCTCTCTCTCTCTCGATTTCACTATAGATTTCTCAACAACTACGAAACCCTAATTCTGTTTTTCGCATACGTATGCAACTCTCTTCTTCTGTGTTGCAGGGTTGGATTGCTCTGAGCTCTTGTGAAAATCGGCTTGTTGGAAGTGTAGGTAGAAGGAAGGAAGGAAGGAAGGAAGCGGGAGACAAGAGGGGCAGGGGTTTTTTGTGACTGCAAATGCTGTGGTGCCTGTGGTATGGAAGGGGAACACAGAGGAGGGGGAGGAGGTGTAGGTGTGGCCGGGGGAGGGGAGGTGAATGGAGGAGGATTAGTGATGTTGAGGAAGCCGACCCCGTCGCGGCCACAGATGACGACGGCAGCGGCGATGCGGGTCTGTTATAACCCGGAAGGAGTAGTGGCGTACAGAGGAATTGAGAGTCCGATGTCGTCTATGGTGTCGGGATTCTTGGCTGATCAGCAGGAAGTGGAGATGGACTCTAGATCGTTTTCGCATCTGTTGGCTGGTGCCATCTCCTCCGCATCTCCGGCGTCTGGGGATGGGGCAGATGAGCAGGGAGGAGCCTTGGACTCGGCGGCCACGGGAAGTCCGAGGCTTGGGGGGGAAGCCTCCTCGTCGGTAGGAGGAGGAGCGGGGGGTAGCTTTGCGGATAGGTTGGCAGCGCGAGGAGCGACGAATACAGCAGGGGGAGGGACTGCAGAGGGAGGAGGAGGAGGAAGTGCCCCCAGGCCTCCTTCCTCTGGTCGGGCCCGGTCTCTTCCTCCTTCTCGAATTCCCATACCACGGCCAGCTGGTTATCTCACCATACCTCCTGGGCTGAGCCCCACAACTCTGTTCGATTCATCCCCAGTTCTCTTGCCTACATCTCAGGTGTGAACTCTTGTCGACTGATTTTTCTATTTATCCCATGCTTATTATTTGTCACTCCATGTATGTATGGGGCCAATGGAACCCATATACTCAGAGTTCTCTCTGGAACTCAGGAGGACACACAGGGGTGTAGATGAATACATTTGTTAGCAAAGCTAAATTTATGTGTCTGAAGCAGTCAGAGCCATCCCCAACAACAGGGACATGTCCACCTGGAGTGTCCACTTTCTTCAACACCAGCAGTGGATTTCCAAAACCGATCATGGCAATAGATCCCTCCTCCAAAGACAAGAGCACAGCAGACCAGGGATTTGTATTCAAGCCAGTTCCCCAAAATGCAATGTCACGGCCTGCAGGTCTGGTGAGTTCTAGTGGCTAAGCTGTCTGTGCCCTCTCTATTGCAGATCAAATTTTTGGGAACACATGTGTTTTCTTTGTGTAGATGTGTGTGAACATAGAGATATGTGTGTCATGTTGTGAGCTTCCATAGCTGTAAGTTAGGCATCCGGAATTTGCATTGGACCTATTCGTGAGTGAGGAGATGTGGGTTGCATTGATTTGGAGCTAGCACAATCAACTGGGTGCTTGAATCATAGTAGTTGACTGACTGATGTTGGTGACAGGTTTGCATTGAAGATTGGCTTATCAGTAGAATCAAGTGAAATAAGGGTAGTACCTTAGAGGAATGAGCTGGATAGTTTCCAGCATTACTTGTATGGGAGCTCCTTGTGTGCTAGCAAGATCAAGCTGCACTATGGTGCAGCAGGCAATGAATTGTTCTCTTTAGCTCTGAACTAATTGTATTCTCAGCTGTCAATATCTTTTCCAAAATTGAAACATGGTGTTTTTTCTTATATATGAAAAGTCAACAACTTGTGATGCTATGAGAGAATGTACGGTTTGAAATGTGTCAGCTTTATTCATTATCCAGAAATTCTTTGCAGTCAATATTTGGAGCATCTCAACAGCAGGCACATGTTCTTACAGAGATGCACCAAGCCCATTTGCAGCAGGTGGCACCTTCCTCTTCAGCTCGACTACCTCTTGTTCCTACAACAATGCCCTTTTCTGTTCCCCTCAATGTACCTAGTTTTCAAGCAGCACATGTGCAAGCCCATGTACAGCAGCAGCAGCAGCAAACTGCTCCAGACTCAGAGCAAAACTCCCAGGCATCTGAACAAGATCACCTACTTCCTCCTACATCAATGACAGCCTTCCCTGAAAGGCCCTCAGAGGATGGCTACAATTGGCGCAAGTATGGGCAAAAGCAAGTGAAAGGCAGTGAGTACACACGCAGCTACTACAAGTGCACACAGGCTCATTGCCCAATGAAAAAGAAAGTGGAACGGTCACATGATGGGCAGGTGACAGAAATTGTGTACAAAGGGGAACACAATCATGCCAAGCCACAACTTACACGGCGCCTGGCGCTTAATGGTGCCTACCTTCTCTCTTATAGTTAATGCCAGGAAGCATGGGTATAGAGATATGTCAGGTGGTGGAATTGATGTCCTGAGGTTGTGTCTTTGGGCTGCTAGTTCATTGGGTTGGTGCTGAGCCATTTTGATGAAGACATTCACAAGTTAGAAACTGCTTAGAGTGCCTTAGTGCTGATTGGTAATTTGTAGAGCCCTGCAATTGCATTTATCACCCTCATGATAAAGGTGTCATTACAATCCACATCTTTCTGGTCTTGCAGTAATTGAATCTATGTTGTATGGCATGTGGATCAGGGGCAGCAGGCTTTGTATCTAATGTGAAGAATGAGGGTGGAGGTGTCGAGCAAGATGTTATGGATTCCTCCAGGACAAGTTATCTAGTATCCTCTTTGTCCTTTGGGGCAACTGGAGCCCCAGAGCCTTTATCTCCATCAACCAGTGATGATGAGGGACAAGAGGGCAGCAAGCTTTCTGCAGAGGATGGGGATGATGATGAACCTGACTCCAAGCGCAGGTATAACAACCTTTCATTAGTCTCCAATCACAGAGTCATCAGCAATATCTACACTTCTCAATTTTATTTTCCAGCCTCAGCTATATCTGCAAGCCCTATAGTATCCTTGTTAGATATTTTCCTTGTGATTCAGGTGGCTGGACTCCTACATGTATGTACGTTTGGTCTGCCAGCAAATCTTTTAAAGCACCCATTGTGTATGTACTTCATCACTCTTTTTCTATGCTCTTCTGTATTGAGGTGGAACTGTGAGATATTTTCACATCATCTTTGCACATTGCATTGAAACTGATCTATCCAGAGTTTTAGGTTCTGATGAATGTTCATGATTCTAGGGAACTTATATGACCTGCCTGAATTGTATGTTTGATTTGGGGTGTTTGGAAAACAGGAGAAAGGACAAGAAGGTGCAGGAGGCAGTTCCAACATCATCAAGGACTATTCGTGAGCCACGGGTGGTTGTGCAGACTACCAGTGATGTGGACATCCTGGATGATGGGTACCGTTGGCGCAAGTATGGCCAAAAAGTGGTGAAGGGAAATCCTCATCCTCGGTGTGTCCTTTTACATCTGTCTCTTCGATTGGAATTTGTTTTGTGCTAAAATGGTTTTTTGAGTCTCTGTAACTTTTCACCCCAGCTTGAGACAGTATTCATGACCAAGGGGCCCGGTTTCTAAGTCTGAACTATACAAGTTTGGTGCTTTCTTTGTGACTTTTGGTGCCATCCGTGCACACATATCACGAAGCATCAGTTGCTGTTTGTGCCAATGTTCTCTCAAATAGTTCAGTTGGATTGCAGTCATTGAAGTGGTTTGCTTTTCTATAGTGAAAAAATATGATCTTGGCCTGTCACTGTAAGGACATGCATGGCCTGTGGCAGTACTCTCTAGCCATTCAGTTATATGTAAATGCATTCTAGCTTTCTATTTGAGAATATTAGTTTAGGAACATCAAAGAATGAGTCCTCATCAGAACTGAGATACTCATGCAGGGATAGCTGGCTAAATGTTTCTCAACTTCCTCATACTTAAATTTTCTGGTAGGTCTGCTGCTGGTGTGTTGCAGCAAGACTTATATACACAACTGTGCTGCCATGATTTGACAGGAGCTATTACAAGTGCACAAATGTGGGATGCCCTGTTCGGAAGCATGTAGAAAGGGCTTCTACTGATGTGAAGGCAGTGATCACCACATATGAGGGAAAGCATAATCATGATGTACCTTCTGCAAGAAATAGTAGCAATGACACTCTAATACAAACTACAACTCCAGCCATCCCAGCAGCTACATCCTTGCAAGACCAAGGATCCCAATTTAATCACAATCTTGGGCAGCTGCTTGATGATGGTTCTTGTAAAGTGGAGATATCTGCAGTAGATGTGGATTTGGGAGTGAGATCCAGAGTGGGGGCCAATGGGGATATGCCTGTTTCAACATCTCTAGGGCACTCTGACTTCAGAGATGGAAGGGCGGTGCAGGGCAGGGATTCTTTTGTGCATAGAGCAACATTTGCTGCAAGACCGAAGCAAGAGCAACCTGAGTCAACATCACAGACTACTTTGATACCTTCGTGCACCTAATTTCAACCAAGTCCAGCTCCTTGGTAGTGAGTTTGCCCCATTCAGAGTAAACAAATGTCATGAAGTCTGCATATGCCAGTAATTTTGAGCTTCTCTGCTAGATTTTGACCTGGTACAGGGGATGAATTCAACTGTGCCTTGTGAGGCATTTGTATGACAGATCTGGGATGCAGTATTCTAGCCAGAGTACTGCTTTTACTGATGAAAAATATTTCAATTCTCTGTAAATGTTGTTTAGTGAGGTCAGTCAAGTACTCAATCCTGATGGATTTGGATAGTTGGGTGGGGAAACTTTTTCCTTTTGAGAACAAGTTTTCTCTAGGCTTTCCCTGGGGTCATTGCTGGGGATTGCTGTCCTCTTTGCATATGGCCACAGCTTTGATTTGTAAAGGTCTTCTGAGCATTGTTTAAATTGCCCTCCCTGCTTTTCTGTCTTGCAAGGAGCAAGAAGATGCTAGCAAACCTCCCACTATTGATCTCTTGTTAGCTACAAAAGACAGATGTGCTTCCCCTCAAGATCATAGATATCTCAGGGGGGATCTGTAATAAAAAATTTGGTTGAACTTGTTCTTCTGGTCTGGCAGCCCTTCCAGGAGCTATTGGGAAAAGATCTTTCAGTTACCTCTACCACAGGCATGTAAAGTTTCTACATGGATGCAGGCCACTACTTCTTGAATACTCACTTAGATTTGAGAACCACAACTTTTTATATGATGCTTGAGAGAAGAGTATTTGTTATGCTGGTTGTGGTATTCATTCACAATTAACTGGTACTGAATCAACTTGTGATGCCAATGCACTTTGTTCAAGGCTCAAGCAGGCTAATTATGGGTCCTCCTGAGGCAGAATGAACTTCAAGTTGGCTTGTTGTTTTCTCAGGTTATTCTACTTCTTATATTTTTCATCTGTCCTCTATGTTCTTTTTATTATACTTTTGGCTTTGAAATTCATTTCTTCTCTAGTTTCTAGCTTTACAAATTTCAATGGGCCTTTAGTGTCCAAGGCCAAGTACATAAGTTTGTCTTCAGATGTTCAGATGCTTTGTCGCGGGTGAGTGCCAGCATTGTGATCTTTGAGTTTAGTAACAAGAAAGTTTGGTAATTCTTCTTTTGAGTTTAAACCTTTGTGGAAAGATTAGTTTTTCTAATTCCTTTTCTTATGAAGATTAGAAACTTGATTCTAATCTCTTTTTTGAATGTGAGTTTCTTCTCAATTTCTTGCTGATATACAAAGAGGAATTTGCTTCACATGGTACATATGTTCATCACCCTAATATGGACCTTGATCACAAGTTTGGTGTAGGGTAACACCCTCTGAGTGAGGAGGCATTTCTGAAATAAGTGCCTGCCTGAGGTGGAGCCAAGGATCATTCATTTCAGGAACATCCTGCAACAAAGGTGTCACCTCATGTAGAGCACTGGCAGAAAATAATTTGTTTCTGTGGTACATAGTGGGTATAACAGAAAAAGTATGTTTGGCATTCTGCTTTTTGAAAGTGATGGAAGGCATTTTGCTTTCAAAATGCCGCACCTTTTGCTAAGGAGAAATTGTGGTGGATAAGATACCCTTCAGATACACTAGATAATTTCTGCCAGTACTGTACAATTGCCTTGACATGAGGCTGGGATGAGGTATCTTCTCAGTTGCATTCTAGAGAAACATTCTATTCCAGTGCTGTTAGCTCTGGGGGTGTGCATCACCACTTCATCTTTGAATAGATGCAATTCAACATCCACTTGACAGACCCATGAAAAATTTGCAATGTAAAATCCTGGGGAACCTGAATCTAATTGTATTCACCATTGAAGTAAGAGACAAAGGAAGAATTTGTTCCCATATTCATTAGTCTAATATCCATTTGTTGAAACATGTTTAGTTAATTTTGTGTTTGTTGGTCTGTTGTCAAACTTTGTTAGCATAATAACTGCTCCATTCACTGGTGCCACCTGTCCATACTTGGCATTGGGGACATGTCACCAATGGCATCTGAGCATCAAGATCGTTGCTTTGATGAGAACTGGAAAAATGCCAACCATGACAGTTGAACAAGCCCAACTGAACTTCTGGAAGGCAAGGTCACCAAGTTGATGACCTTAAGATCACCTCTCCTCAGTGCAATGGTGCATCCTAAATATCTCATGAATTATGACATTGAGGATGTTTACTTGAAAAATGCCATTAAAAGGGGGTTAATGGGATTTCTGAATTGTCTTGTTTGTTCATGGTTGTGACCCTCCCCATGTTCTTGGTCCCAATACTGTACAATGCAGTTATCAACAGTATCGGTGCACTCACTACCTCTATTCACATCAACCATGCCATGCAAGTATTGTGGTGCCCTGAATTTTTCAAATATATGGTTTAGGTGATGTGGTGGACATGGCATTCAGAGGGAGTGTATCACACATTAGGGCTTGACTCTTCATGAGGTATGATGCTAGCGTATGCTGCCTCAAGAAATTTACCCATGAGCGATACTCTGAAGACATAACTTGGCCTCAAGTCATGTCCATATGAAACCCATGTTTGAAACCCCCACATCTTAGCTTTAAAAGATTCAACTATTTCTCCAAAAGTTGCACATTATCAATGTACTTGTGCCTCTGCTAAGAATCGAGACTCTTCATTGTTACTAGAAATGAACTACATACTGCAATCAGATATTTTAGATCCATGCAAAGAACAAAGGATTTGAAGCATTGAGATGGCAAGTTGGTGGTAGGGCAAATTAAGGGAGTGATCGTTGTACATGAAGTCACAAAGGAGAGGAGGGGAGCTCATAATTTTCAATTCTTTAGTGTGTATGTACAGTTATGGACTGGTATCAGTTTTCAGCAAGGAACTCACACAAGAGAGAGAATTGGCTTCGCACCGGACACCCTTTCTCTCTATGGAATTTTACACATAATCATTTTCTTCCAAACCAAAATCATATCAAAATTTGTATCTTGTAACATTTGTGAAATGTGTGCATTTTAAATCAAAACCCCTAGTGACACATCAAAGATATATTGATATCAGGGCGGCAGTTACGGAGTGATGCACATGAGTGCAAGCAAAGGAACCGACCTTGAAGTTACAAGTTGTTAGAGTGACTGAAAGCCTGTCTGCGGTCGAAAACCCAACAGAATTCATGAGAATTTGACGTAAATGCGTCATGAAACTGCAAAACAAAAGTTGGATTGCTTTGATATTGTGAGAAATCAACAACTGGAGTATAATAAGCATTACCTATTCTAATTCGTGAACGAGAAGAGCATCAGCAATGCAGCTACGGTACCTTACTTCACTATTATCGGCAAGGAACGCCATCGTCAAAGTCACGGCCCTTGCATGGTCGCCCAGCAGGTTGGCTTTGTTTGAACGAAAACTTAGTAGTTTGAAATCAATCTGCTATCAATTTTTCCAATTTCACGCAATATTAGAGTTATCTGTAAGGTGAAAAAAACACAGCACCAGAACCCTGAGTTTGTATATACAGAGGATGAGATTCAAAAAAAATCACAAAATAGTACATTAACATTCAAGGGGGGTTGAAACCCAGAAATCCATCAATTTTGGTGGTAAACTGAGTCTCATCTTGTCTTTCCTTTTTCCTGAGCGCCTCAGCTGCTGCTACATATATTTTCAATGCTCTTAACTGTACAACTACTATAATTAGTCTCGAACCTTGAGCATATTTAAATGATGAGTTTCAGCATTTCATACTGAGATTTCAGTGCAGATAGCACTGAAAGAGGGGATAGGGGGTGAAAGGAGGCCCAAAGACAGGGTTACATTACAGATAACTCTATTAGATCAACAATAACTTGAAAGGCAATTTGGGAAATAGGAGAAACCTTTGATCTGAATTTCAATGGGATGGGGTTATTATATGCTTTGTTGTCTTCTCATTCTAAAGTCACCTTTGGTTTCCATTAGGAGGCTAGCTGCCGTGACTCTTGATCGCATTGTTTATCTGTTTGATGAAAATGGAGAATTGAAGGACAAGTTCTTCACCAAATCTGCTGACCCTAAAGTGAGATAATTTTTCTTTCACCTTGAAGTTACAATTGCATTTTGTGAATTAGAGCAAAGGACATGTATGTGCTTGACAAGTTTCAAGTCTCTAAATCACAATATTATTTGTGTAGGAGAAGGGTCTGAAAATAGATCCTTCTGGATTTGAGATCCGGGCCTTGGGCCGGTAGGTCAAGGGAACAGGTCAAAAATCTGGAACCGTTTATTTTCAGACTATTCTCCTACTTAAAGACCAGTGTGATTTTTCTTTCCGCATCCTTTTACAAATAAAGACAAAAAGTGATAAAATGGGATAAAAACCATGCAAATATGCAAAAGATAGAGTACTGAGTTTGAAAACTGTACCCCCTGAAATGTGGAAAGCTCACTACAGTCCGTCTTCCACAGTTTTCACTTTCTGCAAAATATAGGCCAGGGAGGCTCCTGAAAATACAAAGGAAAAAATCAAGCAGAACTTCAGGTGTAGGGTGAAGCCCTAGGGGGTGGCCTTTAGTGGAATAAGTACCCACAAGGTTGAGCCAAGGGCAGGCCCAATTCTAATGAAGCCTGTCCCCAAGGGCTTGACATGGCATAAAAATTGCCACAGGATTTTATTTTATTTTATTTTATTTTTCATGCAATGCCCAATGGATACTTGTGAAATACCTACCAAGTATCACAGGAAAAAAAATTAAAATAAATATAAATTGTGTCAAGCTTTACGCAAACAGTAAAGCCCACCAAATTATTACAGTTAGTAAGGTGCCCTCTTAATACACTCACAAAAACCCTGCCAGTTTTTAACATTACCACAATTGCAATACAGGGATCGAAGATGTACATAGCCACGGATATGGTTTTCTCACCAGATAGCACAAAACTTGCGATCGCCCAGAGTGATGAGATCATCTTCGTGTACAATCTAGGGTGAGGGGACTCAGGCTCTTGGCATGCTCTCTAGGTTGCTAAAAAATTTGCAGATGATGTTTTGGTAGCTCCAAATTGGTTGTGCATGTGCTTATAGATTAAGGATCTAGCATGCATGCATGCATTGTGTTCTATGCATCTTATATGATTGTCATCTTTAGGAATTCTTCTTCTAAATAGCATTTGTGGTGACATATTTTATGGGATCTTCATTGTGCTCAGTGGTGTTTGAACAAATGACATGCAATTTGGTCTATGTGGCGGCACTATTGATAGGCACCTATTTGAAGTCAATTTTATCAATGGTTTCAGTGTGCCAATTCCTTTACTTGTAGCCCCTGTTTCCTTTCATTGTGTAGCTTGAAGTAGTATTTTCAACAGGAAGGCTACTCAAATCTTTCATTGTTAAATTAAATTAAAGGTTTGTTTAACAAAGTTCAAGATTTGTGTTTGGAGTTTCTGCCTTTGGAATCTTAGAAACAACTATTCATAATTTTCAATCCTAATTCTGGAGCCTTTCAAAACCCATTTTGTCCTAAAAGGTGTATGTTGTTAAAGTTCTCAATAATGATTTTCTCTCTTCTTTCTTGTTTGGTATCTTATTTTTTCCCTTTTTCTCTCTCTCTCTACATTGTCCCATTTTCTTTCTGGTTTCTAAATAATCTTCTCCTTCTAGATTTTACGTTCTATTGAGCTAGCTAGCATCCCGCTATTCCCATACTATTGCCTAATGATAGAGCTAAGGTATGTTGGTTAATGTATGATATTGATCTCAACCCACTCTTAGAACTTGAAGGAGTTAGTGGGGATGTTATGGTAGTTGGCCAATAGAATACTTGTGATCTTTGAACATGGATTTCATTGTTACTATTATTCAAATTGTTCCTTAGTTTTGGTTTGGTTTCCTCTATGCTATATAGGGTCAAGCTTCTTCTTTCTCATTTAAAAATGTTTATATCCTTGTTATTTGGTCAACATTTGATTCTTTTGAGGTTGATTTGAATCATAAGTTTGGAAAAGTTCTCAAAACATTTGACCATATTTGGTTTGTGGGGATGAAATGAAGAATTCAATGGGGTGAAAGGAAGTCCATTTGCAACAAGTTTCAACAAAGGTTTCCAATTGTGAACTTAATTTGGCCTTCCCAGCATCAACGTGAGCTTTTATTTGGCCTCACAGATGGCAAAGTGAAGGTGATTCATTATATGTTCAATTTTCAACACCAAGCTATTGTCATGGACATAATGTGTTCTAACTTTACTCCCAGTTAAATGATTTTATCAATGATATGGTACATAGGTTGGACAACTTCGAACAAATCAAGCAACAACTATATATGCCCATGGAGGTGGATCCCCAGTTTGTGGCCTTGCATGTAGCCTTGATGGTGCTAGTTGCATTGTCAGCCACCTAGATGGATCTATCTATAGGTTGTTCACAATCCCTATTTTAATTTCATCCTTCCAAAGTGTGAACTACATTTGTATATTATTACACATTTGTTTCTTTGTTGTATGTTTTAGCTTTCTTCATATCAATTGCTTCAAACTACATGCCAAGTCTTCACATTAAATTTTTAAACTAAAATATCTTATGAGTTTGACCTCCAAATTACATTTTAAAAAATTGAAGATTTGTGTTAAGAATTTTTTGGATAATTATTCTTAGTTAGTAATATGTATCAAGGTTTTTTTTAAATTTACATTGTTGCTTGTGGATGTTGAAGGTTCGAGTTGGAGTCCATGTTGTCTAGTTTTTCTGCTATCAAGTTATGCAACATTGGTAAAAATGTGGTCTCATCCACTTGTTTATAAACAAATCCTTTACATTCTCTACCAACACCATAATTTTAGGTTGGCATTTTATAAGATGCACATTTTTAAGGTCCTTAAAATTGAAGATTATTAATATCATGTGGCCCACCTATTCCAAGCTCATGATCTATCATTGATGGTGGACCTTAGATCATGGGAAAACAAGATGAGTCGTAGCTATTGACGTCTAAGTCTCTAATTGATTTTTCTTAATGATGAGAATGGTGTTGTTGATAACAAAGCACTAGAATCGAATATGTAACACAAGTGAAACCGATTGGTGAACACAATCTCAAAATAAGTCTATATCTTTAGTAGAATGTATGCAAGGAGGATTTATGTTTGGGGTTGTGAATCCCAGTGCTATTATACAATGGGTGGCAATCCATAACAAAATGAACTCAAGTTATGTGAAAGGAGCAACTCATATACATGTGACCTTCATTTCAGGTAGTGTGCCACTGGCACTTTTATGGGGCAAAAGCATTGTGGCTGTTGGACCTAATTGCAAGGTTTGCTTGCATTTTTTTCCAATAGGTTTTGGGATTCTTGTGGACAGAATGCATCAATTCTCATTGTATAAAATTATTATTTTTATAGAACTTGCAAATATCAAATATGCAACAACTAATGCATAGGCTATTATTGTTATGCATACTACAACTTGTTTCCAAGTTTTAGGCTACCAATTATTCCCTTACTTGTGTGAAAATTGAAGTTGTCATTATCAATTATGTATTCTAATGGTAACATGGAGAAACCATATTTGTAAATTTGAAAGCTAAGCATGAAATCCAAAGTGCAAGACGCATAGATTTTGATTGAGATCATTTAGTGCAGGTACTATGGAGTTCATGTATCATGTTTAAGCATTCCATGCATTGTAATGTGATTTTATGTGTAGATCACCTTCTATGACCAAAATGGAGGAATCCTACAACAATTTGACTATAGCAGTATTGAGGTATGTTAAATATTTTTTACTATTATTTTATTGAACACCTCTAACTCCATGGGTAGGTGTAAAGATGAGAAATTAATGGTGGCATATACCTATCATCTTATGAGTAAATTATTTAATTAATGGCCTATTTTGCAACTTGTTGGATTCACCAACAAAAACACAAATTCATAGGATTTAGAATTATCATTTTAATATATGAACTATCAACTAGAAATATGCAAGATTACAAAAATTAATGTTTATTTTAAAATCCTAAACATTGCACAATTTTAGGTTACTGGTGATCAAATTTTCACCATTGTTGCAAAGACTTCTTATTAGTTATTAATATACTCACAATGAAAATTGTGAGAATATTTTTTCTCCCAGAAAAGGCCCTTGGGTTATCATTTAATCAAATATTCTTAACACATTCAATGTATATTTTATTTTAATAAATTTTTTCGCCCTTTTTTTCATTTTGTATTGTACATGTGTCTTCTCATCTTTGTTGTGAATTTTGACTATCCTCATATCTTTGAGCCAATCAAGATCACTAAGTCTTTCCATTACATTTATATTTGTAACAAAATATCATGAGTAATGGTCATATATGATCATTACACCAAAACCCAAAATTTATGATTACATATATGATTGTATTTATAATTGTATGTCCCACATATGACTACATGGTTACATGGTCCATCAAGATGCATCATTTTTACCTCACATTTGACCTAGTAGCAAAATGTTGAACCAAAAACAAAATTAAACTATTTTTTAAAATCATTATTATGAAAATCAAAAAATGTTTTGTTGGACTATTGTTGGACTCTTTTCCAAAGCTCTTAAGTAAATATATATCTTTGCTTAATATGCATTCCAATAATTTCGACATAGTTTTAAATGTCCAATTTAAATGACATGTCTTAATTTTAACCATGTAATCATGAAAAGTCATAAAGTGTCCAATTTGGCTTTGAAGTCATGTAAGTCAAAAATATGTATTTTCAAATAAGGGAATTGAACCTTTATCTTGCAAATCAAGTCTTTCATCACATGATTGTAACTTCAACATGTGACAAATATTGTCATTGCAAAAATATAAACATGTTTATTTCAAATTTCGTATGTTATAATGTAATTATGCAATTTTATGAATTAAACTAAATTCATGTCATGAAACTATTCACTATGAATGCATACAATTACATATTTATATTTTATGTAATTTCATGTGTCTTTGATTTCACAATTATATTCAGTTTTTTTAATTAATTGTTAATTTTTTTAATGTTTTAATCTAATTAAAAGTATTTGTTTCAAGAAGTTAATTTTAATTTCTTTATTTAAATTTATCTATTTGTCTATTCTTGTAATGAAATTACTTTTCTCTTCATGTGCAATATATAATTATAAATTTATTCTATAATTTATTTTCTTAACTTTAAAAATATATTTGATTCTAATATTTATCAAACCTTCAATTAAAGACTGAAATTGGTGGTCAAACAAGGGTCTAACATGGCATGTCATCAATTCCTAATATACTTCACTTGTGGAGCCCCTAGTCATCACTAGTGATGATTAGGGAGGGGTAACTGATTGTGCACAACTAAATGGGGCACATGACATGATTGATTTTTGGACATAGGACCACAAATTATCTTAACTTCATGGATGTTGATTTTGACATAGTGGGCATTAATGACTTCTATATTAATTTTTGCAAACTAACAAAAACAAAGATATTGATGGTTGTAACTCCTTGCAACACATATTGGTGATGATCATTAAATATTCAATGACTTTTTTTACCTATTATTTTTTTTTTGGGTATCATTCTTTGGATTTGTTGTTTTCCCTCCTATTCTTGCAACAACTTCATGTGATCAAGTTTAAATTGCTTTTTGGTTGAAAATATCATATCCTTAGTATTAGGTCGTTTCTTAATTGCTATTAAGCTTGTTGATTCAAATTGGGAATATGGATAGTTGGGTATTCGTAGAAACATATGTACAAAAATTTCCAAGAAAAGAATTACATGTGCATAAACCAATGTGAAGTATTATTCCATTTTATGGGAGTTATAACAATTTTCATCAAGTGGGAAAATGATTTTGTAGCATACTTCACAAGAACTCAGCTCCGCGTGCATCAATCCGAGTGGAGACATTGTGGTGCTTGGATGTTTCAATCATTTCCGTGTCTATAGGTAAACCCATTCTTCACACCTTCATTAAGGACAGTTGTAGTCTATGTTAACATGGACCAACTTTCATTAATATGGTGTACTAGTTGTTTCACACACATTGTTTGTTTCTAATAAATCACCTAAGGGTTTTGCCCACTTTGCTTCATCTAGTAACCAAACCACACGATTAGTCTATATTAAATGTTCAAGTTAAAATGCAAGATCATGTTCATTAGTTTATAATGGGGCCGATTGCAGTCTCACAAATCAACTAACCTTATGGGAGGACATTGGAGACATCCAAATAGATGATCTCTACACAATTTCAACTTTGGCTTGGAAACCAGATGGCAGGTAATGCAAAAAAAAAACTCATGGGTAACATTCATTTGCATGACCAATACTTGACAATTATTGTGGGTAATCTAAGTCTCCTTCAACTTTGAATTACATGGATGATTGCACTATTGAAATTGGTCATATGATATATAATTTTGAATGTGTTGATAAATTTGAACCTTCAATTTTTCTAACAACTTGTAGTGATTTTTGCTTGATTTTAATAGTCAACTTGCCGTGGGAGGGTTATGTGGCAATGTGGACATCTTTGATGCTTATTTACATAAGGAATTGTATCAAGGAAAATTTGAATTCACTTATGTAACAAAAAGCCGGGTTAGACTTGTCACTCAAATCATGATCCTCTACTTACAATTGGTTCATATTTTAATAAACAAAAAAAATTGATTAATCACCATGATAGATAGCGATAAGTTTGTAGATGAAATGACATAATTCCAACCACTTTTTGTTGAACTACATGCATGGTGTTCTTATAGGTTATTGTAAAGCAGCTATTGTCCGGGACTTGCATCGTCATTTATTCTCAATATGGTTGGGAAATTCTTAAGATCAATATTTATCACAATCAGGTTCTTTTGGTCTATTAACTTCAAAATTGGGTTTATTATACAATGTTCATCTTATTGCATGGACATAAGAAAATTTAACTAGTTGGCATGCTCTTCATGAATGGTCATTGACATCTAATTGGAACTTCCACTACTTGAGGTGAGTGCATTTTGAAATGGGGGGACTTTATAATGTATTGGTTATAAGTATTATAGTCCACAATATAATCTAGCATGTTGGTCTTAAAGTTGTCAAAATAGAACTTTGCCTAGCAATTTGAGTTATTTTCATCAAAAGTGAATTTTTTTTTTGTACAATATGTAGAAAACCTTAAGAACTTGTATGAAGGAATCTTTGCATATAACCATTGTGGCCAATGTACATATCATGTCCACTTTGAACAAAGTTCCTTAGAAGGAGGGAATTACATCCACTAAAGTGGGTCAAGGATAAAGAGAAACAAAGAAAGGGTGTTTTTATGTTAAGGAATGGATGGGCACATTGACAATGGTTCCTTCACTTTAATGTGCAGTATTTAATTGCTTACACACTTGAAACTTTGCTCATGGGGAACTTGGAAAGTTGTAAATTATCAGAGGTAAAAGATTGATCCTAGTTTGGATTCAATGCAATATATATATATATA
>Ga0116229_10008064_pt1 | contig 16479 bp, 8 predicted proteins | sample S1TSphgellanicum_3_FD_87313 | JGI IMG/M metagenome (GOLD analysis project Ga0116229, IMG submission 87313) | Host-associated microbial communities from peat moss isolated from Minnesota, USA - S1T2_Fc - Sphagnum magellanicum MG | ecosystem: Host-associated > Plants > Peat moss > Unclassified...
TCTAACTACTCTGAGCAGCACATAAGCTCATGTGTACTGCTCAAGCTTTCTTACCATCCTGCATTTGCTATTGCTGATCGATTAAAGGAAAAGCACAAAGGAATGTTACAGAACCGCTACCTCCATTAAATAAAATCCAAAGCATTGGTGGTCGTGGACATGGGTGCCCAGCTATAAGTGCTAGCTGCTAATGAAACACACTTTCCACGGTACACCAGAAGAAGCTTTACCAGCCAGTGAATTGTACTACTGCTAATACTGATCATCAGAGCTGCATGCGGTAGTACATCATGAATCTCATGAAGAAACCATATTTATCTAGATCATGTGTGATTCTCTGTATCTATACTCACCGCCCCCACCTTCCTCGTTCTGTCTCTTCAGCACTTATTGTGTCTCTTCAGGCAGCGCCGTGACACCGATTCCAAGCCCGTTTGTAGACATGTAAAAGTCCAAAATTTCGTTTCTGGTCATTCTGACGATCGTACTAGGTAGGCACTAGGGACCCAGAGAATCCAACACCCCCATTTTTCCATTGCTGACTGAGCCTCTGATCCGGACTACCACCGTTGCAGGTGGATAATATAGTAACTAGTACCTTTCTAAAACAGATCTTAGATCAAAACAACTTTCAGAGATTTTTTTTTTTCACGAAAGGAATTTACTCTCGAATTTTTTGGGCAATGGGTTTATTGAGCAACTGTTACACACTAGAAATACATTGGAATTGTTCACTTTTTCCAGCACTCAGTTTGTAATTTCGGCTCTACCCATGACTGCATTGTACAGTGTACACTATTTTATGAAAATTTGGAATTACATATTATAGTAGAGAGAAAATAATAACATATTAATATTCCACCCATTTTGAGTTTTTTAAGAATCGTGCATATAATTGACTTGACCTTCAAAAATAAAAATAAATTATAGAAACCATGAATATCCAAAGGCATTGCATAATTATATTCTTAATTGGTTTATATGATTTTTATTCCTGATCTCCATGACAAGACTCCTCTTTTCATCTTCCTAATCATGTTGTGACTCCTTGAGTCCTCTTGAATGGTCACAAGATGAGCTTCAAGATTATAGGTGAATTCAAAGCCACCATCATGGTTTCATGGTCAGCATCACACCTAGACTTTTGCTTGTTTTTTTTGCACCATGATCATACTTAATGTGGACTTGCTTCTTGGATCAAAACTCCTTGCCAAAGCTTTAATACCAAGTGATGGCATCCTTAGGTTTATCAAGTGGTATCATGGGTAAGGAATTAATTAAGTGTCAATTTTGCAAAGAAATGCACACTAAAAATTCAAATTTCCCTAGCTCTCAAGAAAAAGAAGGGGTTCAAAATTTCAAGATGAAACTAGCAATGTGAAAGCATATTAAATTATCCATAAAATGTTGTCGTAAAGCAATTTTTGCAAGATTTTGAGATTTGTAATGAGTCATGTGATTATTATAAAAATGTTTAAGCTAATAAATGACTCAACACTATAATGTTATATATATTACAATCACAGTGTATGAATTTTTTTTTAAATGTTTTTAAATTGTCATAACATAATGAACTTATTAGAAAATATCCAAAAACCTACAATAATCCATAATCAATGAATATGGACTTCACGTTTCTTCATATAATGTTTTTAACTGAATAAAAAATGATTGCCATCCATGTGTCTACTACCATGAGCCCATGTAAACATACAAGTAACAACTATTGCATCAACATGTGGTAGTCATGTGATTTCATCGATTCAAATTTCTTATCTAACATGTTTAACTACTAATGACCCATAGTCTGTGGGTAGCTTCAATGACCGAAACCTTGACAAAAACATGTCAAGTTCATTGGATTTGAGAACAAATGATGCATGTGGTTTCACCATTTTGGTTGCATTGTTTGGGTGTTGCCTTAACCACAAATGGTGTCAAATGCCCTTTGTCTCCACGTCCCTAGAAACCTTGATTGTGTCCTTTTGGCCAAATATGATCCGCACTAAACTCTCACACACATTTTTCTCAATGTGCATCACATCAAGTGTATGATGAATCAACAAGTGTTGCCATGTGAATGAAAAGACACCCAAAATCAAATTTGTTCTTAAGATCCAACACCATTAAAAACAACTAATTACAATCTTCAATTCCAAGCATTCATAAGGTCCATAAACTTTTCAATTTAATCCATATCACAAAGAATGTGTCATTTACAAGTTAAAGTTTTTGGAATGTTTTTAAAAGACAAATGTTTTTATGAATAATTTGAGAATATGTCACTCTCATGTACAAAACCCTAAAACTAACCCTAATCCACTTGTCTATTGAATGACTGAATGCAGAAGGTTTGAAACTTTACTTCAAAGTAAGCTAAGTTGTACAAAACATTGCGCATTTTATATTAATGACCTTGGATGGATAGCCTCTTAAACTAAAAATGTTTTTTGCTTCCACCCATGCATCATATTTCCTACCCTCCTCAATGTGTCATAGCTATCACTAGTTACAGTTTAGGCCTATTTTCTTCTTTCCCATTGAAATGAACAAGATTGTAATTCCTTCGATATTTGGTAACCAATAATGATTGCCTTCCTACACAACCTTCTTCAATTCTTGAAAATGGTGTGAAATCAAATATGGCCCACAAATGGCACATGTATTGTAACCTTTGTGTACATAGCTAGCCACCAACCCATACCTAGGGTACACATGAATTATCCACATCAAAATTGTTCATAAATGAAACTGCCTTTATCCTTCAGCCTTCGCCACATCCCATGTTATAAACCCCCTCCACAACTCTTGAAGCTCTTCAATTAAAGGTGCCATGTAAACATTTATGTTGTGCATCCTTATAGATTATGGGCCAAGGATAATTAAACCCAACATAACAAAAAATGTTTTGTTACAAACCACGGTGGGAAATTGTAGTTGAAAAGCAAGACTAGCCAAGAGGACCAATTATTACTTTTCTCACTAAATGGATTAACTCCATCTATAGCTAGAGCTAATTGAACATTATGGGGTTTTGTTGCAAACTTTGGCCATGTTGCATCAATGTGCGCCCAAGTTTTACTAATAGCCACATGCTGAACCAACCCATTATTGCTCCTATTTTGACTATGCCACACCATTAAATTTGATATGACAAGGGCCTTGAACATTTGTTTTAATCGAGGTATAAGAAGGAAATGATGAAGAACCTTTTTTGGTAGTTTTGATCGGCCCACATCCTTATACCGCAATGATTCACACTTTGGACAAGCTTTTAATTTTCCATACCCACCCTAGAATAACACACAACCATTACGACATGCATGGATCATTTTGTAATTGAGGCCCACTTTCCTTGTCAAGGTTTTTGCATGGTAAATATTTGTAGGTAGGCAATTACTTATAGGAAGTAGATGCTTATGCAAAAGCGCTAACAACTCAGCTGCAAATTTGTTATTAACCCCATGGATGGTGCAAATGTTCATTAACAACATTGTTGCAACAAGTTTTGTGGAATGGGAACTTAGGTACAATGGTTGGCATGCCTTTTGAAGCCCAACCACACCTACCCCAAAATCACCTTCAATGTCTTGTGTCTCCATTGTAGTTGTAAGTGGTTCATCATCTGCATTTCCTTCAAAAGTTCCAAGCAGGCTTTCTAGGACTGCTACAAGTTCATCCATGATTGAGACAACCTCTTGGACTATTTGGGTGCCAACCATGTCATGTTGTTCCATTGGGTGGTCCATTGGTTGTTGGGTTGGTTATGGCCCATCTATCATAAGTGGCTGGCCTACACAATGTTTCCATGTGGACATCTTCATCCATGGGCACCCTTTTTATGGGTTGTTGGGCTAGTTATGCCCGGCCATGAAAGGTGACTAAGCTAGATGTTGTAGCATTGTATCCATGTGGACACCCTCATCCATAAGGACCTCCAATTCAAACCACCTTTTCATGCATGTTCCTCCCATTCATCATCAAAATTGTTGGTGGGTCTTGGACCCTTCTAAACTTGAAACAATTGATGATGCCCATTGTTCACCAAATGATCCTTTACATATTCAATCAACATCGATGTACATGACCCTTGGCAAATGTTACAAGGGCATCTTAATTTTGTGGGCCCAAACCTACAAGCCCAATACTCTTCTTTTTTGTAAAGTTTATCAACCTTTTGCTTCCAGCGCATAAGATGATCTAGTGGCTAAATTCCATGCTCCATTATAAGGGACTTTTAGCTTCTAGTTCATAGCACAAAAAGTGGCACCAATGTTCAACATAAAACACAACCCTAAAAATATCATCTCATTAACAATGTGCAAAAGAATTAAATTGAGTTGGGATATACATCTAAACCCATGAAAGCTTGTGCTAAGAGTTGCATGCAAAGAGCTTAAGGGTCATAAACCATAAATTATTGCATTAGGCAAAAAAGTTGACTTGCTATTGCTAGACTAATAAATGTCACTATTGTTTACCTTAAAAAAAGCCTTTCATTTAAAGGCGTTGGTAGGTTTTTTAAAAAATCACAAAACAGCATCAATATGTAAAATAAAGCACTTTGAACCTTGTAAAAACATTTCATGGACTTTCCAAAATGTGTAAAATCCACACAAATTATTTACAATGATCTTGCATTTTATAATTGAATCTATTACTAGAGTAATAACTGAATAAGTATAGGCTTTAGCCTTAACAAGTGATACCTATTTGAAGGTGTGGGAGTGATTCAAGCTCAAAACAACATAGAAATATATGGTGTAATTACAATTTCAAAATACATGACCTATGACTACATTAAAGTGTAGAGTATATGTAAAATGGAAAAGAAAATAATGTACATTAATCAATTATTAGCAATTAGCCCAATTTGTAAATCCCAAAATTTGGTTTAAAAACCAAGAAAAACAAAAAACAACAAACAAAAAAAAAGTGGAAAAAAAGAACCAAAAAAAAAAAAAAAAAAAAAAACTTAGCACACATGTACAAAGCCATTTGGACCATCATCTAATACATGGGAACACACCACCAAAAACAATACTACAAGCTATGTCTAGGGTAGTGAGATTTGTGTATTATATGTAAAAAAACCTAGTCATTATCATCTCATGGTGCATAATGTCTCTCAATATGCAACATGGAGTTCTATTCAATCCTTCACACTTGCAATTAGATGGGCTTTTATTGCAATACCCATACTTAGACCTTTCAAAACGTGCAATTTGTTCATTCCTATATTCCCTCAATTTTGCCTAGGACATTAAATGGAAATTTGTTTTCACCTCACCTCCTTTGCCCATATGTTTCAATGTTGTGAGAAACCTCAACCACACATCATAATGAAGTTGATTTGCATTTAGGTCCTTAGAGTTGGGCCACTATAAGTTGGACACATTAATCTTTACCATCTAAAAAAGAAACCAAAGAATGTTAATAGATGCCAAGGTCTTCCATGACACTCCTCCATGCACGAAGGTTGTTCAAGAATTCATAATCGTTATTTTGCCCATCAGTGGACAAAAGGGGGTAAATCTTTAACAAAAAGATTTAATTTGGCAAATTAGGGATAAAAGCACCATGAGAATTATCCCAACCACAACATTGTGGTGTCACAAGTGGGGTAGCTTAAGTCATTTGCAAGAAATCACTAAAAGAAAAACATTTTTTTTTATTGGTTTCTACAACTAAATTGTAGTTACAAACAACATTTGCGACTAAAATCCCTTTAGTCGTCTTGGACAAGTTGCATGTAATATTAGTCACAAACAACAAAAGGTATTAGATGAATGAAAAAGTCAACAAATACAAATTCGTCCTTTGACTCCATTATATACGTATTGTCACATGTAACTATTTTGGTAACTATTAAAGGTAAATGATGTGTTGCCACATGTCCGAATATTTAATTTTTAAAAATTATTATTATTATTATTTTCAAATAATCTAAGACGTTCAATTCACATGTTTGGATATTTATATTATGACACGTGGCCCAATGTAAATATGGCACGCGACATTAAAAATGAATTTAATACAAAATATTATTATTAGGTTGGTAGGTACCTAGGTAGGTACACAAGGAAGTGCCTACAAATTTAGGCTAAATACCTAGGTAGGTATTTAGATAGGTAGGTACATAGGTCAACCTAGGTGGGTAGGTCAAATTAGGCACTTACTTAACCTAGTAGATAAGTAAATTAAGGAAATAGGTAGTTTAAAATTGTGTATAATTTTTCTTTTTGTTTTAGGTTAAGCCTTTTGAATGGTTCATCCCATGTGCACATTTAATGTGAAATTGGATGACCACATTTTTTATTTATATAGTGTTCAAATTAGCAATGGGTAATAAACAATATGGGATAAATTTTAAAGTTGTAACTTTATCACAAATTAAGTTGCAACTTCAAGACTTTCCTCATGCCTTTTGACACGTTCCCAATCTCCTCAATAGACTCAAATGGGAATTTAAAATGAAAATAGCGAAAATGTATGGAATTGGGGCACACTCCCTAGCTCGCAACATTTTGGGGTAGAAGGGCATGCTAAAGCTCCAAAATGGAACTAAGAAAAGTGACAAGCACTTAATCACTCACATGAACCTGCACAAAACTAAACAACGAATTGGTTAGTGCATAGTTTGGAGCACTTTTGGTGTTAGGACGAGCCATGGGCAAACTTGGACTCACAAGACTCACCATAACCCAAACTTGGGGAAGCCACCACCTTCCCCCTTGTAGTATATTTTGTGCCTCTCCACGAAGCCCACATCCAAATGGCATTTTGTCCCAAGACTCCCAAATGGGAGTCCCAAAATTCCCAAAATTGGGACTCCCACGACTTTGGGGCCCCATAACTTTGTGTGCAGACCTCCAATTGAGATGAGATCTAAAGCAAAGTTGTAGCCCTCAACGAGAGCTTTTCAATAATATGTCACAAGCCACCTATTCGCAAGGAAATTGGATCGATTCCTGACTTTTAATGGTCGGGAGTCAAATTGCCAATTTGACTCCTAGACTTTTTTTTGGCCATAACTTGTGTTTCAGATGTCCAAATGGGTCATGCAAGCCCATTTTAATATCTAAGTTTCACTAACTTTCCAATGATATAAAAAACTCTTCAATCCAATGGGTTTTGACCCTTGCAATCGCTCCTTGAAGATTCGGGATTCCATCAGGACTCCAACTCCCCAAGTGAAAATTGCCATACGAATGTGAGGGTTCATTCTCTCACACTCTCTTGCACTTTCAAGAATATAAAATGTGTTTCCTGGGCTTCCTTCTTGTCCCGCATTCTTGCAAGCCCTTGCCTTGGTCGCGAACCCAAGGCTAGAGTTACGACACCTTTATTCTTAGTTTTTAGATTTTAAAACAATTCAAATACATGGTTAATTAAATAATTAAACAACCATTTAATTAATAATGATTAAATTTAAAATATATTTCAAATATAAATTATACACTACAAACATTAAATATTAATTATCAAATATTTTAAAAACTAATAATGTTTCTATATTTAACTAATTAGTTATATAGTTACTCACAACTTGTCAATACATAGCTCATCGATAAATAAATAACTTAAATATTTACAAATATTTCCTTACTTTTAAATTTTTGGTCAAATTATATATAATATAATAATGTAAAAATAATTTAATTATTATACTTAGAAATAACAATTATCAATATTTATTTTTAAATTAAAAACTACGAACTAATAATTGCTATTAGAAAAAAACGTTCCTACACAAATTATTATTTTTTAAATTAAATTAAATTACTTATTGTAATTACTAAATAAATAAATTTATTAAAAATTGTTATCAGTCAAATAAATGTTTTTTCCCATTGGTAGTTAATAACTATAAATACAATAATATTAATATATTTTCATTACTATAATATTACTATAAAAATATTTATCATAAATAAGTAATTACAGAATTTTTTAATTAAAAAATTACTATATAATAATTCTTACAATTATAATCATTATAATAATTATTTTCAACTACATTATAAATTTTCCAAAAATTTAATTTAGATTTAAAGTTATAAAAATTTAAAGTTATAGATATGTTCAATTAGAAAATAATTACGAAATTACTATAATTAATTATTATCTGAAATAATTACAATGATTTCAAAGTAATGTAACATTAATTAAAATTATTTATTTATTTTATTGTAGTAATATAAATTATATAATATAAAAACTTTTGTTGTAACAATAACTATCTAATGTAACTTATAATAATAAATATATTTATTTATAACGATTTATGAAAGTGATATATTATAAACAAGTAGTTACAAGAAATAATTATTTTAATTTATTATATTAAAATCCATGTAGTTATGATAATAGCATTAATTATTTAAATTAAATTATGATTATTCTAAAATGTTAAAAAGAACTAAATCTATAAATGATAAACTATAGATTATAATTACAAATTTTAACTATAAATTAAGTAATTACAATGATTTTATGTTACTAGAAAACAATAATTATTAATATGAAATTTTATGTTTTTCTATTGAAAGTTTATTGTAAATAAGTAAGTAATGAGTAATACATAGAATTATTTTAGTGTATCTTTGTTTTTAAATACAATAATTACTGCAACTTTGCACATTATTTTAAGATTATTATAAAATTTTGAAATCAAAATCATGATTATAGGACATAACTTCCCAATTAAAATACGAAATTTTATTATTATTATTTAAAAGATGACAATATTTTAACTTTTAAAATATTGAAAATTAAAATTTTGAATAATTAAGCTGAATTATAAATTATGTGTATATTATAATTAATGTATAATTAAAGTAATTATTATGATTTTATAATTATTATATATATTAATTACTGTAATTATTATTTTTATAAAAATATATAAAAATATTTAATACAATAGTATATGTTGGAATATATTTAGTTTATTTGAAATTATAAGTAATTTAATGTAATGAAATTAGTATAATTACAATAATCATATCAATGATTTTAATTACAATAAAATATTATGAATATTAAATTTAATTATAAATCAAATTATTATTATAATTGATGTATATAAACATACATTGATTGTGACTAAACACCACTTCGCTTACAACTAATGGGACTTTAGATGGTTACTATTAGATAAATGCAACCCATATATAGATGTAAACCATTTTAGTCGTAGATTAATCGCAAGCTAATTGTAGGTGACTTTATTGATGTTAACATGATGTCACAATAGTCGTAGATGGCAAAATTTTAGTTGTAAAAACGAAATAGTCACAAATAGTTATAAATGTGTTGGTCACATATTAGCCTTTTTCTTCTAATGAATCAACCCTAACATCAAGAATGGAAACCCAACATGCATGAAATCTAGGACCTTTAATATTTAAAAGTTAGAAATTGAAAATGTAAGTTAAGTCAAGATTGCCAACCTGAAAACTAAGGATTTGTTGGAAAACTCCCCAAAAACTTCAACTTTTGTCAACTTAAATAGGTAATGTATTTCCAAAATCCTAACTAAAGTCAATCAACACGCAAATTAATCAACATTTTAAACTAAAGATATCAATTCACACACACACGAGTAACATCTTATTATAAATAAATTTCTTGGCTTTCTATGCCTTGAATAAGGCCATTGTTGTATATAATTATGCACCATGTAATTCCAAGTGTTCATATTCTAGTTCAAAGCATTGAACTATGAAAAGCTTTCAAGTTTCGTACATAAATTCCACAACAAAAAAAAACATTCAATGCAAAACATTTCAAGAGCATTGTCATTCTATCTAAAGCCTGTAATCGATAATACATTTTAGTTACAAAAAATGTTCCCAGATTCCCATAACTTCAATGTGGTAATGTGAAAGACTTACCTCTAGATTTTACAAGGAAATTCTTGTCTCATCCACCTACTATTGCATTGAATCTCCACCACACCTACAACCCCAATACATGAATAACATACAAAAATGAATAACAATCGTTGAATTGAAAAAGATATTAAAAAATTTGTGTTTCCATGCAATAATTTCTTGGTATATCCCTCCTATCCATGAAAAAACTAAAAATATATAAAGGCATGTAATTTTACCCTTCACAAAATGTAGATTGAATCTTCTCCCCCTCTATGGAATGCAATTACATAGCCTATGTTACTAAAACTATTTAGTTCATTAATAATCCAATGAGGTCACTCATTGCATTGCATTGTAGACTAGAGAGTGTGTGTGTGAGTCCAACATTCATAGTCTTCTATGCTAACTTAGTGAATTGTAGTTCAACCTGTAATGAAGATTTTTCAATCCACAAATAAGAAGATATAGAAGTAAGTAATTTTAACCTTTAAAAACATAGGGATTGAATTTGCTCCACCTCTACAGAATGCATTGCATAGGCTCTCAACTTTTCAATGTTTAGTTCATTAACAACCCACCAAAATAGACCCAACAACCATCAATAAGGTAGCCATCTATTATAACCATAAAACAAATGGTGTTTGAATATGTATTCAAATTTTTGTACATGACAAACATTGTTGTGACTCTGCAAAAAACCATGTGTAAACTCTTTCTTCAATGCAACATAACCAAAATAGTCAGGTATTAAAGATGCATACCATAATATGATAAAAGAACTTGCACTAGATTATGGTTTCCTACAATGTCAACCATGGGGTCTAATGTATGCAGAACATGAAGAGCAGTGGAAGAAGAAAGATGCATATGTATATATAAGCAAATGGTGATAACATAGGACAAGAATGCCACATTTGAAAGGAGGCAATTCATGAATAGGTTATTTGAGATGGTCGTAGCAAAATACACACCTGAATGATGAAATCAATTGCCAAAACACCACCATAGTGTTGCTCCAAATCTCGAAAGTGTCATTCCCACACCGAATGCTGAATTCCATGCAACAATACCACCACTTAACATTACCAAATGACCTTTAGGCTACAAATGTCCCATAGTCAAATGGAATCCTAGACCAAGATGACAAAAACCAAAACACAAAGGTTAGATATTTAAAGGTTGGTTCTTTAAGATTTTGGTTTATGCCAAAAGACCTTTTTGCCCAAGCACATAATCATGAATTTTTCCAATATGAATGTCTAAGAACTAGTTATGTCGTCTCTAAAAACACCATATGGGAAATGCCTATACACCAATTATACTCGTCAAATATAATGACAAATTCTCATTGAAAGAATACCAAAAATAATGTGTGGGTTAAACATAGCTAGAAATGAAGAAGAGAATACTTGAACTAACCTATACGACTTTTGCAATGTGTTTTACAATCAATGTAACATCACCTCATTTCTATGCACTACAGTTTGAATGTTTTGGAAAATTATTTCCCAATATGCCAATCTTCTTTGAAATCCTTATGTACCATTGCAATCAACCTCCTCACACTAAATTAACGGCTATCTATGGTGAGGGCTACATTTAATGGTCTTAACTAGTTTTCTGCATGCAACTATTTGCACTGCACATTACAAGGTTGGATGTGATTCATGTGTCTAGAATTGAGCACTAGACCTTGTGCCACCATGGCTCAAGTTAACCATGCAATTGTTATCAACCCATAATCCTAAAAGACCTCATCAAGTTGATAGATGAATGCGATAAAAAACATTTAAAGAAAGAAAGAAAGAAAGATGTGCAAACATAGAGAGATAGAGGTCAAAGAACAAAAAGAAACTAGAATTGAACCCCACCTTCTCCTCATGCCTTCATGCTTCATAGGTACCAAAAACCTAAATGATGCACATAAAATAATAAAATAATAAAATGTAGAGAGACAAAAAGACATGATGGGTCTTCCTTATTCGACTCAAAACTAATGTGTCAATATTAGGGTCCTATTAATGTGGTTGGTTTTCTTCCACCCTTATGGAAAGTTTCATTATTAATCTTGAAGAATAGAGAGTTCAATGACCTTCACATTTTTTTATCTACCATTTGTGATTTTCTATTTACACCATATAAAACTATAGGTGATATGAAAAAGAGGGGGCCAAGAAAAGTAGATGAATTTACAACTCTTAATTTGGTGGAAATGTTGAGAATGGCAATGGAAGATTTACACAGAACACATGCCAATAGTACAAAGATTGAAGAAGAAGTTCAAAATGTAATAGAGAAGGATCTTGCATTGTGAAACCAGGTTGCAAATGCAAAGAGAGCCACAAATATTCTAATTGAGCATGTTTTTGCCAAGGAATTAACTGCAACAAAAAATGTGGCTACTAGAGCTACCTTGGCTACAATAGAATAAATGTGAAAAGGGCAAAGAAGGTATTGGAAGTCACTAGCCTAAAGCTTGAAATTGAAAAAATGGTTCAACTTCTATGTCTAAAGATGAAAACAAATATCTAGGCAACAATCAAAGTGAAACAAAGGTTGTTGCTACAAAAGAAATTTCAAAGGTAACCACCAACAATGAGTTGGAGAAAACAATTAATGACAAAACGGAAATGACTTCTAATCCTAGTGATGCTGAAAAGGTAGAACAAACAAAGGAGATGATGCAGGTAATAGGTCAATAGACAGTAGCAAACAAGGAGGAAAAGCTAGAAGTGGTAAAAAAATCGAAAAAATTAGAGTCAAACTCCACCTCCTCCTCATGCCATCATGCTTCAAAAGCACAAAAATCTCAATGACACATAAAGAGGGGAAAAGACAAACAAACAGATAGACAATGGTTGAAGAATAAAAAGAAAGTGGAATCAAATCCCATTTCCTCCTTGCACCCTCATGCTTCACAAGAATGAAAACCTCAATGATGCATAGTGCATGTGTGTGAAAGAGAGAGAGAGAGAGAGAGAGAGAGATGTCATGAAGAACTTACTAGAATGATGTTTGTCATCTTGATCAAATGATCCAAGAATGTCTCCAACTTTGCACAATCAACTTTGTCTCACAAATTTCCCTGTGGCCTAATTGTCGTCTCTCCCTCATCTTTTTTTCCATGTGACCTAATTGTGTGTCATCTCCCCCTCCCTCCATCTTCTTTCCTCATGACCTAATCAATGTCTTTCCCTCCTATCTTCTTCCCCGTGACCTAATTGTCTTTTCTCCCTCCCTTTGTCCTTGAAGCTTCTCTCTTGGAATTGGTTCTAACTCTCACATGCAAAAGGATTTTATTTTTTCTTTTGGGATGTAATACTATAGTACCAGAATGGATTGGGCACTCTTGTGTTGAATAATAAAATTAAAATTTCAAGGTTATGATTCAACAGTTGATTGTTTTTATTTTTGGAGTTTTCATTAGTAAGTAAGGAATAAAAGATAAAATTAAATTTTTTTTCAAACATAATATGTATTTCATGTGGCTACAAATATACCTTGGCCAATAGGCCAGTGAATAGTATTTTTTTCAGAAATTTAATAATTTTCAGATATTATATTTAGTTTTCTAAAACAAATATTTATGAAAGAAAATATGGAATCTTTAGGATTATCTTTTTTTTCAAATAAATATCTCAAATATAATTAATTACTTGACATGCATGTGTTGAATTTGTTAAGGTGCACCTATTACAATATTAGTCATGTTATTTTTTTGGGCCAACATTTGCCATATATTTTTCAAGAGTTTATTTTGTCAAAGACTTGTAACATTAATGTCAAATTGAAAAGAATATTTTGTGTCAGATTTTGGATTATGTGGAAATTCATGATGATGTGGAATTTGTGATACTACTAAAACCTTAAATCCAATGTCAATTGATGTTTTTCACCATGTGGTGATCCAATCACATTTGTACAATCAGCAAGGAAATGTTTAATCATTATGGTGTAAACAAACCTAGTCACAAGTATAGTTGCAAAAATGACTACAAAGTCATTCATCTCCAAATAGCACCAATTTTGGATGATTTTAATGGCTTTTTCATCCACATTATCATTGTTGACAATTTTAGTCACAAAAAAGTAATAGAAATTTCCACTAAGGGCCATGTACAATCAAAATGTAGTCATACAAGTGACTATCTAGGCTTATGACTATATTAACACATAGGATTAATGACAATGTAATCATAAAAGTAGTCACAAACTAAAATGGACAAGATTTCTTCTAGTGTACATCAGGAAGGTAAGTGACTATCTATAAGTAAGTAGGTATTTACCTAGTATTTAAGTAGGGTAGGTATATACATAGATAAATATTGATCTAATACTTAGGTAGGGTAGATGGCTAGGTAGGTATGTAGGTAGGTACTTACCTAATATTGAGGTAGGGTAGGTGGATATGTAGGTAGGTAGGTAGGTTTTACTAAGGTAAGTAGGTTAGCTTAGGTAATTAATCTAGGTGCATAGGCTAAGTTGGGTAACTAGGCTAAACTACCACCTAGTTACCTACTTTTTTTGACCTACCTACCACTATAGATTTATTTTTGAAAACAAATTTGAAAATAAATTATTTTAATTTGACCATTCAAATGCCCCTTTACTCAAGGTGATTTGTCAAAATGACCACTTACACAATGGACATGTTAAAATTGTCTTGTCCAAAATTATGGAAATTGTTTTTCCAACTATCTCAATGGGGTCTTTTTTTACTAAAATTTCTAGTCAAGCAAACTATGTTTTCTATTAATGTGATGGCCTTTCTTTTGTCCACAATTTAAGCCTAAAATCACCAAATGGAAATGTAAGACCATTATTAGTATTTACATTTCAAAAACTTTCCAATGGTTTGAAAAGGGCCTAACTTGGATACCATTTGATATTTGCATTTTTGTTTTAAATATTTGAGAGACCACAAGACTCCAATTTTCAAAATGGGGAGTGTTTGGATTCTCTTTCCCACACTTATAAAAATGTGTTTAAGTCCAAAAAATTTCTCTTGACTAACATCCTTTCTCATGCTTCAACCTTTAAACATGTCTTTAAACATGATGTATTTAATTAATTTTAAACTCAACAATTAATTTTTGACTTTTCAAATGTGGTGGTTAGAATCAAGTTTTCCAAACAAAACATTGGAACTATCTTTTTTTAGGATCATTTAATGAGGCAAAACATTATTAATATTTATTTTGCATCATATGGTGGTCCTGAAATCAAAGTTTCTTTCCAAATATCCAAATGGTCATTTGTGAATTCTAGACTTTTCAAAAGTTTAGAATTAATTAACTAAATACATGATCTTGGTTGCAAAGGCCATGGCTAGGGTCACAATAATTTGAAAAATAAACAAAAAATATTTGTGTTTATTACAGCCAATAAATTTGTGTTTGGGGAACTTTCAACACAATATATGATACAATGAAATATATTTATACTAGGTTAAGGTATGAAATTCCTTTTAATGTTGAAACACCCATTAAAAATATTTTTTATTTGAAGTTTTCAAATTGTCAATAATTATAACATACTTGACACATACTTGAAACGAAATCCATAGTATGCAAAATAGATTTCACAAATGTCTTAAGTTTAGGTCCAAGTATAGTAATAGGAAGGTCAAGTATGATTGGATGGTACCATTGGGAACCACTTAAGGACCTTTTCCACGAATGGTCAACAAATATATGATAGAAATGTTTGATTTTATTTTTTATTTTGCCTATATTGTATTCATACAACCAAGGCTTTTGATTATTTATAGGATGACATGCAAGATTTTCTTTTAAATTTGTAGGATAATAGGGTTCAAAAGATTATGTTCCTAAAGGTAAATGAATTTTAAGAATAGCATAATTTTTCACAGACATCACAATACCCAAATGCTTTAATTTTTTAATCAATAGCCACCACAAACATATATTATTTCACAAGCCTTACACATAGCATCAAAGTTGAACTATTTTTAAAAAAAAGACATTCCTTATTGATCTAACCTTTGGATGAGTATTTTTCATGATGTTCAAATGTATTCCAAAAATTCAATATACACATTTAAAAATTGTTATTTGATAATTTTCCTAAGCATATTTTATAGGCATCTCCTCTCCAACAAGAAATATAATAATATGAAATCATTAAAGGTTCCTACATAGTTTTGACCTTATCTTCACTTTTGAAATTTGTTACATTTTAAAAAATATGTGATATAGGAAATGCTTAAGAACATCTCATTTTGGGAGTGAATGGTGCAAATTTGAAATAATAAATAATTCGAACTTCAAAGACACCAATAAAAAACATATTATATATGCATTATTTACTATGTACTTTTGATGATTAATGAAACATTTGGAAACCAAGCAAGAATCATTGATATGCAAATTTACTAACATAAAAACATTGGGCACTAGATGAAATTACATTTCAATATTTGAACCTCAATATATAGTTTTCTTTGAAAGTCATGGGGTTGCAAGATTTCTCAAAGGCAACACATTCATTGGTTACTATTAACGTATTTGCACCTTGCTTGTATTTAGACAAACCTATTTTTACAATGTGAAATTTGAAAACTAGTGCATGATAGTCA